>Ga0209118_1000015_pt1 | contig 157769 bp, 130 predicted proteins | sample BlaSpr_A8_Ref_M1_FD_187988 | JGI IMG/M metagenome (GOLD analysis project Ga0209118, IMG submission 187988) | Forest soil microbial communities from Thunder Bay, Ontario, Canada - Black Spruce, Ontario site 2_A8_Ref_M1 (SPAdes) (version 2) | ecosystem: Environmental > Terrestrial > Soil >... | reverse complement strand
GAGTTGGCGGTAGTAGGCGACTTCGACGACAGGGTGGCTACCCAGCGGGCCGGCGAGCTGTTGGGCGATTGGAAGAGTCCGCGCGAGTTCGAGCGTCTTGCCCGACCGTACCATGAAACTGCGTCGGTCGACCAGACGATGGAGACCCCGGACAAGGCCAATGCCTTCTTCATCGCCGGGGAACCGCTCAAGCTGCGCGATGACGATCCTGACTATCCGGCGCTGACGCTCGCTAACTACATCCTGGGCGGCGGATTTCTCAACTCACGCCTCGCGACGCGAATCCGCCAGAAAGACGGACTCAGTTATACCGTGGGCTTGCAGTTGACCGCCCCGTCACTTGACGATTCGGGAAGCCTGAGCGGTTACGCCATCTATGCACCGCAGAATCGCGACAAGCTGCAGGCGGCATTCAAGGAAGAGCTCGCACGGGCGCTCAAGGAAGGTTTCACCAACGACGAAGTTGCGGCCGCAAAAAATGGTTTCCTGCAGTCGCGCAAGTTGGCGCGCGCCCAGGATGGTAGTGTGACTGCCGCGCTCGCTTCCAATCTATTCATCGACCGCACGTTTCTATGGGCTGCCGATTTCGATAAACAGGTCGCGGGGCTGAGTCCGCAAGCCCTGCTCGATGCGATGCGCCGGCACATCGATCTTGCCAAGCTCAGCGTCGTCAAGACAGGAGACTTCACCAGGCTGAAGCCATGACTTCTGCGCATCGAGGGTCCTCGGTTACCAAGTATTTGGAATGAGGAATAATTTAACAGTATAATGACGAGCTGTTTGCAGCGCGTGCTGCCGGCGACCGTACAATTTGCGGTCCCGCGACCGTAGGACCAAACCCTTGCTCCACCGCGCGCCCATCGCGGGGGGCTTTAATTCCATAAGGAGAGTTCATGCGGCATTACGAGATGGTTTTCATCGTTCATCCCGACCAGAGCGAGCAGGTGCCCGCCATGGTTGAGCGCTATCGCGGCATGGTTACCGCAAGTGGCGGCAAGATTCATCGCCTCGAGGACTGGGGTCGTCGTCAGATGGCCTATCAAATTCAGAAGATGCACAAGGCGCATTACGTGCTGATGAATATCGAGTGCGATCAGGCTACCCTCGATGAGCTCGAGCACGCCTTCAAATTCAACGATGCAGTGTTGCGTCACCTTACCATCGCAGTGCGTGAAGCGGTCACCACGGCCTCCGCGATGATGAAGGAGGAGAAATCCCGGTCCCTTACCAGTGCGCCCGCAGCGGAGGGTGAGGCACGCGGCGAAGGACGAGGCGAGGCCAGGGGCGAAGTGAAGGAAGCGCCCGCAGCGGCGCCGGCTGCCGCCTAAAGTTTGAATCGCAACCAGGTTGTCATCGAAGGAACGATTGCCGAAGCTGTGCAGGTGCGCTACACCCCCGCGGGCATCCCGGTCAGCGAATTTCGTCTGATTCACGAGTCCCGGCAGTCGGAAGCGGGGCAGGAGCGCGCCGTGCATGTCGAACTTTCGGTACTGGCCATGGGTGAAGTGGCGATAGGAATCGCCAAAACCCCGGGTGGGAGCGAAGTAGCCGTGAAAGGCTTTCTTTCCCGCCGCAGCCAGAACAGTGATTACCCGGTGCTACACGTCAACCAGTTTAAATTGATCAAGTGAGGTCACCATGCCACGTCCCATGGGAAGAGGCGCTAAAGGTAAGGGCAAGGGCAAGTTTGCCAAGAAAGACGGCAATCGCGGAAATCGCGGATTATTCCGTCGCAAGAAGTTCTGCCGGTTCACGGTCGAACACATCAAGGAAGTCGACTACAAGGACATCGATATCCTGAAGGACTTCATCAACGAGAACGGCAAGATCATCCCGGCTCGCATTACCGGCACGAAGTCGCGCTTCCAGCGCCAGTTGTCTGTGGCGATCAAGCGGGCGCGCTTCCTGGCGCTGATGCCCTACACCGACCTGCACTGAGGAGCCGTCCATGCAAGTCATACTGATGGAAAAAGTGGGCAGTCTCGGCCAGCTCGGTGATGTGGTCAAGGTTAAGGAAGGCTACGCACGCAACTATCTGATCCCCCATGGCAAGGCGAAGCGCGCGACGGAAAAGAATTTGGCCGAGTTTCAAGTCAAGCGCGACGAGCTGGAGAGGCAACACGCACAAACGCTCGTCCAGGCACAGGAGCGCGCCGCCAAGTTGGAAGGCTATCTGGTGCAGATCAGCCAGAAAGCCGGCGTGGATGGACGTCTGTTCGGCTCAGTGACGGGTGGCGACATCGCCGATGCACTGAAGGCACAGGGTTTTGAAGTGACGAAAGCGGAAGTGCGGCTCCCCAATGGACCGCTGAAGCAAGTTGGCGATCATCCCCTCGTGATCGCGCTGCACAGCGATGTCACGGCGACGATTACCGTTTCGGTGCTCGGCGAAGCGTAATCGGTCGCCCCTCCGAAAGCCCCGTCAATAAAGGGTCCGCGAGGGCCCTTTTTGTTTCGCCGACAGGTGATTACACTAGCCGCTGCGCCAAACCTCGAACAAGAGTCTCGTGGCCGTCAATCTCGCTCCCGTCGGCGCCGACAAACAGCTCGACGTCATCAAACTGCCGCCCCATTCCGTGGAAGCGGAGCAGTCGGTGTTGGGTGGCCTGCTGCTCGACAATTCGGCATGGGAGCGCATCGCCGACCACATCTCCGAACTCGACTTCTATCGCTACGATCATCGGCTGATCTATCGGCACATCAACAAGTTGATCGAGGCGGCCAAGCCGGCAGACGTCATCACCGTCGCCGAGTCGCTTGAGCGCTCCGCGGAACTTGCCGACGCGGGAGGAATTCCGTACATAGGCGCGCTCGCCAAGAACACGCCGTCCGCGGCCAACATCCGCCGTTACGCCGAGATCGTGCGCGAGCGCTCGGTGATGCGCAAGCTGGTCGAAGTCGGCACGGCCATCGCCGACAGCGCGTACAGCCCGGCCGGGCGCGATGCACGGCAACTGCTCGACGAGGCGGAGACGAAAGTGTTCGAGATCGCCGAACAAGGCGCGCGCGGCCAGCAGGGGTTTGTCGAGCTGCAGCCGCTGCTGACTCAGGTGATCGAGCGCATCGACGAACTCTATCACCAGGACAATCCCTCGGATGTCACCGGCACGCCGACCGGCTTTACCGATCTCGACCACATGACCTCGGGGCTGCAGCCGGGCGATCTGGTCATCGTCGCCGGGCGGCCTTCCATGGGCAAAACCGCGCTGGCGCTCAATATCGCCGAACACGTCGGCGTGGAGACACGGCTGCCGGTAGGCGTCTTCAGTATGGAAATGGGCGGTACCCAGCTGGCGCTGCGCATGCTCGGCTCCGTCGGCAAGCTCGATCAGCACCGGCTGCGCACCGGCCGGCTGCGCGATGAAGACTGGCCGCGCCTGACTCACGCGGTAGGCAAGCTAAACGATGCGCCCATTCATATCGACGAGACACCGGCGCTGAATGCGCTTGAGTTGCGTGCGCGCGCGCGCCGTCTGCATCGACAATATGGCAGGCTCGGTCTGATCGTCGTCGATTATCTGCAACTGATGTCAGCCTCGGGCGCGGGCGAGAATCGCGCCACCGAAATCTCCGAGATCTCGCGTTCGCTGAAGGCCTTGGCCAAGGAGCTGAGCGTACCTCTGATCGCTCTGTCGCAGTTGAACCGCAGCCTCGAGCAACGCCCCAACAAGCGCCCCGTGATGTCGGACCTGCGCGAATCAGGGGCGATCGAGCAGGATGCCGATCTGATCTTGTTCATCTACCGCGATGAGGTCTACAACCCGGACACGCAGGAAAAGGGCATCGCGGAGATCATTATCGGCAAGCAGCGCAACGGCCCCATCGGTACCATCCGGCTCACCTTCCAGGGCGAATACACCCGTTTCCAGAACTATGCCAACGCAGGAAACTATTGAAGCCCAGGGCGCAGTGTTGAAATGGATCAATGGGTCATGAGAGGGCTTCGCCAAAGCGCCGGAGAGCCGGCAACGGGCCGGCGTTCCCCTGCGCCCATCTTGCATCGTTCATCCTACGGCCCCTGACAAATGCGTCCCCTTCAGGCCTGCATCGATCTCGCTGCACTCAGGCACAATCTCCTGGCTGTCGAGCGCTATGCGCCGAGCTCGCGAGTGATGGCCGTGATCAAGGCGAATGCGTACGGGCACGGCCTGATGCGCGCTGCTTCGGCGTTGCGTGACGCCGACGGTTTTGCCGTAGTCGAATTGGATGCCGCGGTACGCTTGCGCGAAGCGGGCTATGATCAACGCATCCTGCTTCTGGAGGGATTTTTCTCCACCGACGAGCTCGATGTCATCGCCGACTGTCGCATCACGTCCGTGATTCACTCAGTCGAGCAGGTCGCCATGCTTGCCGGTTCTCATTTGACTGCGCCGCTTGACGTGTTTTTGAAATTCAATACCGGCATGAATCGCCTCGGATTCGCAGCATCGGCGTTCAGCAAAGTGCATGCTCAGCTATCGGCCCTGCCGGCAGTCGCTAGCGTCACGTTGATGACGCATTTTGCCAACGCCGAGGAAAAGGGTGGGGTGGACGCCCAGCTGCATGCTTTCAATGTGCTCACGGACAAGATGGCGCTGCCCCGGTCTCTCGCCAATTCGGCGGCACTCATCATGGAGCCGCGCACTCACGGCGATTGGGTGCGGCCCGGCATCATGCTGTACGGTTCATCGCCCTTCGTCGAGCGAAGCGCCGAGAGCCTCGGTTTACGTCCGGTGATGCACCTGACGAGCCAGCTGATCGCCGTGCAGGAGCTTGCGCCAGGGGATAGTGTCGGCTACGGCTTGACGTTCCGCGCTGAGCGGGCGAGGCGTATCGGCGTCGTTGCCTGTGGCTATGCGGATGGCTACCCGCGCCATGCCCCCTCGGGAACCCCGATTGGCGTGGCTGGTGTGCGCACTCGCCTTGTTGGCCGGGTTTCCATGGATATGCTCTGTGCCGACATTACTGACATCCCGCACGCCGCTGTAGGTAGCAACGTCCTGCTTTGGGGCGATGCAGTGTCGGTGGACGAGGTCGCCAAAGCGGCTGGAACGGTGGGCTACGAGTTACTCTGCGCGATCAGTCAAAGAGTGCCGATGATGGAAGTTTGATGGGTGATTCTCGCAGTGGGCCTGGCAGGCGCCGTGGCTAAACTGAAATCCATCTACACCTGCAACGAATGCGGCGGCGAGTCGACCAAGTGGCAGGGGCAATGCCCGCATTGCAGCGCTTGGAATACTCTCACCGAAAGCGTCGCGGAGCCGGTCTCCGCGCATCGTTACGCGAGCATCGCCAAAAGCAGTGTGGTGCAGACGCTCGCCAATGTCGAAGCGGAAGAAGTGCCGCGTTTTTCTTCCGGTGTCGCCGAATTCGACCGCGTGCTGGGCGGCGGCCTGGTGCCGGGCGGCGTGGTGCTGATCGGCGGCGATCCGGGGATCGGCAAGTCCACGTTGCTGTTGCAGGCGCTCGCGCACCTGGCGCCGACGCAGCGCGTCCTCTATGTGAGCGGTGAGGAATCGGCGCAGCAGATCGCCCTGCGCGCCAAGCGCTTGGCGCTCGATGCGCGGTCGATGAATCTGCTCGCGGAAATTCAGCTGGAAAGGATCCAGGCCGCGCTCGCCTCCTGTGCACCGCAGGTCGCGGTGATCGATTCCATTCAGACGGTCTATTCCGATGCGCTGACGTCCGCACCGGGGTCAGTCGCGCAGGTGCGCGAATGCGCAGCGCAATTGACGCGCACCGCCAAGCAGTCCGGCATCACCATCATCCTGGTCGGGCATGTGACCAAGGAAGGGGCGTTGGCCGGGCCGCGCGTGCTCGAGCATATCGTCGATACGGTCTTGTACTTCGAAGGCGACACGCACTCGAGCTTTCGCCTGATTCGCGCCTTCAAGAATCGTTTCGGCGCAGTCAACGAGCTGGGGGTATTCGCCATGACCGATAAGGGCCTGCGCGAAGTCTCCAATCCTTCGGCACTGTTTCTCTCGCAACATGAGGTCACGGTGCCCGGCTCCTGCGTCATGGTCACTCAGGAGGGCACCCGGCCTTTGCTGGTCGAAGTGCAGGCCCTGGTCGATGAAGCGCATGCGCCGAATCCGCGCCGTCTTACCGTTGGCCTGGATCAAAACCGTTTGGCCATGCTCCTCGCTGTTCTGCACCGACATGCCGGAATTTCAGCGTTCGACCAGGATGTGTTCGTCAACGCCGTGGGTGGCGTGAAGATCGCCGAACCGGCCGCTGACTTGCCCGTGCTGCTGGCGATTGTCTCGTCGCTAAAAAGCAAGCCTCTGCCGCAGAAGCTGGTGGTGTTCGGTGAGATCGGCCTGGCAGGGGAAGTGCGGCCCGTGCAACGCGGCCAGGAACGACTGAAGGAAGCCGCCAAGTTGGGCTTTACTCAGGCGATTATTCCCAAAGCGAATAAACCGAAGCAGGCAGTTGCCGACATGGAGGTGATCGCGGTGGAACGTATCGAGCAGGCGGTCGATCATTTACGCAACACTTGAAAGCATTCCCGGTTTCCGCTGGTGATTGTTAGAAATGACAATAGGCGATTGGCCGGAGCCACGTGAAAGGAAGCGCGGCTAGCTGAACATGCAAATCAATGTGGCCACCAAGCTACGCCGGGCTACGCACTGCGCACTACTCAACACAGAGGATCCGGCCGCTGACGCCGCTGCTGTCGGGGCCGATGAGGTACAAGTAGTAAGGCATTAAATCTAGCGCGGAGGGCAATTCCGACCGCGCCTCGCCAGGGTGGGTCATGGAGCGTTGCGGCGATGCAACCGGCCCGGGAACCAGCGCGTTGATACGGATGTTCGGATGCATCTCCAGCTCCTGTGCCCAAATCTGGATCAGCGCTTCCAGCCCGGCCTTAGCAACCGCAAATCCACCCCAGTAAGCTGCGGGAGAATGTCCATGCGTCTCTGAGATCATGACGACGCTTGCCTCGGGCGCGCGCATCAGCAGGGGCAGACAGGCGCGCGTCAGAGCGAAGGGAGCGATCAGGTTGACGCGCAACAGCTTCTGCCATTGCTCGACCGTCTGATTGGCAAGCGGGGTGAGCGCCGCCAACAGCGCGGCGTTGTGCAGGATGCCGTCGAGCCGACCCACTTGCTGCTTGATCGCGTCGGCCATTGCCTCGAAATCGGCGTCCTTGGCGGCTTCCAGATCGAGCGGGAAAATCGTCGGCTGCGGCAGCTGCTGAGCGACGATTTCATCGTATACCCGCTCGAGCTTGGCCACTTTGCGCCCATGCAGGATGACGTGCGCGCCATGGCTGGCATAGGTGAGCGCGGCGACGCGCCCCAGACCCTGCCCGGCGCCGGTGACCAGAATGACGCGGTCCTGGAGCAGATCGGATGCTGCGGCGTAGCTCTTCATCAGGCTTGCGTTGCGCGGGTCGGCGCCAAAATTAGGTGCGCGCATTTTACGCCGCTTCGCACCGCCGCCTCCAGGGTCGCGGGATAGTCGCCTGCGGTGTAGTCGCCGGCGAGGAAGAAGCCGGGCAGGCCGGTTTGCTGGTCCGGCCGTACGAGCCCGGGGACACAGGCGAAAGTGGCAAACCTTTCGATGATGACTTTCCCCCATTGCGGACGGCCCAAATGCGGGAATTGTGCGGCGATCTCAGCGCTCACGTGCTCGATCAGCACTGCGTTGGACATCGCCTCGTGCGGGCCCGAGGCGGAAATCACTGCTGCGACAAGACCGGCGGTTCCGCTCAGGCTCTCGCGATCGAAAAGCCACTGCGTGAGCGTGCCGTCGAGCCCCAGCATGGCGAAGGGCAAAGCGATGGAAGCCGGGTATTGCAAGTAGACCGTACAAATTGGCTCATAGTGATGGCCGGCGACCGCCTGCAGCGCCTCCAGGAGCGCGGGCGGAGGCGCTTGCAAACGGGATAGCTGCTGCGGGGCGACTGCGCATATCACGTGGCTCGCGCGGAGGACGGTGGGTCCGGCGTGCAGCAGAAATTCGCCGTCGCGCGCTTCGACCTCTGAGACGACAGCGTGGGTTCGTACTTCACCTCCATGCTGCGCGACAAACGTCGCCGCGTGCTGCGGGAACAGGGAGCTCAGGTCGGTGCGGGGCAGCAGCAGGTCCGATGCGGCGGCGCTGCGCGCCAGTCCATCGCGCAGCACATTGAGAAATACCTGTGCGGACGCACTGTCGGTAGGGGTGTTGAGCGCGGCCAGGCAAAGCGGTCCCCAAAGGTAGCGGGTGAGGCCACCTTGCTGGCAATGGCTGTTGAGCAGTTGCGTAACGGTTGTGTCGCGCGCCAGGCAAAAGCCGCCCAAACGCATGGCTGCCATGAAGCGCATGGCGCGCAAACGCTCGCCGAATGACAGTCCGCGGGCGCGCAACAGGCCGACCAACAAATTGAACGGCGCCGGCAAGGAGGCAGCTTCGAGCTCGAAGCGATTATGCGTGATGAGGCGTAAGCGCAGACGCTTGAATCCGCGCTCGGCACAGCCGACCGCGCGCACCAGGCGCAGCGTTTCGCGATACGCACCGATCAGCAAATGCTGGCCGTTGTCGAGAACGAGGCCGTGGTGCGCTACGCCGCGCGCTCGACCGCCCAGCGTGGGACCGGACTCGAATACCGTAACCGGGATATTGTGCTGAGCCAATTCCACCGCGGCCGCTAAGCCGGCATAGCCCGCGCCGATAATGGCGACGCGCAAGCCTTCAGCAAGCGGCCGCCCATAACGTGTCCCTGTCGGTTCAGAAAGGTCCGCGGCGGCCGAGAGCGTTGCCTCTTGCATTGCCTAGCCTTTGATCCAGGTCTTCCAGGCAATCCAAAACTTGCGCACCGGGGTGAGCGCGATTCGCTGGTTCAGTACCTTGAAGTTGTCCCGCTCGATCTCCTCGAGCAGCGTTCGGTAGATGGCGGCCATGATCAGTCCGGCGCGCTGCTGTTTCCGGTCGATGCTGGCAAGCTCGGCAAATGCCTGCGCGTAATAGCGCTTCGCGCGTTCGGCCTGGGAGGCCATGAGACGGGCGAAGTTTTCCGTCTGCTGCCCGTTGAGGATGTCATTGACCGTCACGCTGAAGCGCTGCATCTCGTCCTGTGGGATGTAGATGCGGTTGCGCCGGGCGTCTTCGCCAACGTCGCGAATGATGTTGGTGAGCTGCAGCGCAATGCCGAGTTCGTGCGCATAGCGCAGCGTGCGGCTGTCGCGATGGCCGAAGATGACGGCCGACAGTTGACCCACCACGCCTGCAACGCGATGGCAATAGGTGAGCAGCGAATCGAAATCCGGATAGCGATGGTGGGTGAGATCCATCTGCATCCCGTCGATGATTTCGTTGAACTGCTCAAACGGCAGAGGGAACGCTCGCACCGCCGGCAGCAACGCCTTGCCCACCGGATGCGTGGGATGGCCGCCGAATACGTTGGCAATCTCGGTGCGCCACCAGGCGAGTTTGTTGCGCGCCACGCCGGTGTCTTGTACTTCGTCGGCGATGTCGTCTACCTCGCGGCAGAACGCATACAAGGCGACAATGGCGCGCCGCCGCCCGGGTGGCAGGAACAGAAAGCTGTAGTAGAAGCTGGAGCCGCTCTGCGCCGCTTTGCTCTGGCAGTATTCGTCGGGACTCATGGCGGTGTGGTGCGCGCGTTACTCAATGGCAATTGCCGAATTCGGCCGCGCCGAACGCCTGGAAGTCGCTCTGCGGCAGGGCGGCGTTGCGCGCCTAGTTGCGCAAGGCAGTGCAGTGACTGCCGCTGCACGCAGAGACGTTGCCCGGTTATGCGGCTCTTCGGTAACGCTGCGCTCTTCCGGTGTAAGCGCGCGACGCCGCGGGTCGATCGCGTCGCTTTTCTTCAGTTGCAGCTCTTTCGGCATGCGTTTGCCCTCGCCAATGATTTCTTCGCGCTGCAGCGGCTCTTGCGCATTCACTGGTACGGCTGAGGCCCTACGCACGCTCGGCATATAACCGCGCCGCGAAGCCGCGCGGCGTATCGGCCAGCCTGCGCCGCGATCGCCTGGCGACCTCGACGCGCTAGGCCAGCGGATCGATTCCCAGGGGATCGGGCGAGCTTGGCCGGCCGCCGCCGTGCCGATCATCGGCTGACTAGTGGAGAGGACGGTGCAACGCGGCGCGATAGACAATTTTGGCCCAGTCGAACGATTTGAGCAGCGGGCGATGACGAAACATATCGCCCTCCGCTATTTCGAGCTTGCGCAACACGCTCGCGCCCCCGGCGAGGGTCGCACGAATCTCCAGTCCCGTGCGGCCCGGCAGAACGCTACCAAGCGGCGCGCCGGATTCTAGCATGGCGCGGCTGCGCTCGATTTGAAACTGCAGCAAGTGCCGCCAGCGCTCGTCCACGGTTGCTTGGGCGATATGCGCTTCGCTGACTCCGAAGCGCGCCATATCATCCGCGGGCAGGTAAATGCGACCCTTTTGCCAGTCGAGGGCGATGTCCTGCCAGAAGTTAATGAGTTGCAGGCTGCTGCAGATCGCGTCGGACCAGGCGAGATTTTGCGGGGTCGCCGCGTCGAACAGATGGAGCAGCAAGCGGCCCACCGGATTGGCGGAGCGGCGGCAGTAATCGAGAAGTTCGGGAAAATCTGCGTAACGCGTCTTGGTGACATCCTGGGCGAACGCGTCGAGCAGGTCGCGAAACAGAAGTAGGGGCAGGTGCCATTGGCTGATGACGCCAGCGAGCGCGTGAAACAACGGCGCCTCAGGGGCCGCCCCGGCCGCGATCCGATCCAGTTGCGCGTGAAAGGCAGCGAGCTTTGCCAGCCGTACGTTGGCAGGGTCGTCGCCTTCATCTGCAATATCGTCGGCGCCGCGCGCGAAGTGGTAGATCACCGCTACCGGGCGACGAAAACGCCGCGGCAAGAGCAGCGAGGCGACCGGGAAATTTTCGTAGTGATCGACGCGATCGATGGCCATTTTACTGGCGGGAGCGGGGAGGCGCTGTGCGCAGATCGTGATCAGGCACTGAAACCATGCGTGTTTTCAAAGCCCTGCGAGGCGCGCGGCTGACAGAACAAGACGCTTATATTACACTAGCGAAGTCGATGAGACGCCTTTCCAGAGTAGCCGGTGGGCTATCCCCCTTTTTCTCTGCAAGGATCGCCTGATCCACCCTGTAACAAGCTCTCAAGAGCGCGAAGGTGGCGGAATTGGTAGACGCACTGGATTTAGGTTCCAGCGCCGCAAGGCGTGCGGGTTCGAGTCCCGCCTTTCGCACCATTATTTCAAGGAAATTCAATGCAAGGCACGCAGTCAGTCAGTAGCGCGTTAGAGCGCCGGTTGGACCTCGTGCTTCCGGTCAAGCAGATCGAGTCGGAAGTGGACAACAGGCTTAAAAAGCTCGCTCGCACGGTGCGCATCCACGGCTTCCGCCCCGGCAAAGTGCCGATGAAGATCGTCGCCCAGCAGTACGGCGGCCAGGTGCGCCAGGAAGTCATGAGCGATTCCGTGCAGCGCACTTTTGCTGATGCGGTCAAGGCGCAGAATCTGCGTGTGGCAGGCTACCCGCGCTTCGAAGCGAAGGAATCCGCAGCCGAGAATTTCGAGTTCGTTGCCACTTTTGAGATCTATCCGGAAGTTGATATCAACCCGCTCGCCGATGTCCGCATCAAGCGGCCGGTGACCGAGGTGACGGATGCCGATTTGGACCGCACGATCGAAATCCTGCGCAAGCAGCGCCAGCATTTTCACCCGGTCGAGCGCGCGGCACGGGATGCGGATAAGGTGACCATCGATTTCGACGGAACCATGGATGGCGCCCCCTTTCCGGGCGGTCAAGGGAAAGGTCAAGAACTGGTGTTGGGCGAGGGGAAGTTCCTGCCTGAATTCGAACTCAACGTGAAGAATTTGAAAGCTGGCGACGCCAAGTCGTGTGAACTCACTTTCCCGGCGGATTATCATGCCAAGGAACTAGCCGGCAAATTGGTCCGGTTCGAGATCCGCGTTCAAGCCGTGGCAGAGCCGCACCTACCTGAATTAAATGCGGAATTCGCCAAGTCTCTGGGCGTGGTGGATGGCGACCTGAATATCATGCGTGCGGAAGTGAAGGGCAACCTCGAGCGCGAGGCAAAGAAGCGCATGCAGGCAAAGCTTAAAGAGCAGATCATGCAAGCGTTGCTCGATCACGCGCAATTGGAAGTGCCGAAGGCGCTTGTGCAGATCGAGGTCGGCCGCTTGCGGGGAGCGGCAGGTCGCGATCTGCAGAGCCGTGGAATGGGCACAAAGGATATGAACCTCGCGCCGGAGATCTTTCAGGCGCAGGCAGAACGGCGGGTCAGGCTTGGCTTGATCCTTGCTGAAACGGTGAAAAAGCATGGTCTTACGGCAAAACCCGATCAGGTCCGCGCGGTGATCGAGGAACAAGCGCAAAGCTTTGAACAGCCGCAGGAAATGGTGCGCTGGTATTATCAGCAACCGGAACGCCTGGCAGAAGTTGAGGCGGTTGTGCTGGAGGATAACGTGGTAGCTTGGGCCCTCGAGCAAGCCACGGTGGAAGATTTATCGACACCCTTTCAAGACTTGATGGAAAGCACAAAATGAATTGGCAGCGCGGCTATGGCGAGCAGTGGAACACGCAGTGGAATCCGCAGTCGCTCGGACTGATCCCCATGGTCATCGAGCAGAGCGGCCGCGGCGAGCGCGCGTATGACATTTATTCGCGTCTGCTCAAGGAACGGGTCATATTTTTGGTCGGGCCAGTGAATGATGCGACAGCGAACCTGGTGGTAGCCCAGCTGCTGTTCCTGGAATCGGAAAATCCGGATAAGGATATTAGTTTCTATATTAATTCACCGGGTGGCTCAGTTTCGGCCGGGATGGCCGTTTATGACACCATGCAGTTTATCAAACCGGACGTCAGCACACTCTGCGTTGGGTTGGCGGCGAGCATGGGATCGTTCCTGTTGGCAGCAGGTGCAAAGGGCAAGCGCTACGCGCTGCCCAATTCGCGGGTGATGATTCACCAGCCTTCAGGCGGCACGCAGGGCCAGGCCGCGGATATCGAAATCCAGGCGCGGGAAATCCTATTCCTGCGTGAGCGCTTGAATAGTCTGCTCGCCAAACATACCGGCAAGTCGATGGCGGAGATTGGCAAGGACACCGAGCGTGACAATTTCATGGGCGCGGAAGATGCGCTGAAATACGGTATTATCGATAAGGTGTTGGTCAATCGAACCCAATCGGCTGGCTGAAATCTCAGCAGTAAGCAAGCGAATTTGTAATTGAGGCGGGACGAGGCGCATGTCAGAGAAAACCGGTGGCGAAAAGCTTCTCTATTGCTCATTCTGCGGCAAAAGCCAGCACGAAGTCCGTAAGCTGATTGCTGGGCCGTCGGTGTTCATTTGCGACGAATGCATAGAGCTGTGCAACGATATCATTCGCGAAGAGATTCAAGGCGATCATGGCGGTAAGATTTCGCGCACCGATCTGCCGATTCCGCACGAAATCTGCGACATTCTCGATCAGTACGTGATCGACCAGGTGCAAGCGAAGAAAATTCTCTCAGTAGCCGTCTACAACCACTACAAGCGCCTGAAGGCCCAGCCGAAGGAGGGCGACGTTGAAGTGGCCAAGAGCAACATTCTGCTTATCGGCCCGACCGGTTCCGGCAAGACGCTGCTTGCCCAGACCTTGGCTCGTCTGCTCAACGTGCCTTTCGTCATTGCCGATGCCACCACGCTGACCGAGGCGGGCTACGTCGGTGAGGACGTAGAAAACATCATCCAAAAACTGCTGCAGAAGTGCGACTACGATGTGGAAAAGGCGCAACGCGGGATTGTCTACATCGACGAGATCGACAAGATCTCGCGCAAATCGGACAATCCGTCGATTACGCGCGACGTATCCGGCGAAGGGGTGCAACAGGCGTTGCTCAAGTTGATCGAAGGCACTATTGCCTCAGTCCCGCCCCAGGGTGGACGCAAGCACCCCAATCAGGAGTTTGTGCAAGTCGATACCACCAACATACTGTTTATTTGCGGTGGTGCTTTCGGTGGTCTGGAGAAGATGATTCAAAATCGCTCCGACAAGAGCGGTATCGGCTTCGGTGCATCTGTGCAAAGCAAGGATCGGCGCGAAATGAGCGCTGTGCTGCGCGAGGTCGAGCCAGAGGATTTGATCAAGTATGGCCTGATTCCCGAGTTTGTCGGCCGCTTGCCGGTAGTCGCAACGCTCGAAGAACTCGACGAAAAGGCCCTAGTGCGCATTCTCACCGAACCGAAAAATGCACTGGTCAAGCAGTACCAGAAACTGTTTGCCATGGAGGGAGTGGAACTGGAGTACCGCGATCCAGCGCTCGCCGCCATCGCTCGAAAGGCGCTTGCCCGCAAGACCGGCGCGCGCGGGCTGCGCTCGATCATCGAGCAAGCCCTGCTGGACATCATGTTTGAACTCCCTTCGATGCAGAATGTCTCCAAGGTAGTGATCGACGAAGCCACCATCAATGGCGAGGGCAAGCCGATTCTCATCTATGCGGACCAACCCAAAGTAGCAGGGGTTTGAAGTGTCTCCGGGGCTCTCGCAGCCCGGGTTTGCTTTCGAGGGGTTGATAAAGGCCTCAAGGCGCCCCAACTGTAAGCCAACCGCACCTTCAGGAAGCCAGCATGATTGCTAATGAATCCCCCGCCGAATCCCCCGCCGCCAACCCGATCGTTCTCCCGCTCTTGCCTTTGCGCGACGTAGTCGTGTTCCCGCATATGGTGATCCCGCTCTTTGTCGGTCGTCAGAAGTCCATCAAGGCCTTGGAAGCTGCCATGGAGGCGGGCAAAAGCATTGTCTTGGTTGCGCAGAAATCGGCTGCCAAAGATGAACCGGAGGCAGAGGACATGTATGACATCGGCTCTGTAGCGAGCATTCTCCAAATGCTCAAACTGCCTGATGGCACCGTGAAAGTTTTGGTAGAGGGAACGCAGCGGTGCAGAATCGATGAAATCGTCGACGATCGCAGCCATTTTGTCGCGCGCGTGCAAGTCTATACGGCAGAACAGGAAGAGACGCACGAAGTCGAAGCGATGCGGCGCACGCTAATGAGTCAGTTCGAGCAGTACGTCAAGCTGAATAAAAAGATTCCTCCTGAAGTGCTGACTTCACTGTCCGGTATCGAAGAAGGTGGCCGGCTGGCGGACACCATCGCCGCTCATCTCCCGCTGAAGCTGGAGCAGAAGCAGCAGATTCTTGAAACGTTCGAAATCAAGAAACGCCTTGAGCAGTTGTTGACGCTGCTCGAAACCGAAATCGACATCTTGCAAGTGGAGAAGCGCATTCGCGGGCGGGTGAAGCGCCAGATGGAAAAGAGTCAGCGCGAGTACTACCTGAACGAACAGGTGAAAGCCATCCAAAAGGAACTGGGTGATTCCGAGGAAGGTGCCGACCTCGACGAACTGGACAAGAAAATCAAGCTTGCACACATGCCGAAAGATGCGCGCAGCAAAGCGGAAGCGGAGTTGAAGAAGCTGCGCCTGATGTCACCGATGTCTGCGGAGGCAACGGTAGTGCGCAACTATATCGATGTGCTGGTGGGCTTGCCGTGGAGGAAGAAAACGAAGGTCAGCACGGACATCAAGGCGTCGGAGAAAAGCCTGGATATCGATCATTACGGACTCGAGAAAGTCAAGGAACGCATCGTCGAGTATCTCGCGGTACAGAGTCGTGTGGATAAGCTGAAGGCGCCCATCCTATGTCTGGTCGGGCCACCGGGGGTGGGCAAAACTTCGCTCGGTCAGTCGATCGCGAAAGCTACCAACCGCAAGTTCGTGCGCATGTCCCTGGGCGGGGTGCGCGACGAGGCGGAGATCCGCGGGCACCGGCGCACCTATATCGGTTCCATGCCCGGCAAGATTTTGCAGAACATGGCCAAGGTGGCGGTGCGCAATCCCCTGTTCCTTCTCGATGAGGTGGACAAGATGGGGATGGACTTTCGCGGCGACCCATCGTCGGCGTTGCTCGAAGTGCTCGATCCGGAACAGAACCACACCTTCGTCGATCACTACGTCGAGGTCGAGTACGATCTTTCCGATGTGATGTTTGTGGCTACCGCCAATACTTTGAATATCCCCGCTCCGTTGCTGGATCGGATGGAGGTCATTCGCCTGTCCGGTTACACGGAAGACGAGAAGATCAATATTGCCATTAAGTACCTTCTGCCCAAGCAGTTAAAGAGCAACGGCCTGAAGCCGGAAGAAATTCACGTGGCTGAAAGTGCGTTGCGCGATATCGTCCGCTATTACACGCGCGAAGCCGGGGTGCGGAGCTTGGAGCGCGAAATTGCCAAGGTGTGCCGGAAGGTGGTGAAGACATTGCTCACCAGGAAGAAAGAAACCAAGATCTCCGTCACGGCGCGCAATTTGGACAAATTCCTCGGCGTGCAACGCTACACCTACGGTATCGCGGAGAAGCACAACCAAGTGGGTCAGGTATCCGGGTTGGCATGGACCGAAGTCGGCGGCGAACTGCTGACGGTGGAAGCGGCAAAGTTGCCCGGTGCCGGCAAGACCATCACGACAGGTAAGCTGGGTGAGGTCATGCAGGAATCGATTCAAGCGGCCCTATCGGTGGTGCGTAGCCGAGCCAAGGGCCTGGGCATCCCCGAGGACTTCCACCAGAAGGGTGACATGCACATTCACTTGCCGGAAGGTGCTACGCCGAAGGACGGCCCCAGCGCTGGTATCGCTATTTGTACTGCGATTGTGTCGATACTGACCGGCATCCCGGTGCGCGCCGACGTAGCGATGACCGGCGAAATTACCTTACGCGGCGAAGTTCTGCCCATTGGCGGTTTGAAGGAAAAGCTGCTTGCGGCGCATCGCGGTGGCATCAAGACCGTCCTGATTCCCGAAGAGAATACGAAGGATCTGATTGAGATTCCCGACAACATCAAGAATCACCTTGATATTCATCCGGTGCGCTGGATAGATCAAGTATTGGAATTGGCGCTCGAGCGCAAGCCCGAACCATTGCCGGAAAACGTTGAAGTCCCTGCGATCGCGGCGAAGCCTGATGAGGTCAAGCCGGCGTTCCTAAAACACTGATCGTTTGACATCAAAAGCGCAGGCCTGTCCTGCGCTTTTTTGTTCCTCGCTATTCTTTGCGTCAACACGGGTTGAGTGGTTGTCTGCTTGCAACCGCCGTACTCTTGTGTTGCATATCAGGCTGCAAGGCCGCAATTTTTTTGGCTTTGCGCTTGACACTCATTTTCCCGCATTGCTATAAAGACGGCTGCAGGGAAAGGCGGTTCCTGTAAGAAAATCTGAAAGGGAGCACACGTGAATAAATCAGAGCTGATTGATGCAATCGCGAAAACCGCGGATATTTCTAAGGCGGCCGCCGGTCGGGCGCTGGATGGGGCTATCGCTGCTATCAAGGTGTCGTTGAAAAAAGGCGGAATGGTTACCTTGGTCGGTTTCGGCACCTTCTATGTCGGCAAGCGCGCGGCGCGCAACGGGAGAAACCCGCGAACTGGTGCAACCATCAAGATCAAGTCGGCTAAAGTTCCCAAGTTCCGTGCTGGTAAAGCTCTCAAGGATTCTGTAAACTAGTGGGTTCTCTGGGTACTTAGCTCAGCTGGTAGAGCGTCGCCCTTACAAGGCGAATGTCGGGGGTTCGAGCCCCTCAGTACCCACCAGACACAGCGAGGTAGTCTCGGCCGAGGAGTGGTAGTTCAGTTGGTTAGAATACCGGCCTGTCACGCCGGGGGTCGCGGGTTCGAGTCCCGTCCACTCCGCCAAAGAATAGAGGGGCGAACGCGAGTTCGCCTTTTTTGCATCTGCGATTTGGCACTGTCTCGCTCATCCTGCCAACCGATGGCCAGGTGCAACGCGACTTTCAAGGAATTTCGATGTTAGATACATTTCGTCAAGGGGCACAAAGCAAATTCGCCAAGGTCATTCTGGCGCTGATCATCGTACCGTTCGCACTTTGGGGCGTGGAGTCATACTTCCGTACTGGCCCTTCCGTCGATGGTGTTGCGACCGTGGCGGGGCAGAAGATTTCGATGAACGAATTCAATCAAGCCCTGAAGCAGCAGCAAGATCAAATGCGCTCGATGCTCGGGCGGAATTTCGATCCGCAGATGTTCGACACGATCGAGTTCCGTCAGTCCGCCCTCGAGCAACTGGTCAATCAACGATTGCTGGTCATGCAGGCAGCCTCTTCCAGATTCGCTGTGACCGATAAGCAGCTGGCGCAGAATATCGGTGCGATCCCGGCGTTTCAGGACGAAGGTAAGTTTTCCAAGACGCGTTATGAGGGTGTGTTGAGGCAGCAGGGCTATACCCCTGTCATATTTGAAGGAAAGATGCGTCAGGAGTTGATGGTGCAAGAATTGCGCGACACAGTTTCCAAGACGCTGTTAGTGGCAAGTACCTCCATTGATGAACTGGTGCGGGCATCGGAACAGACACGAGAAGTGAGCGTCGCCAGCGTGGCGCCTGAGCAGTTTATTGCACAAGTGAAACTCCCTGCAGATGCAGCGAAGCTTTACTACGATAGCCATAAGGCGGAATTCACTATCCCGGATCAGGTGCGGCTCGAATACGTTGTCCTCTCCCCGGGTGTGCTGGCTGCGCAGATGGAAGCCAGCGACCAGGAAGTCAAGCAGTACTACGACGAGCACAGCGCACAATACATGAAACGGGATGAAAGCGAAGCGGGTAAGAATGCCGCCAAAGAGAAGGCAGAAGAGGTTTTGCGGCAGGTGCAGAAAGAGCCGACGCAGTTCGCAAAATTAGCGGACAAGTATTCGAAAGACGCCGGCTCGGCAAAGCAAGGTGGTGATCTCGGTTTCTTCGCACGCGGCATGATGGTGAAGCCGTTCGAGGACGCTGTATTCGCGATGCAGAAAGATGAGATCCGCGGTCCGGTACAGTCAGAATCCGGCTACCACATCATCAAGCTGACCGATATACGGGGGGAGGAGCGGCAGGCGAGCCATATCCTTATTACCCTGCCGGAATTGCGCCGCAGTTTGGCGGAAGTCACCCCCGAGATCGCGCTGGAATTGAAGAAGCAGAAGGCACAACGGCGCTTTAGCGAGATCGCGGAGGCGTTCAATAATACGGTGTTCGAACAGTCCGCGAGTCTCAAGCCGGTAGCCGATGCGTACAAGCTCGCGGTGCAGCAAAGCGACTGGGTCTCACGCAGTGGCGGAGCGAAGGTGGCGGAGCTCAACAACGAAAAATTGCTGCAGGCGGTTTTCTCCGATGAAGTGTTGAAGAACAAGCGCAACACCGAAGCAGTTGAAGTGGCGCCCAGTGTGCTGGTGGCTGCACGCGCCATCGAGTTCAAACCCTCTTCTCTCAAGCCATTGGTGGATGTGAGCAAGGACGTCACGGTCAAACTGCTGCATGATGAAGCAGCAAAACTGGCGGCCAGTCAGGGCAAGAGTGAGCTCGAGAAGTTGAAGAAAGAAGGCAGCGCATCCGGGCTGACGTGGACCGCGGCGACCGAAGTCAGCCGGCAAAAACCCGAGGCCCTGGCAGGTCCCATCCTCGATGAGGTATTCAAGGCTTCGGTGAAAAAACTGCCGGCCTATGTCGGCGCGGAAAATCCGCTCGGTGGCTACACCATAGTTCGGATTTCCAAGGTAGGCGGTGGCGGGCCGACCGATGAGGAGAAGAAAAAAGTCTACGCGCAGCGGCTGCGCGAATGGCAGGCGCAGGCCGAATTGACCGCGCTGGTTACCAGCCTGCGCCAGTCGTCGGAGGTCAAAGTACGTCAGGATGCGTTCGAGAAAAAACGACCAGACTATTAGGGGAGGGGATACGGCGCAGCTTCCGCTGTTCGCCGTTCAGTCCTCCAGGCCGACCGCTACCGTGTTGAAACCGCCGTCCACGTAGGTAATCTCACCGGTTACACCGCTGGCGAGGTCGCTCAGCAGAAACGCCGCTACGTTGCCCACCTCATCAATGGTCACGTTGCGGCGCAGCGGGGAGTTCTTCTCCACGAAGCCGAGAATCTTTCCGAAGCCACCAATACCCGCCGCGGCGAGCGTCTTGATCGGTCCGGCGGAAATTCCGTTCACGCGAATTCCTTTCCCTCCGAGGCTCAGCGCCAGATAACGAATGTTTGCTTCGAGGCTTGCCTTGGCGACGCCCATCACGTTGTAATGAGGAATGGCGCGTACCGCACCCAAGTAGGTCAGCGTGAGCAGGGCCGCATTGCGACCTTCCATCATCGACACACCTGCTTTGGCGAGCGCGGCAAAACTGTACGAGCTGATATCGTGTGCGATGCTGAACGTTTCGCGTGACAAGCCGTCCAGGAAATCCCCTGCCATTGCTTCGCGCGGCGCAAAAGCAATCGAGTGCACGATACCATCCAACCCGTCCCAGTGCCTCTTCAGACTTGCGAAGGCACCTTCCACCTGCGCGTCGCTCGCTACATCGCAGGGCAGGATGATGTCCGTAGTAAAATCCCTGGCGAGCTTGTCCACCCGCTCCTTGATGCCTTCTCCGGCGTAGGTGAAGGCAAGCGTAGCACCTTCGCGTTGCAACGCCCTGGCAATTCCGTATGCAATGGAACGGTTGCTGAGTAGACCGGTAACGAGAATTTTTTTATTGGCGAGGAAGCCCATGCATAGTTTCCTTGTCTAAAGACCCTGTTGCAGTCGGGTTGAGCGGGCAGTCCGACTAAGTTGAGCGGCATTTTACCCGAATCGGCAACGCCCCGCCGCGAACCCGATGCGTGCACCGATCGCGGATCAACTTGGACGACGCGAATCTCCCTTCCTTTCCCATGTGCAGAAATGCCGCTGCCAGGATACAAGAATCGGTTTGGCGAAAGTTGCGTTTTAGCGCTTTCGCGCTCCTTAGGCAGCGTCAGGATAGAGCTTTGGTGTAAGATTTCGCGAATGGTCGGGGTGCTTTGGTGCTGATTACTCTGCTGAAAAAAGTGGGCCAAACAGGTATCGCTCTCGCGGTCGCCTGGCTCATGTTATCGCCTGTTCAGGCGGCCGATCAAAATAAGGTGGTTCGCCTATCCTTCCGGGTCGCAGAGACGGGCTTTGATCCGGCACAGGAATCTGACCGCTATTCCGCATTCATTCTCGAGGCTGTCTTCGATTCACCGCTCACTTACGACTACCTCGCGCGGCCGGTCAAGCTACAGGCCAATGTCGTGGAGGCGATGCCCGAGGTGGCTGACAACGGCGCTACCTACACGTTCCATTTCAAGAAAGGCGTGTATTTTGGCCCCGACCCGGCATTCAAGGGTAGGAAACGCGAGATGACCGCCCAGGATTTCGCTTACGGCATCCGTCGTTTCTATGATCCGAAGTTGAAGTCTCCCTATCTCTACCTATTCGAGGGAAAGATCGTTGGCGCCGATGAGGTGCTTGAGCAAGCGAGAAAGACCGGGAACTATGACTACGAAGCGGCAGTGACCGGTCTCGAAGTGCTTGACCGATACACGCTGCGCATTCGTTTGAAGCAGCCCGACTACAATTTCCTGTACATCATGGCGATGCCGCTTTCGGTCGGCGTGGCGCGCGAGGTGGTCGAGTATTACGGCGATGACATCCGCTCTCATCCGGTCGGGACGGGCCCTTTCATGCTCAAGGAGTGGGTACGCAGCAGCAAGACGGTCCTCGAAGCGAATCCCAATTATCGAGAGGACTACCTCGACAGCAGCGAAGGAGAATCACCGGAGGACGCCGCGATGGTGGCCAACCTCAAGGGCAGGCGCCTGCCGCTTGTAGGTCGCATCGAGATCAGCATCATCGAAGAGCCGCAGCCGCGCTACCTCGCGTTTCTCAACAAGGAGCATGACTACCTGGAAGAACTGTACAGCGATTTCGTCACCTATGTCGCCCCCAACGGCAAGGTGGCACCGAGTATTGTCAAACAAGGGATACGCGTACAACGCGCTTCGGATCCTGAGATCACGCTCACGGCCTATTACAATCTGGACGACCCGGTGATCGGCGGTTACGCGCCAGAAAAAGTGGCGTTGCGGCGGGCAATGAACCTGGGCTATAACAACGGCGAAGAAGTCATGATCGCCCGCAAGGGCCAGGCGATACCCGCGCAAAGTCCGATTCCGCCTGACGTCGCCGGCTACGATCCCAATTTCCGCAGTATCGGACAGGAATACAGTCCGGCCAAGGCCAAGGCTCTGCTTGATATGTACGGGTATGTCGATCGCGATGGCGACGGCTATCGCGAGATGCCGGACGGCTCGCCGTTGACGCTGGAATTTGGCTCGCCTCCCGACCAGCAGACGCAGCCGATTGACGAATTGTGGAAGAAGTGCATGGATGCGATCGGCGTGCGCATTAAGTTCCTCAAGGAGAAGTGGCCGGAACTCAATAAGAAGGGCAAGCTTGGCAAACTGCAGGTCGGCAGTTTCTACGCTTGGCACGCCGACTACCCGGACGCGGATAACTTCCTGCAACTACTCTATGGTCCGAACTCTCATCAGTCGAACTATGCCAACTTCAAGCTGCCGGAGTTCGATCGCCTGTACGAAAAGGCGAAACTGATGCCGGATTCTCCCGAACGCACCCAGATCTACAACGAAATGACTCGCATCATGCTGGTCTATGCGCCGTGGAAGCTGGGGGTGCACCGCATCTGGACCCATCTCAACCATCCCTGGCTGCTTAACTACAAGAAACATCCGATCATGCATCAGGGATGGAAGTATCTCGATGTGGATCTCGGGTTGCTGAACAAGATGCGGCAACAATAGCCGGATGTTGTCCCCCGTTGCCAGAGGAGCAGTATTCCCGGGTTTGCGCTTGATCAAGGCCTTGCTTGTTCTGGGACTCCTCTGTGGCGCAGCGCCCGCATCGGCGGCCGATCCACAAAAAATCCTGCGTACCGCCTTCAAGATCGCCGAAACGGATTTCGATCCCCCCAAGCGCGACGACTTCTATTCCGACCGCATCATCGGCAACGTCTTTGATACGCTGCTCACGTATGACTATCTCTACCGGCCAGCCAAATTGGTGCCCGGGGTTGCGGAAGCGATGCCGGAGATCTCCGCTGACGGACTGACCTATACGTTCACGATCAAGAAGAACATCTACTTCACTCCTGATCCCGCCTTTAAGGGAGAGAAGCGCGAGCTCACGGCAGCGGATTTCGCATACAGCATCAAGCGGATCCTCGATCCCAAGGTGCGTTCGCCGCGATTATTTTTCCTGGAGGGCAAGCTGGCTGGCGGTGACGAAGCCATGGCGCTCGCCAAGAAGACAGGTGACTTCGACTACGACGCAGCGCTGTCCGGGCTGGAGGTAACCGATCGTTACACTCTGCGCATTCATCTTAAACAACCCGACTACGACTTGCTCTACGTACTGGCCGATCCCGCGACCAGCGCCGTCGCTCGCGAGGTCGTAGAACGCTACGGAGAAGATATCGGCTCGCACCCCGTGGGCACCGGTCCTTTTGTGCTGAAGGAATGGGTACGCTCGAGCAAGATCGTACTGGAAGCCAATCCAGACTACCGCGAAGAGTACTTCGATGCCACGCCGACGCCGGGCGATGCTTACGACCAAGAGGTGATGGCTCAGCTGAAAGGCAAGCGCTTGCCCGTCGTGGGCAAGGTGGTCATCGACATCATCGAGGAAGAACAACCGCGTTGGCTGGCTTTTCTGAATCGGCAGCACGACTACTTGTTAGACGAGGTGCCTTTCGAATTCGTCAATCAGGTCGCCCCGAACGGGAAGCTGGCGTCTTTCTATGCCAAGAAGGGCATGCGGGTCTACCGTTATGCGGATCCCGAGTTGACCTACTTTTATTTCAATATGGAAGACCCGGTCATCGGCGGCTATACGCCGGAAAAGGTGGCGCTGCGCCGCGCCATGGTGCTCGGCTATAACATCAATGAGGAGGTCCAGATCATACGCAGCAGTCAGGTGATTGCCGCCCAGTCACCAATCGGCCCGGGCGTAGCGGGGTACGACCCGAATTTCCGCAGCAGTGCCACTGAGTACAATCCCGCCAAGGCGAAGGCGTTGCTCGACACCTATGGCTATATCGATCGCAACGGTTCGGGCTGCAGGTCGTTACCTGACGGCAAACCGCTCGTCGTTGAATTTTCTTCGACGCCCACCCTGCTGGATAATCTGTACGACCAGCTTTGGTACAAATCGATGCAAGGCATCGGTATTTGCATGAAGTTCAACAAGCAGCGCTGGCCAGATCTGCTCAAGGCAACCAAGCTGGGAACCCTGCAGATGAAGATCTCCGCGTGGCAAGCGGACTGGCCTGACGCCGACAACTTCCTGCAGCTTCTTTACGGGCCCAATGCCGGGCAAGCCAACGACTCGCGTTTCAAGCTGCCCGAGTTCGACCGGCTGTTTGAGAAATCCGGTGCGCTGCCCGATTCACCGGCGCGAAACGCGCTTTACCGCGAAATGATCAGGTTGTTCCTGGTTTACGCCCCATGGAAACTGGGCGTGCATCGCATCTTTACTCATCTCACGCAACCTTGGGTGATAGGCTACAAGAAGCATCCGATTGTCTTGACCCAGTTCAGATACCTCGACATCGACGTAGCAAAAGAAGCAGCGCTTGGCGGTAGCTGATCCTGCCCAGTGTGTTCAACCGGTCCTCGCGACGGACCGAACGAGGAGAGCTTAAGTATGAGCATGAAAGGCATGATGCTGGGGGCAGTTTTGTGTTCCGCCGGTATGGTCAGTGCGGCCGCGGCCTCGACGCGAATCACGCTTCCTATCTATGATGCCGCCGGGTTAAAAAAAACCTGCGCGGCGGCACTCACTCGCGCTAAGAAGGACATGATCGCAATTCAAGCGCTGCGACCGCACAGTGCCACCAACGGGGACACACTAAATGCATGGAACCGCATGCAGATGCGCTTGGAGGATGCGCTCGGCCCCATCGACCTGTACGCGAATGTGAGTCCCGACGAGAAGGTGCGAACCGCCGCTGATGAGTGCCTGCTCAAGGCAAATACCTTCGGTACCGATTTGCTGCAGAATGAAAAGCTCTATGCGTCTATGAAAGCCAGGGTGACCGCGACGGCGCATCAGAGGCAGTTTCGGCAGAATCTGCTTGATCGCTTCGAAGACACTGGGGTCGCGTTGGCGTCGGCCAAACGCGGCCGGGTCAAGGCCATTCTTGACAAGCTGGAAGCGCTGCGTCAGGAGTTCGAAAAGAACGTCCGTGAAGACCGGACCAAGGTGATTTTTACCTCTGATGAAATGCGCGGGATGCCCAAGTCTTATCTGGACAACGCGAAACGGGACGATAAAGGTAGCTATGTACTCGGCTTCGACACGCCCGAATATGAGCCGTTCATGGAGCGCGCGGACAGCGAAGAGGCTCGTCAACGCTATTACATCGCCTTCACTAACCGCGGAGGTGAACGCAATCTCCAGGTGATGAACGAGATAATGCAGTTGCGTTTGGAGATGGCGAGGCTATACGGTTTATCGTCCTACGCGGCATTGGCCTTGCGCCATAAGATGGTGGAGAAGCCTTCGACCGTCATCGCGTTCCTTGAAGAGGTACGCGGGATTGTAAATTCGGTGGAACGGAGAGAGTTTGAAGAGTTGCGCGCGCTCAAGGCTGAGACGCTCAGCGAGAAAACCGATGAAGCGGCGTTCAATCGCTGGGACGTCCGCTACTATCAGGAGAAGATGCGCAAGGCGCGTTTTGACATTGATCAGGAGCAGCTGCGCAGGTATTTTCCTATGCCTGCGGCAGTCGACTACGCCCTACTCGTGTCGAGCCGGTTGTACGGGATCAAGTTCCAGCGCGCCGAGGTACCGATCTGGCATCCGGACGTGTTCTACTACGATGTGACCGATGCGAAGACGGGCAAATACCTGTCAGGCATTTATCTGGACCTCTATCCTCGCGACGGCAAATACAAACACGCTGCTGCCTGGGGCGTGCGTGGTGCCAGCCGCATCGCCGGGCGCACGCCGATTTCTGTTCTGGTCACCAATTTCAACCGCGACGGCCTGAACCATCGCGAGTTGGAAACGTTGCTGCACGAATTCGGTCATGTGTTGCACGGTGCGCTGTCTTTGGCGGACTACAATGGGGACGCAGGAACTGCAACGGTGCAGGACTTCGTCGAGGCGCCGTCGCAGATGTTCGAGGAATGGGCGCGGCGTCCGGAGTCCCTCGGCTTATTCCGGCAGGTCTGCAGCACGTGCCCGGTGCTCGATCCCCTGCTTATCAGGCGCATCAACGATGCTCGCAAGCTGGGCGCTGGACTGTATTATGCGCGCCAACTGTTGTATGCGAGCTATGACATGTCCCTGACCGGTGAGCATCCTGGCGATGCGCTGGAAGTGTGGAACCGAATGGAAGCCGAGGGGCCGCTTGGCCACGTGGAGGGCACCATCTTCCCGGCCAACTTTCAGCATCTCGCCAACAATGGTTATGGCGCGGGCTATTACGGCTATATGTGGTCGCAAGTTCTGGCGCTCGATATGCTTTCGGTGTTTGGCGACAACATCATGAATGCCCAGGTAGGAGAGCGCTTCCGCGCTACCATATTGGCCAACGGGGGACAGGTTCCCGCAAAAGACTTGGTGCGGCAGTTCCTCGGTCGCGAGCCGAACAGCGAGGCGTTTTTCGCAGAGATCACCGGTCGGCGATAAAACGCGAAGCACAACAAGGAAGACGCTATGGGCGCCTATCTGGTACGCCGTCTGCTGCAGATGATCCCCACGCTGTTGGGGGTTGCCATTCTGATTTTTATCTTGTTCAACGCCGTTGGCGGAGACCCGGCCCAAGTGCTGGGGGGAAAGATCAACAATCCCGAACAAATCGCCAATATCCGCAAACAGCTTGGCGTAGACCAACCCTACTACACGCAGTTTGCCATCTTCGTGAAGCAAATCGTGACTTTCGATTTCGGTCGCAGTTGGGCAACCAACGAAGCGGTGAATCGCATTATCGCAACGCGCCTTGGGCCGACCCTCACCGTCCTCATTCCCTTATTGCTCCTGGAAACTGCACTGGGGATTCTATTTGCCCTCGGTGTCGCGTACGTGCGCGGCAGCCTGACCGATCGTGCGATCATGATGGCCTGCACGGTGGCCATGTCAATCAGCTTTCTGGTTTATATCATCGTAGGCCAGTACGTATTCGGCTTTCAGCTCGGTTGGTTCCCGGTCCAGGGCTGGTCCGATAGCTTTTGGAAGAACCTCGTCACCTACGCTCCATTGCCTATTATTCTTGCCCTGATGGTCAGCGTGGCGCCCACTCTGCGCTTGTACCGTACGTTTTTCTTGGATGAAATCCATCAGGACTATGTGCGCACGGCTCGTGCCAAAGGCGTGCCCGAACGCACCGTGATGTTGAAACATGTGCTGCGCAACGCGCTGATCCCCATACTCACCTACGTCGCGGTCGCGTTGCCATCGGAAATGATCGGTCTTTTCCTGCTGGAAAAATTTTTCTCTATTCCCGGACTGGGGCGAGAAGTGATCGTTGCTGTAGAGCGTAGCGACTTTCCTGTGATCAAGGCGATCACTATTTACCTCGCGATTTTCACCATGCTTCTCAACCTGTCGGTCGATTTCCTCTATAAGTGGGTCGACCCGCGCGTGGAGTTGAAATGACAGGCTATTTGCAGCAGCACACTATTTGCCGTGGAGTGACCCAATGAGTGCGGTTCTGAGCAGTATCCCGGTCAAGGCGCAGACCTCATCCGGACTCTGGAGCATCGCCATGAAGCGCCTGGCGAGGGACAAAGTCGGCGTCATTTCAGGTGGCGTGGTCGCTGTCTTCCTTTTGTTGATACTCGCTTCCGCTCTCGGCCTGGTGGCGCGCGACTGGAGTACCGAGGTCGGCGTTTCGTACGCCAATCCGAGTTTTCTTGCCGGTCGGGAAAACCTGGAGGCGGACGCAGTCCGTGCCGCCAAGAAAGCCGTGGCGGCGCCGCCGGTGGATCTGTCGGATGTCGACCCGCTGGCGCCGCGCTATAAAGAATGGGAGGAACGGACCAAGCAGATCAAAACCACTGAGATTGAACGTAGCGAGACACTTCCCTTCGGCGGTGACAAGTGGGGACGCGACGTCATCAAGAAAACCATCAAAGGCGCTCAGGCCTCGGTTTTCGTGGGGTTCGTCTCCGCTATTTTGGCCGCGTTTCTGGGCACGTTATTTGGTGCCCTGGCGGGTTACTACGGTGGTAGGGTGAGCGCGATCTTCGAATGGTTATACAACGTCTTCACCTCCATTCCCTATATTCTTCTGGTACTGGCCTTCGCCGCAGTGCTCGGCAAGGGGCTGCTGACAGTCATCATGATCCTCGGCATCACCGGATGGACGGGGATCTACCGACTCATTCGTGCCGAGTACATCAAGCATCGTTCGCGGGAATACGTGCGTGCGGCTGAAGCGATCGGTGCGTCTCATAACCGACGCATGTTCGTGCAAATCCTGCCCAACGTAACTCACGTTATTCTGGTACAGCTCTCCGTGCACATGGTGGGTTTTATCAAGGCCGAAGTGATCCTGTCTTTTCTCGGCTTTGGTGTGCCGGTGGAAATGGTTTCTTGGGGCACCATGCTTGCCGAAGCACAAAACGAGCTGGTAATCGGCAAATGGTGGCAGCTGGCCGCGGCAGGTGCGAGCATGGCCGTGCTGGTAACGGCTTTTAGTCTATTTACCGATGCGTTGCGCGACGCGCTCGATCCGAAGCTCAAATAACAAGGGATAGAACCCCATGAATCCTCGCAATCCGGTGAATGCGCAGGACCTGCTGCTCGAGGTTAAGAATCTGCGCGTCGATTTCCGGATCGACAGGAAAGAGATTTTTGAGGCGGTGAAAGGGATCGCCTTCGATATTCCCAGGAATAGTACCGTCGCACTAGTCGGTGAATCGGGTAGCGGAAAGTCGGTGAGTGCCATGGCGATCATGGGGTTGCTTCCGGAGGATAGCGCCATCGTTCGGGCCGACAGCGCCATTCTTTACAACCGGCGCAACTTGCTCATTCAGTCGCAGGACGCATGGCAGAAATTACGCGGCAAGGAAATCTCCATGATTTTCCAGGAGCCCATGAGTTCGCTTAACCCGGTATTTAAGGTGGGTGAGCAGATTGTCGAAACCCTGCGCCTGCACATGAGGCTCTCCGCGAGCCAGGCGCGTACCCGCGCCGTGGAGTTGCTGAACGAGGTGGGTATCCCGGACCCAAAGTTACGCTTCAGTTCCTACCCGCACGAAATGTCCGGCGGCCAGCAACAACGCGTCATGATCGCCATTGCCATCGCGTGCGAGCCTAAACTATTGATTGCTGACGAGCCGACCACCGCACTCGATGTGACCATCCAGAAGCAGATTCTCGATTTGATCGCGGCTCTGCAGAAAAAGCATCACATGTCCGTATTGTTTATTACTCACGATCTGGGCGTGGTGGGCGAAATTGCGGATTATGTCGTAGTCATGCGCCGGGGCGAGATTCGCGAACAGGCAACGGCGCAACAGATTTTCGATTCGCCACGCGACGCGTATACCAAGGCGCTGCTCGCCTGTCGTCCACGTCTCGATCGACGTCCGCGCCGCCTCCCGGTCATCGAGGATTTCATGGGAGACAAGCCAGCTCCCGTTCAACCCGAGCGGCTGCGCGGCTTTGCCCTCAATGACGAGATCGTTCTCGAAGTGCGCAATCTGGGCAAGACGTTCTACACCCGCGAGGGCCTATTCCGAAAACGTCCGATTCCCGCCGTCAAGGGAGTCTCCTTCAAGCTCGCCAAGGGCAAGACCTTGGGTGTGGTAGGCGAATCCGGTTCCGGCAAGACGACCGTCGGCCTCACCGTGATGCGTCTACACGCGGCTTCAAGTGGCGAAGTCCTATTCGACGGCAAGGACCTGCTGGCACTCTCATCCAAAGAATTCATTCACTACCGGCGTCGCATCCAGATAATTTTTCAAAATCCCTATGCGTCGCTCAACCCGCGCTTTACCGTAGGAAATATTCTTGTTGAGCCTATGGAGATCCACGGCATTGGCAGTAGCGCAGCCGACCAGTTGCGCCTCGCCATCGAACTACTCGGCAAGGTTGGCCTGCCCGAGTCTGCGATACACAAATATCCGCACGAGTTTTCCGGCGGCCAGCGGCAACGCATCGCCATAGCCCGGTGCCTCACCATGAGACCTGAGGTGTTGATTTGCGACGAATCGGTGTCAGCGCTGGATGTGTCGGTGCAAGCGCAAGTATTGAACCTTCTGCAGGACCTGCAAGACGAGTTCCACATGAGTTATATCTTCATCTCCCACGATCTCGCTGTCGTGAAATACATGTCCGACCACGTGATGGTGATGAATGACGGCGAAGTAGTGGAGATGGCGAACTCCGATGAGATCTATCTCCATCCCAAGCAGCCCTATACCCGGAAGCTGCTCGCTTCGGTGCCCAAGGGTCGGGAGGCCGGTGTCGCGGCATAGAGTCGCCACGGATAAAAACGCGGGAATTTGTGGCGTTTTTATTTGTCATCAGGGGGGTTAGCTTGTCGCTAGCATGATCCTTACCCGATGTCCCGGCATCAGTTTGCTGACTTCGTTCAGATTATTCCAGCGCATCACATCCTCGACTGCGACCTTGAACAGCTTGGCGATGCCATAGAGAGTATCGCCGGGGCGGATCACATAGAAAGACGCTCTCAGGGAGGTGGAATTTTTGGCAAGAAGGGGTGCGGACGGTGCACGCTCCTCCATCGCCTGCCTGACAATCAGGTTTTGTATGGGGTCATCCGTCGCTGGGGCGCCTGCAACTGCAGCGGGGAGCAGCGCAACAGCGACGGGCGCAACAGCGACCGGGCTGGCTACGGGCGCAGCTGCGGCTGCATCAGGAGTCGCAGCAAGTGCGAGCGTGGCACCGATCTTCACTGCGGAATCATTGAGGTGGTATTTCTCTTGCAGGTCGCCCACCGTCGTGCCAAAGCGTCTGGCCATGGCAAACAGAGTGTCACCTTTATGTACGACGTACGTTCCCGGCAGGGTCTTTTCAGCAACCACGGCCGAAAGCAGGGTGGATGCTTCTGCTTTTTCCTTGAGCGCACGCCTTGCAGAAGCGAGTGTCGTGATCTGCTGGGGCAGTGCGTCCTGATGTAGGGGTACCAGCAAAAGTTGCGCAAACCTTAGCTTGCCGCGTTTTTCCTGGATCTTGTTTTGACTACGAAGCTGAGCGGGTGTGAGATGAAACTTGGCGGCAATCCTGTTCACCTGCTCACCCGATCTGCCCTGGTAGGCCTGCCAGGAGTGAAGCTGACGATTGCCGTAGCGTTGCATGTTGAGCCGGAATACTTCGGCGTTGTCGATAGGCAATAACAACCGTTCGCTATCTCGAGGAGAAATCAGGGGCGTGTTGTAGGCCGGGTTGAGGGCAGCGAATTCTTCCAACGATAAGTCGGCAAAGCGAGCGGCGAGCGGGACATCGATGTGCTTGCGAATATCCACGCTGGCAAAGTAAGGTTTGTTGGGCACGGCCTCGAGCGCGACGCCGTAGGCGTCCGGATCGAGCACGACATTCTTTACGGCTTGCAGCTTGGGCACGTAATGCCTGGTTTCAACGGGCAGATGCAGGCTTTGATAGTCGGTCGGTCGACCTTTTCTTACGTTGGCTGCAATGGCGCGCGAAACCGTCCCCTCACCGGCATTGTACGCTGCAAGGGCCAAATCCCATGAGCCGAACATCCCGTACAGTTTCTGCAGGTAATCGAGCGCGGCATTGGTGCCCGCGAGTACGTCACGGCGACCGTCGTATCCCCAGTTTTGATCGAGGCCGAAGTGCTTGCCCGTCGAAGGAATGAACTGCCACATGCCCGATGCGCGACTGCGCGACAAAGCGGTCGGGTTATAGGCGCTCTCGATCATCGGCAGCAAAGCGATCTCGGTGGGCATGCCACGGCGTTCGATTTCCTGAACGATGTAAAAGAGATACCGCCCACTGCGTTCAGTCATGCGCCGCACGTAGTCGGCGTGGCTCGTGTACCACTCCTCTTGTTGCGTTACCAGCGGGTTGTCGAGGTTCGGTAGGCGAAAACCGGTCCGAATGCGTGCCCACAAATCGTCCTCGGTGTATGGCGTGATCTTGACAATCTCAGCGATCGGATCATCGGCTTCTGCGGGAGCGGTGACTAACGCCGGGTCGGGTGACTCAACGGCGGCTGGAGACGGTTGCACCACCGCGGGAACGGGGGCGACGTCCTGCGTCGCCTTCTGCGGTGGAGACACCGTCGCGCATCCGTAAAAGGATGCCAAAAGCAAGATCTGAAGACCGATCTGATGGGCTGACTTCATAATGGATCTTCGCCCCGGATCCTTGTTATCAAAGCAAAATTCAGGCGATAGTACCCAAGGTTGCGGGCCAGGGTCAAGCCGAAATGCGCCCGGCGTCTTTTCGGACCCCATTCGCGGAACGCTTTGGCGGCTGGAATTTGGGCTGATTGCATAGAATGTGGACTCATGATTCCCTGCTATCGGCAAGATCCACGCTCGCCAATAGGGTGCTCTTCGTGATTTTTTATGCTTTTTGGGGCAGTTTGCTACAAGGTCAACGGAAAATCATCGATCAGGGCCCCAGGAAGCCGCTGACTAACGACGGAGCGTCCGCCATAGGATTGGGCGTCGATAACGATCTGCCTCTCCCGAGTTAGCCCGACGAGGTTGGCGCCGAGCATCCGGTACAGGCTCTCGTCGAAGCGCATCACGTTTAAAGGAGCGACGATCTCGCCACCCTCAACCCAAAATGTGGCGAAGCGCGTCATCCCGGTAATCCGGCCGGCCGGTCGGTCAGAATAGTTGAGGTACCAGAGATTATTGACGTAAATTCCGGCACCCAACTCACGCAGGACTTCACTTACCGATAGTTCACCGGCCGCCATATCGATCGACTCGGGTGCTTCTGCCGCGTTTGCGCCATTGGCTGCCATGCCAAACTCCTTGGCCGATCGGGGAGAAACGAGCGGCGAATGCAGGCGGCCCCCTGCGATCAAGGTCGTTCGATCGGGCTTGGCGAAGCCATCCTGTTGAAAGCCGGCAGCAATGCCGCCTGCACTGTTCTCCGTAATATTGACCGAGCGATGGAGCACTGCGCCATCGGCGAGACGGGCCAATGCGCTTTGTTGAGTGCGCAGGGCTTTGATACTGAAACCATCCCACGCCAAAACCTGCATAATCTCCGCTACGGCCACGGGCGCCAGATAGCTTCGATAGCGCCCCGCGGCCAGTGAGCGCGCCGGGCGGCGCAGCAATTCCAATTGCGCCAGGGCGCCGTCAATTCGGCTGCGCACTGCAGCACCATCCCAGTCGAGTCCGGCATAGCTCGCCTTGACCGCTTTGTCGCGATCCAGATGAAGGCTGAAGTCGAAATTAAAGCTTTGCGCCTCGTGCCAGCAGCGGCTGCCGAGACTGCTCGCGAAGCCGCGACAAATCGGCCCGCCGGCGTAGATGCCCACCAAATCAGCGTTGCCCGCAGCGTCGAGAATTTGGTCTAAGATTTCGGCAGGGCGGGCAAGGTGACCCGGGCGAATGCCGTCACTCCGCTGGACATCGGTCGCATAGAGCAGATAGGGATCATCCTGGAGCGTAGGCAATGCCGTGCGCAGCCGCTCGATCATCGTGCTGAGCGCGGCGCGCTCCGCGCCGGCTTCCCCGGTCAACGTCGTTCGTGCTGACGCTTGGCGCGCGCCATGAATCAGGCGCAGATCGAGATACCGTTGTTCGACCCGTCCGGCTTGGCGAACCGCAGTCTTATTGAAGCGCATGAAATCCGAGCTTTCGCCCTCGAACCACGCAAGGTATATCTCCCCCCTTTTAAGCAGCCCATCAAGCGCATCGGCACAGTGCAAGAAATGCTCACGCATCACCCGTCTCCGCCAAACACGTCAACGTTGGAAAATAAGCAGGCGGGTGAAGCGTGGCCAACTCGAACGATCTGCGACGGTTCACCTTTGCCGCAGAAAGGCGTACCCATGATCTCAAAGGTGTCTTCGTCGCCGACCATACGCAGGGCACGCCAGAAGCTGGCCGAGATGCCCCGATAGTTGGAATTCTTCACGACTCTGGTGAGCTCACCGTGCTCTATGAGTTGTCCCCATTCGCAGCCGAACTGAAATTTATTGCGTGAATCGTCTATCGACCAGGAGCGATTGGTCTTCATCAGCACACCCCGCTCGGTGCTGGAAATCATTTCCTCAAGCGAGCTGGCGCCGGGTTCCACGTTGAGATTGGCCATGCGATCGATGGGTGCTCGGTTCCAGCTGCTGGCGCGCGACGTGGCCACACCCCAGAGCCCTGCGCGCGCTTGGGAAATCCCGCCGCCCAGCGGGCGTTCCAGAATCCCATTGCGGATGACGTAGGCTTTCTCCGCCTTAAGACCTTCATCATCAAAAGCATAGCTAGCGAACTGTTCGGCGCGCGACGGATCATAAGTCACATTGAGTAGCGCTGATCCATATTGGAAGGAGCCAAACATGTCGAGCGTCACAAAACTGGCGCCGGCGAAGTTCCGCTCGTCGCCCAGGATGCGATCCAACTCCAAGGGATGACCGATGGATTCGTGGACTTGCAGCATCATCTGATCCGGCATGAGCAGTACATCCATCGTACCGATCGGACAATCGGGCGCCATCAGCAGCTGCAGCGCTTCATCCGCAACCACGGCGCCGCTGCCGATGAAGCCCGCCGCGTTGATTACTTCCGCGCCACCTTGGCGGCAATAGCCGTTGTACTGACCCGCCAGACTGCGCATCTGGGTAACCAAGCCATCGTTCGCGGTCACCATCACATTGGGCACCACGAAGCGAAATTCCTGACGGATATCGCCACCCGCCGAACTGAGATAGCGCTGCTCCCTATGGGTTGTCCAGAGACTCGTTGCCCAGTCAATGATGCGCGGATCGATCTTGCAGTTTGCCGATTCCTCGGCCAACAGCTCATAGCGTTCGCGCAGGGACATCGTGACCATATCCTGGCCGGGGGGAGGCGCATACTGGCCTTGACATTGCGGTTGAGCGACGCGCTGCAAGTCCATCGCTAGCCGCCCCCGAGTAGCTTGCGCAAAGACGTTGGCTTCGTCGAGAGCGCGTTGAAGACCGGGCAATGACAGATCGCTGGTTGCCGCATAGCCAGAGCCGCCACGATCGATTACGCTGATCATCACTCCGCGATCGTGAGCCCACTTAGGGGGCTCACATACGCCGTGCCGCACGCTCAGTACTTCTTCGCTTTCGCAGACATAGCGCAGCGAAAAGAATTCCACCCCCGTCTTGAGGCGCCGGAAGTCGTCGCGCAACGAATCGGACACTAGTCTTGTCTCTCGCGGGCTGTCTTAAAGATCGGGAATGCGCTCCAACGCGTCGCCGGTGACCCGCATGATGTTCCAATCGTCCATCGGCGTCGCACCCAGACTCTTGTAAAAGCGTATGGCCTGCTCGTTCCAATTCAGCACCGCCCATTCGAAACGGCCGCAGCCACGCGCCTTGGCAAGTCCCCCGACATGCATCAGCAGGGCCTTGCCGATTCCGTGACCGCGAACCGCCGGTTGAACGTACAAGTCTTCAAGCCACAATCCCCGTCGACCGAGAAACGTGGAAAAGTTGTGGTGAAACAGCGCGAACCCTACCGGCGCGCCATGGTGCTTGGCCAGTACGACCTCAGCCTGCGGGTGAGGCCCAAATAGCGCTTCACTTAGACCTGTTTCAGTGGCAACCACCAAATGGCTCAGTCGCTCGAATTCGGCAAGTTCTTTGATCAATGCCAGAACTGTCGGTACCTCTTCGCGAAGCGCGGGCTCGATAGTCAGGTGATCTGGAATCTTGGCCATATAAGCAACCGGCGCCACATTCAGGGACGCCGGTCGTGGATGCCCATTTTACAGGCTGGGTTCAAGTCAGAAATGATTTTTCCATTCCCGGATGGCAGCAAAAATCTCGACCGGATCGGTCAAAGGGCGCCCTGCTTGACGCGAGGCGGCAGCAGCGACCGGAGCGGCGCGAGTACGTAAGAAAGGATTGGTCCGCCGCTCTATGCCGATGTTGGACGGCAAGGTGGGTAGGCCGCGCTCGCGCTTCGCGGCTTCCGCCTGCTCACGTTCGGCCAGGGCTGCGGAATCGGGCTCCACGCTACGCGCGAAGCGGATATTGGCGAGCGTGTATTCGTGACCACAATAGACCAGCGTGTCATCCGGCAGTGCAGCAAGTTTGTCGAGCGACGCGCTCATCTGCCCGGGCGTACCTTCGAATAGTCTGCCACAGCCGCAGGCGAACAGCGTGTCGCCGCAGAACAGCCACCCGTGGCCGACGTACGCTATATGGCCCGCCGTATGCCCGGGAATGTCCAATACCGCGAACCCCAGCCCCACCTCAGGGATCTCAATCCGATCGCCCTCCGCCAGGCGTCGCGTAAGCGTCGGGATCGTCTCGTGTCGCGGGCCATAGACAGGAATGTCTCTACTGCCGACAAGTTCGCGCACGCCGCCCACGTGATCCGCATGATGGTGCGTAGCAAGCACCGCTACCAGGGCGAGATCGTTCTGTTGCAGGAACGCTTCGACGGGAGCGGCGTCCCCGGGATCCACTGCGACGGCGTGCTTGGCGTTGTGAATTAACCAAATATAGTTGTCGCGGAAGGCGCTGACTGGACTGACTCGAAGCATGCGAGCCTCGGTGGGATGACGATACCTCGATGTTTGAATTAAACTGCGCAAATGTCAAACAGCTTGCAGGCTTGGTTCGCCACTCCCCTCGGTCAGTATCTGGCTCAGCAGGAGCAGACGCACCACGATAGTATCGTTGCCGATATTTTCGGTTTCCACGCCCTGCAGCTGGGTTTGCCAGAGCTCGATCTGCTGCGCACCAACCGCATTCCACACAAATTCCGCCTCGCGCGCAGCGGTCAAGCGGATCTGCAGGCCGAGTTCGGCGAACTGCCGATCGAAAGCCAAAGCATCGATCTTCTGGTCATGCCGCATGTGTTGGAGTTTACCGAGCAACCGCACCAGATTCTTCGTGAAATGGATCGCGTGATGATGCCCGAAGGACGGGTGGTCATCACCGCCTTTAATCCATGGAGCATGTGGGGTATCCGCCGCTGGATGCGCGCCAATAACCAGCAATTTCCTTGGAATGGCAACTTCATCTCGCTGGTTCGCATGAAGGATTGGCTGTCGTTATTGGGATTCGACGTTTCCGCAGGCAAGCTCGCCTGCTATGTGCCACCCTGCACGCGAGAACAATGGTTACAGCGCTTCCAATTCCTGGAGCCGGCCGGCGATCGCTGGTGGGCGATCGCCGGCGGGATATACATTCTGGAAGCCATTAAACGTGTCCACGGCATGCGCATCATCACCCCTGCCTGGGCCGATGGAAAGCTCGCAGAGCAAGAATTCGCTCGAGCCGGTCGTCCGGCGGGCGTGCGCCGTCAGCATTCGACCCGATCCGCGGATTTGCGAATCGTAAAATGAGCCGGTCCGAGCCCCGCTCGGGAGTCGCGCCCGCGGCTCCTGTGGAAATCTTCACCGACGGTGCCTGCAAAGGCAATCCCGGGGCGGGTGGCTGGGGTGCCCTGTTGCGCTACGGTGGCGAGGAAAAGGAGCTGTTCGGTGGCGAGTCGCCGACCACGAACAATCGTATGGAGCTGACCGCAGTAATCCGCGCGCTCGAAAGTCTGAAACGCGCCGTGCCGGTCGTCGTCTATACCGACTCGCAGTATGTGCAGAAGGGAATCACCGAATGGATCCACGGATGGAAGCGCAAAGGCTGGCGCACCGCGGACAAGAAGCCGGTGAAAAACGCCGATCTCTGGCAACGTCTCGATCAGCTTGCAGCTCAGCATCGCATTGAGTGGCGCTGGGTGAGGGGCCATAGCGGCCACGAATTCAACGACCGTGCCGACCAGCTGGCCAACCTCGGTGTGAATAGTCTTTCCGAGAGTGATTAGTGCGGCAGATCATCGTCGATACGGAAACGACCGGTCTTGAGCCAGAACAGGGCCATCGAATCATCGAGCTGGCCTGCGTCGAGCTGGTAAATCGGCGCTTTACCCGGCAGAGTCTTCATCACTACCTGAATCCCGAGCGCGATATCGATGCCGGCGCGCAACAGGTGCACGGCCTGACGTTCGAATTTCTCGAGGACAAACCCAAGTTCGCCGATGTGGCAGACGATTTTCTTGCGTTTATCGGCGGGGCGGAATTAATCATCCATAACGCTGCCTTCGACGTGGGTTTCTTGAATGCCGAGTTAGCCCGCCTCGAAAAAGGTGAGGTGACCGATTACTGCGAGTGTGTGACCGACACTTTACGCATGGCAAAGGATCTGCATCCGGGTAAGCGCAATACCTTGGATATGTTGTGTGAGCGCTATATGGTTAACAACTCGACTCGCACTCTGCACGGCGCTCTCCTTGATGCGGAATTATTGGCAGAGGTCTTCCTGGCGATGACTCGCGGCCAGGAGAGCCTGCTAATCGACTCTTTCCTTGGGACGGCCGGCGAGGGAAGGCTCAATACCCTGCCGAAGGTGCGTAATTTGACTATATTGAAAGCAACGGGCGAGGAACAAGCTGCGCATCTGCAGCAACTAGAAAAGATAAATAAAGCAAGTATGGGGGGATGCCTTTGGCTGACCCTGGTGGAAATCGCAGCAGCGCCTCGCTGAAAGCGAAGTAGTCCGTTCGATAATTGACCCGATCAAGCTGTGCGAAAGCCCGCTGTCGCACCCAGTCCAGGCTTGCGCACGCGGCTTTGACTGGTAACGCGACCCAAGGATGTAACTAGAATAGTTTCCGCTGTGATAGGAAGTCCATCGTCGGGCTTGAAAACCTGACCAGCCGCTCGCTTGCCGCGCGGCCGATGGGACATGGACGGCTGGGTGACCACCATTGCGCGGTAAGCCCATCCTTCACGGTGGGGAAGGATAGCGCTTGAACATAATGCAGAAGACGCAAAAGCTCAAACTACGGCCGAGGCGTGGCAATGGCTGGATGGCGCTGCGCGAGGTCGATGCCGTATTCAACATTGCGACGAGATCAGCGGCAAGGCATCACGCCCCTGCTTCGGCGGCCCGATCTGCCTATCGGGCTACGACTTGCAGGGGTTTGCCTTCGGTGCATTGAAGAATTTGCGCACATTCCCGCTCACACTCTCCAGCAAGGAGGCTACGCAACCCGGCGCAGGCAATTCAAAAACCGCTGCCTCGCCTGGCGCACGCGTTGTGGAATCGCGCGCGGCCGCGACATCAACGCGGCCCGGAACATCCTCGCCGAGGGCGATCGGGTCCGCATGCGGGAACCACCAAGGCAGTGCGCAAGGCGTGACCCGCGAGGCAATTCTCGGCATTCATGCCGTGGAGGAAGTGAGCGCTTGGTGACACGCCAAATGTCCACGTCATTGCAACGTTTAGCGTGCGGCCACGGCCATATACGCTCGTTGTGCGCTGTCGGCAGAGGCAGAGCCGGCTATTTTTGGGAACGGCTGGAAGAATCGGGCCGGGAGAAACAAATTTGAAGAGTTGGAGCATCAAATGGAGAGTACTGGTGCTTGCGCTATTGCCGCCGGCCATCATTGCCGCGCTGCTGGCGGTGCACTTCACCGATAGCCGCTTGCGCGACGTCGAGGCACAATTGCGGGAGCGCGGCCAGGCCATCATCCGCCAGCTGGCCCCGGCCAGCGAATATGGGTTGTTCGTGCGCAATCCGGACATCCTGCAGGCCCTCACTGATTCAGTAAAGAAGGAAATGGATGTCATCCTGGTCACGGTCTACGACGTGCCCGGGGAGGCGGTTGTCATGAGCGGCGATCCCAAAGCGCAGCGTGGTAATCTGGAAAAGCCGGACGGCGTGGGCGTTGGTGTTACCGAGGATGGCGACGTCCTGCAATTTACCGCGCCGGTGTACCTGTCGGAGACCCGGCTTGAGGATTTTCCCGAAGATGCGGCGCCGCAACTCAACGGCAGGAAACCGAAAAGAATCTCCATCCTCGGTTGGGTTACGGTGGTGATGAGCAAAGCGACGATGCTCAGCCGCCGCGATGAATTGCTAAAAAACAGTCTGCTCATTTCCCTGCTGGTCATGGCGGGTGCAACGTTGTTGGCGTTGCGTATGGGTTTGGCGATCACCCGTCCGCTGCAGCGGCTGGTGGAGGCGGTGGAGGCGATCGGTCGTGGAAACCTGGATATCCACGTCAGTGCTACTTCTGGCGGAGAAATTCAGACCCTCGCACAGGGCATCAACAGCATGGCGGCCTCGCTTCGCTCGGCCCAGGAAAATCTGCAGGAAAAGATCGACCTCGCCACCCAGCAGCTTTCCTACCAGGCCACTCACGACACACTGACCGGGCTTATCAACCGGCGTGAATTTGAGGTCCGGATCGAACGCGCGCTACAGACCTCCCACGAGAACGGCGCTACCCACGCGCTGTGCTTTCTCGACCTTGACCAATTCAAGATCGTCAATGATACCTGCGGCCACGAGGCAGGCGACAATTTGCTGCGCCAGCTCGCGCATCACTTGAAGAACAAACTCCGTGATCGCGATACTCTCGCCCGGGTCGGGGGCGATGAGTTTGCCCTGCTACTCGAGAATTGTTCTCTCGACAATGCCGCAGACGTGGCGCGTGGTCTGTTGGATTCAATCCACGGGTTTCGCTTTTCCTACCATGGCAAGAGTTTCGTGGTCGGCGGCAGCATCGGGCTGGTCGTGATTAATCGCAAAAGTGAAAGCGTCTCGCTCATCTTAAGTCAGGCCGATACCGCCTGCTACACGGCCAAGGATCTGGGGCGCAATCGCGTCTACGTCTTTCAAGGGCCGGAGGACAGCAGCGAATTGCGCCACGCGGGCACGAGTTGGGTGACGCGTATCAACCAGGCCCTCGAGGAATCCCGCTTCTGCTTGCATTATCAGCCTATCCTTCCCTTGGACAGTGGCCATCCAGATCGGCCGCGCTACTTTGAAGTGCTGCTGCGCATGGAACAGAACAACGGCGACATGGTCCTTCCCATGGCATTTATCCCCGCCGCAGAACGCTACAACTTGATGCAGATACTGGACCGTTGGGTGGTCGAAGCAGCGTTTGCCGACTATCGGCGCTTGCTGGAAGAAGGCGTCTCCATGCACGATTGTATTTTTTCCATCAATCTCTCCGGCTCTTCGTTGTGCGACGAAAAGCTGTCGAAATTCCTCGAGTATCAGTTCGCCAGCTATCAAGTGCCGCCGCACCGCATTTGCTTCGAAGTCACCGAGACCGCTGCCATCACCAATCTTACCCAGGCGCTTGGCCTCATTCAGCAGCAGAAGCGCATCGGCTGCCGCTTTATGCTCGACGATTTTGGCTCAGGCTTGTCTTCATTTACCTATCTGAAAAACTTGCCGGTGGATGGCATCAAGATCGACGGCGCATTTGTAAAAGACATGGTCGCTAACAGCATGGACTGCGCCATGGTTGAGGCGATCAACAACATTGGCCATGCCATGGGACTTATAACGGTGGCTGAGTACGTCGAGGACGCGACGATTCTGCAGCGATTGCGCGAGATCAAGGTTGATTACGTACAGGGCCATGGAGTGCAGCAACCGGCGTCGCTGGAGGAGTGCTTCGGCCTCACCCGGAGGGAGCCGCTGCGTCTCAGTTCTACAATCTAGAGTACGTCCCACGGGTTCCTCTCGTCACCCCATGCTATAATCGCCGCCAATTTGCCGCGCCCAATGGCCAGCGGTGGTCGACAAATCTCACGGTGTCCGGGTGATGGTCCGTTTACCAGCTACAGAGCGAAAAAATGCATAAAACTCGTTTCCTCATCGGCACGGCAATGCTGCTGCTTGCCAGCACCTCGCATGCTGCAGGCGATCCAGCTGCGGGCAAAATTAAGACGGCGATGTGCGAAGGATGTCACGGGATTCCTGGTTGGCGGACGGCGTTCCCGGAAGTCTATAGCGTCCCCAAACTGGGCGGACAGCATCCGGACTACATCATCAAGGCATTGCAGGATTACAAAAGCGGCCAGCGTGCGTTCCCAACGATGCAGGCCATCGCGGCCGGCCTTTCGGAACAGGACATGGCAGACCTCGCTGCCTATTACGGCGGCACCGGCAAATAGGCAAACAGAATGAGAAAAGCGAATCTTGTAGTTCTGGCTCTCGCGGTTGCTCTATCGGTGCCCGCGTTGGCGGCGGGTGACCGCGTCGGGGGAAAGGCGAAATCCCAAGTGTGCGCGGCGTGCCACGGTACCGACGGCAATAGCGCAACCGGCGACTTTCCCAAATTGGCGGGACAGAACGAAGACTATCTGGAAGCAGCGCTCGGGCAATACAAATCCGGCAAACGCAAGAATCCCATCATGGCGGGCATGGCTGCTCCCCTGTCCAAGCAGGACATGGCCGATTTAGCGGCCTATTTCGCTTCCCAGCAAGGCCTGCAACTCAAGTACTAGCCCGAGTTCTCGGCGTCAATTCTGGTTCGGCTGCCGTGCGATATCAGCGGCCTCGGTCCTTTCTTTAGTGGTACTTTGACGTTTGGGTGAAATATCTCACGAAATGAGGTACATAGAGAGGGAATTTTGTGTACATTCTCAGCAGGCGTGAAGCACATCGACCCCTCAGCGTGCGGAACCTACGGGCGAATGCCCTTGTCGCGGGGAGGAGACCATCCCGTCGGCGGGTAGTCGAGCGGTGACCGGAAACGTTAGCCCTTTGAGAAATTGCTTAGCAGCCGCAGTCGTGTTTCAGCGGCGCGTGAGGCAGTCGTGGTACACGGCCGGGTCCGGAGCGGTGCCGTTTCGTTGCGCCTGCCAGATGGTTTCTGCCAGGCACTCAAGCAGTGCGTGCAGCGCCTGGTGTTCATCACCAGCCTTGCTGCGCAGTCTTTCGAACGCGGCGCGGATGCCAGGCGGCTGATCGATGGAAATCTGCTCGGCCACGGCGAGGTGCAGGCTGAGGTGGAGGAAAGGATTGACCTCCGCATGCTCCGGCAAATAGTCTTTCTCGAGATAACGGCCTTCCGCGTCGAGGACGGAATGATATTCGGGATGCAAAAAGATCGTCTCCAGAGCCATGTTCTCCAGCGGAGTCAGCAGTTCACCCGCCTTGTGCTTGTTCCAGGTATTGAACAAAAACCGACGAGCCTCGTCGCGGGACGGGTTAAACATCGGATGTAGCGCTCAGACCGTCTTCAGCTTGTATTCGCAGAGATCGAGGATAGGACAAATGGGGCACTCCGGTTTGCGTGCCTTGCAGGTATAGCGCCCGTGCAGGATCAACCAGTGGTGGGCATGCTGTTTGAACTCCCGAGGGACCAGCTTGAGCAGTTTCCGTTCGACCACTTCGACCGTTTTTCCTGGCGCAATACCGGTGCGATTGGCAACGCGGAAGACATGGGTATCCACGGCTATCGTGGGTTGACTGAACGCGACGTTGAGGATCACGTTGGCCGTTTTTCGGCCGACCCCAGGCAGTCGTTCCAGCGCTTCACGGGCAAGGGGCACTTCACCGCCATATTCATCGATCAACAACCTGCAAGTGTTCAAGATGTACCGCGCCTTGGCGCGATACAGGCCGATGGTCTTGATGTACTCCGTTAGCCTGTCGATGCCCAGTGCAACAATTGTCTGAGGGGTGTTCGCTACGGGGAACAGCCGTCGCGTCGCGATGTTAACGCCCTTGTCCGTTGCCTGTGCAGACAGCACAACGGCCACGAGCAATTCAAAAGGGGTCGAGTATTCGAGTTCCGACTTCGGCGCAGGGTTGGCTTTGCGGAAGCGGGCGAAGATCTCCCGCCGTTTTTCCTCATTCATAAAGGGTTTTTAGGGCTTCGACGGGGTGGACAAAGCCAGGCTGGCGAGCGCCTTCCTCGCCTTGGTTCGGGCGATCGCTGCCTGGATCACGGCCTGCTTCGCCTTCGCAGCCGGATCCGCCCCAGAAGGCGACAGCGCGCCCGACGCACTGCTCGCGGCGATCGCTGAACGGGCCTTTGCCGCGTCCTGACTAGCAAGCAGCCTTGCAGCGTGCTCAGCCATTTCCCGCTCGATGCGGCCGAGCCGGAATTCATAGCGCTTGCGCGCCAGATTGGCTGCCTGCTCGTGCGCCTCCGCTGAGCCCTCGTTGCCCGAGCGCAGGGGCTGCATGGTGATGCAGTCTACCGGGCACGGCGCAACGCACAGTTCGCATCCTGTGCACTCCGCGGCGATGACGCTGTGCATGTGCTTAGCCGCGCCGAGAATCGCATCCACCGGGCAGGCATGGATGCAAAGCGTGCAACCGATGCAGCGGGATTCATCGATGAACGCCACCGCCTTCGGTTTGAACGCACCGTGTTCCGGGTTTAATGGTTTGGCCTCCACACCGAGCAATAATGCAAGCTTCTCAATGCCTTCCTCGCCCCCGGGCGGGCACTGATTGATATCCGCCTCGCCGCGGGCGATGGCCACCGCATACGGCTTGCAACCAGCAAAGCCGCATTTCCGGCACTGGGTCTGCGGCAGGCTGGCATCGATGCTTTCGATCAGCAGGTGTTGCATGGCTTAGTCCGGCGAAGCTATCCAGGGACAAACATCGCAAGCTGCGATTTATCGCAGCGAATCAATCATCGAATGGCTGGCGAGGAATGAAGGAGTTATTATCGCGGCCCCAGCGAGCGCGTTCAAGACTCTGGCCTCCGCCAAGCAAGTCCCCCTGAACTTGGGTCCAACATGGGGTGCGTCAATGAATTCCCAGCACCGTCTGGGCCGGCGTATAGGGCAACCCGAGATCATTCGCGACGTTTTGATAAGTAAGTCTGCCGCGATAGATCTGCAGACCGTTGCGCAGCCCCGCATTGTCCCTTAGCGCGCCCATCCCCTGATTGGCAAGTTGCAAAGTGTAGGGCAGCGTCACTTGGGTCAGAGCGAGCGTCGAAGTGCGTGCCACCGCACCGGGCATGTTGCCCACACAGTAATGCACGACACCCTCTTCGACGTAGGTCGGGTTCGAATGAGTGGTCGGCCGCGAGGTTTCACTGCAGCCACCCTGATCGATCGCCACGTCGACGAACACCGATCCGGGGTGCATGGAGGCGATCGTCTTTCGGGTGACGATCTTGGGTGCGAGCTTACCCGGAACAAGGATGCCGCCGACCACCATGTCCGCCTGCGCGGCGAGCGTCTCGATGGTATGAGCGTCCGAATAGCCTGTCTTCAACTGGAAACCGAACAGATCGTCGAGATAGCGCAGTCGTCCCGGATTGACGTCGAGAATGGTGACGTCGCCGCCCATCCCGACGGCGATCTTCGCCGCGTGCGTGCCGACTGTGCCCCCACCGAGGATCAGTACCTTGCCCGGTGCGACCCCTGGCGCGCCGCCTAGCAGGGTGCCATTGCCGCCGCTTGCCATTTGCAGCGCCCAAGCGCCCATCTGGATCGACAATCGCCCGGCGATGATGGACATGGGGATGAGCAGCGGCAGTCCTCCATTCGGGTCGCTCACCGTCTCATACGCAACGCCTATCACGCCCCTGTCGAGCAGGGCGCGCGTCAGTGTCGGCTCGGGAGCGAGATGCAAGTAGGTAAAGAGTATCTGGCCATCGCGCAATAGGTTCCATTCGCTCGGCTGAATCTCCTTGACCTTGACGACCATATCGGCGGCATAGACTTCGGCCGCCGAGTTGACGATGGCGGCGCCGGCATGCAGGTAGGCGCTGTCCGCAAGGCGAATGCGTGCTCCGGCGTTGGTTTGCACGATCACGCGATGACCGGCCGCGCAGAGCGCCCGGACGCCCGCAGGCGTCAGGCCGACACGATATTCCTGATCCTTGATCTCTTTAGGTATCCCGACAAGCATGCTCGTTTACAGTGTGAGGTTACGAATTCAAACTGCGGCAGATCTCATGAATCAGCCGTGGGCCGCGGTAAATTAAACCGGTATAGAGCTGCACCAAGGATGCGCCGGCATCAAACTTCTGCAGCGCATCCTCCGTGCCCAGGATGCCACCCACGCCGATGATGGGAACTCTTCCATGTAGAGCCTGAAACAGCTGCTTGATCACCTCGTTCGAGCGCGCGGCGAGCGGGGCGCCGGACAAGCCGCCGGCTTCGTTCCCGTAGGGCAGGTCCACAACCTGGTCGCGGGAGATGGTGGTATTGGTTGCAATCACACCATCGATGCCGTTCTGGATCAGTAGGGCGGCGATCGTCTCCACTTGTTCCTGGTCGAGATCAGGCGCGATCTTCAGTACCAGCGGTATGGGTTTGCGGTGTTTTATGGTGAGGCTTTCGCGCTCGCTCTTCAATGCGGAGAGCAATGCGTTCAGTTCCCCAGCCTGCTGCAATTGACGCAGATCTTTGGTGTTGGGTGAGGAAATGTTCACTGTGACATAGCTGGCATACGGATAGACGGCGCGCAGGCTGATCAGATAGTCATCCACCGCCTTGTCGATCGGGGTGTCGGCGTTTTTGCCGATGTTGACGCCAAGAATGCCGCGATATCTGGTGTGCTGCAGGTTTTCGATCAAACGGTCCAGCCCCTTATTGTTAAAGCCCATGCGGTTGATAAGCGCGCGCGCTTCTGGGATGCGGAATAGTCGTGGGCGCGAATTGCCGGGCTGGGGCCTCGGGGTGACAGTGCCTACTTCAATGAAGCCAAAGCCCAGTTCCGCCAGGGCATCGATATGTTCGCCGTTCTTATCCAAGCCGGCGGCGAGCCCCACCGGATTGGGGAAGGTAAGCCCCATGACCTGCTTGGGTTGTGCGCGGGGCGCACGAGTGAGCAGTTTGGCCAAGCCTGCACGATGCGCACACTCGAGCGAGTACATCGCCAAGGTGTGCGAGTTTTCGCCGTCAAAGGCAAATAACAGCGGGCGAACTAGAGCGTATGACACGCGACGTGGCGGCTCGTCTTCGCCATTGCATCACCGGTGAGGCGCACCGTTATGACCGATACCGCTGGATGGGCGGTGATGACCTTTGTGGGGACATGGTCAACCAGCCACCGGCCGCCATTGTCCGCTAATCAATCCTTCAAGAGGCTGAAAGTTCACCTTGTAGGACATCTTTCGGCTTTCGCGTATCCAGTAGCCCAGATAGACATAGGGCAGCTTACGCTGGCGCGCCGCCTCTATCTGCCACAGCACATTGTAGGTGCCCAGGCTGGCACCCGGCAGTTCCGGATCGAAGAAGGTATAGACCGAGGAAAGGCCATCTTCCAGTTCATCGACAATGCTTACCATCCGCAGTGCGTTGCCATCGCGGAATTCGACGAGGTAGCTCGGCACGTGGCTTTGCAGTAAGAAGTGGCAGTACTGTTCGCGACTGTCCTGGTCCATTCCTCCACCGGGGTGGCGTGCCGCCTGGTAGGCGCGGTAGAGAGCATAGTGCTCGTCGTCGAAACGCAGGTGCGACCAGAAGGCACTGAGATTTTCGTGGCGAGTGCGCGCGCGGCGTTGCGCGCGGTTAGGAGCGAATTGCGCAACCCCAACGCGCACCGGCACGCAGGCTCGGCAAGAGTCGCAGTAGGGGCGATAGGTGAAGGCGCCGCTACGTCGGAAACCTGCGCCGACCAAGCGACTATAGATGCTCTTGTCGATCAGGTAGCTGGGTGTGGCGACCTGCGAGCGAGCCATGCGATCCGGAAGATAGCTACACGGGTAGGGCGCGGTGGCATAGAACTGCAGATTAGCGAATGGGATATCGTTGAGTAGTGCCATCTCAGCCCTTTGTTTGCCCCGACCGGCAATCCAGTTCGCGAAAATCCGTCCTTGCCATGTGCCACTTGCCAGGGGTCTGGTGAGATTTTACCAATTCCGCCAGCCGCGCGCTGAATTCGCTGCGCGAGATCTCGCGGGCGCCCAACGAAGCGAGATGACGAGTCGCCATTTGACAGTCGATCATTGCGACACCGCGTCTCATCGCATGGTGAACGAGATGGACAAGAGCGATCTTCGACGCATCGCGTTCATGCGCGAACATGGACTCGCCAAAGAACGCAAAGCCCAGTGCGATTCCATATAGTCCACCCACAAGTCCGCCGTCGATCCAAGTCTCGACCGAGTGGGCAATGCCGAGCTCGTGCAGGCGCAGATATGCGTCGATCATCCGTGGACTGATCCACGTGCCTGGCTGGCCGGTCCGGGGCTTCGCGCAGGCTTCCATGACCGCGCGAAACTGCGTATCCGAACGGACCTCATAGGCGCGATTGCGCAGCGCCTTGGCAAGCGAGCGCGATACTTTCAGCTCGACCGGGAACAGCACCATGCGCGGGTCAGGGCTCCACCAGAGAATCGGTTCACCGTCGGAAAACCAAGGAAAGATCCCGCGTGAATAGGCGGCGATCAGCCTCTGCGGGGAAAGGTCGGCGCCGGCAGCGAGCAGACCATTGGGTTCGCGCAGAGCCGTTTCAACGGCGGGGAAGGGCGCGTTTCGGGATAGCCAGGGAAGCAAAGCTTGGAAGGGATCAACGAAGTGGAAGAGCGAACCAACGGACTGCCTGAAGACGTAGGCAATTCGACAAAGTACATCGATTCTCTACGTTCGCATCATCCGTATCCATTCCATCTCAGCACTGAATTTGCTGCCGACAATAGCGCGTCAATTCGGCGACCACTGTTTTCTCTGCAACGGGTTTATGCGCTACATTCTTGCCGTGGTCAAGGTCGAGTTTGAACGCGTATTTCTTGAAGAACTCGCTAAACATCTCTCCACCATAGGTTCCCAGCGCGTAAAGCTCATCGGTCTTCACATCGTGCTCGAGAATGATCGCGCACAACGGCTGCGGAGCCGGCCCAGCAAGCACCTTGGCGCCTTCTGCCGGGTCATACACACTTTGCTGCGCGCAGCAGGTAATGACATTGGCGCGCGGATACACACGGCTCGGGGCGTCACGGAAGCTGATGAAGCTCACTTGCCTGGTGGGATAGGCCAAGTGGTGTGCGCAAATGGCCGAATAGGCAACCACCGAACGATCGATGCCGACGCCGCCCGACCATAAGTAAGCCCGCTTATCCGCGGTCTCCAGTTTCACTTCCCGGCTGGTGGGTTTGGCCAAATGGAGCAGGAAACAGGGAGTGCCCCGATAAGGATAGGCGAAGAGGTAGTTGCGATTGACTGCGAGCGACTTGGTTTTGATGGGGTCGCCGAATTCATCTACCAACTTGGTGCGCCCGTAGAGATGCGCTTCCCCGGTGGTCCCGCTGAGCGTTTCGGGTGTCAGCGCAAGCGCGGCGACTCCACTACAGAAAGTCATGAAGTCGCGTCGTTCCATACCGTCTGTCGCGCCGGTTCCTCGCCCGCCGTCGCTACCTGAGACTAATCACCGCGCAAGCTACTCGCTTGCCGGAATTCCCGGCGGGCTGCGTCCTGTAGTCGTCAGGGTCGGCATGCACAATCAGCCCGCGGCCCACGATGCTATTCGGTGCATCCTTGGCCAAACTCACACCCTCCACGACAATCTTGAGCGTGGCCTTGCCGTCGTAGTCGGCGATCAGATTGCCCAAATCACCGCCATGCCGCTCGGTACCCGACGCTGCGCCATGCGGCTTGCCTGCGGGATTGAAGTGCCCCCCCGCGCTGCTCGCATCGGGCGCACTGCAGTCGCCTGTTTCATGGATATGGAAACCATGCAGACCCGGTGCCAGACCGGTAATGTCTGCCTGCACGAGGACTTTGTTTCCCTCCGCGGTAAAGCTCACCGTGCCCTCGGCGGTGTTGCCCTGCGTGGACCTTAGCCGCGCCACTGCGGCGGGCCCGGAAGAAGACATGCTTGCGCAACCAGCCAGCAACAGTGCGCCGAACGTGAGCGCGTACTTTGGACTCATTGACATCTCCCTGTTCTTTATTCGGGGTTGGATGGGGAGATGATAGTAGCATTTTGCCGATCCGGCTGGGTGCGCCAGAGGCGTTTTTGGACCTCAATCTTTTCTGATCAGCCCTAGCGAATCCAGTTCATATCCACCTAATGCGGTCGCGAGTTGTTGCAGTTTTTCGGTGCGAAAGATGGCCAGCATTTCCTGGAACAAATGCCAAAAAAACACTGATCGCGCCAGCACAAGATCCAAAGATTCCCATCCCAACGGAACGAATTCCAAACCAAATTCCGCCGCTGCCGCATGCACCCCGGGCGCGCAATCAGCCAAGCCACGAGCCAGCTGTGACGCCGCCTGCCGCTCGGTGGGTTCGGTGGCCACGACATGCAAGGTGCGGGGGTCGATCGCGTGATGATAGAGGTGGGTCTCCAAGGCATGCTGTGATCCTGCACCCGGCTGTCGGGTAATCCAGCGAATATGCGGCCCGACCAAGTCTTTGAGCGCAACACGGCCAACAAAGTCTTTGCGCAGCATGACGCCCTGCTCGCGTTTGAAGAGTTTCACGACGACCCACTGCGTGTGGCCGGGATACTGCGAGATCAGGGTGCTGTGCTGCCGCTGCGAGGCGTGAGCGGGTCCCCAATGGATTGCGCTCGCATGGGCAAGGCGATTGGCGAGAAGCGCTAACCCGGCCCGTGAACCCGTAGGCAAGTAAGTGATGAGCGCGTTACCGGCGAGTTTTTCAGCGAGGATCGCCAGCCCGGCGGCGAGCAGCGGATCGTCGCTGCCGGTCACTATCAGCCGGCCGGTGAGCGCGCCGCCGTGCGTCGATTCGAGCAACCATTCATCAATCAACTGGCGCGGGAACAGCCACTTCCCTGTCGCCTTGGTTGCCGGGATCGCGCCTTCCTTGATCAGCAGGTATACCTTTTTTTCATTGACGTGAATGTATTCGGCGACCTGCCTGACGGTGAGATAGGTCTCGTCGGTCAATGCTGAACGACGCAAGACGGGGGCGGAAGATGCTGCCTGCGCTTCCGCGGAGGCCTGCTCGGCAACATCCAGCCCTTTCACCCTCCTTCTGCTTTCACTATTCAGACCACGCCTTCCATCACCTGCACGTCCACGAGCATTCCGGCCTCAACGTTGCCGGTGTCCTGACCTAGCACGATGAAGCAATTGGCTTCAGCCATCGATTTCAGAATGCCTGAGCCCTGATCTCCGGTGACCCTCACGGTCCAGTTGCCAGCTTCGTCCTTGCTTACAATGCCGCGCTGAAATTCGGTCCGCCCCGGTGCCTTCTTCAAACCGGATACGCAGATCGCTTTGAGCGCCGGGACTGGTTTCACCAGCGTCGCGCCCATGAGGATGAACAACGCGTCGCGTACAAATTGGTAGAAGGTCACCATCACGGAAACGGGGTTGCCGGGAAGCCCGAAGAAATGCGCCTTGCCGATTTTACCGTAAGCGAGTGGCCGGCCGGGTTTCATGGCGATCTTCCAGAACACGACCTCGCCGAGTTTGTCGAGAAGCGTCTTCACGAAATCTGCCTCACCCACGGAGACGCCGCCGCTGGTAATCACCACATCGGCGTTTGCGGCGGCGGTGCGGAAGGCCTGTTCAAGCAGCGCAGGTTCATCGCCTATCACGCCCATATCCATGATCTCGCAGCCCAGCCGCTTCAGCATGCCATAGAGGGTGTAGCGGTTGGAGTCGTAGATCTGGCCTTCCCCTAGCGGAGTGCCGATCGAGCGAAGCTCATCGCCGGTAGAGAAAAAGGCGACGCGCAGCGGCCGATAGACCGCTACTTCGCCAATGCCCACGGAGGCGATTAACCCCAGCTCTGCCGGGCGCACCAAACACCCCTTCGCTAAGGCTACGCCGCCGAGCTTCAAATCTTCACCCGCATAGCGCACATGCTGGCCCTTCTTCGGTCCTGGCGCGATGTGTATGCTCTTGCCTTCGGCCTTCGCGCGTTCCTGCATCACAATCGTGTCGGCGCCATCCGGCAGCACGGCGCCAGTCATGATGCGCACACATTCGCCGGGACGAACGGACTTGCCATACGCCAAGCCGGCGAATGCACACCCGACTTCCTTCAGGATCGTATCGGCCGTGGCCGATAGGTCCGCCGCACGCACGGCCCAACCATCCATGGCCGAGTTGTTATGCGCCGGGACATTGACGGGAGACACGATCTGCTCGGCGAGCACGCGCCCGAGCGCGTCGCGCAGGGGAACACGCAGCACTCCGCTGACCGGAGAAAGAAATCTTCCGATGAATTCGCGCGCGTTGTCGACCGACATGGAGTTCGGATCGTAGTCATCGGCACAGCTTGCTTGGATGATCGATTGCCTGTCATTGCTCATGGGGCTCATCGCTTCGCGTTTCAAAATGGGTCAGTTCCTCAACGGTATTGATATTGCTGAACGCGGCCAGCTCATCATCGAAATTCACCTCGACGACATGCAGCGTTGCATACCACTTGTCGATCTTGCGTCCGCCGCTGCGCAAAAAATCTGTCAGGTGATCGAGCAGGGTTTTTTCGCACAGGCAGAACACCGGATGTGCTTGGTCGAAGGTCTTGGCTACTGCAAGTTGTGCCTGCGCAGTTTGCATGCCCTTGTGCAGTCGGGCGACCAGGTCCAGCGGCAAAAAAGGCGAATCGCATGGGGCGGTGGCGATCAGGGGATGTGCGGCCTCCGCCAGCGCCCGCTGCAAGCCCGCCAGCGGCCCGGCGAAGCCGTCTATCTCATCGGCGACGACGCGCAAATTGAATTTCGCGTACGCGTCCAAATTGCGATTGGCGTTGATTAGAACCTCGTCGACTTGCGGCAGGAAGCGTTCCAGCACGTGTGCCACCATGGGCTTCCCGCGAAATGGCTGCAGCCCCTTGTCGATGCGGCCCATGCGGCTGCCCTGGCCGCCCGCTAATACAACTCCGGTAATGGCGTGACTCATCATCAAGGGTGGAAGGGGGCCCATGCCGCCCGTTCTTCGGCGAACGCGTTGCCGCTTGGCTCGCGGTCTACGGCGTTCACGAAAATGGCGAGCGGAATATGCGTTTCTCCGGGCCAACGTTGCGACTCGAAGGAGATTCGAGTGCCGCAAAGGCGACAGAATTTTCGCAGCGTTCCCGGTGACGACTGGTAGGCTTCGATGTGGTCGGCGCCTTTTGCGATCGCTACTTGTTCTGAGTTAAAACCGATCCAGGTGACCACTCCTGCGGCGTGGGTACGCTTGCAGTTGTCGCAGTAGCAATGGCAGCAGAAGCGTGACGGAAACGCGGCGATCAATTCGACGCGCCCGCAGTGGCAGCGCGCAGTCGCCTCACTCGGCATCAGCGGTGGCCTTCTTGGTTTTGATAAAGCGTTGCTGGCCGGTAAAGAGCAGGTAATGTTTATTCACCGCGCGGCCGATCATGACGATGCCGACCTTTTGCGCGACCTCGTAGCCCATGCGTGTGAGGCCGGAGCGCGATACCAAGGCGGGGATCTTCATCTGCGCGGTCTTGATGACCATTTCCGAGGTGAGCCGGCCGGTGGTGTAGAAAATCTTGTCATGCCCTTCGATGCCTTCCAGCCACATCCAGCCGGCGATGGCATCCACCGCATTGTGTCTCCCGACATCCTCCACGAAAGTCAGAATCTCTCCGTCTTTGCACAATGCGCAGCCGTGTACTGCGCCGGCGGATTTGTAGATGGTGTCGTATTTGCGCACGTTATCGAGCAGGGCGTAGAGCGTTTCCTCCGACATAAATTGGTCGTGCGGAAGTTTGATATTGTCTATCTCTTCCATGAGCGAGCCGAACACCGTGCCCTGGCCGCAGCCGGTAGTCACCGTGCGCTTCTCCATGCGCCCGTCTAGGTCAGCGATGCCGTTTCTCGTAGTGACGGCTACCGCGTCGACTTCCCAGTCCACTTGCACGGCGATGATGTCCTCGAGGCTCTCAACCAATCGCTGATTGCGCAGATAGCCGATCGCAAGGCATTCCGCTGCCGCACCCAAGGTCATCAGGGTAACGATCTCGCGCTTATCGACGTACAGGGTGAGCGGATGTTCGCCGGCGATCTGCGTGCGTTGCGTCTCGCCGTGTTCGTTCATTGCCTCCACTGTGTAGGTAAGAGGGCGAGACGCAGTGCTGAGGACGGGGCGGTACATGGTCAAAGATGATCGCGAAGGATAAAAGGTTCGTCGCTAGGTTGCCGCAAGGCGTCTGGCAACATGGGCAAGTGAGGATAGGGCGATTGCGCAACCTCACCTACGGGTTATCCGCCAATATAAGACATTTCGACCTTGTTGAGCCTCACCGTTTCGGCGGTCCGAATCTCCGAATAGCGGTCGGCACGCGCCCTCCAGACGTTACCTATGGCAGTCGCGATTTGCTCATCGCTGTTCCCGCTGCGTAACAGCGTACGCAGGTCATGGCCGTGGGTGGCGAACAGGCAGGTGTACAGCGAACCTTCTGTCGACAGGCGTAACCGCGTGCAGCTGCTGCAGAAAGCCTGCGTCACTGATGAGATGACTCCGATTTCACCACTGCCATCCGTGTAGCGCCAGCGTTCGGCCACTTCGCCGGGATAATTCGCCTCGATCGGCTGGAGCGGCATCTCGCTGCCGACGCGGCGGATCACTTCGGCCGATGGCACCACGTCATCCATGCGCCAGCCATTGCTCGTACCAACATCCATGTATTCGATGAAGCGTACGATGTGTTGCGTGCCTTTGAAGCGGCGTGCCATGGCGACGATCGATTGATCGTTCACGCCGCGTTTCACCACCATGTTGATCTTGACTGACGTAAACCCAACCCGCCTCGCTTCTTCGATGCCTTCCAGTACTCTGGCGACCGGGAAATCCACGTCGTTCATGGCACGGAACACCGCGTCATCGAGTGAATCCAGGCTGACGGTTACTCGCTTCAGACCCGCATCCTTCAGGGCGAGAGCCTTTTTTGCGAGCAGCGAACCGTTAGTGGTCAGCGTGAGATCCATTCCGGGGATCTGCGCCAGTTTCTCGATCAGCTTTTCCAGGTGCCGGCGTACCAGAGGTTCACCGCCGGTGAGACGCAGCTTTTCGATACCCAGGTCCCTGAAGATCCATGCCAGACGCTCTATTTCCTCGAAGGTGAGAAGGTCCTCATGGGGCAGGAATTCGTAGTCGCGGCTGAACACTTCCTTAGGCATGCAGTAGACACAGCGGAAGTTACAGCGGTCGGTCACCGAAATGCGCAAGTCGCGCAGGTGCCGGCCAAGCCGATCACGTGGTGCCTTTTCAGGCACGCCAGCGGTACTCGGAACGCGTTTCCCCGATCGCTGGTCGGTGATGGGTACGAAGCGGTTCACTGCCGGTCCTTTCCCCGATTGTTTTGATCCTGGCATGGACTCACCAAACGCGCTGTGCCACTCATAGATACCGATGATACCTCATACGCGATGTGCGCCGCCTTGATAGCCCGTTAGAATTTCAGACCATTGCGCCCACACATGCTGCCGCCGATTCCTTGCGGGTAGGCCGAAGCTGGCGTGGGCGCCGGTGCGTGAGGGCACAAGTGCTCTACCGCACCGGGGGCCGGACGTTCGGACGGTCCGAATCCTCTGCGGGCGAAGGTGAGGGCGCCCCGCGCATGTGCAGAAATGCTCCGACGCCGGGCGTAGTTCACCGCACCGATGGTTGAGGTGCAGGCCGGGCTGACCTCGATCACTTCGATGCCGCGGCAAAAGCACGCCGGCTTCAGCATCGACCTGACGCTCCGGAAGAAGCAGCTCGACAGCCTCCGGGCCGCCTGCCGGTCCGACTTCTCGAGTGCGGCCTTCCTCTTCGCCAAATCGAGCTTCTCGATGACCACGGCTTGCTGGCGGCCAGCGCCTGCTCGGCGATGAGTTTCACGGCCTCGCGCATCACGGGGCCTTGGCCGGGGTCCGCAGACCGCCCGTAGGCGTTGTACCCGACGCGGCGGGCCCGGACCAGTTGCCGAACCTGTCCATTTCTGCCACGGCCAGACGCTCGCGATGTCCGACGACGATGTTCTTGGTCCCGGGATTACGGAGAATGCGCAGCATCGAGCGCCGCTGGCCGTTGTGGCCGCACCCCGACTTATCGCACCGCGTCCAGGACAGGCAGGCCGTTGCCGCGGCGTATTGCGCGAGGTGGCCCAGCGGTCGGTCGAGCTCCGCCTGCTGCCCCGGGCTCGCCACGCGCGTGTACCGCGCAACGCCGCCCGCCGGGGCAATAACCGGCGGGCGCACGATGACGGTACCGCTGGCGAGTTGCTCAGCGGCAATAGGCAAGCGCCGCGTCTTCCACAGCCGCGATGCGCTCTGGCAGGAGGGGTGTTGTGCTGTTGATATTTGCGGAGCAGCTGGAAGCCCTCGGGGGTGATTAACCAGGCTCACCGGCGCTGGGTGTATATTCGACGCCATGAGCAGGCCGACGTTCCCGATCCGGATTATCATGCAACGCCGCAAACTCGTCAGCCGCTGGGCAGACGAAGTGTGGGAAACCCACGGCGTGGTCGTGGGTATTGAAGGAGAGCCGCGGACCGTTGCGCGCATCGTCGATGCGGATGCTGTAACGCAGTATCTCGTCTCGGGGTGGCAGCTTGAGCTTTTTCACGACGAAGCCGAGGGTTATTTCCTAAATATCGATGCGCCTGAGCCACGGGTGTTTGTCATGTGGCGCAAGGACGATGATCAGGACGTGGCGCTCCCGGTGCAGGTTTCGGTAAGCTATAACGAGGCTGCGCGGCGCGTGGATTCAAGCGAGAATGTTGACGCGCTCCCCATGCCCCAGGATATCTTGATCTGGCTGCGCGAATACGTGCAAGACAATTTTCGCCCCAAGCAGAAAAAAAAGGGGCCGCGGCGCGACAAGCCGAGTTTCGAGGAGCGCCACTAGGATGAGTGTCTCCGATCCGTCCGCGGGAAAGGAAGCGTTTTTGTCGCGCTGGTCGCGCCTGAAGCGCACCGCCGCGTCTTCCGCTGCGTTACCTGTAGTCGACACGCCAGGCGCAACTCAGCCGGACGAGAAGGCGAACGAGTCCATCGCGCAACCCCGGGTATTGCCACCGGTAGAGAGCATTACCTTGGAGACCGATATCGGCGCCTTTTTGCAACCGCAGGTTGACCCGGCCGTGCGTCGCCGCGCATTGAAAAAGCTATTCCAGGATCCGCATTTCAACGTGATGGATGGGTTGGACATCTATATCGGCGATTACAACGCGGCCGATCCTCTGCCGGAGTCCCTGGTCAAAGAACTCCAGTTCGCCAGGGACTACATCTTCAAGGATCCGGCCCAACCCACACCTATACAGCCTGCAAACGCGCAAGCACTGCCGGCGCAAAACGCGGCGTCCGAAGCGGTAGACGCGGTCGAACCGGTCACGCAGGCGACTATCTCGAACAGCAATTGCGAACAAATGTCGCAGTTCGAGGGAAGCGAGCCGGACGGGGCGAAAAAAGCGTAGTTGGACTGCGCATTCAGGGGATTCTGTGAAATAATTGTCTTTAAATTGCAGGAATGAAGGTTGCTGGGAACGTTCGAAATGGCCCCTCTTGCTGCAAGGTGACGGTTGCTCACTAAAACTATAAAGATCTGCAATTGCAATAACACCATGGCCTTGGACGCCAGGGCGCTGGGGGAAGTGTTTGCAGAGCGCACCGTCATACATCACGGACTGTGCCGGCACGAGTCTCATGTGCTCGACATGGCGCTGCGGGCGGGCGAGGAAGTGACTGTCGCCTGCACGCAAGAGGCCGCGCTGTTTGAAACTATTGCCTCCACTCATGCCAAGGCACTTCCGGTACGGTTTTTCAACATTCGCGAGTTTGGTGGATGGTCTGCCGAGCGTTCAGGGGCCACGCCCAAGATCGCGGCCTTGATCAAGGCTGCTCAGCTGGATGCGCCCGAGCCTGTGCCGAGCGTCTCCTACCGTTCGGACGGGGCGTTGCTGATTATTGGGCCCGCAAAAACCGCACTCACCTGGGCCGATAAACTGGCTGACGGCTTGGACGTGCAGGTTTTGCTCACTTCCGCCGACGCCGAGTTGCCCTTCACTCGAAACTATCCCGTTTTCTCCGGCCGCGTCTCCTCGCTTTCCGGGTATCTGGGCGCTTTCGAGGTTACCTGGCAGCAGGCGAACCCGATTGACCTGGAGCTATGCGTTCGCTGCAACGCTTGCATTCGCGCCTGTCCGGAAAGCGCCATCGATTTTTCCTATCAAGTGGATCTCGATAAGTGCCAGTCCCACCGCGCCTGTGTGGCGGCTTGTGGCGACATCAAGGCAATCGATTTCGCGCGCGGGGACCTCGAGCGCAGCGAGCGGTTCGATCTGATTCTCGATTTTTCCGACCAGCCGCTGTTGACCATGCACCAATTTCCGCAAGGCTACTTTGCGCCCGGGCGGGATGCAGCGAAACTGGCATTCGCCATCGCTGAATTGGGGCAAATGGTCGGCGAGTTTGAGAAACCGAAGTTTTTTGCCTATAAGGAAAAAATTTGCGCCCACAGCCGTTCCGAGATTACCGGCTGCACCAAATGTATCGACGTCTGCTCAACCAGGGCAATAGCGTCGGACGGCGACCACGTAAAGGTCGAGCCGCACCTGTGCATGGGTTGCGGCGCCTGCGCGACCGTTTGTCCGAGCGGAGCTATGACGTACTCCTATCCGCGGATGAGTGACATGGGCAAGCGCGTAAAGGCGCTGCTCGCGACCTATCGCGAGGCGGGCGGTCAAGACGCGATGCTGCTGTTCCACAATCCCACTTCCGGTCGTGATCTCATTGCCTGCGCTGCGCGGCACGGCAAGGGCCTGCCGGCGCGCGTGATTCCGGTGGAAATCCATCATGTTGCCGCAGTAGGTATTGACCTTCTGCTCGGCATCATTGCCATGGGGGCAAGTCAGGTGGCGTCGATCAGTTCGCCCGACGAGTCGTCGGAGTATCGAACTGCGCTGCGCTCGCAAATGGAGATCGCCGAAACGATACTGCAGGGGATGGGCCTCGGCGGCGTGCATTTCCGCCTGTTGGCGAGCGACGACCCGGCTGCTTTCGAGCGCCAATTGTGGGCTCTGCGACCTGCCGCCGCGGTGCCGGCCGCTTCATTCGCCTTCAGCAACGACAAGCGCACTACACTTGAATTTGCGTTCGAGCATCTGCTGCGGCATGGGAGTCGACGGGTCGCGGAAATTGCGTTGCCGACAGGAAGCCCGTACGGGACCTTGACGGTCGACCACGAAGCTTGCACGTTGTGCATGTCATGCGTCAGCGCCTGTCCGGAATCGGCGCTGATGGATTCGCCGGATTACCCTCGCCTCAAGTTTGTCGAGCGTAATTGCGTGCAGTGCGGCCTGTGCGAGAAGACTTGCCCTGAGGACGCTATCACGCTGACTACCCGTCTTCTGCTCACGCCGGAATGGAAGCAGGAGCGGGTGTTGAACGAGGCGGAGCCGTTTAATTGCGTCAGTTGCGGCAAACCATTCGCAACTCGGCAGATGGTCGACAATATGACCGCAAAGCTGGCTGGACACAGCATGTTCGCGGGCAGTGCGGCGCTGCACCGATTGCGGATGTGCGGTGACTGCCGAGTGATTGACATGATGAAGGCCAAGCAGGAAGTCAGTATCTTCGAGGTGACCAAATGAACGGCCTGGCGGCTTCGACCATTGCTTTCTTCCCCTCCGTATCGCCGGAAGACCGGGGACGGGCGGATTTCTACGCGTTGCTGTCGCGACTGTTTTATGCGCCGCCAGATGGCACGCTGCTGCGCGCTCTGGCCGGTTCCGATGAGATGATTTCCGAAGCGGAAGGCGCCGGCTTGGTTCTCGCCTGGCACGATGTCATCGCTGCCTCAACGCTAGCCGAGATCGATGCGGTGCGGGAGGAATACGACGAGCTCTTTGTCGGAACCGGCAAGGCAGCGATTACTCTGTACGGCGCGGCCTACGCGAGGGGGCCCAGCGCGGAAAAGCCGCTGGTCACGCTGCGCGAAGATCTGGTCGCATTGGGCCTGGCGCGGCGTGAGGCCGTCGGCGAGCCGGAGGACCACTTTTCCGCCCTCTGCGATGTGATGCGATTCTTGATCGCGGGCGACGCCCAGGTTCCGGCAATGGCCCTGGACAGGCAACGCAAGTTCTTCCACACGCACATGGAGTCTTGGTACCGCCGATTGGCGGATGCCATCGAAGCTAACGAGAGGGCGAACTTTTATCGGCCGGTGGGCAAGTTCATGCGCGCCTTCTTGGAGTTGGAAACGCAGTCGTTCGACATCGAGTAGGAATGCTAGCCCGGCAAGTTTGATACTGAAGTGTTTCGCACAGGAGGAGAGATGGTGAACGCAAAACCAACGAGCAAGGCACGGCGCAATTTCTTGGTTGCCCTTGGGCTCACGAGTGCCGGTGCAGCCACGGTTGCGCTGGTGAAATCGGCACCCGAGCAAGCCGCTCAAGTGGCTACCAATGAACCAGCCGGCGGCCGCGGCTATCAAGAGACCGACCACGTGCGCCGTTACTACAAGACGACTCGGGTATAGGGAATCAAGGAGATAAGCCATGTTACTGACTCGAAAAGCAGCCTCGGCCGCATCATCGGTCGGCGGATCGGGCCTGATGCGCAGCGTGGCGCGATGCGCTTCTGCGCAGAGCATCGGCACGATGGACCGGCGAGCCTTCCTCAAGCGATCCGGCGTCACCGTCGGAACCGGCGCGTTCGCTGCGCAACTGCCGTTTTCCATGATTGGAAAAGCGCAGGCGGCGGATACCAAGGGGGACAGCAGGATTCAGGTTAAGCGTACGGTGTGCACTCATTGCTCGGTGGGCTGCGCGATCGACGCCGTCGTGGAGAACGGCGTCTGGGTGCGTCAGGAACCGGTGTTCGATTCGCCGCTCAATCTGGGCGCGCACTGTGCCAAGGGCGCCTCGGTGCGCGAACACGGCATGACCGAGCACTCGCATCGGCTAAAGTATCCAATGAAGTTAGTCAATGGCAAGTACAAGCGCATTTCCTGGGACCAGGCGCTACAGGAAATCACCGACAAGATGACGGCACTGCGCAAGGAGTCGGGACCGGACGCCTTGTACTTTATTGGTTCATCGAAGCACAACAACGAACAGGCGCAATTATTGCGCAAATGGGTATCGCTGTGGGGCACCAACAACTGTGATCACCAGGCGCGCATCTGTCACTCGACCACGGTGGCGGGTGTGGCGAACACCTGGGGTTACGGCGCGATGACCAACTCCTACAACGATATGCAGAACACCAAGTGTGCGCTGTACATCGGCTCCAATGCGGCGGAGGCGCATCCGGTGTCAATGCTGCACATGCTGCATGCGAAAGAGAAGGGCGCGAAGATGATCGTCTGCGACCCGCGCTTTACCCGCACCGCAGCCAAGGCCGACCATTACGTGCGCCTGCGCTCGGGTACCGACGTAGCGTTCCTGTTCGGCGTACTGCACCATATCTTCAAGAATGGCTGGGAAGATCAAAAGTACATCAATGACCGCGTCTACGGCATGGATAAGGTCAAGACGGAGGCTATGACCAAGTGGACGCCGGACAAGGTCACCGAAGTGACCGGGGTGCCCGAGGACCAGGTCTACATGGTGGCCGAGATGATGGCCAAGAATCGACCCTCGACCATCGTCTGGTGTATGGGACAGACGCAACACTCAATCGGCAATGCCATGGTGCGCGCCTCTTGCATTGTGCAACTGGCTCTCGGCAACATCGGCGTTTCCGGCGGCGGAGCCAACATTTTCCGTGGCCACGACAATGTCCAAGGCGCCACCGACGTCGGCCCGAATCCGGATTCGCTGCCCGGCTACTACGGCGTTGCGGAAGGCGCTTGGAAGCACTGGTGCAAAGTCTGGAACATCGACTACGAGTGGATGAAGGGGCGCTTCGCTTCCAAGGCGATGATGGAAAAGCCGGGCATTACGGTGTCGCGCTGGATCGACGGGGTGCTGGAGAGGAACGAACTGATCGATCAGGACCCGAATATTCGCAGCGTGTTCTATTGGGGTCACGCGCCCAACAGTCAGACGCGCGGGCTGGAGATGAAGCGGGCGATGGATGCGCTCGACCTGCTGGTCGTGATCGATCCGTACCCGTCGGCGACGGCCGCCATGGCGGCAATGCCGGCGGAAGGCTACGAGCCGAACAAGAATCGCGCCGTCTATCTCTTGCCTGCGGCCACCCAGTTCGAGACTTCCGGTTCGGTGACGGCATCGAACCGCTCGATTCAATGGCGTGAAAAAGTGATCGAGCCGTTGTTCGAATCCAAGCCCGATCATGTGATCATGTATCTGTTCGCGCAGAAGTTGGGCGTCGAGGAGCAGTTTCTCGGCAAGAAGGACGGCAAGCAGAACATCAACGTGGTCAACGGTGAACCGGTGGTCGAGGATCTGACGCGCGAGATCAATCGCGGCAATTGGACCATCGGCTATACCGGGCAGTCGCCGGAACGGCTCAAGGCGCACATGCGCAACATGCATGTGTTCGACGTGAAGACGCTTCGCGCCAAGGGCGGAAAAGACGCACAGACGGGCTACGTGCTGGACGGCGATTACTTCGGACTTCCCTGGCCTTGCTACGGCACGCCAGAAATGAAACATCCCGGTTCTCCCAACTTGTACGACACCACGCGACATGTCATGGACGGCGGCGGTAACTTCCGCGCCAACTTTGGCGTGGAACGCGAAGGCGTCAACCTCCTCGCTGAAGACGGTTCCTGCTCAAAAGGTGCGGAGATCCAAACCGGCTATCCGGAATTCGACCACGTACTGCTCAAGAAACTCGGCTGGTGGAATGATCTGACCGAGGATGAGAAGAAGGCCGCCGAGGGCAAGAACTGGAAGACCGACCTGTCCGGCGGGATCCAGCGCGTGGTCATGAAGGTTCATGGTTGCCATTTCTGGGGTAACGCCAAGGCGCGCGCTTTGGTGTGGAACTTCCCCGACCCGGTGCCGCAGCATCGCGAGCCGATCTATTCGCCGCGCCCGGATCTGGTCGATAAGTACCCGACCCACGACGACAAGAAGGCCTTCTGGCGCATGCCCACACTGTACAGGACGCTGCAGGAAAAGAACCGGGACCTGTCCAAGGACTTCCCGCTGATCATGACTTCAGGTCGGCTAGTGGAGTACGAGGGCGGCGGCGAAGAGACGCGTTCGAATGCGTGGCTCGCGGAGCTGCAGCAGGATATGTTCGTGGAGATCAATCCGCGAACCGCCAACGACCGGAGCATCAGAGACGGTGAATACGTGATCGTCAGGACGCCGACCGGCGCGCAGCTCAAGGTGAAGGCGCAGGTGACCGAGCGGGTGGGTCCGGACACCGTGTTCCTGCCATTCCACTTCTCCGGCTGGTGGCAGGGTAAAGACATGCTGCCCTATTACCCGGAGGGATCGGCACCGCTGGTACGCGGTGAAGCCGTGAATACGGGCACGACCTACGGCTACGATGCGGTCACCATGATGCAAGAGACGAAGACGACCTTGTGTCAGGTCGCCAAAGCCTAGAACGAGGAGACGACAATGGCCCGAATGAAATTTCTCTGTGATGCGGAGCGCTGCATCGAGTGCAACGGTTGCGTGACGGCTTGTAAGAGCGCTAACGAAGTACCGTGGGGAGTGAATCGGCGGCGGGTCGTCACGCTGAACGATGGCGTACCGGGCGAGCGGTCCGTTTCGGTCGCGTGCATGCACTGCTCGGATGCGCCGTGCATGGCGGTGTGCCCGGTGGACTGCTTTTACCGTACCTCGGAAGGGGTGGTGTTGCACGACAAGGACCTGTGCATCGGCTGCGGTTACTGCTTTTATGCGTGTCCGTTCGGAGCGCCGCAGTACCCGCAGGCCGGTGCCTTTGGCATGCGTGGAAAGATGGATAAATGCACTTTCTGCGCTGGCGGGCCGGAGGCTGATGGTTCCGAAAAAGAGTTTAGCAAGTACGGTTCCAACCGCCTCGCTGAAGGCAAGCTTCCCGCCTGTGCCGAGATGTGCTCTACCAAGGCCTTGCTCGGCGGCGATGGCGACGTTATCGCTGATATTTATCGCGAGCGCGTGCTAAATCGCGGCAAGGGGTCCGACGTCTGGGGCTGGGGTACCGCTTATGGCAAGCCGGAAAAGCAGGCGGCCCCGTCAGCAGGAGGGAAATCATAATGCGGCGAGTCGCGCTTTTGGTAAGTGCAGGGATCGCTGTTTTCATGCTGGCTGCCTGCGAAAAATCCCAGGTAGCCGGTCCCGACAAGCAAGGTCGCTACCAGGGCAAGAACGACACTGCGCCCTGGGATAACGAGCAGTTCAAGGGCGACCGAAACGCCTGGGAGAAAGCGTTGAAAGAACGCGCCCTGAGCCAGAACGAATATCGGCGCACCAACTAGCCGGGCGCAAGATCGAGATTCGAGGGACGAGCTACGCTTCGCCCGTTCATGTGCTACCGAACTGGCGGACCAATGTATACCTCGGCCGCGCATCTCCTAGGAGGAGTAAACATGCTCGCAAAATGGAAGACTGCGCTCGGTGCTGTCATGCTCGCTGCCATGCTCGCTGTGCCCCCGATGGCGGCCGCACAAAAAGCGGAAGAGGCGGCTCAAGAAGAGGCCAAGAGGCAGACCACCCAACCCTACAACAACGCGCCACTGTGGCGCGAGGTGCGCTCGGGTAGCAGCGATGGCCACACCACCACGCAGGTCCGCGGTCGCGAAACCAAGGTGCTGATTAACCCCGAAGGCGAAGAATGGCGGCAGTTCCGCAATGGGCCGGTTAGCCTGGTTGGAGGTGCGATTCTGGTTGTGGTAGCGCTCGCCATCTGGGCTTTTTACAGCTGGCGTGGCCAAATCAAGCTGTCCGAACCACCCACCGGGAGGACGATTCCGCGCTTCACCGAATGGGAACGGCTCAACCACTGGAGTGTTGCCATCAGCTTTGTGGTGCTCGGCATGACGGGCCTGATCATGTTTTTCGGCAAACACCTGCTATTGCCGGTACTGGGCTACACCCTGTTTTCCTGGCTGGCGAAGATTGCCATCACGCTGCATAACTTTGTCGGCCCGGTGTTCTTCGTGAGCATCATCGCTCTCTTCTTTACTTTCGTTAAAAAGAACGCTTGGCGCGCTTACGACTTTACTTGGCTTAAAAGGGGTGGCGGACTCACCCCCGGTGTGCATGTGTCCTCGGGGTTCTTCAACGCCGGTGAGAAGCTTTGGTTCTGGGGAGGATTGACCTTTTTGGGGCTCATCGTCGGTTGTTCGGGTTTCGTGCTCGACTTCGCAAACTTTGGCCAAACGCGTAACGCAATGCAGCTCGCCAACATGTTTCACGGAATCGGGGCTTTGCTATTGGTCGCCGGGTCGTTCGGGCACATTTATATAGGCACCCTTGGTATGGAAGGCGCCTACGCGGCGATGCGTAATGGTTGGGTAGACGAAAGCTGGGCCAAGGAGCACCACGACCTTTGGTACCGGGACTTGAAATCCGCCCAGGTGGCTGCTCCGAGGGGCAAGCCAGCAGCGGCACCGCAAGCGAGCGCCTGAGTGGTTTCACTACGGGAGAATTGCAAATGAACAAAATGGCATCCGGTCGCTGGCTGGTTCCTGTGCTGGCGGCGATATTTGTCGGTGCGGCATGGGCGAAATTGCCCCCGCCCACTGAGGAACAAAAAGCCAGGGCCGAAGAGGCAAAGGTAAAGGCGGCCGATGCAGCCAAGAAGGATGCAGAATCCCTCAGTCGAGCCCAGGATCGCGTGGCCCAGCGCTACATCGAGGAACAAAAGGCGAAAGGCGTCATCGTAACACCCACGCCCCTGGCGGTCCCGGTAGCGGCTGCCACGACAGCGACGCCAGCCTCCGCGGGGGCCGCTGCGGAGCAAACGCCGGCGAAGAAATGATTTGGAGATCGACCGAAAAGGCCCAGGCATGCCTGGGCCTTTTTTGTTTAGGCGTGTAAGCTCACCAGTTTTTTGGAACGGGGTGAACAGCTTCGGGTCTATTTAGTGCCTAGTGCCGTTTCTCAGCAATTCGCCAAGGCGCGCAGGTAAGTCCTGGAGAAAGACCCATCGGTTTCGGTGTCTGCCGTGGGTGGAATCGAATAACAAATAGCGGAGTCAATGCGATGACCGTTGCTCTATCGAAGTTGTGCAATTGGATGGCAGTGCTCTCTGCCGCGTTGTTGCTCACCTCCTGCAGCGCGATACAGCTTTCCTACAATAATTTGGACGTATGGCTGCGTTGGAAGGCAGACCGTTACTTCGATCTGCAGCCCGTCCAGGAGGCGCAGTTACGCTTGCTCATCATGGATTTTCACGATTGGCATCGCGCCCGCGAACTGCCGTTGTATTCGGAACTCATGGGGGCCGCAGCGAGTCGTCTGGAGGACGGCCTGAGCGAAGAGGATCTCGTCTGGGCGGTAGAGAACATACGCACGCGGTATCAGGTGCTGATCGCCCGGGCGGTCGCTAAGGGTGCCGTCGTCCTGCTTACGCTCACGCCCGAACAGCAGGCGCATCTGGCCGAGAAATTGGCCGATGACAATCGCCAGTATGCCAAGGAATTCCTCCCCGCCAGCGAGGAAAAGCGGAATAGGGTACGGGCGCAGCATATCGAGGCAAGGATAGCCGAATGGACGGGTAGCCTGAGCGACGATCAGGAACGTCGTATCGCTGCGATGGTCCGCGACACCGCCGGCCGCAGCGCCACCAAACTCGCTGAGCGCGAGCGCAATCAGCGTGGGTTTCTCGACATTCTAATGGGCGAGCACTCTGTAGAAGCACTGGTGCCGAAGCTCTCCGATCTATTGGAGAATTGGGAGTCCAGAAGATCGTCGGCGCAAGCGAATGAAGCAAAGGTTCTCACCACCGAGTTTTTCCAAATGATGATCGATTTGGATCGCACGCTCACCCCCGCGCAACGGGCTAGCGCTGTCGCCCGCCTGCGCAGTTACGCGGCGGACTTCGCGGCGCTGGCCGAGCGTGATCACCGGCCGGCTCAATCAGCCGAAGCCATCGCCGGGGGATAGCTGAGCCCCCATGGGCGTGCCGCGTAGCGAGCTGACGCTCCGGGCATTCACCGCCCTCTGTCCTGACTGCAACCGGGGTTCCGCCGGATGGACAAAATGTCTCGCCCGGGGTTAAATGCCCTCAGTATCGGTTTGCCGGGCTAATCGCCGGCTATGCCGTCCCTGGAGAGGATTCTGTACGCTATGCCGACACCCGCTGGCAGCCTTTCAAATATCAATGCGACGGTGCACGACGATCAGCCATTTGGCGACTGGCAGCAGCATTCCGTTCTCATCGTCGATGATGAGCCGGGCATGCGCAGCTTTCTCGAGCGAGCGCTCAAGCCCCGTTGTGGTTTGGTCGAAACGGCAGTCAGTGCGGAGGAAGGAGCGAAGCTGGTCGAGCGGATGCGTTTCGACGTGATCATTCTCGATATCGCGCTGCCGGGGAAGACCGGTGTGCAGTGGCTGGAAGATTTGCGTGCCGCCGGTTGCGGCAGCGACGTCATACTGATCACCGCTTTCGCGGACATGGAAACCGCCATCGACGCGTTGCGCGCCGGTGCGTCGGACTTCATTCTTAAGCCGTTTCGCGTCGATCAGATGTTGAACGCCGTCAAACGTTGCATCGATCGCTCCAGCCTTGCACGGGCGAATTTCGTGCTGAGGCGCGAGGTGAATGATTTAGCCGGAATCGAAGGCTTGGTCGGCGACTCAGACGCCATCAAGCGGATTTCGACCATGATCAAGCGGCTCGCGCCGATGCGCAGTACTGTTTTGATCGAAGGCGAGTCCGGTACCGGCAAGGAAGTAGCGGCTCGCGCATTGCACCGCATGAGCAGCCGCGCGGAGCAGCCGTTCGTGCCGCTCAACTGTGCGGCGATCTCCCCTGAGCTAATCGAAAGCGAATTGTTCGGCCATGTGCGCGGCGCCTTTACCGGCGCTACCCAGACACACAGCGGACTGTTTTTCTACGCTCAGGGCGGCACCCTCTTTCTCGATGAAATCAGCGAACTGACGTTGCCCCTGCAGGCCAAACTGCTGCGGGTGCTGGAGGAACGCAAAATCCGTCCCGTCGGTTCAGAACGGGAAATACCCGTGGACGTGCGCATTATCGCTGCGACCAACCGGCAGCTCGCCGAAGACGTGGCCAGCGGGCGCTTTCGGCAGGACTTGTTCTATCGCCTGGAAGTCATCACTCTTTCTATTCCGCCGCTGTGCGAGCGTCCCGAAGACATTCCACCGCTGGCGCGGCACTTCAACGCGCAGATCGCGGCCCACCTGAATCTCAGTCAAGTCGTCATCGGTCCTGAGGATATGCGCCGTCTGCAGGCTTACCAGTGGCCGGGGAACGCCAGGGAATTGCGCAACTTCATTGAGCGCTCCCTGATTCTCGGCTATTTGCCGCTCGAGCAGTTTCCAGTGCGGCGCTGTGTCATGCGCGACGGCGAGAATGTGCAGTTCGACGCTTCCTTGCCGCTGCATGAGGTCGAGAAGCAGCACATCCTGAAGGTGCTCGGCGAATGCGCAGGAAACAAGTCGGAAGCGGCGCGGCGGCTTGGTCTGTCGCGCAAGACGCTGGAGCGCAAATGTGCCGTGTGGGGCATGGACCGCTGAGGCTCGTGTGCGGGTCCGATTGTCCTCTTTCACCTTAACTGAAGTTTCGACGGATGCTGCGCTTCACGTCAGCGCGCGTGGAGCCACAAAAGCGCCGCGGACTGATCCGCTGCCGCAGCGACACCTGTCAAAGTCGCAACGCTCTCGCGCTTCGCAAAGGGGCGAATCGAATGCAATTGCTCGGTTCCCTTAAGTCCCGCTTCCACGCTTCCGTTCGGCTGAAGCTGCTCAGCATGGTGCTGCTGCCGCTTTTCGTAGTCCTGCCAATCCTTATCGGGCTGGTCCTCTACTGGGGCAGCATGGCCTACGACCGGCTGCTAATTTTCAAGGTAGGGAGCGATCTGGTGATTGCGAACCGCTACTTTCACGAGGTAGTGCAAAGTGTCGGCAGCAACATCGAGAACTTGGCACAGTCACGCCGTCTCGATGATGCGCTGGCTGCGCAAGATAAGCAGCTGCTGCGGAAGCTATTGATCGATGCAAAAACCGCAGGCGGTTTCGACTTTCTGGACTTCGTTGCGTCCGATGGAAACGTTCTGATCTCCGCCGCCGACACGGAGTCCATTCCCGGTACTCGGGGCAATCGCCTCACCTGGCTGGTGGTCGAAAGTGCCGTTCACGGACAGGCTAAAACGGCTATTGACCTCTACAGTGAAGAGCAGTTGGGTGCTATCGATATTACGCTGCGCGAACGCGCCCATATTCAACTGCTCGCCACCAAGAACGCGGCGCCCACGGAGAGCACCTCCGAAAGCCGCGGTATGCTGGTGCACGCCGCAGCACCGGTGCTCGACCGCGAAGGCAAAGTGACCGGTGTGCTGGAAGGCGGTCAGCTGCTGAACCGCAATCTCGACTTTGTCGACAACATGAACAACATCATCTACCGCGAAGATTCTCTGCCGCAAGGCAGCCACGGTACGGCGACCTTGTTTCTTGACGACGTGCGCATTGCCACCAATGTACGGCTGTTCCACGGAACCCGTGCGCTCGGCACTCGCGTGTCCAAAGAGGTGAGCGACAAAGTGCTGGGGCAAGGTGCGACATGGCGTGATCGGGCATTCGTGGTCGACGATTGGTACGTCTCGGGCTACGAGCCGATCCTCGACAGCCGCGGCCACCGGGTCGGGATGCTCTATGTAGGTTTTCTGGAAGCGCCTTTTCGTGAAGCAAAGGTGATCGGCCTTGCGGCCATTGTTCTGCTCTTCGTGATGATCAGCCTGGCCGGAGCGGTGTGGTCGCTCAACTGGGCGAGACGCATTTTCCAGCCGCTGGAACGCATGAACCAGACCATGAGCGAAGTGGAAGCCGGTATTGCCAACGCGCGCGTTGGCCGGTTGGAAAGTCGTGACGAGATCGGCGCGCTGGCGCGGCACTTTGACGAGCTTCTGGACGCGTTGCAAAGGCGCAACCGCGAATTGGAAAACTATGCTGGAGCATTGGACGTGAAAGTGGCCGAGCGCACTGCCGAACTGGAAGCGGCAAATCGCTCGCTGATGGACGCGCAGAAGCAGCTCGTGATGTCCGAAAAACTGGCCGCCATCGGGCAGTTGACCGCAGGTGTTGCGCACGAGATCAACAACCCGATTGCGGTGATCCAGGGTAATTTGGATTTGGCGAGGCACGTGCTCGGCGCGGCAGCGGAACCGATAATGGGCGAATTGCGGCTAATGGACGCGCAGGTCAATCGCATACGCACCATCGTCGCCAAGTTATTGCAGTTTGCTCGACCCGCTGATTTCGCCGGCTATGTCGAGGCGGTAGAGGTCAACTCACTGGTCGCCGACTGCTTGCTGCTGGTGCGTCACGAGTTGAAGGGTGGGGCGATTGAAGTGACGCAGCAATTGGCGGCGACCCGCAGCGCCGGCATCAACCGTAATGAGCTGCAGCAGGTGATGATTAACTTGCTGGTCAATGCGATCCAGGCCATGCCGAACGGTGGCGTACTCACCATCGCGACCGGCGATTGGGAGGACAAGGGCGTGGTCATTCATGTTCGCGACACCGGGCATGGCGTGGCAGCTGAAGACGCGGGTCGCGTCTTCAATGCCTTTTTCACCACCAAGAAACAGCACGGCACTGGGCTGGGACTGTCCATCAGCTACGCTCTGGTCGAGCGATACGGTGGGCAGATTACCTTGGAGTCCGAATACGGACAGGGCGCGACGTTCACTGTCTGGCTGATGACTGAGCCTCAATACAGCGCCGACGCCGCGTAAGCGCGGGCAGCCCAAGGCGGGTGGCGTACGGGTTAGCCGGCGCTTGCGCTGTTCGAGCGGGTGCAATGGAGGGCAAGGGACGGAGCGGTAACGGCGGGCGAATTGCGCTTCTTTCGTGCGGTTCCTGGACCTTCTCCCCCGCCAGGTGGGCACCAACTTGAGGAATCGAGACTGTCTTGAAGGGCTGCCCGCCTGAGGTCCAGTAGAAATGCAGGCCGCCTATGCTCTGCATCAGCAGAGTCGTGGAGAGGCCTAACAGTGCACGCATGATTTGCCTTCGCGGAAAGGCGAGGGAGTGGACATCAGGGCGAGCAAGGTACCCGTGTTGCCGACTGCATCGTCGATGGCGCTGCGGCGGTCGTGGCTAAAATCTTGCCGACCCGCATCAAAGTTGCATCTTCCGGGTTGAGATGAGCCACGAATCCGCGCGACCGCGCCAGGCGCAGCATCGCTTGGTTCTCGGCCATGACCTCGCCGCTCAAGCGCCTCAGGCCGGCCGCCCTAGCGCATTGTTCCAGTGCGTCCATGAGCAGCGAGCCGACGCCCAAGCCTTGCCAATCGTCCTGTACTACAAGAGCAAAATCGCAGGCGTCGGTCGCTTCGTCGCTGACATATTGCGCCACCCCAACCTGAATTTCCCGACCGGCTTCACGAACCACTGCAAGCAGCGTCATGGCGCGGCGATAGTCGACGTGGGTCAGTTGCCACAGTGTCTCCGGCGGCAGTTCACGAACGGCGTTGAAGAAACGATAGTAGCGGGTGCGCGCCGAAAGACTGCGTACGAAAGTCTGCTCCAGTTCCTCGTCCTCCGGCTGCACTGGCCGCACAGTCAGTACGCGGCCGCCGGCCAATTGCCAGCAGCGGACGAGATGGGCGGGATATACCGGTCGCTGCAGCGCATGGGTGTCATGAATTTGCATGGCGCTTTTCCTTCCGCAAAATAAAAGGACCGATTGGTCTGTTTGCTGGCAAAAAAATGCTCGAAGTTCAGTGCGCGCTCGCCACGGGCGGGTACAGCGCCTCGCCCACACCTTGTCGGGCCAGGTGCTGCAATTCGGCTGCCAGCTTCTGGGTATCTTCGTAGAGGCGGTCCTCGACAACCTTCCCCCAGCGCAAGCGTAGATACTGCATTCCCTGGTTTTGGTAGGGCCGTCCGTCGCGCAGCCTGACGTGCACGCTGAAGTGCGTGGCCGCCACGGTGTTCCACGGCCAGCCGGTGCTCAGAACGTCGAGCACCTCGAAGCTGATACCGGGAAAGAGCCGATACAGCCGCTCGAACCAGAGCCGCACCGGGGCGGGACCGCGCTGTGCACCGCTGAGCGAATGCCGCCCGGAAAAGCTGAATACGGCATCGGCTGCGAATTGCCGCAGCACTGCTTCGCTGTCGCCGGCACTCAATTGGCGAAAGCCGCGCCGCACCTTCTGTTTAACGATCCAGTGATACATGGTTACTCCCCTTCACGCCTTCAAAGATTCGATGTGGGCTGTCAAATAGTCCATAACGCGGTGCAGATGCACGGGGTTCTTGTACAGGTTGGTCAGCATAACAGCGCCTTCCAAGGACGAGACGAGGAAGGTGGTGGTCGCGTCCGGGTTGATGTCGGCGCGGATCTCGCCGCGCGAGATGCCCTTGGCGATGACGCGAATAAAAGTGCCGCGCAGCTGGTCCATGGCTTTTCTGGCGCGATCGCGCAACGCGGGATGCGCGTCATCGCCCTCGATCGCGCAATTCATAATGGGGCAGCCGCCCGGCATCGGCGTGTTCTCACCATAGCCGCGAAAATAGCTGATGATCGCGAGCAGCCGGTCGATAGCGTTTTCCTTGCCTTTCAACGCTTCGCCGAACTTTTGCGACATCAGCTCGAAGGCATAGTCGAAAGCCTGCAGAGCGAGATCTTCCTTGCTTTCGAAATGGTTGTAGATGCCGCCCTTCTGCAGCCCGGTGAGCTCCATGATTTCCGACACAGCGGTACTAAAGTAACCATGCTGGTTTAAATACTCCGCCGCTTGTTCGATGATGCGCTGTTTGGTTTCTTGCCCCTTGCTCACTGCAGAACCTCTTTTTAAGACTATTCGGTCTGTTTTAAGGATAACCCGATCGAGGTCACTTTGCAAGCCGAATTCAAGCATCGAGCAATGGCATCAAAACGGAAACTGCCCCGCCGCTAGAGAGGGGCCCGCACCTCCCAAGGTACCGATTGCTTACCAGGTATAACGCACCGTATACCGTACCGAGCCTTCCGCTCCCTTCGCCAGGGGAACGCGGAATTGGATGCTGTTCGAGGCGAGCTTTGCGAAATCTTGATTCTTACTGGTAATTGTCCAAGTGCTCCACCGATAGAGATTTTCCCGGACCAATACGGTCACGGGTTCTTCCTTGCGGTTACGCAGTTTGATCTCGACCGTTTCTTCCATGACCTTGCCCGACGTGTCGAGGCGGAAATCCACCTGCCGGCGTTCACCGACAACGTCGAAGGCCGAGCCCATTTTCACCAGCAGATTCTCGTCTTTGGGCGTGTGGTTAATCACGTCCTCGCCGATGAATTCGAGCGTCTTGTCGGCGTCGTCCAGCTTGGCGACGCGAACCCGCCCGGCCGGCAGCGGCATGCCCAGATGATTGTCGCTGGCGTTTTTGAAGCTCAAATAGACATCGACTTTGGTGTTGCCCTGTACGCCGAAATTGCGATCCGTCATCGGGCTGCCATAGGCATAGAAACGCTGTCCCTGGCCGAAGTAAACGAGATTCTTTTGGCAGTTGACGCCGTGTGCAGCAGGAAACAATTCCAGTTGCTTGGTGGAATTGTCCGGAAGCGTCGTCGGAAACCCCAGCGTGTAAAGATGATACTCGAAGAAGGATTTTTCCTCGAAGCCGGCTGAAGCATCCAGTGCCTTGGCCATGGCGCGCATTTCCTGTCCCTGAGCCACTCGACCGCGGGCAGCACGCTGCACGTCGCCGGCGACGAGTTTCAGCTTAGCGTCGTTGTAGCTAGCGCCGGATTGATTAAGAATGCTCACCCACGCATTCACGTCGAGCTTGCAGGAATTGGCGTCCTTGCCGTCGGAATAGGTCAGATTGTAATCGGCCCACCAAGTAATGCCATTCGTCTGATAGGCAACCCGTGTCTTGTGCGAGCCCGACTTCTCCGCAGAGATGTCCCACACCAGCGTCGGCCTGGTGATGAGTCCACCCGGAATGCTCGGAAGTTTGACTCCGGCATAGTTGCCGACGATTCTTGCCGAACCGTCCGGGCTGCGCAGGATCAGTCCACCCGAAGTGCTGGCCAACATGCCGGTGAAGGTTTCGGTGCCATTGCCGCGTACCTGCTCGACCGTCACTTCACGGTCGATATATTTCTCCAGCAAACGCGCGGAACTTACCAGGTCGAACTGATAGTCCTGTTCAATGACCCGCGTACCATCGGGATCGGTGAGCGACTCGAACGACACGGTGGTCGGATCGATCTGCGCCGCCACGTCGCTGAAACGAAGCTTGTTGCGTCCTGCCGTCAGTTGCAGATCCCGTTCGTGCCGTACCATGGCGTAACCGGGCACCGCTGCGCCCTGTCCCGGCCGGTACTGCTCGGGCTGCACGGCGCCTGGCTGGGCGGAACTGTAAATGGTGAGCGCATCACCGGCTGAAACCCAGCTGCTTAGCGCGCCGGAAGAGAGCGCCAGTGGGATGAGAGACCAAAGCTTATTGCGCCGCATATTAACTCCTTGAAGGTTTGGTTGGCCGGGTGCCCCGGACCGCGAGTTGCTACAGACTTAAGCGCAGCAGAGTCCGATTCGGGTTAAATCGAAGCGGCCAGACATGCTCCCGCATAGCGTGTCGCCTTCGCCTGGACGGGATCGGGCCGCTCGTCCTGCAGTATAATCACCCAGCGCCTATCGTCTGGAAGGTACTTCATGCGTTTCCATGGCACCGATACCTACGTCGCGACCGATGATCTGATGCTTGCGGTGAACGCCGCCATCACGCTGCAGCGGCCGCTGCTGATCAAGGGCGAGCCGGGCACCGGCAAAACCCTGCTCGCCGAAGAAGTGGCACGGGCGTTGGGCAAGCCGCTTTATCAGTGGCACATCAAGTCAACCACGAAGGCGCAGCAAGGTCTTTATGAATACGACGCGGTGTCACGCTTACGCGATTCGCAATTGGGCGATGAACGAGTGGGCGACATTCACAATTACATTGTGCGCGGCACGCTATGGGAGGCTTTCGCTTCCGAGCAGCAGCCGGTGCTGCTGATCGACGAAATCGATAAAGCGGACATCGAGTTTCCCAACGATCTGTTGCGCGAGTTGGACCGCATGGAGTTCTATGTCTACGAAACGCGGGAGACGATTCAAGCCACGCATCGCCCCATCATCATTATCACCAGCAACAATGAAAAGGAGCTGCCCGACGCTTTCCTGCGCCGATGCTTTTTCCACTATATCCGTTTCCCCGACAAGGAAACGATGCAGCAGATTGTCGATGTGCACTATCCAGGCATCAAGAAGGCATTGGTGCGCGAAGCCCTTGAGGCTTTCTTCGAGGTGCGCGAAGTACCTGGATTAAAAAAGAAGCCATCTACTTCGGAACTTCTGGACTGGTTGAAGCTATTGCTTGCTGAGGACATCCCCCCGGAGGCACTGCGCAGTAGCGATCAGCACAAGATTATCCCACCGCTGCATGGTGCGTTGCTAAAGAATGAGCAGGACGTGCATCTGTTCGAACGCTTGGCGTTTATGTCACGGCGAGCGAGATAGCCGGAGGCGAAGTGCGCAAGCGCCGGAGCCTCCGGGATATCCAACCCGCATCGTCGATGCTCGGGGGTGACGGCGCCGGAATCAATTCCGAGCGTGGGTCGAGATCGCGGCGACGGCGATCGTTGCCGAGGAGCGCGGCGCGCCGATGCACAAGAGTGGAATGCGGAAACTGACCGATGTTGATCGAATTCTTTCTCAAGCTAAAGCAAGCCGGCCTGCCCGTCTCCATCAACGAGTTTCTCACCTTGATGGATGCCTTGCGCCATCAACTCGTCTACGGCAGCATCGATGACTTCTATTACCTCGGCCGGCTCACGCTCGTGAAGGACGAAGTCCACTTCGACAGGTACGATCGCGTGTTTGCCGACTACTTCAAAGGTATTACCTCGGTAGCGGAGGATCTGCCGGCGACCATTCCCGAAGAATGGCTGCGCCATCTTGCCGAACGCTTTCTCACCGACGAAGAGAAGGCGCAGATCGAAGCATTAGGCAGCTGGGAAAAGCTCATGCAGACGCTCAACGAACGGTTGGCGGAGCAACAGGGCCGCCACCAAGGCGGAAGCAAATGGATCGGCACGGCAGGCACCTCGCCGTTCGGCGCCTACGGGTTCAATCCGGAAGGCATCCGCATCGGACAGGAGGGTTCGCGCAACCGCCGCGCGATCAAGGTATGGGATCGGCGCGACTACCGCAACTACGATGACCACATCGAACTTGGTGTACGCAACATCAAGGTCGCGTTGCGCAAACTGCGTCTGTTCGCACGCGAAGGCGCCGCTGAGGAATTGGATCTCTCAGGCACCATTCGCGCCACCGCCAACAACGCCGGGTATCTGGACCTGAAGCTCGTTCCTGAGCTGCACAACAAAATCAAAGTGCTGTTGTTCTTGGATGTGGGTGGTTCGATGGACGACCACATCAAGGTGTGCGAGGAATTATTTTCCGCCGCGCGCGCCGAATTCAAGCACCTGGAGTATTTCTACTTCCACAACTTTATCTACGAGTCGGTGTGGCGCGACAATCGGCGGCGCAACGCCGAGCGCCACAAAGTCTACGACATCATTCACAAGTACGGGCACGACTACAAATTGATCTTCGTCGGCGACGCGACGATGAGTCCGTACGAGATCACTCAGCCCGGCGGTTCCATCGAGCACATGAACGAGGAGGCGGGTAGCGTATGGGTCAAACGCCTCACCGATCATTACAAAAATGTGATTTGGCTGAACCCGGTGCGCGAAGACTACTGGGACTACACCGGCTCGGTAAAGATCACCCGCCAACTGGTCGGTGAGCGCATGTTCCCGCTCACCATCGAAGGATTGGATCGAGGCATCAAGCTGCTGCGCAAGTCGCGCTGAGATTCGTGCATGGTGTGTGATTCGTAGACATCATTTCAACGCTTCAACACGCAGAGCTCACCCCGCTGCGTCCCGGGGCAGTGACTTGCCCGCCATGGAAGCCATGTCGGAAGATCGGTCGTTGCCGTCAAGCCGGTGCCCTTCGGCACACCGCTTCGCGGCTCTGGGCTTGACCGTGCCGGCCGCCTTGCCAAGCACAGTCGACATCCCGATCGAGTCGGACCCTGATCTGCCGGTTGGGACGCAAGGGCAGTACCGTCATTCGCTCCGGGCACGACGCGCTTGTTTACTATCGAATCCACGTCTTGCTCTTAGCGAATCGAGAGCGACATCGTATCGTGGCGCCTTCCACTCTAGAATGTCCGTAATGACCGGCATCGAGGTGCACCATGACCAATATGGAACCCCCGTTTTACCTGCAGCATTTTTCCGCTTCCGCCGCAGGCGACGCCGATCCGCAGGAGACTCGCGAGTGGCTTGAAGCGCTTGCGGGCGTCGTGCGCGAAGCGGGCCCCGAGCGCGGGCTTTTTCTGCTCAAGCATCTCGAGGAACAGGCCCAGCACCTGGGGATTGCCGCCCACGCGCCGCCCTACTCAGCCTATCGCAACACCGTCCCGCTCGAACGCCAGGGCGCGTATCCGGGCGATCTGGCGCTCGAAGAACGGATCACCTCGCTCATCCGCTGGAATGCGCTTGCCATGGTGGTTCGCGCTAACAGCGCCTACGGCGAACTGGGCGGGCATATCGCGAGCTACGCATCGGCCGCCGAGATCTTCGAGGTGGGGTTCAACCACTTCTTCCGCGCAAAAAGCGAAGATCATGGCGGCGACCTGGTGTATTTTCAGCCTCACTCGGCACCGGGAGTGTATGCGCGTGCCTACCTCGAAGGTCGCCTATCCGAAACCCATCTCGCGAACTATCGGCAGGAAGTGGGTGGCCGGGGGTTGTGCTCCTATCCGCACCCGTGGCTGATGCCCGACTTCTGGCAGTTTCCCACCGGGTCCATGGGCATCGGGCCGATCAATTCAATTTATCAGGCGCGCTTCATGCGCTACCTTGAACACCGCGGCATTCTCGATACCAGTGGCCGCCATCTGTGGGGCGTGTTCGGCGATGGCGAGATGGATGAGCCGGAATCGATCGCCGCGCTCACTCTGGCGGCGCGCGAGAAGCTCGACAATCTGACGTTCATCATCAACTGCAATCTGCAGCGCTTGGACGGTCCGGTGCGCGGCAACGGACAGATCATTCAGGAGCTGGAGGCGCTGTTCACCGGCGCGGGCTGGAATGTCATCAAGGTGCTGTGGGGCTCGGACTGGGATGCGCTGTTCGCCCGCGACATTCACCATGCGTTGTTGCGCCGCTTCGCTGCCACGGTCGACGGCCAATACCAAACTCTGGGTGCCAACGACGGCGTATATAACCAGATCCACTTCTTCGACCTCGATCCGGAATTGCATGATCTGGTGGCGCACATGACTGCAGCCGAGATCGATGCCTTGAAGCGCGGCGGCCATGATTTCCGCAAGCTGTACGCCGCTTTCAGTGCGGCCAAGAGCCATCAGGGTCAACCCACCGTGATTCTTGCCAAGACCAAGAAAGGTTACGGCATGGGAGGTGCTGGTGAGTCGCGCATGACTTCGCATCAGCAGAAGAAACTTGCCGTCGAAGCACTGTTCGAATTCCGCGATCGTTTTGGCCTTCCACTGAGCGATGAGGAGGTCGCTGAGATGCGCTTCTATCGGCCGCCCGTGGATAGTCGGGAAATTGCTTATCTGAAGCAAAGGCGGGCTGCGCTCGGCGGCTACTTGCCGGCGCGCAGACGAGCAGCTCCGGCCATCGCCGTGCCCCCACTCAACGACTACGGGCAGTTTGCCGTGCAAGCCGATGGCAAGGACATGTCCACCACCATGGCAGTGGTCCGGCTATTGAGCGGGCTGTTGCGGGATAAGGCGCTCGGTCCGCGCATCGTGCCCATAGTCGCCGACGAGGCGCGCACCTTCGGCATGGCCAGTCTTTTCCGCCAAATCGGCATTTATTCGCCCGTCGGCCAGCTCTACGAACCCGAGGATGCGGCCTCGATGCTTTACTACCGCGAGGCCAAAGACGGGCAATTGCTGGAGGAGGGGATCACCGAGGCAGGCGCCTTATCGTCGTGGGTTGCCGCTGCGACCTCGTATAGCGTACACGGCATGCGGATGCTGCCTTTCTATATCTATTACTCGATATTCGGCTTCCAGCGGGTCGGCGATCTGATATGGGCGGCCGCCGATCAGCGGGCTCGCGGCTTCCTGATTGGCGCCACTGCCGGACGCACGACGCTGAGTGGCGAGGGTTTGCAGCATCAGGACGGCAGCAGTCAGCTGATCGCCTCGACCATTCCCAACTGCCGCGCCTATGATCCGGCCTTCGCTTGCGAACTGGCGGTCATCTTGGACCACGGAGCGCGGCAGATGATGGAACGTGAGGAAGACGTGTTCTACTATCTCACGGTGATGAACGAGAACTATGGCCAGCCGTCACTTCCGGCGGGCGCCGAAGGCGACATTATCCGCGGAATGTATCGCTGCGGCGGCCATCACGTGGCGGCCGCAGCGGGCAAGGTACGGCTGATCGGTTCCGGAGCCATCTTGCGCGAAGTCATCGCCGCGGGCGAGCTGCTGGCTCGGGACTGGCAGGTAGAGAACGAACTCTGGAGCGTGACCAGCTTCAGTGAACTGGCCCGCGAAGCGAGGGAAGTGGAGCGCTGGAACCGGCTGCATCCGGAGCGGGAAGCGAAGCTGAGTCACCTCGAACGCTGCCTCTCCGGCAACTCGCCGGTGATTGCAGCCAGCGACTATGTCCGCGCCTTTCCGCAATTGATCGCCTCCTATCTCACAGGGCGTTTTGTGGCCCTCGGAACTGATGGTTTTGGCCGCAGCGATACCCGATCAACACTGCGCGGCTTCTTCGAAGTCGACAGGCAGCACATCGTCATTGCGGCGCTGCACGTGCTGCAACAGCAAGAAGCCGTATCGCCCAAGTCCGTCGCCGCCGCGATCGAGCGCTACGGTGTCGACCCCGAGGCATTGCCACCATGGAGCAGATGAGCAGAAGATTGCTTAGATTAGCGACGGGTGGGTCTGCAGTGCGCGCGTCTCACGATGGCTTCGACCGGGCGCCGGCGCGCTGCGCGCTCCGTCGCGCATCGTGTCAAGCGTTCGCGGTCGTGTATCGCCGCATTGCCTTGATGCTTTCGGTGGCAATCGCGGCGCATGTTCCCGCGTCGGCTGCGACGCCCTATGAGCGACCGGCTGGAATCGCCGATGCCAGGGAACCACTGATCGTTGCCGGCTACCGCGCGCTGTTCACCTGCTCGGCACACTTTTTCGCAGGACGCCCGCTGGACGACATTAAGAAGGTTGAACTGGTGGACGTGGAAGGCCTAGGCTACCCCGACCCGCTGATCGATGAACAGCGCAAGCTCGTCACGGCGACGGATGTCTCGGGCAAGCTTGTGCGCATCGCTTCCTTCCGGGACACCATGGGCTGCACGCTGCTGCCGCCACATTGGCAGGCGGGCGATGTACCGAGACTGCCCTACGTGCAGTACACGCCCGCGCCCGACGTCCGCGGCCTTTCGTTTCCTGCGGGCGATCGCACCGAGCTATCGTCAGACGGTCTCGACGGAGCCCATCGTGCGCTCGCGCCGGTGCTGGAGCGCGTCTTCGACGGGAAGAGCTACGGGGAGGCCGCAGGTGTCGTCACGACCGCCGTCCTGATCGTACAGGCGGGCAGGATCATCGCCGAACGCTATCGCCCGGGCTTCGGGATTCATTCGGGCTACCGCACTTGGTCGACCACGAAAAGCATTTCCGCGGCGCTCATCGGGATCGCTGCCATGCAGGGCCTGCTGAGTCTGGAGGGATCGGCGAGCATCCCGGAGTGGGCGTATCCGGGTGATCCTCGCCAGGCAATCACCTATAAGCACCTGCTGTGGATGTCCAGCGGCCTCTATAGCGGCGGCTCCAACACCAATGCGGTGTATTTCGGTGGGCAGGATGTCCTCAGTGCGGCGACCAGCACACCCCTGGAGGCCGAGCCCGGCAAACGCTGGAAGTATGCGAACAACGACAGCCTGCTTCTACTTCGGGCGCTGCGTCATCAGCTGGCGGATGATCTGCGGTACCTGCGGTTCCCCTATGACCAATTGCTGCACCCGCTGGGCATGTACCACACGCGTATGGAGACGGACTATCTCGGCAACTTCGTCGGTTCGAGCCAGACCTACAGCACAGCGCGCGACCTGGCTCGCTTCGGTCTACTGCTCGCGAACGACGGTGTGTGGAACGGCAAGAGAGTCCTTCCTGAAGGCTGGGTGAAGCTCGCGAGCACTCCGGCGCCGACTCGCCCCGCCGTTGCTGGCGAATGGGGCTACGGCGCGCAGTTCTGGCTACTCGATCAGATGCCCGGCGTGCCGCCGGGGACATTTACCACGGCCGGCAACAAGGGACAGTTCGTCACGATCGTCCCCAGTCGCGACCTGGTGATCGTTCGCACCGGGGTGGATCCCGAGGGGAGGCGCTGGCAACAGGACCGCCTCGTCGCAGCCGTTGTCGAGGCGGTCGGCAGATAGCTTCAGCGGAGGGTACGCGGCGGGGCCACTGCGGTCGGTCTCGGTCGCTGCTTGCCCGATCACCTCAATGCCGTCGTTTGCTCCGCGCGTCGCGATCCTTTAGCCCGTGCATAGGATTGTCCAGATCGACTGGACAGATGGTGGCCGTGGGGTTCAAATACGGCCTTCGTCGGCGCTTCGATGACATGAAGCCATCCATGGCGTTCAGTCGACGATGCGTCATGTACATCTGGATAGGCGCTGGCCTCATGTGGCCGAGAAGGGCGACATTTCGGTCCCTATAGCGAGGTGCTACCTGGGGGCATAATTGGATACTGACGTTCTGGTCGTCGGAGCCGGCCCAACCGGGCTGATGCTCGCCAATCAACTCGGTCGGCGCGGCGTACGCGCGCTCATCGTAGACCGGCACGCCGGGCCGTCGCTTCAAACGAGAGCGCTTGGCGTCCAGGCGCGCACGATGGAGATCTACTCGAAGCTCGGCATCGTTGATCGGGCGCTCGAGCTCGGCAAGCGCGGCACGGGGGCAAACTTATGGGCGGCAGGGCGGAAGATGGCGCGTGTCCCCTTCGGCGAAGCGGGGCAACGCGTGAGTCCGTATCCCTTCATTCTCATCCTCGGCCAGGACGACAACGAGCGGATCATGGGCGACAAGCTCCGCGACTGGGGCATGGCAGTGCAGTGGAATACCGAGCTGCTTGGCCTCGAGCAGGAACCTAGCCGTGTCACAGCAACGCTGAAGCAGCCGGATGGTACGACCCGAAAGATCACCGCCGCGTGGGTCGCCGGATGCGACGGGGCGCGCAGCCCCGTCCGTGAACTGAGCGGGATTGCGTTCCCGGGCGCACCCTACGAGCATGTCTTCTTCGTTGCCGATACGGAGGTGACGGGGAACATGGTTCCTGACGAGGTTAACGTCTACTTGTGGCAGAAGGGGTTTCATCTGCTCTTTCCCATGCGCGGGAAGGACCACTGGCGGATCGTCGGCATTCTGCCTGCAGCGTTGCGCGACCGGGGCGACGTGAACTTCGAGCACGTGATTCCCTCGATACGCACGGAAGCGGGAGCCGGATTATCCTTCAAGGCGTGCTCTTGGTTCTCGACTTACCGCATCCATCACCGGAGTGCCTCGCGCTTCCGCGAGCGCCGCTGCTTCCTGCTCGGCGATGCGGCACACGTCCACAGCCCTGTCGGTGCGCAAGGCATGAACACCGGCTTGCAGGACGCCTACAATTTGGGATGGAAGCTTGCACTTGTCGTCAAGGGCCAAGCAGACGTGGCGCTGCTCGACTCGTACGAGGAAGAGCGCGCCCCGGTCGCGCGGCGGTTGCTGAACACGACCGACCGGGCGTTCAGGCTGGTAGTGTCCGACAGCCGCCTTGCCGGCCTGCTCCGCACAAAGATACTTGCGAGGATTGCTGCGTTTGCCATGAGCCGCGAGTGGATACAGAGGGTCGCGTTTCGCGTCCTCTCCCAGACCGGCATACATTACCGGAATGGTCCCTTGTCGAAAGCGCTGCAGGGTCTACCTGATGGCGCGCCGCGGGCGGGCGATCGCTTCCCCTGGCTGCGGCTCAAGCTGCGGGCCAACGGCAGCACCGACGATCTGTTCCGGAAACTGGACGACACGCGATTTAACCTCATGCTGATCGGGCAGCCTTCGCCTCCCGAAGCAACGCTGGACCTCGACGAGCTGCTGCGCGTTTACGTGATTCCCGTTGATCCCGTCAATGACGCGGAAATGGCTCGCGCGCAGATTCCCCGGCCCTCTTTCTACCTCGTGCGTCCCGATGGACATGTGGGACTTTCCGGGGTTCGCCTGGAGGCTGGCGCAGTCACACGTTACCTGTCCGAGAGTTTGCGCCTTAGAGTCGGAAGCGCATAAACCATCAAGGCGGCACGAGATGAAAAGACATGTGCAAATGCACCGATTCAGTGAGTAACGATGGCACCGCGTCAAGAGCGTCGGGCAACATCACAATCAAGCTGACAGCCCAACATCCGCACTGCGCTGGAGCTCGGCGGCAGGTATCGTTCTGCCGCTAGATGATTATCATTCGATCGGTGGGTACGGGGGGTGGCCGCGCTCCCGTTTCCGGTCCAGACGCTAGGTTGCGGCCGACCATCCTCCGCCGAGTGCGCGAATCAGTTGCACGCTGGCGCGCCGCTGGCGAGTATCGAGATCCAGGGCGTTGCGCTGCGTCTGCAGCGTTGCGGTCTGCGAAGTAACGACTTCGAGATAATTCACTGCGCCCTCGCGGTAGCGAGCGGTGGCGAAATCGAGCGAGCGCTGTGCCGCTTCCAGTGCCGAGCGCTCCGAATCGGCCGCAGCGCGGTAGTAGTTGAGCAGCGCGAGATTGTCTTCGACCTGCTGGAATGCGCTCAGCACGACGCTGCGGTATTGCGCGCCTGCCTCGTCAAGCACCGCCTGCGTTCGTGCGACTTCCGCCTTGCGCTTGCCGGCATCGAACAAGGTAAGAAACAGTGACGGCCCGATCGCCCAAAAGGTATTCGGCGCCGTGATGAAATTGCCGATATCGCTGCTCTGGTAACCGGCCAGGGCACTGAGCGTAACCGCCGGGAAGAAAGCGGCACGCGCGACGCCAATGCTCGCGTTGGCCGCTGCAATCCGGCGCTGCGCGGCGGCGATGTCCGGCCGCCGCTGCAGCAGGGTCGAGGGCACACCGGCGGGAACCTGCGGCAGCACTATGTCGGCGAGACGGGGCTCAATCGCGAAGGTGGAAGCGGACTCGCCGATCAGCGCAGCGATGGCGTGTTCGAACACAGCGCGTTGCGCGAGCGCCTGTTTCGCCTGCGAGCGCGCGCTATCCACCTGAGTTTGCGCGCGCGCGACGTCGAGCCCGGATGCGATGCCGCCGTCGTGCCGTGCAGTGGTCAGATCGAGCGCCCTTGCGTAGGCCGAAACGGTGTCATTGAGCAGCGCGACTTCACGGTCCAGCCCGCGCAACGCGATGTAGCTGTCGGCAAGCTGGGCCTGGAGGCTCAGACGCGCGGATTCGAGGTCCGCCTGGGCGGCTTGCCTGGAAGCAACGCCGGACGCGACCTGATTGCGGACGCGGCCCCAAAAATCCAATTCATAATCCACTTCCAGGCCGAGCGTGTAGGAGCCGTACTCATCCGGCGAGGTCGGGCCGAGTACGCGCAGCGGCTTCATCTCGGCCTGCCTGTCGCGTTGTGCATTAGCGGAACTGGTGAGCGCAGGAAACAGTCCGGCACGAATCTGATCGCTGATGGCCTTCACTTGCGGATAGCGCGCGAGCGCGCCGGCAAGGTCCGGACTGTTCTCGATCAGACGTTTCTGCAGCGTGTCGAGTTCAGTGTCGCCGTAAAGCGACCACCATGCGCCACGCGGCAGGTCGTCGGCCGGCCGGCCGGGCGTCCACGGCGCGGCTTCCTTGTAGTTGCCGGCAACCGGAACATCAGGAATTTTCAACGCAGGCGCAAGCGAGCAGGCGACGAGCGCGAAAGTGAGCGCGACAGTCGAGGCGAAGCAAAATTTATTTCCTGCCACGTTCGCCGCTTCCGTTTTCACTCCCAGTCGCCCCGGGCGCCACCGCCCCGGCATCGGCCGCTTGGGCTTCCGCAGCGGCGACATGGACTAGGTCGCCATTGGTGATGCCCTCGGGGGGGCTTTCGATGACTCGGTCGCCGGCCGCAAGTCCGGAGGCGAGTTCGATGAACTTGCCAAAATCGCGCGCCACCGTAACTGTCTTCAGCATGACCTTGCTGTCCGCGCCGACCGTGGCGACGCGCAGGCCCGTCTTGTCGAAAATCAGGGCGCTGGGTGGAATGTTCAATGCACCGGAATCGCGCGGCAGATCGAGACTCACATTGGCGAATCCGCCGGGCAGGAGCTCGACGTTGCCATTATCCACCGCGAGTTGTACCAACATGCCGCCAGACGCGGTGTTGACTGCCTGCGATAAGGATTCCACTGTCGCGGTATAGAATTTCCCCGGATGTTCCGGCACGCTCATTCGCGCTTTGGTGCCGCGCTTGATGAGCGACACGTAGTTTTGCGGCACGCTCACATAGACGCGCAGTTGCTGGGTGTCGGAAACCACGAACAGTTCCTGCCCCACACCGCCGCCGGCATTGATCAGCGCGCCGACGTCGGTCGAGCGGGCCGTGACGATGCCGTTGAACGGCGCGACGATGCGCGTAAAGCTCTTCATCGCCAGGAAACGGTCGACGTTTGCCTGCGATGCGCTGACCATCGATTGTTTCGTGCTGAAATCGCCGGCTTTTTCTTCGGCTTCCTGACGAGAGACCGAATCGGAGGCGAGCATGGATTGCCAGCGCTTCGCCGTCGTCCCGGCCAACGCAGCATTCGCCTGTGCGCTCGCGAGATCAGCGCGGGCCTGCAACAGTTGCTGATCGAGATCGGGGGTTTCGATTTCGGCGAGCAGTTGCCCCGCCTTGACCGGCGTGCCGATATCGACTTTCCAGCTCTTCAGATAACCGCTGACGCGCGCATAGATCGGCGCGCGCGAATGCGCTTCGAGGCGTCCGGGCAGATCGAGCGTGGCGGCGGCACCGGCGTTGCCCGGCGCGATGACCGCGACGGTAGGCACGGCCTGGGCCTCGGCACGTTCCCGCAGTCGCGCCGCATCCGACGTACGCATGGCGACACCGCTGATTACGACGACGAGCGCGATGACAGCGATCGCGGTTCCGGCAATCTGCAGCTTGCGGCGGGACAGGACAGGAGCCGCGGAATCAGGTGGCATGAAGTTCTCCAATGACAGGTCCTGGCGCGGGTTTGTTGCCATACCGCGCGTGTACAAGGCTGAACACGACAGGAACGAAAACGAGCGTTGCAGCGGTTGCAAAGATGAGGCCGCCGATGACTGCGCGGCCGAGCGGCGCATTCTGTTCGCCGCCCTCGCCTAAGCCGAGCGCCATGGGCAGCATGCCGATAATCATCGCCAGCGCCGTCATCAGCACCGGGCGGAAGCGGACCGCGCCGGCATCCAGTGCGGCAGCCACTGCATCTCCGAGCTGCTCGAGGCGTTCGCGCGCGAAGCTGATCACCAGCACGCTGTTCGCGGTGGCAACACCCATGCACATGATCGCACCGGTGAGAGCCGGCACCGAAAGCGTGGTATGCGTGGCGAACAGCATCCATACGATTCCGGCGAGCGCAGCGGGCAGCGCGGTGATGATGACGAAGGGATCGCTCCAGGACTGGAAATTCACCACGATCAGAAAATAAATCAGCACGATGGCGCCCAGCAGGCCGAACAGCAAGCCGGAAAAGGCGCGATCCATGGTACGCACCTGGCCGACGAGGACCACGCTGGAACCTTTGGGCACGTCGGCGGCGGTTTCGGAGATGATGCGCCGGATGTCGCTCGCGACCGAGCCGAGATCGCGGTCCTGGGTCGTCGCATTGATTTGAATCATCGACTGGATATCGTATTGGCTGACCACTGCGTTGCTCGTATTGCGGCTGAACTGCGCGAGGCCGCCGAGCACTTGTGGCGCGCCGTTGGACGCACCGCTGATCGGCAGATTGGCAAGGGCGGAGAGCGAATCGAGGTTATATTGCGGCGTTTGCAGCACGATGGGATAGGACACGCCGTTGGCCGGATTCAGCCAGAAGGTGGGGGCCACCTGGCTGCTGCCCGCGAGACTGACGACGAGGCTGTTAGTCACATCGCGTGTGGTGACGCCGACATCCTGCGCCCGCGTGCGGTCGACGCTTATGTCGAACACCGGGCTCCTGCGCGACTGCTGGATGCGCGCATCCGCAACCCCGGGGACGCGGCGGATCGCTTTCAGCAATTTACTGGCGTAGTCGAAATTGGCGTCCAGATTGTTACCGCGAATCTGAAGATCGATCGGTGCCGGTGCGCCGAAATTGAGAATCTGGCTCACGATGTCGGCGGGCGGGAATGAGAAAACCGTGTCGGGAAACTGGCGCGGCAATTGTTGGCGAAGTTCCCGCACGTAATCTGCCGTCGAACGGTGATCTTTGCGCAGCGCGATCTGAACGTCTCCATCCTGCGTGCCGACCACGCCGGTATTGTTATAGGTCAGGTTGATGCTGCTGGGCGGCAGGCCGATGTTGTCGACCATGGTCGTGATCTCCTTTGCGGGAATGACGCGGCGGATCGCATCCTCGATCGCGGCAAATCGTGCTGCGGACTCTTCCACGCGGGTGCCCACAGGCACGCGTGCGTGCATCAGGATCTGTCCACCATCGACGGCCGGGAAAAAATTGCTGCCGAGAAACGGCACCAGGGCGAACGAGAGCACCACAAAACCCATGAATCCAATTACGAAAACGCGGCGACGGCCGAGTGCAAGCTGTAACAACCCGCGATAGACGGTTCGGATGCCTTCGAACCGCGCCTCGAAATTGCGCTGAAAGCGCAGCAGCGGATTGCGCGATGCTGGCGCAGCCACGGGGCGGTGCGCACCGGCATGCGCGGCCGTTCGTACGCCATGAGGCTGCAGCAGATACATCGACATGGTCGGCACCAGCGTGCGCGAAAGTATGAACGAGCAGGCCATCGCAAACATGACCGCCTCCGCCATCGGCACGAACAAGAAGCGGGCGACGCCCGTGAGAAAGAACATCGGCACGAATACGATACAGATGCAAAGCAGGGAGACAAAGGCCGGAGTGACGATTTGCCGGGCGCCGTCCATGATCGCAGTCTCGACGTCTTTCCCGTGTTCCAGATGCCAGTTGATGTTTTCGATGGTCACCGTGGCATCGTCGACCAGTATGCCGACGGCGAGCGCCAGTCCTCCGAGGGTCATGATGTTGAGCGTCTCGCCGATCGCCGCGAGGCCGATGAGCGAACCCATGATGGATAGCGGGATCGACACCGCAATGATGATGGTCGAACGCCAGCTGCCGAGGAAAAGCAGAATCATCACGCTGGTGAGCGCCGCTGCGATAATGCCTTCGATCGCCACCCCGCTGATCGCGGCGCGCACGAATATTGACTGGTCGTTGATCGGCGAGACCACCAAGTTGTCGGGCAGCGCAGGTTTGATTTCGGCGAGTTTCGCCCGGATACCGTCGACAATCGCCAGGGTGGAGGTCGCGCCATTCTTCAGCACCGACATCAGCACCGAACGGCTGCCGGCGACGTGCACGATATTGGTCTGCGGCGAGTTGCCGTCGTGCACGTTGGCCACGTCGCGAATATAGACCGTGGCCCCGTTGACTACCTTGATCGGAAGGTTGCCGAGTTCTTCGATCGCCGACGGTGCGTTGTTCAGCTGCAGGGTGTATTCGAGGCTGCCGATTTTCTGGGTGCCGATCGGCACGATCAGGTTCTGCGCAGCGAGGGCATTCGAGACATCCTGCGCGGAAAGTGCGCGTGCCTGCATGGCCGAGGAGTCGAGATCGACCTGCACCAGCCGCTGCCTGCCGCCATAGGGATACGGAATGGCCGCGCCAGGCACGGTAACCAGTGACGGACGCAACGCATTCACGCCGAGGTCGAAGAGATTCTGCTCGGACAGCCCTTTGCCGGAAAGCGCGAGCTGGAGTATCGGCACGGTCGATGCGTTGTAATTGAGAATCAATGGCGGCGTGATGCCGGGCGGCATCTGTTTCTCGACGACCTGCGAAATTGCCGTCACCTGCGCATTGGCCACTGCAACGTTGACGCCGGGCTGAAAGAAGATCTTGACGATACCGATGCCGGCGTATGAATTGGCCTCGATATGCTCGATGTCGTTGACCGTAGTCGTTAGCACGCGTTCGTAAAGCGTGGTGATGCGCCCTGCCATCTGTTCCGGCGGCAGACCGGTGTACTGCCAGGCGACGGCGATTACGGGAATTCTGATTTCCGGAAAAATGTCAGTCGGCGTGCGCATCGCGGCCAACGGCCCGATGATGAGCAGCAGCATGGCCAGCACAATAAACGTGTAGGGACGCCGCAGGGCGACGCGGACAATGCCTACCAGCATGGCGGTTTCTCGCGAAGCCCTCTGACGATGGACGCGGACATCTGCGGCCTCAGGCCTTTGCCGTGCTCGCGGGCGCCCGCGCCGGCGACTTCGCCGGAACGCGGGCGCGCTTGCGCGTTTGGCCCGGCGCCGTGTCTGCGGTGTCTGCCGCACCCGGTATGAGCGCGTCCAGGTTGGAATGCATCCGCTGCATGAGGCTGAAGAGTTGCGCGCGATCCGCAACCGACAGGCGTGAAAACGATTCGGCGCGCGCGCGATCCGAAACGCGCCAGATTTCCTTCAACACGGGAATCGCGGACGCTTGCAGATACAGGCGGCGGGCCCGGCGGTCGGCGGGATCAGGCCGGCGTTCGATTAGGCCATCGCCTTCCATGCGATCGAGAATACGCACGAGGGTCATCGGATCGGTGTCTGTGAGAAACGCAAGCCGCACCTGCGAAATTCCCTCGTGCCGCTGCAGGTAGCAAAGCACCTTGCATTGCGCGAGGGTCAGATTCAGCTCGGCGGCGTGGCGCTCAAAATTGAGCGAATACAGTCGCGACACGTCCTTGAGCAGGAAGCCGAAGTTGCGAAGGGGATCCATGGGGTAGCCCGCCAACCGGGAATCTCTGACGACGAGATCATATCACCTGATATCAAATTTGGCCATCGCGCCTATCATAGGTCGTAGCATTCATTTGGCCCTCCGCTCCTCCAGGGGTTATGTCGAAACTCCACTTTGGCGCGTCGATGCCGTTCGGTCCTGCAGGACCTCTTGCGAGGTTGCCTGCCCCTTCATCGCCCGAGGAGGGTGAGTGTCGATGCCATCTCGGCCGATGGCAGAATCCAGGATTCGGGCGAGCTCCGTGGGATTAACTCCGAACTACAACAGCTCAGCGCGCACAGATCGCGTCTGCTAGCGCGCCTGCCTTCTTAGCGATGCACTAAAAAACATTCCTGTCAGCTGCTCTGCCGACAAGGGGCGGCTGAAGTAGAAGCCCTGATATTCGTCGCACTGCAGTTCCGCCAATGCGACGAGCTGTTCCTTCGTTTCGACTCCTTCGGCGATTACCCGCAGCTTGAGCCGGCGCGCCATGGCGATGATGGCGGCGACGATGGCGGCATCGGACGGGTCGGTGAAAATGTCGCGAATGAACGAGCTGTCGATCTTGATGGTGTCCACGGGCAACTGCTTCAGATAGGAAAGCGAGGAATAGCCGGTGCCGAAATCGTCGATAGCGATCCGCGTACCCATCTCGCCCAACGCCGCGAGCAGTCGAATATTCTCTTCGACGTTGTGAAAGATCAGACTTTCGGTCATCTCCAGTTCTAGGCAGCGGGCTGGAAGTCCCGTGTCCGCCAGTGCGCGCGAGATGGTGTCAACGAGTGAGCGCGGGCCGCGAAACTGGCCCATCGAAACGTTCACCGTAACACGTAGCTTATCGTGACCGAGGTCATGCCACGCCTTGGCCTGCGCGCATGCGCTGCGCAGCACCCATTCGCCGATCGGAACAATGAGGCCAGTCTCCTCCGCGACATGGATAAAGCGATTGGGCGAAACTTCGATGCCGGTTTTGGGATGAATCCAACGCGCCAACGCTTCGATGCCGACGATCTTGCCTGTGGCGATGCTCACCTGCGGTTGATAGTGCAGGCTGAACTGACCTTGCTGGACGGCGAGCCGGAGTTCGTTCTCGAGATGCAGTCGCTCGACGGCACGGACATTCATCTCCGAGGAGAAAAACTGATAATTGTTGCGGCCCTTTTCCTTGGCGTGGTACATCGCCGTGTCCGCATTGCGCATGAGAGTTGCCACGTCTTCGCCGTCACTCGGAAAGAGGCCGATGCCGATCGAGCAGGCGGTAGAAAGCAGGTATCCGCCGATCTCCAGCGGCTCACTCACGGCGGCAAGCATCTTCTGCGCGATCAGCATGACGTTTTCGACGTCTGCCAATTCGTATAGCGCGACGATGAATTCATCGCCGCCAAGCCGCGCCAGCGTGTCGCCCTTGCGCACGCACAACGACAAGCGCTCCGCCACTGCCTGCAGCAGCAGATCACCGGTGTGGTGTCCCAGGGAGTCGTTGATCGTCTTGAAGCGGTCGAGATCGATAAACATCAGCGCCAGCTTTTCCCCCTTGCGGTTGGCGTTCGCAATGCCTTGTTCCAGGCGATCGTGGAGCAGCACGCGGTTGGGCAAGCCGGTTAGGGCATCTTTCGTGGCGAGTTGTTCGATCTGCTGCTGAGCGAGTCTGCGGTCGGTTACGTCGAGGCTCGTGCCGCGGTAGCCGACAATGGTGCCCGCCTCGTTGCGCACGGGCACACCCGACACTTGCACCCAGCTCGTTCCTCCCCACTTGTTGATCAGGCGATGCTCGAAGAATTTCGGTACCGCCTCCCCGGCAAGACGGCGCCCAAACCACTCGATGGTGCGTAACGCATCCTCTTGAGGAACGAAATCGTAGGTGTGTTTGCCGATCACTTCCTCGGGCGAATAGCCGGTGACCGCCTGCAGTTGTTGAGAAATGAAAGTAATGCGCCAATCGGCATTGGTCTCCCACACAAACTCGCCGGCTGCGCCCACGACGTCGCGGAAGCGCTGTTCGCTCGCCCGGAGCAGCGCCTCCGAATGTTTGCGCTCGGTCACATCCTGGACCACCGCGACCGCGTGCAGGCGTTCCCCCGGCACTGGCCGCACTGCGGAAAGCGTCAGTGCCACCCACACCACGGTGCCGGACTCACGGAGAATGCGCTGCTCCATATTGAGCGCGCCGATTTCTCGCGAGAGCAGCCGCTGCAGGCTCCTAGTCGCTATGGCGCGATCTTCCGGGTGAAAAAGATCCATGGCGTTGAGTCCGTACAGATGCGCGGCGCTACGCCCGGTAATGCGGCATAGCCGGTCATTGACCCGCAGCCACCTTCCCTCGCAATCGAGGTGACCGATACCCACCGCGGCCTGCTCGAAGGTGGCGCGGAAACGCTCCGCGCTCGCTAAGAGCAGTTGCTGTGCTTTTTTGCGCTCGTTGATGTCTCGCTGGGCCCCGAACAGGCCGGTCACCAGCCCTGTGTCGTCGCGCAGCACAATGTAGTCGCCTTCGATCCACAGTTGGCAGCCGTCGAATCGCCGTTCGTCGACCTCCAGGCGCAGCCTGCCGGCATCCAAAATCTGCCGCAGTACTTGCAATCCGTATTCGGGGTCATGAGTGAAAACCGCTTTCAGTTTCATGCCCAGAAACTGGTCGCGGGTTGTCCCGTATTGGCCAAGCAGAGCATCGTTCACTCGGGTGACGGACAGTCGCTCGAAGACCGCCTCGAGTGTCGCGCGATTATGGGGGGTGTTGGCCCATTGCACGGGCACATCGAGCATCATGACGAAGATGCCCTCCAGGGACTGCGAGAAGAACGCTTCGAGCATGCGATTGCTGGCCCGCAATTGCTCCTCGACCTTATGCCGGTCGGTGATGTCGAGTGCATAGCGCATCAGTACCGGTTCGACGTGCGGTCCGAGATCGACTGGCGTGGTTCCCGTTACCCAATAGCCGGGTAGCACCGGCGAGGCCGAAGGGCCCTCGCGACTGATGTGGCGCCTCTCGGTAAGGGTGATCCGGTCAAGCTTGTCCAGCGCGCGCGCGAAATTTTCCGGGAATACCTCGAACAGCGTCCTGCCAAGCAGTTCCTCGCGTGACTTGTTCAGGCGGCGGCAAAATTCGTCGTTGACGAACAGGTAGCGGCCTTTAGTGTCCTTGAGCAGGATGGTGACCGGCAACGTATTGAGGACCGCTGAGAGAAGCCGTTCGCGGCCCAGGACTTCGCCGCTGGGATGCGGCTCTTCTTCCCTGGCGCGAAACACGATAATCGCGCCTGACCGCGCTAGATCGTCGCCGGGCAGGGGAACGACGCTGCCATTGATATAACATCGGCTACCGTCGCGGCAAATCAGGTGGCAATACGGCGGTAGAGGGAACGGCTGAGTGGCGCGTTGCAGTTGTTCTGCCAAATTCGTGCTCGGATCGTGGCAGACCCCGCCATCAAGCATGAACACTTCTGCAAGCGGCCGTGCGAGTGCCTCGGCGTGCTTCCAACCGGTCAGCGTTTCGGCAGGGAAGTTGAGGCGCACGACACAACATTTCCCATCGACTGCGATTACGGCATCGACGAGAGCGCTCAAGGTTGCGACGAGTTGGTAGGCGGAATCGCGCATCGTCAAGAAGAGTCTTATTCTAATCCTGGGAAACAGGCGTTTCCGCAGTTATTATACTCGATGCCGTGCGCTGGTGAGCGTGGGGGCTCATGCCGGGACAAGGGAACTTCCTGCCGCCGGGAAATCTAAACGCGTTTGCCATCGCGTCACATCTGAGCGAGCCGTTTAGGTTATTAGCCGGCGAATCGCTGGTACGGTTCATTCCCTGCCGAAGCCTGGCGCCCGATCCTTGCAAAGGACTTGTCATGATTGCTGTTCTGAAACTTGCCCGCCGAGGCGCTTTGGCCGGCGCGATGTATGCGGCGGCCAGCGCGGTCGCTGCGGATACCGTGGGGCCCACCATCGCCTCGCCGCTCGACGCGGCGAGCCTCAGCTCGCAGGTCAAGGCATGTACCGACTTCTACCAGTACGTGAATGCGAAATGGTCTGCCGTTACCGAAATCCCGGCCGACCGCGCGCGCTGGGGAGCGTTCGACGAACTCGACAAGCGCAATAAGGACATCGTCAAGGACATATTGCAGGCGGCCACGGCGGACCCGGCGATCGCCCCCGGCAGCGCGCAGCGCAAGGTCGCCGACTACTATGCGAGCGGGATGGATACGCAGCAGATCGAGCAGGCCGGTCTCCAGCCGTTGGCCGCGGAACTGGCCCAAATCGCGGCGGTTAAGTCGCGCGCGGATCTGATCGAAGCCCTCGCCCATCTGCAGCGCGTCGGGGTCGACGCAGCCTTCAATCTCAACGTCACTCAGGACGCCAAGGACAGCACCCGCTACCTTGCCGAACTAGAGCAGGGCGGGCTGGGTCTGCCGGACCGCGATTACTATTTCCGCAACGACGCCAAGTCGAAGAAACAACGCGCGGCGTACGTCGAGCACGTTGCCAAAATGTTCGAGCTGATGGGAGATTCCCCCGCGCTCGCGAAAGGCAACGCCGCGAAGGTAATGGCGGTCGAGACCCGTCTTGCCGATGGCTCCATGAGCAACGTCGAGCGGCGCAATCCCAACGCCGTATACAACAAGATGCAGCTTGCTCAACTCTCCAAACGTGCGCCGGGGGTGGAGTGGGCGCGCTACTTCGAGGCCGTGGGGGTGGCGCAAGTCGGCGATTTCAACGTGGCACAGCCTAAATTCTTTGCGCACTTCGCCGCGGCGACGGCGAGTGTTGCGCTCTCGGACTGGAAAACCTACCTGCGCTGGCATCTGCTCCATGCCTCGGCGTCCAAACTGTCCAGCGACTTCGAGAGCGAAAATTTCCGCTTCTACGGAATGATACTGGCCGGCAAGAAAGTCATGCAGCCGCGCGAGGATCGGATTATGGAGACGATCAGCGGACGGTATGGGGATGCTCCATTGGCCATGGCCTTGGGCGAATTGTACGTAGCAAAGGCCTTTCCGCCACAAGCCAAGGCGCGGGCGCTGGAATTGGTCAACAATGTGAAGGCGGCGCTACGCGAACGAATCGGCGAACTCGACTGGATGAGCGAGTCGACGCGCACGGCGGCGCAGACCAAGCTCGACGCCATGGCGATCAAGATTGGCTATCCCGACCAGTGGCGCGACTACTCGACATTGCAAATCGACCGCGGAAGCTTCGCGCAGAACTGGCTGCGTGCCAACGAGTTCGAGAGCCAGCGGCAGATCAATCATTTGGGCAAGCCGGTGGATCGCAGCGAATGGGGGATGTCGCCGCCCACCGTCAACGCCTATTACAGCCAGCAGTTGAACGAGATTGTTTTCCCCGCCGGCATTCTGCAGCCTCCGTTTTTCGATGCGAACCGCGACGATGCCATGAACTACGGCGGTATCGGTATGGTCATCGGCCACGAGATTACCCACGGTTTCGACGATCAGGGCCGTCAATTCGACGCCCAGGGCAACTTGAAAGATTGGTGGACCAAGGCGGATGCTGAGCGCTACACGGCGCGCGCCACGGTGGTTGAGAAACAGTACGGCGCCTATGAGGGGGTCGAAGGTCTGCATCTGAACGGGAAGTTGACCTTGGGCGAGAACATCGCCGACTTGGGCGGGATGAAGCTCGCTTTTCTGGCGCTGCAGAAAGCGCTCAAGGACCATCCGGTGGCGGCAATGGATGGCTTGTCGCCGGACCAGCGTTTCTTTATTTCCTATGCACAGATTTGGCGCGAGAAGGAAACACCTGAACAAGAGCGGCTGATGATCACCACCAACCCGCACTCGCCGCCGCGTTTTCGCGTCCAGGGACCGCTAGCCAATATGCCGGAATTCGCAAGCGCCTTTTCCTGCCGGGCTTCCGATATGGCGCTGCGTGGCGAGGCGCAGCGGGTAAATATCTGGTAGTCGGTGCTCGAGACTGGCCGCGCGAATCGCCCGCTTTTGTAACGTTGCAGCCACGTGCTACGTGGATCGCCGGACGACTCATTTGCCAGTATTTGCGAATGAGTTCCTTGTTGTTGCTAGTCCGTGGGTCAGCTTGCGTGCAAGCGCCACCTGAGCTCTGCTTGTCCAATGGTCATGAGGGTTAACGCTGCAACCCGGCCTGCGTTGTCATCACCGCGCCGGACAGCTTAGCTCTCAGCACCCGGAGATTTTGAACTCCACCCGACGGTCCAGGGCATCGCGCGCGTCGTCAGTTCCGGTGCCCACAATATTCTCGCGAAAGCCCTTGCCGCTCGCCTTGGTTCGGCTGGCGAGATCCGGAGCCTCGCTTTCGAGGCGCTGCTTGATGTACGTTGCGCGGTTCTGCGACAAGCGATCGTTGGCCTGTTCCGATCCCGTTCTGCTGGTATGGCCAACCACGTTCACGCAAACTTTTGCGGTTGCTGCCTGACGGGCGATTTGGCGCAGCCACAGGGTATAAGGACCGCTCACCTTGGGGTCTGACCAGAAATCCGTCGAACCGGGATTGAACAGGAATTTCACGCCCAAAGTGTTGTTGGCAATACCGAAGGCCACCACTTTGCCGAAGGCTTGCTCGGCCTCGGCGGTTTTACCCAATTTCCAGTTGGTCAAGTAGACCCCGTTCAGCACCCTTAGCTGCTCTCCAGCAGGTGTGGAGAGGGCGTTGTTGTAGAGGCCGAGCGCGTCCTGGTAACGATCACTGTTATACGCAGTCGTCGCTTCGCTGATCAGGGTGGCGGTGGCGACGCGCTCGAAATACGCCCGATCGGCAGGTTTGCCGGGGGGTGTTTCGCACGTGCGGATATAGCCGTCGACGACTTGGTCTTTTACCAGGATGGGGCTATCACGGTAGTAAGGTGTAGGGTTGGTATCGAGTCCTTCATCGCGCGCTCGCGCTGAGGATTGTGCGACCACATTGCCGGTTTTCAAATCGGTGAGCGCAAGGTTGATTTGAAACACGTTGCTGGTCTTCCCTCCCTGCACGCGCGTTATCGTGCCGGTAAGCAAATACTGCGCCTTGCTCAGATTGGACGACTGGAACGGCAGGATGTCGAACTGCGTGTAGTTGGTGCGCATTCGTTCGGTGACCTGCTGCTCCAGCAGCTTGGTGACCCCTGTCTGCTGGCCGGAACCCGCATCGAGCATGGGATCGGCGACCACACCGCGTTTGAGAATTTTAGCCTCCATCTTGGCGAGAAATGCAGGCAGATTTTGCGTCTGTGAGACCAGGCCATCGGTAGCCGTGTTGATGGCTTGGTCGAAAGACAACTCGTTGGTTTCGTTGGTGGCGACTGGCGTGGCACACCCGGCAAAGACGAGCACTGCACAAGCGCAGACCCATAGCGAGCGCAATCCTGGGGTGAATTTGTCCATTATCTGCAATCCCTTTTGAGTAGTGTTTGTTCGTCCGAGGTCAATGCTTCACCTAGAGACGCTCGCTCGAGAATGTCGCTACAACGAGAGGATCGTGCTTCCATTTTAGGTGAAGAACTGGTCATTGCCGGTGCTTCCTGTTTTGGCGCTGCACTGGCGGCCGCTTTGGACAGCGGAGCCTGGTTTACCGGCGCGGGCTGCTCCGCGGCGTTTTGTTCTTCCGCTCTTCCGGCGACTTCGTCGATAGAGAATACTGCCGCGCCGTAGGACTGAGAGCAACCGGCGCCTGCCGAACAAGTCGTCTTTCCGGCGTAAAGCGGGGTCGGCCCCGCGTAGTTTTGATACAGTTGCGCACCCACGGCGAGCGAGAACCTCCTGAAGATGTCATCGGGCTGCGTGCCGAGGTCCTTGAAATTACGCGGCTCGTCCGACACGACGGCGACGAACTGATGGGTGCCCGGCGGTCCCTCAGCTTTCATGGGCCACAGTGAACCCGGTAGCTTGAGCGTCTTATTAGCCGTAATGCGATTATTCTTGTCGACCGCGTTGGGAAATAGCAAAGTGAAATTGTGCCGGGGCCCAGCTCCCAGCACGTACACGTAACCCGGCTTCTCCGACTGAACGGTGAAGCGCAGGTAGTCCTTGCCGATATGCAGCTGGTCCTTCTCCACCGCAGCTGCCACAGCATACTCGCGATCGCGGCCCTCAAAGATATCATTCAGCATTTGCATGGGTGTGAACGGTTTTCTGTCGACCTGCGCCGCCGCGACGGGTTTGGGCGCCGTTTGTTGGTCCGGAACCGGCGCGGCCTCTGCCGCTTTCCTTGCAGGCGTGGGAGCCAAAGGCTTGGGAGCCACAGGCGTCGGAACTGCCTTTGCGCTGTCCGCGGCCGTCGGTGTCGTGCTCCTGAAGTAAAACGCTGCACCGCCAATCAAGCCGACCAGCACCAGCGTTCCGATAGCATAAAGCGCGATCGGACCGCGCTCGCGCCTCTCCGGCTTCGCGCCTTGCTCGGCCACCTGTGGGCCAGGCGGCGACGAACGCGGCGGCGCGATTACGGCTTGCTGCACTTTGGCCTCGGGGAAGGGCTCCGCCCTTGCGGTTGCCGCTTGCCCGGGCTGCGGCACCGCTTCGCGCTTGAGCGGCATCAGCGTGCGGTCGTCCGTGAATTCCGCCCGGGGTGTAACGGGTTGCGGCCGCTCAGAGGTTACCGGCGGTCGGACAGATACTGCTGAAGGTTGCCGGCTTGCAGCCGGAGATTGGTCGGGAGTCGTCGAAGGTTGCTTGCGTGCGGCGGACAGTTGGTCGGACCGCGCTGCAGCTTGCGCATGTGCAGTCGGGGTTTGCTCAGGCGTCGCAGTTTGGCGTGGCGCGGGTGGGTGAGGTAGCGTCGAAGGCCCGCGTGCCACCGGGGCTGCCGCGTTTTGGCCGCCCTCGGGCTTCGCCTCGTCCGGCAGGGTAGCTGAGAGGTTGCGTCCGCGCTGGCGCCGGTCGCCGAGCCCGAGCATTGCGCGCAGGTGCGAGACCTCTTGCGGCCGGTCTTCGGGCCTGACCGCGAGGGCCTTGTCGATCGCTCGCAAAAACTCCGCGCTATAGCGACCGGCTGCCATCTTGCTCAATGGCTCGAGACGATCCGACATGAGCCGCGCGATCGATGGCATGGGCGCCTTGCCGACGATCGCGTAGTACACAACGGAGGCGAGCGCATAGATATCGGTCCACGCCCCCTGTTTCATAGACGGCATTTCTGCGTATTGCTCAACTGGCGCATAGCCCGGTTTCAAAATGACAGTGAGCGCATGGGTCATGTCACCGATCACCCTTCGCGCCGCGCCGAAATCGAGCAGTACCGGGCGCCGATCCTTGAGAATGAGGATGTTGTCCGGTGCAATATCGCGATGGAAGCACTGCTCGCGATGGATGATCGCCAGCGCTTCGATCAAGGGACGCAGCAAGTCCTTCAGCCAGTCCTCTTCGGGCGGCTCGCCGAGTTGCTGCAGCGTTTCTTTGAGCGTCAGGCCCTCGTAGAACGGCATTACCATGTAGGCCGTGCCATTGGCCTCCCAGAAGCGGTACACCTTCACCAACGAGGGATGGTCGAACTGGGCGAGCAGGCGCGCTTCGTTTATGAAGCTTCTCAAGCCGGCCTGAAAAGTCTCCGCATGGCGTGCTGATCGCACCGCCACGGTCGCCGTTCCGGTGCGCGCCGCGAGCGCGGAAGGCATGTATTCCTTGAGCGCGATTCGCCGATGCAGCGAATGGTCGTAAGCGAGATAAACGATGCCGAAGCCGCCCTCGCCGACGAGGCCGGTAATTTCGAACTCACCCAGTCGCGTCCCTTCCCCAAGCGCGTTGCCCGCAGATGCGATGAGCGAAACGCTCGGCACCGCGACGCCGGTTAGCGTGCGTCCCGGCAGGAGAGTGCGGTCGTCATCGGGTGGAGGTGTCGGACTCATGGCTTACAGTTCGATCTGCTGAACTCGCTTGGCTTAGCGCGGATATTTCATGAGGATTGTGGATGATCGCGCAGAGATCAAGCCGGGCGGGACGAGATGAAGCGGGCGCTGCAATAGCGAGCGCGCGAATCCAAACTGGATCACCAGCGTTCGCCCTGGGAAGGCGCATGCAGGAACGATGGCGGTCTGGGTAAGGGAGCGTCTCATGAAATTATCCGGGTCAGTGTTCTTCGAGCACGGCCAGCCCTTGCAGCAGGGCAGCAAAGTGACTCTCCGGCGGCAGCCCGGCAAAGCAGCAAAGTTGAGCCGGATCATCCGGTTCGACGCTCATCCACCAAAGACTTTTGCCATAGCCCAGGTTGGCCAATAGCTTCTGGGCCGCGCCGGCTAGCGCCTCGGGGAGGGCGTTCAACGAGGACAAATGCAGCAGGCGCGGATATTGGGCAGGACTTTGCCACCAGTCGGCAAGTTGCTCCATGCTCGAGTCATCTACACTTTGGTGCGGTTCCGCGAGCAGCAAGGGATGTTCGCCAAGTTCACGCTCCAGATCGTCCACCGAGAAATCCATGTTGAGCGTGGCGAGCGCGATTCGTTCAAGCGCTGCATACCACGACTGTGCCGCAACAATGTCGGCGAGAAGATCGCGGCGCGGCTCGATCGGCAGTGCGAGCGTCAGCGGAAAATGCCTGCCGACCTTGTCGATGCTCGGCATCATCAGCCCGACCCAAGCTTGCGGTCCGCATAGACCGGGCAGCAAAGTGAAGCGCCAAATGGGGCTGTTCAAATAGATGTCCAGCCAGCTCGCGCCCAACTGCGCGCGGCTCGCCGCCATCCCATGCTGCAGCCAGGCGTCCCACGCGCTGAGGAAGCCCTGCGGCAAGCGGCGCGAGGCGAAGTCGCCGAGCGACGGAGTTTTGCCATACCAGCCGGCGATCGAAGATAGGAGATCAGGCAATGGTGTTACTTCCTCATCGTGGTCTCACCCTTGGGTGGCCCTTTCTCCATCGGCCGGGAGGCAGGGTCTGGGTGAGCGTTGTTCGGATGGCTAAAACTTTATCCCTCAATGACGAGAGAAGGAACCCGGTCGTGAAGCTCCCCGGTGACGCTCTGGAATTTAAATAGGTCTGGACTCGATATATTTGCCGAGGAGTGTAGCGGGTCGGCGTTAAGAAAATCACAGCTTCGACGGACACTGGAACTGCTCCAGCTCGCGCAATTTGAACGGATTTTGTACGCTGCTCGTTGCCACCTCAAATTGGGCTTTGCGCCCGTCGATATTGAAAGTGACATTGAATTTCTCCGGCTGATTGGTCGCCGCGAATTGCACGCCGTCGAACAGGCGGAATAGTGCCCACGGTCCCTCGAATACTTTGCCGGACGCGCCACTCGTGCTCACCGGCGAGACTTCCAGCCGCACCTGCGTGCTGCCCTTGGGGCCGGGCCACTGCACGGGTTGCGGCACTTGCGGGCCATGGCTGTATTTCACCAGCTGGCCGTCGACATCGAGGATGAACTGGGTAATCGACGTGTCCATTTCGACCGGCTTAAACTCCAGGCGCATGCCCGGCGCCGCGCCGCCGCTGCGGAAGAAGACATCGCGGATCGCCTGCGCACGCTGAAACTGCAGCAGCGCACCCGTGGCGTCGGCCTGTCTGCTATTGCCTACCTGGCGGTAACTCCACGGCGTTTTCGATGTATCGACGATGGGCAGAAGCTTTGCCTGAAAGAACTTGTCCAACTCGCCGCCGGGCGAGAAGACGCGCGCGAAATCGTCCTGCGTCACATCGCGGGTGCTACCACGCACGAACGGATAGCGACCGGTGATGGCCTTGGTGCAGAAGTCGGCGAGTTGGGCAAGCTCACCGCTGACATTGGCCTTCACGCCCAAGCCGATCATCTTGGCCGCGGAATCACTCAGGGTAGCAAGGATAGTGCGCAAGGGTTCGGGGCTCTGATTGGCTTCCAGCTTCGCCTTGTTGGGCGCCTCACTGGGCGGCGGCGGTGTGTTGGCGTCGATGGCAGCCCCGGCGGTAATCATCGCCTGCGAGAGCTCCTTGAGCAGCGCCAGTTGGCCGTCGATCGGCGCCGGCTGTCCCGGGGCGGGAGCGTTTACCAGGCGGCGCAGGTCATCGAAGCGGCTATCGACGATAATCTCCGGCTGGCTCGCCAGTTCCAGATTGGTCTTCGGCTTGTCGCTGCCGAACAGTTTCTTTAGCTGACTGGTTTTTTGGCGTAGTTGGTCCTCGCCTTTTTCGAGCAGGTTCTTGTCCGCGTCCGCCTTCTTGACCAGTGTGACTTCGGCGACGATGGCGCGCAACAGGATCGGCAGCGGTGAGGTCGGTCCGGACAGAATGCTGGCTGTCTGGATCGTCTGGCGCGTATCGGAACTCGTGGAAATGCGCAGGTCTTTAACGAACGCCTCCCAGGTATTCGCGTAGTCCTCGAGGTAGAGGCGGCGTACTTCGTTGAGCAGGCGATCCTTGGCCTTGATATCGGCAAAACGTCCGCGCTGCTTTTCCTCCAGACCGAGGACCCAGCCTTCCTCGTCGGCGAGTTGCTGGGTCGTCTTGTCCGCTACGCCCACGAAGGCGTCGTAGTAGCCCTTGTAGCTGAACAACCCCTGCACGCCCTTGGTCAACGGCTGACCGCTGGCGCGGCGGAACACCAGCCCGGCGTTGGCGCCGACCACGTTAGCCACGGTAAATTCAGGGAACTGCGAACCCACGCCTTCACGCCGCACGCGGTTGTAGATTCGCCGTTCGATGGCTGTCTGGCCGATGGCGGCGCGTGTGGCGGCGATCAGTTGCGTATCCGGCACGATGGGCGAGTCGACCTGGCCACGCTCCAGCAGCGCATCGAGATGCGACTGCAAGGAAGCACGCTGCTCGGTGGTTACTTCTCGGGGCAGGTTCTCATCCCAGTCGGCAACGATGAAGCCCTTCAATGCCGCGGCGTCGAAGTGCTCGGGATCGCCCAGCATCAGATAAGCCTTGAGACTTTCGTACAACAGGTCCTGCCGATCAACGCTGGTGCGCAGCAATTGCTCGATGCGCATGGCGATGCGTGGCACAAAGGCGTCCTGCAGCAGTCTGCGGTAGGCGCTGTTGGAGGCCGCGGCGAGCTTTTCACCCTGGTACAGCCCGAAACCCATGGACCATGGCACACGGCGACCCGGAACGTTCGAGGTGTTGGCCAGTTCCTGCACCGATTGCAGTACCGGCAACAGACTGACCACGTCGGAACTGCCGGTGGCCTGCAGGCCTTCCACCTGCTTGGAGACGGCTTGCATTTTGCTCTCCACGTCAGCCACGTAAGCCTTGTTACGCGAATAGCTGATCGCCCAGGCTGCTGCCGCGGCGCCGGTTATCAGCAAGGCGAGCATGATGCCGCCCCACTGCAGCGCAGTGCGCCGACGTTCCCACTTCAGATTGGTTCCGGCGAGGCCCGCCTCCTGAAACATCACGTCCTTCACCAGGCGATTGAGAAAGAAGCTCTTGCCGCTCGCCTTCAATGGCTGGAGCAGCTTGCGTTCGATCTTCAGCGAGCGCGCCAGGCTGCCCATGACGCGATCGATCGGATTGCCTTCCTGCGTGCCGCTGGTGAAATACGCCCCGCGCAGCAGCGGTTGAATCTGGAAGCGCGAGGGCGCGAACACCTTGCCGAGAAACTCGTTCAATGCGTCCTTGATGCTCGCGAATTGCTGCGGGAAGGTATAGAGCAGAGCGCGCTTCTGCACGTCGCGCTCCTGCTGCAGCCGATCCACCAGCCGGGCATTGAGACGGCCTTCGAGAGCGGCAAACTCGGTGAGGAAATTAGCGAGCGGCTGCGCCTCCATTTCCTTTTCGGAGTAGGGAAACGTCATACCCCAAACCTGGGCGCGTTCTTCCTTGCCGTACTCATTGAAGAATTCGCTGAAGCCCGCCAGCAGATCGGCTTTGGTTACCAGCACGTAGAGGGGGAAGCGGATGTTCAATTGCTCGTGCAGTTCTTGAATCCTTTTGCGCAGTGCCATTGCCTGGGCCTCGCGCTGCGCCGGAGTTTGCTGCAACAGATCGGCCACGCTGACCGTGACCAGGGCGCCGTTGATCGGCCGACGCGGACGATACTTCTTCAGCAGTTGCAGGAAGCCTGACCAGGCGGCACTGTCCACCTCCTGGTTGCTCTCCTGCGTGGTGTAGCGCCCGGCAGTGTCGAGCAGCACGGCTTCATCGGTAAACCACCAGTCGCAGTTGCGTGTTCCACCGATGCCCTGGATCGCTTCCAGGCCGAATTTTTCGGACAACGGGAAGTGCAGCCCGGAGTTGATCAGCGCGGTGGTTTTGCCGGAACCGGGCGCACCGATAAAGATGTACCAGGGCAGCTCGTAGACGTATTGCTTGCCGAACAATCCGCCGAACGTGGATTTCTTACCCCCGCCGAGCTTTGCCTGTTTCAGCACCGCGGTCGCCTCTTCGAAGCGCTTAGTGAGTGTCGCAACTTCTTCCGCGCCGGCGCTGTCCTGTGGTTGTCCGGGTGCGGGCTTGGCGAGTCCTTCCATCAATTTCGCATTGGCGCTCTTTGCCTTCAGCACCCGCCAGACCAACTTGCCCACGTAGAATAAGACGATGAGCCCGATCAGCACCCAGCGCACGGTTGTGGACTCGAGCGGTCGATAATCCGCCAGCGCGATCAATGGACCGACATACCAGATGAGCAGCGCAATGGCGATGAGGCCGAGGATAGCCAGCACCCAGCGATTGAAAATCAACCCCAACACCTTCTTCATGCTTTGATCCCTCGAGCTTCTTGCCTCGTCACCGCGCTACGCACTATTTTTTGGCGTTGTTCGCGTTGTTGACAAACAGAGTGATTTCGACCCGCCGATTGCGTGCTCGATTGGCGGGCGTGTCGTTGGCGGCGACTGGTTCGCCGTCCGCGCGACCTTCGGCCGAGAGCCGGTTGGCGGGCGCCACCTTCTGCGCGAGCAGTTGCAGCACCGAGCGGGCCCGCTCCTGTGACAGATGCCAGTTGGATGGGAAGCGCGCCGAGCGGATCGGCTGATTGTCGGTATGGCCGGTAATCTGCACTTGCCCGGGTACCGAGTTGAGCGCATCGGCAATGCGCATCAGCAGCGGCACGTACTGCTCCGATATGGTGGCGCTGCCGGGTGCGAACAAACCGTCGCCGCGGATGGTGACCAGGCTGCGGTTTTCGTCGTCCTGTACCGTAACCAGCCCCTCCTGCACTTCTTTCGCGAGGAAGGTGGCGAGCCGCGGCGCAGCCGCAGGTGCCGGCGGCTTGGGTGGCGCGGCAGTCTTGACGCGAATGGACTGGATCTGCGCGAACACCGGGTCGGAAGTGTTGTTGAGCGATTGACTAAAGCCGAGATAGATGCCTAGCAGCGAGAGGCCGCACACGGCAAACACAACCCATAGCGGCAGCACAGAGAACATCCGTGAACGCTTGACTGGCGCGGGTTGCCAGTGGGCGGACAGATCGCGTTCGTACTCGCCTTGCTGTTGGCGCAGCATGTGCGCCAGGCGCTCGCGCAAAGCGTCGAGTTGCGCTTTGCCATTGTCGGCGACGCGGTAGCGCCCTTCGAGTCCCAGCGTCAAGCAGATGTACATCAGTTCGAGCAGGTCGCGATTCGCTTGCGGATTCTCGGCGAGCTTGGAGAGCAGTTGGAAAAACTTCTCACCGCCCCAAGCCTCGTTGTGGAACATGACCAGCAGACTGTGCTTGGCCCAAATGCCCGAGCCGCCCCACGGAGTCGATGCAGCGGTCTCATCGAGCAGGGTACACAGTGCGTAACGGGCGGCAATGACCTTTTCCGGCGCTACGCCGGCAGCCTTCGCACGCGTTTCGAACGCCTTGATGCTCTGTGCCAAGAAATCACGCAGGCCGGAAGGATCGGCGTGCTGCGCCGTGCCGCGCAGTTGCACGACAATGTTGAGCAGCGCATTGGCCGCGGCCACCAGCGGGTTGATCCCTGAAACCGGTGGCTCGTTGGAAATCGGTGTCCCGCCGTCGGATTGATTCGCCCAGGTCGTGCTGGTCGGCCGCTGTTGTCCCGCCGCCTGGCGGCCACGGGGCGAGGGCATGATCAGCGTGCGGTCGGAATCCGGTGTAGCGAAAGGATCGTCTTGGCTCATGGCTGTCTTCCTATCCTCTGATCGCCCAGAATTCGAGTTCAAGACCGGGGAATTCTCCGGCGATATGCATTGCCAATCCCCCCGAGCGCTCGAGTTGCTTCCACAGTTCGCCGCCGCGCTCCAGTTCGAAATAATTGAACCCGGCGTGATAGGGGATCTGCCGCGGCGCGACCGGCAGCGAGCGCAGGGGGATGCCGGGCAACTGCAAGTTGACGAGGTCGCGGATGCGTTCCACGGGGCCGATCTTCACTTGCGTGGGGAAGCGGTTGCGTAACGTATCGGGCGGCAATTGCGCATTGACCGCCAGCACGAAACCGGCGTTCTTCAGCAACTCCAGGTCGGCGATGGTCGCCACGCGCACTCCGTATTTGCGGTCCTGCAACTCGATAGCAATGGCGTTCTGTTCCAGCACCATCGACAGACTGCGGCGCAGATCGGCGATCACTGGCGTGAAACTCTGTTCCAAGGCATCGTGCTGATAAGGCGCGAAGGCCGGCGGCCGGCGGCTGGCATGGCTCAACGTAGCCATGTCTCCCGCCAATTCCAGACAGATAGAAAACAAGCGCTCGGGATGCAGCAGCGGATGCGCGGCAAGGTGGCTGAATAGCGGCTCGTAGCGATTGACTGTTTGTAACAGGATGAAATCGGCAATTTCCGACACGCCGCCGCGGCCGGGCTGGGACAGCCGCGCCGCCAACGTCTCGCCGCGCTGGTGCAGCAGGCCATGCAGTTCGTGGACGTAACCCGCGAGCGCCGATACCGCACCCGCATGCAGCACCGGGGGAATATACGCTTTTTGCAAGATCAGCTGGTTGTCGGCACGCCGTTCCGTCACTTTCACCACGCCGAGCGTCGTGTACGCATCGGTTACTTCGCGACCGCGCAGCAGCCTCAGGCGCAGTTGGCCAATTTGGACGAGTGCGCTGCGGTCGGCGGCGGCATTGGAGTCGCGCACTTCCACATCGTTTACCGAAAAGCGCGCGAGGCTCGCCATCTGATCGGGGCTGAAATCCGCTTCGTCGGTGCCCGCACGCTGCATCGGCAACGCGAGGTAAATCATCTCTTCCTTGGCATCCGAGGGCACGTCGAGCGGCGTCGGCGGAGCGTCGTGGTCGGGAAAATTGAACGGCGTGCCGTCGGGGAACAGACCGCGCGCACCGGCAATTTGTATCTTGCCCAACGCGAGCGCCGCTCCATCCAACTCGAGCTGCACAAATCCCCAGCTGTGCCCGAGCAGCGGCGCAGTGCGTCCGTGCAGCAGCTTCTCCACATACCGGTCATGCTGCTGAAAGTGTTGCGGTTGAAGGAACATCCCTTCAGACCATACGATTTTATTATTCCAGGACATGAGAGTTATTCCGTGGCCCGATGGGGTTCATAGCGAGCATGATGGGCATTCTCGACAACGGTGGCATTGCGCCCGGTGCTCACCGCGCACCGGCAGATACGCTGCTGCCGTCCAATTTGATCGCTATCGGTGTGCTCTGCTGCAGCGGCACGGCCGAGATCGCGCGCCATTGCGCTCGTTCGAGATCACGGAAGGCAGCGACCACGCCAACGAAGCGTGTGTCTGGCTGGGTGGGGCGCGTGAACTGCTTCTTGTCCCCGGGCATCAGCTGAAACTCGTCTCGCGTCAGCATATCGGCGCCCAATGTCTCCTTGTCGCGCTCGAACAGTGAAAAGAAATCGGCGGCGTTGAAATTAGCGGGAGTTTTCAGCTCGTAGAATCGGACCACCACAGGCGAAGGACGTCCGTGCAAGTCGGGGTTGACGCTGGCTTGAGCGTCCAGCGAGACCTGGATGATTGTTGGGGGGGGTGGTGGTTTCGGCGGGCTGGCGCAAGCGACTAGCCCTAGCAACAGCGCCGCGCATGCAATGCGCACCGAGCGCGAAGCGAAGTTCATAGAGTCTCCTCATCTAGGGGCGAGTGGGTCCGGGAACCGCCCCGCAAAGCTTTAGTATAGGAAAAATAGGCAGACACCACTGCTGGGACGGGGTGCGACTCGTATTCTATGACAGGGGGACCGCGCGGCCAAACAATCTCCACAGCCCACTACCATATATAGCAGCCCCGGGCCCAATGAGTACTTTCCATCCGTGGCAATAGGCGGCTTCGGAGCGAGCGGCATAACGGCGCTCTTCCAGCCGGGCGCTTTGGTCAGGGGCAGCTTTGGGACAGCGTGGTCGCCGCGCCGGTTTCAGGCAGCAACGCGCCGCCCGGCAAGTCCCCAAGCGTCGCGAAAGAACTGAGCCCCGTTGACGTTGCTGCATGCAACGATCCACAACTGTAGCAGTTTACCAACATAGACTAAACAAGGGCCCGGACCCCGGGGCCGGCTTTCTTGTAGGTCAACGATTGACTTACCCTGTGCTTGCCTGACCCGGAGGGCCGGCGCTAACTGGTAGAATGGCAGCATCGAGCGGGCGAAGAGAGGACGCGTCGGCTTTTTCTTTGCCCTCGCCCATGACGACGGATACCACCGATTCATCGAAGCCATCCCAAGCGGTATCGATTGGCGCGTTGCTGGTTCTGCTCTCCGCCACCGGTTTCTCCGCCAAGGCGATCTTCGTCAAGCTCGCCTACACCTATCAAGTCGATTCGGTGACCTTGCTCGCGCTGCGCATGCTTTTTTCGTTGCCGTTCTTTGCGCTGATGGCCTGGTGGTCAGACCGGGGCAGCGGCACCAAGCTGACGCGTCGCGAGTGGTGGAGTGTGGCCGCTCTGGGCGTCGCCGGCTACTATCTGGCCAGTTTCCTCGATTTTCTGGGGTTGCAATACATCTCCGCAGGACTGGAACGGCTCACCTTGTTCCTCAACCCCACTTTCGTCGTACTGCTGTCCGTGCTATTTTTTGCGCGCCCCATTCGCCGCGCTGATTGGCTGGCTTTTGTCATTAGCTATACTGGTATCGGGCTTGCGTTCTGGCATGATCTTAAGCAAGCCGAAGGTGCCCACGTGGTCCTGGGTACCACACTGGTATTGGCAAGCGCGGTGAGTTATGCGGTTTATCTGGTCGGTAGTGGCCAGCTCGTCAAGAAGGCCGGGTCGATGCGTTATACGGCCTTCGCTATGTTGGCCGCTAGCGCGGCTACACTCATCCAGTTTGTCGCGCTGCGCCCCGCCTCGAAACTGCTGCTGCAGCCTTGGCAGGTCCATGCCTATTGCCTCGCCATGGCGATGTTCGCGACGGTGCTGCCCGTATGGATGATGGCCGAGGGCGTGCGCCGCATGGGTTCGACCAGTGCTTCGATGATCGGTATGGCCGGACCGATCATCACAATTTTCATGGGCAGTGCTTTCCTGGGTGAGCCGATCGGTCTCGAGCAGCTGGTCGGCGCAGCGCTGGTTCTGGCCGGCGTGGCGGTGATCACCTTCTCGAAACCCGCGTACAAGTAACCTTTGCTGCCTTGCACAAATAGGCTCACGGCGAGTATCATTCGAAAGCTTTTATTTCTCGATAAGCAACCCTAAGTCCTTGCCAACATTCTGAAATACACGGAGTTGCCTGATGAAGAAAGCGATACGCGTTGCGGTGACCGGCGCTGCCGGACAGATTGGCTACAGCCTGCTCTTCAGGATCGCCAGCGGCGAGATGTTAGGCACTGACCAGCCCGTCATTCTGCAACTTCTTGACATCACGCCATCGCTGCCGGCTCTCAACGGCGTGGTCATGGAATTGGATGATTGTGCATTTCCCCTTTTGCAGGCGGTCGTGCAGACCGACGATCCGAAAGCCGCCTTTAAGGATGTGGAACTGGCTCTGCTCGTAGGCGCCCGCCCGCGCAGCAAGGGCATGGAGCGCAAGGATCTGCTCGAGGCCAACGGCGCCATCTTCACGACTCAAGGCAACGCGCTCAACGAAGTGGCGAATCGTGATGTGAAAATTCTGGTGGTCGGCAATCCCGCCAACACCAACGCTTACATCGCCATGAAGAACGCACCTGATCTGAAGCCCGCGCAATTCACCGCCATGCTACGCCTCGACCATAACCGGGCGCTTTCGCAAGTTGCCGCGAAGCTGGGCAAGCCAGTTCGCTCAATCAAGAAAATAGTCGTGTGGGGCAATCACTCCGCTACCCAATACCCTGATCTACGCTTTGCCGAGGCGGATGGTCAGAGTGTGGCAAAGCTCATCAACGATCAGGCCTGGGTGGAGAACTATTTCATTCCCACCGTCGCCAAACGCGGCACCGCCATCATAGAGGCGCGCGGCTCTTCATCCGCAGCTTCCGCTGCCAACGCTGCCATTGATCACGTGCGCGACTGGGTGAGCGGCAGCAAGGGTGAATGGGTCAGCATGGGCGTCCCATCCGATGGCAGCTACGGCATTCCCGAGGGCGTGATCTTCGGTTATCCGGTCACCACGGCAAGCGGCAAGATCGAGATCGTCAAAGGTCTTCCCATCGACGGTTTCAGCCGCAAGATGCTCGATGCCACGCACAAGGAACTGCTCGAAGAACGCGCCGGTGTGGCGCATCTGCTCGGTCCATAGCGATCGCAGCCGCGGCTCGGTTGTTCGGTTTGACGCGAATACTCGGCTAGCGTTCCGCGGTCGCCGCGGAAAGCCCGGCCCAATAGAGCAACCCCATGGGCACAAGAACTGCGAGCTTGGCAGGCGAAAAGGATTGGAATGTGAAGATGTCGGTGAGACTGGTGCGGACGTAACTTGCAACACCGGGTAAGACCAGTCCCACGACGCAGGAAACGATCGTCGCAGCGAGCAGCACGACCGGGCGAGACAGGTAGCGAGACAGGCGAGTTTCGGGCACCGCAGCCATGACCCGAGCTGTAAAGCCGGCATCTGGAATGTAGTCGGGCTGTTCGCGCAGCACCCTGTCGAGCCAGTCTTCCTTATGCGCATCGGTTGCCATATTCGTTTCCATTCTAACGCGGTTGCCATGCCGCCAGATGCACGCGCAACTTCTCTTTTGCCTTGAGGATGCGGGTTTTCACGGTGCCAAGCGGACAATCGAGTACGTAGGCCGCTTCCTCGTGGGTCAAACCATTGTGGTAACACTGCACGATCGCGGCGCGCTCCGCGTCGCTAAGATGCTTCATCGCCCGCTCCACATCGATACGCAGGTGGGGATTGTGTTCCTCGGCTGGTTGCTCTTCGACCGTTGCGTCCTCGCGCAAAGGCATTTCGCGGATCCGCCGCGCATCGCTCATAAAGACGTTATAACCGATACGGTACAACCAGGTGGAGAACTTTGCTTGGCCGCGAAAATGCTTGAGATTTCGATAAGCCTGAATGAAAGTTTCCTGAGCCAGATCGTCGGCCAAGGCAACGTTTCCTGCCGCCAACTTGCGCAAATTGGCTCGCACCGCCGATTGATGCCTGCGCACCAACTCGCCAAAGGCGTCCCCGTCGCCTTCCAGCAGAGCGCGAGTGATCAGCGCCGCGTCGGACAGTTCGGATTGCGCCATAAGGAGGGTTCAGTGCGGCTCCTCCCTGGTTCTTCCTTCAATTTTCCAGGCTATGATAAATCCAATGCCCAACAGCAACGGGATCATGCCAATTCCCCAGGCGCCGGAATCGCCCGTGGTTTCGGCAAAGAAAATGGCGAGCCCCACGCCCACTGCGATTAGCACGATGCCGTTGCGAAGATCCGATGTTGAACGTCGCGGTGGGTCGAGCAGTTCCGCGGGCACCGGTAGCCCCTTCTCGACCATGGTAAGAATGGTCTGATGGAGCAGACGTGCGCGTTTCATGCGATAGCGCAGGATCAACGCCACCAGCACGATCGGAGTGCCGAAGGCGAAGACGACGCCGAACAGTGGGACCAACACGTCGAATCCTTGCATGAAACTCCTCTCGTGCTGATGTGGTTATATGGAAAAGGCACGCGTTGGAGAGCCTATCACACGCTCGAGAAAGATAAGACCGCCGCGCGCATCCATCACCCGGGCATGGCTCTCGTCGTTTGCCAAGCCGACCGCCTCCTTCTGGGACGCGTCGGGATAGGGTTTTGGATTTGCCGCCGTCCTCCGCGTGCCGGATGCGCTCGCTATAATGAGCATCGACTGAACAGGGTGTCCGATTGATCATCGATGATGAGCCTTACCAACTGGCCGCGCGACTGGGAGAGGTGCTTCGAGGGCGCGGTCTGGTCATGGTGACTGCCGAATCCTGCACCGGCGGTTGGGTAAGCGAAGCCGTCACGGCTATTGCGGGGAGCTCGGAATGGTTCGATCGCGGCTATGTAACGTACAGTAACCGCGCCAAGCATGAGATGTTGGGTGTCACTGATGCGACGCTCGAGAACGCCGGCGCGGTCTCCGAGCCGACGGTCATCGAGATGGCGCAGGGAGCGTTGCGTGCGAGCGGTGCGGATGTGGCGGTCGCTGTCAGCGGCATCGCCGGACCGGGCGGGGCGAGTCCAGGAAAGCCGGTCGGCCTGGTGTGCTTCGCTTGGGCAATAAAGGGCAAACCGCTTACCGCCAAGACTTTTCATTTGCGTGGCGACCGGCAAGGGGTTCGCCAGCAAGCCGTCGTCATTGCCCTGAAGGGTCTGCTGGATGCTCTTTTGGCGGGTAATCCGGCCTAATCCTCCAAGTGCCTCAAAACTTGTGCCATAATAGAACGATCGTTCTTTTCCTCAACTCTCATACCGGATTCCGACCATGGATGACAATAAAAGCAAGGCGCTCGCCGCAGCGCTGTCGCAAATCGAAAAACAGTTCGGCAAGGGTTCCATCATGCGTCTCGGCGAACACGACATCGCACGCGATATTGACGTCGTTTCGACCGGCTCTCTGGGGCTGGACGTGGCGCTTGGCGTCGGCGGCCTGCCGCGTGGCCGCGTCGTGGAAATCTACGGCCCGGAATCTTCCGGCAAGACGACACTAACGCTGCAGGTGATCGCTGAAATGCAAAAGCTGGGCGGCATGGCGGCATTTATCGACGCGGAGCACGCGCTCGATCCGCAGTACGCGGAAAAGCTCGGTGTCAACGTTTCCGACCTGCTCATTTCCCAGCCGGATAATGGCGAGCAGGCGCTGGAAATCGCCGACATGCTGGTGCGTTCCGGTTCCGTCGACATGGTTGTGATCGACTCGGTCGCGGCACTCGTGCCGAAAGCCGAAATCGAAGGTGAAATGGGCGAGCCGCAAATGGGCTTGCAGGCGAGACTCATGTCGCAGGCGCTGCGCAAGCTCACCGGCAACATCAAGCGTTCGAACACCTTGGTCATTTTCATCAACCAGATCCGCATGAAGATCGGGGTAATGTTCGGCAATCCGGAAACCACGACCGGGGGTAATGCGCTTAAGTTCTACGCCTCCGTGCGCCTGGATATTCGCCGCACCGGCTCGATCAAGTCAGGTGAGGAAGTGATTGGCTCCGAGACGCGGGTGAAGGTGGTCAAGAACAAGGTAGCGCCACCTTTCAAGACTGCGGATTTCGACATCCTTTACGGCGAAGGCATCTCGCGCGAAGGGGAGATTCTGGAACTCGGCGTAAACAATAAAATCGTCGATAAGTCCGGTGCCTGGTATGCGTACAAGGGCGAGAAAATCGGTCAGGGTAAAGACAACGCCCGCATTTTTCTCAAGGAGCGTCCCGAGCTGGCGCGCGAGATCGAGAACAAGATCCGTGCCGCGGTCGGCGTCAACCCGGCTGCCGAAGAGGTCGCCGCAGTCTGAGCCCCAGGTCGCGGCAAGATCATTGGAGTGGCCGCGCCGGTATCGCTCAAGCGCCGCGCCATGCGGTTCCTGGCCCGCCGTGAGCATTCCCGGGCCGAACTGGTGCAGAAGCTGGCTCCGCACGCGGAAGGCAGCGAGCAAATCGAAACCCTGCTGGACGATCTGGTCCGGCAGGGTTTTTTGTCGGATGCGCGCTATGCGGAAGGGATAGCGCGCACGCGCGGTGCGCGCTTCGGCAGCGAGCGCGTGGAACATGAGCTGCGCCAGAAGGGCGTTGCCGATTCTCTAGTGAACAACGCAATCAGAGAACTCAGGGACGGCGATCTGGCAACCGCTCGTGTGATTTGGGAAAAGAAGTTCGGCTCGTTTCCCAAGGACGCAAAGCAGAGGGCGCGCCAGGTACGCTTTCTTCAATCGCGCGGCTTCAACCTTCAGACCATACTCAAGCTTCTGCGTAACGGCGCGGACTGATGCACCGCGACCCGCTCCGCGCTTATCGTGTGATGCAAATAGTAAGACAGCGGTAACCGGCCCTCGATAGCTCGGTGCCCGATTAACCCATCTCGAGTCGGCGACTCGCTCGCCGTCCGGGGAATCGATTGGCCGAACACCCGGGCCACGTTTCATAGCCAGCCGTTGGTTTGGCAATCGAGCAATTCGTCGGCTCTCTAGGTGGCGTGACCCTGGAAAAGGTGCGGGCTTGGGTTGCATCGGGCAGGTCCATGGGCAATTGCGCGACCTCCCGGTCCAGGCAACGATCCGCTCATCTATCGCAGGGGCACGTGGGCAGGTGCGCCGCTGAATTCCACGGGCATGGCAACTAAAGCGCGATTGACGCTTTCCCTATTTGCGCCCTAGCGAGATTCGGTTACAGTCATCCCATGCAAATCGGCAATCGCTTCCGCTGCTATCCCACGCCCGCACAGGAGCAAGTCCTGCTGCAGTGCAAGCCCGCTAGGCTTTAGCAGTGGGAGAATTCACGTTTATCGCTTGCCGGACAAGAGACGTCTGCGTAATCCGCTCACCCATTCCTGAAACCAACCGACCCTCATGAAATCCGCAGACATCCGTCAGAAGTTCATCGACTTCTTTAAATCCAAAGGCCACACCATCGTTCCATCCAGTCCACTCGTGCCGGGCAATGATCCGACGCTGTTGTTCACCAATTCCGGGATGGTGCAATTCAAAGAGGTGTTTCTCGGCACGGAAAAGCGCAACTATGTGCGCGCTGCGTCCGTGCAGCGCTGCCTGCGCGCCGGAGGAAAGCATAACGATCTGGAGAATGTTGGCTACACGGCGCGCCACCATACTTTTTTCGAAATGCTGGGCAACTGGTCATTCGGTGACTACTTCAAACGCGACGCGCTGATCTGGGCCTGCGAACTACTGACCAACGTCTATGGACTGGCGGCGGACAAACTTTGGGCGACGGTCTACGAAACGGATGATGAAGCGTACGACATCTGGGTCAACGTCATCGGCCTGCCCAGGCAACGGGTGGTGCGCATCGGCGACAACAAAGGTAGTCCGTATGCGTCGGACAATTTCTGGCAAATGGCCGACACCGGCCCGTGCGGTCCATGCTCCGAAATCTTCTATGATCACGGTCCCGAAGTGCAGGGCGGTCCGCCGGGCAGTCCGCAAGCCGATGGCGATCGCTACATAGAAATCTGGAATATCGTTTTCATGCAGTTCGATCGGCAGTTCGATGCGCGGAGCGGCATCGCGACCCTCACACCGTTACCCAAGCCTTGCGTCGATACCGGGATGGGCTTGGAGCGTCTGGCCGCGGTGCTGCAGCATGTGCATTCCAATTACGACATCGACCTGTTCCAGGATCTGATCAAGGCCGCGGCGCGCGAGACCGGCGCCAAAGACCTCACCAACAATTCACTCAAGGTGATCGCTGACCATATCCGCGCCTGCTCCTTCCTCATCGTCGATGGTGTGATCCCCAGCAACGAGGGCCGCGGCTACGTGCTTCGCCGCATCATCCGGCGCGCCATTCGTCACGGCTATAAGCTCGGTCAGAAACAGCCGTTTTTCCATGGGCTGGTCCCCGATCTGGCAGTCGCCATGGGAGAGGCGTATCCGGAACTGAGGCAGGCTCAAGGGCGTGTCGCGGCGGTGCTGGAGCAGGAAGAGATCCGCTTCGCCGAGACGCTCGAGAACGGAATGGGTGTGCTCGAAGCCGCGCTGAAGTCGAAGGATAAGATGCTCGACGGCGAGACCGTGTTCAAACTGTACGATACGTATGGGTTCCCGCTGGATCTCACCGCCGACATTGCCCGCGAACGCGGCGTCGCCGTTGACTTATCCGGTTACGAAGCGGCCATGAGAGCGCAGCAGGAGCGCTCGCGTGAAGGGTCGAATTTTGCGATGGCCGGCGGTGTGACCTATGCCGGGGCGAAGACCGAGTTCGTCGGTTACGACAAGCTCGAAGAAACAGGAAAGGTCGTCGCCCTCTACAAGGCAGGAACCTCCGTCGAGCGGATCGGCGCCGGCGACAAGGCGATTGTCGTACTCGATCGCACGCCTTTTTATGCGGAATCGGGTGGCCAAGTTGGCGACCAGGGCCACCTCAGTAGCAGCAACGCCAACTTCGTTGTACAGGACACGCAAAAGGTCCAAGCCGATGTGTTCGGCCAGCACGGGGAATTGCAAACCGGCGAACTCAGCGTTGGCGACACCGTGCGCGCGCGCGTCGACGCGATATCGCGCCAACGCTCGGCGTGGAATCATTCCGCCACGCATTTGCTCCACGCAGCACTGCGCAAGGTGCTCGGCGCCCACGTGACGCAGAAAGGCTCACTGGTGGACGCGAGGCGCACGCGTTTCGATTTCTCTCACGATAAGCCGCTCACGTCGCCCGAGATTCGCGCGATCGAGGCGCTGGTCAACGCGGAGATCCGCAAGAACCACACGGTGGAGAAGCGCGTAATGAAATACGACGACGCCATCAAGTTCGGCGCGATGGCGCTTTTCGGTGAGAAATACGGTGACGAGGTGCGAGTGCTGTGCATGGGTGATTTCTCCACCGAACTGTGCGGCGGCACGCACGTGGAACGCACCGGGGACATCGGCATCTTCAAAATCGTCTCGGAGACCGGTATTGCGGCGGGTGTGCGTCGCATCGAAGCGATAACCGCGGACGGTGCGCTCGAGTACATCCAGTCGGAACACGATCAACTGGAAAAAATCGCCTCGGCGTTGAAGGCTCCGCCGGGGGAGGCGATCATCCGAATCACGCAGATTCAGGATCAAGTGAAGGTGCTGGAGCGAGAACTGACGCGGCTCAAGTCCAAGGTCGCAAGCAGTCAGGGCGAGGACCTCGTCGATCAGGCAGTGGATGTGAAAGGCGTCAAGGTGCTCGCCGCAAAACTCGAAGGTGCCGATGGTCAGGCGCTGCGCGAGACGATGGACAAACTCAAAGATAAACTCAAGTCTGCGGTGATTTTACTGTCGGCGGTGAGCGGTGGAAAGGTAGCCCTGGTGGCTGGTGTCACGGCCGATCTGACCGGGAAGGTGAAGGCGGGTGAATTGGTTAACTTTGTGGCGCAGCAGGTGGGAGGGAAGGGTGGAGGCAGGCCGGATATGGCGCAGGCGGGAGGGACGAATCCGGGGGCGTTGCCGCAGGCGTTGGCTGCAGTGACGGAGTGGGTTGGGGCGAAGCTGTGATTTGTATCCCCAAGATCGTCGGTCAGGTTGCCGAAGGCTAGCTTGGCTACGCTACCAAGCGGGATCGTCAGGTGGCGAACGTGCGCAAAGCGAGGTCTATGGGCTCGGGCGCTGTGCCGGGCTTGCCGTGGGCAGCGCGGCGGGGCTGCCCACATTGCTTGCTCCGCCAAGAAAGGTAGCCCGAGGCAGGCGGCGCCATCCGCGCCCTTGCGCGGTCCCCGAGCTTTACCCAAGCAAACGGGCGGCTTGCGCAATTCGCGCAGTCGGGCTCGGATCGCGCTCGCCGGACTTCTCGCGATTGCCTCGTCACACCTCGGCAGCGCACAGAGGGGAGGAATTCGTCTGAGCACCAATCCTGGACGGTCATGGCGGACTCTCGGGAAGGGCAGGCGCGAGCGTATCCACCGCCTTGCAACGCCTTGGATTGCCGCTTTGCGGCGACCTAATCCGCCAAATGGGCTACCATTAGCGCGGGTGGCGGCAACTCGGCTGCGGCAAAACCATTGAACCACAGGAGGTAGGCTTGCGCGCATTTGCATTTCTGCTCGTGATCATTCTGGTAGCGGTTGGCTATTTCTGGCTCTGTCTCACTTGGAATTACTCGACCGGGGAGCGCGCCGGGTGGGTGCAAAAATTTTCCCAAAAGGGCTGGTTGTGTAAGACCTGGGAAGGGGAAATGACCATGATTACCATGCCCGGGGCCGTGGCTGAGAAATTCGCCTTTACGGTCTGGGACGATAAGGTCGCGCAGACCGTTAATAGTTCCATGGGCAAGCGCGTCGCGATGCATTATGAGCAGAAGGTCGGTTTGCCGACGAGCTGTTTCGGCGATACGCGTTACTACGTTACCAAACTCGCGCCGGTCGATGACATCCCCTCGATACCCGGCGCAACCATTCCCGTTCCGCCGCCCGCAGCGAGCGACCCCGCTATAGCAAAATAGCGCGCTCACGAAGCCACGTCGCTGCTTTGCATCGGTCTGGATTGGGCTCGACAGCCAAGGTGGTGCTATCCAGGGAACAGCGGCAATTCGATTTCTTCCTTTCCCGGAGGCAGTGTGAAACGACTTCTTGCTACTCTCGCGTTGCTCGCTGTTGCTTCGCCCGTGCTTGCGGCGCGCGAAGACATGAGTGGAATCGATGTGGTCAATCGCGCCGTGAGCGCATTGGGCGGCAAGGCGGCGCTTGCGCAGGTCAAAAGCCTCACGCTCAAAGCGGAGGTCAGGCATTGGGAGCCGGAGCAATCGGTTGTCGCCGACGGCGAGATGCGCCTTGCGGGCGATTCTACGATCGTGCTGTCGCGTGACTTTCAGAGCGAAGCGGCACGCACTGACTGGGAGCGCAAGCTGGTTTATCCCAGTCCGCGCGAGTACAAGTTCACTGAAATCGTCGTCGGCAACATGGGCTACGTGCTGGGCATCGACAGCACCTCACCCACCAGGCAAGCGGCCAGTTCGAATCCGTCGCAGCATGCGATGTCCGACCTGCGCGCGGCCGCGGCATTACGGGAATTGACGCGCACTTCTCCGCTGCTACTCCTCAGCATGCAGGACAATCCGCAGAAACTGGCGCGTCTTCCCGACGAAAGCCGGGAAGGCAAACGCATCAACGTGGTGGCCTATGCCTGGGGGCCGTACGGCTTCAACGTCTACTTTGATGCACGGACCGGTTTGCCCGCTCGGGTGCGCACCGTGGACACCGACTCGATACAGGGCGATTCGAATTTTGATCTCGTGCTGGCCGACTGGCGTCCCGTCAACGGGATGAAACTTGCGCATCAGCAGTCCTACGAATTGAACGGCCGCAAGGTCGCGGAGCTGCGCGTCAATGAAGTCATCGTCAACCCCGGTCTTGCGCCGGAGACATTCGCTATCCCGGAAGCCATTCGGGCGAGCGCAGCGGCGGCGGCAACCGGCAAAGTGCCCTACCAGTGGGTGATTCGCCGGCAGTACATCGGCACCTACCTCGATTCGAGCAAGGTGAGCTTCGATCCGGAAGCATCACCCGGCGGCTTGCAACTCGAAGCGGTGGCGCCCGGAGTAAGCCTGGTGCGCGGAGGCACGCACAACAGCCTCGTTGTCGAGATGAAGGACTATCTCGTCGTGTTCGACGCACCGATCGGCGAATCACAATCGCAATGGACCATCGAAGCGGCGCGCAACAAATACTCCGACAAACCGATTCGCTATATCGTGCTCACCCATCACCACATGGACCACGCGAGCGGCGTGCGGACCTACGCCGCCGAGGGAGCGGATCTCATTGTCGGACCCGGCAACGGGCAACATTTCAAGACCGTATTGGGCGCGCCGCATAAAATCGATCCGGATAGTCTGCAGCGCGTCAAGCGCCGCGTCGAAATCGTCGAAGTCGTCAACAAGACGGTACTGAGTGACGGTAAGCGAGAAGTCGGCATCTATAGCATCGAAAATCCCCATGCGGCGGGCATGCTGATCGGCTACGTGGTGGACGCGAAACTCGGTTTCGTTACCGACCTATGGAGTCCCGGTCAAAAACTGGGCGACAAGCTGAACCCCGGGCAAGCCAGTCTGGTCGCAGCCGTAGCTCGCGCAGGTATTGCGCCGGAACGCTTCGCCGGCGGCCATGGCGGCGTCGCAGCGTTTAGCGAATTGACCGAACTTGCCGCCAAGTCACAGTAGGCGTTGTGGTGCGAGCGATCCCACGCGTTCATTGTTGATAAGCGGCCGCCACGCGGCCTGCGGACAAGCCGCTTGCCATTTTTGACATCGCGATCGCGCCCCGCTAGAACGGTAGCAGGGCGTCTGGTTTTGTTTTGAGGATGACCCGCCGAAAATCTTCCTGAATTCTCTCCAGCGCGACCTCATTGTCTGCCTCGAAGCGCAGCACGATGACCGGCGTCGTGTTGGATGAGCGCGCCAGTCCGAAGCCGTCCGCGTACTCGACCCGCAGCCCGTCGATGGTGACTACCTCACGTGGATTGTCGAACTGGGCCGTCCTTTGCATTTCGGCGATCAGCGCGTAGTTCTCGCCTTCCCGCAGTTTGATCTGCAGTTCGGGTGTGCTTATCGCGTTGGGCAAATCGTGCAGCGCCGCGCTGATGTCCGGCTGCGCCGACAGACATTCGAGCAGGCGCGCACCGGCGTACAAACCATCGTCGAAGCCGTACCAGCGTTCCTTGAAGAACATGTGGCCGCTCATTTCGCCGGCCAACAGTGCGCCGGTCTCTTTCATCTTCGATTTGATGAGTGAGTGGCCTGTCTTCCACATGAGAGGCTCACCACCGTGATCGCGAATCCACTTGAACAGGTGGCGCGTGCTCTTCACGTCGAAGATGATTTTCGCCCCGGGGTTGCGCGACAGCACGTCGGCGGCGAACAGCATCAATTGGCGGTCGGGGAAAATTACACTGCCGTCCTTGGTCACTACGCCCAAGCGATCGCCATCACCGTCGAAGGCGAGGCCAATCTCGGCGTTGCTGGTTCGCAGCGCATGAATGAGATCCTGCAGATTGTGCAAGTCGCCGGGATCGGGATGATGATTCGGGAAGTTGCCGTCCACCTCGCAAAACAACTCAGTCACTGCACAGCCGAGGCGCCGATAAAGTTCGGGCGCATAAGCGCCGGCCACGCCGTTGCCTGCATCGACGATGAGCTTCATCGGCCGCTTCAACTTCACGTCGCCGGTGATGCGCGACAGATAGTCCTCGCTGATATCGCGCTCGCTGTACCGTCCATTACCGCTCGCAAGTTGTCCGCTCTCCAGGCGCGCACGCAACCGCTGGATCGCCTCACCGGCCAGCGTTTCGCACGCGATAACCATCTTGAGGCCATTGTAATCGGGCGGATTGTGGCTGCCGGTCACCATCACGCTGCAATGGGTGCCGAGATGATAGCTCGCGAAGTAAGTCATCGGCGTGATCACCTGCCCGATGTCGATCACGTCGATGCCCGCTTTCTGGATGCCGCGGGCGAGCGCCGCGCTGAGGCTTGGCCCGGACAGCCTGCCGTCGCGGCCGATCGCGATGGCGCTCTGTTCCCGCGCTCCTGCTTCCGAGCCAATCGCCTGGCCGATGCCTTCGACGATTTCCTCAGTCAGCGTTTTACCGACGATGCCGCGGATATCGTAGGCCTTGAAAATCTCGTTCGGGTAATGACGCATGAGGGTCTGTGGTGAAGTAGGGTTGTAAAGAACGTCGATCTGCCGCAGGCGTTCAGGAGTGACGCTACGCTACGCCGCACCAGGGGCGACGAGCGCTTCGTCAGCCACATCGCTGATGCGGATAGCCGCAGCGTCGGCGAGAAAGGCGATCACTCGCTGCGGCAACCAGCGCAAATTGCCCGGGAAGGGCCCGGCGATGAAGCTTACGTGCCCACCGGTCTGCGGGAACTCCAATAGGACCTGCGCAGACACTTCATCCGGCAGCGGCAAGGCGGAGGCGGGCATGAACGGATCGTTTTGCGCGTTCAGCACCAGGGTAGGCAGCGCAATGTGTTGCAGCCACGGCTTGGCCGAAGCGCGGGTCCAGTAATCGTCGGTATCGCGAAAGCCATGCAGGGGCGCCGTGACCGCATTGTCGAAATCGTAAAGCGTGCGGGCACGACGGGTTGCGGCAACATCGACCAGATCGGGGTAGTCGGTCAGTTTATCGAACATTTTCTTTTTCAGCGTGGTGAGGAACATGCGCGTATAGACCATGTTGAAGCCACGCTCCAAGCTGTATCCGGTGGCGCTGAGGTCGAGCGGAGCCGACACGGAGGCCGCCGCATCCACGATGGCGGTGGCGGCCTCGCCTTCCTCGCCTAGCCATTTGAGCAGCGCATTGCCTCCCAGGGAGACCCCTACCGCGAGCAATGGCCGGCCGGCTCGGGTAAGCCTCAGGCGACGCAACGCCCAGTCTATCTCGGCGCTGTCGCCCGAATGGTAGACGCGCGGCAAGCGATTGTTTTCACCGCTGCAGCCGCGGAAGTGATAGACCGCGCCGGACCACCCGAGCGCGCGCACTTCGGCCATCAGGGCGAGCGCATAGTGGCTGTGGGAACTGCCTTCCAGGCCATGAAACAGTACCACCAGGGGAGCGCCTGCGGCTCCGTCGAGCCAGTCCACATCGACAAAATCGCCGTCCGGGGTGTCCCAGCGTTCGCGCCGATACTCAACCTTCGTACGCGCTACGCAGAGCGCCGCGTAAATGGTTTGCAGATTCCCACCGGGCAGCCAGACCGGAGCGGTATATGAGCTTGCGATGAGTGCGCGGGCGGTCATCCTGGAAAGAACCCTCGAATGCGTATCGCGCGGAATCGGTAGAGCTTCGAGCCTGGTCTGCACGGGCGCTCCGGGCAGAGGAACGCGACCATCGGGACTCGTCGAGCGAGAGTTCCGGACAGGCCGAAGACTCTGGGGTTGACAGACGCTGGGAACATCCATTTTCCTTTCTGCCACGTATATCGGGCCAGGAGGAATGCCCTCCCAACATTTTTCAAGGAGACTCGACATGAAGCCCGGCCAAAACCGTTTTGCAGCAGTGCTGATCGCCTTCGCTGTGCTGGCACTTTCCGCCTGCAGCGACATGAGCATGAAGAAGGATGCCAGCCTTTATGACCGCCTCGGCGGAAAGGCTGCGATCACCGCCGTGGTTGACGATTTCGTCGCCAATGTAGCGGCCGATCAGCGTATCAATGCCCGCTTCGCCAATGCAAATATCGCTCGACTCAAACAGATGCTCGTTGCGCAGATTTGCGCCGGCACCGGCGGACCGTGCAGCTATACCGGACGCGATATGCAGAGCGCCCATAAGGGCATGAATATCAGCGATGCCGAGTTTGGCGCTCTGGTGGAGGATCTGGTGAGGACATTGGATAAATTCAAGGTGGCGGCCAAGGAAAAGCAAGACTTGCTCGCCGTACTTGGGCCGATGAAGCCGGCGATTGTGGGGCAATAAGCTAAATCACCATTCGGCGCAAGGAACCCAAGGCGCAGCGCAGTACCGGGCACGGAACATTGCTTCGGAGCCCGGTATGTACGCATCCTACTCGCCTTTGATCTGAAGCGCAGATTCGGATGGCTAGCGCAAGGGGGCAAGCGGAGTCGTGAAGGTGGCACTACCGTCCGCTTCTTTCTTGCCCAGGATGTCGAGCAGCGGTGCCAGTTGCTCCAAGTAGCCCTGTGCCGCTTGCGCCCTGTATTGGAACTCGCCACCTTTGACCGGGGAGTAGTGGCCAGTCCCGGAAATCCGCAAGGCGCCCCTGATGGTTTGCAAATCGAGGTTGATCGATTCGCGCTCAGGCTGCGCCTTCAGGCGATAATCGCCCAAAGGAGCTACGCTCGATAAGCTGAGGGTCGCTCGCTCCCATTCGATCGTCACGGGGCTGCCAATTCCGAGAGGTTTAAGCGTTATTTGATCTCCGCTTATGCGTACCGTGCCGCGCGGTTTCCAGAAGTCCAGCACTGGAACGAAGGTGGCTATCAGCGGCGCCTGAGCGGTGGCCTGCAGCCGGCTCACCGTGGTCTGCGACAGGCTCGCGCTGATTTGCGCCTGTGCGCTCAGCAGCAGGTCGTCCAGTTTGACGTGCACGGCGGCTTCCCCGCCGAGCAGGCGCGCCGGCTCGACCTGCCAGGAAAAGTTCTCGAAACGCTGCGCCGTTCCACCCGGGTGGGGAAACACAATTGCCGCGGCGCTGCCGTTCCAAACGCTGCCGGAGGGTTGCTCGAGGTTAATCTTTCCCCCGGACAACTGATCGAGGAGACTCGCCGCGATCCAGGCTGGAGCGGTGGTGAGCGCGAATGCAGCAAATGCCATCAGCAGAATCAGCACATACCAGCGCAGGTGCGGCACGTTCCATGCGCGATCTGCTGCCCCGGTGGGGTCGGTTAGCTGACCGCCGCCATGAAAGTTGAGCGCGCGAAACATGAGCGATTCAGGGCGCAGGTTCTGGGCGGCGATTTGCCAGAAGCGATCCTTGCCCATCAGCGGTTCGAAATAACGAATCAGCATGGGAGCGAGAACGTGATCGCCGTGCAGCCGCCCCTTCAGGAAGCGCTCCGCTGCCTCGGGAGTGAGACGAGCGGACTTGGCAAGACGGAGCGAAAAACGCTCGTTGCGCGGTGCCAGTTGCTCGAGAAATTCCACTCGCTCGGCCATCGGCTGCGTGCGTAACCACGCTTTCACCTCGCGATAAGTGCGCGTGCGGTCCGAGCCTTTGGCGGACTGCTCTTCGATTGCCATGGGAGTATCGGTCAACGAATGTTCCCGTAACGCTGCCACCGTTTACCGGGCCGGCGAAACAAATACCGCCTGCACTCTAACGATGCCCGGCCCGGACGCGGCCGCGACCTGAGTCGATTCAATGCGCAGCGCGTACTGCGTCTGCAAGATCTTGACCCAGCCCAGCCACTTGTCAAACGCAACGCTATTCAGCGTGACCTGCGCACGGTCAGAAGCAATCGGAGTCACCTGAGTGAGCTCGCCCTTTATGCCGGCCGGAACGGCGGACTGATTGAGTATCTCCGCGACCGAGCCCGGTAGCGCTGCGGCGGCGCTTGCCTTGAGTTCCGCGATTTCCCGCGCCTGCGTCTTCATCTGTGCAAGCTGGCCATTCATCACCGGCAATTGCTGGCGCAGGTGGTCACGCTGCTGACGTATTGGCTGCCACACGTACGCGTAAAGGAGCGCGAGGCTCAGCAGGAATGCGCCACCGGCGAGTAGTTTTTGCTCGCGGGGATCGCGCGACCGCCAAAAGGCGAGGAATTGTTCTTTCATCCAGCACTCGTAACGGTTATTTTCGCCTGCGATCCATTGGGCGCCGGGCTGACCGAGTCGACCTTGGTATTCAAGCCAGGCATGTTGAGGCGCGGTTTGAGGCTCTCAGCGCTTTCCGGTGTGGCAAAGAGCAGATCGAGCTGCAGCTTGCCGCGTTCGTACTGCAGGCTCTGCACGCGTGCACCCAGACTGGCAATCCCATACGCCGTGCTGGCCGTAAGCGCAAGAAAATCACCGGCGTCCGATTGGCCGCGTGCGCGCCGCGCATCGGCTAGTTTGCGGCTCATCTGCAGCGGCGCATCGCTGATCTGCGCATCGGGGTAGAGCGTCTTGAATTCGCGGGTCATCTCGGCTTGCAGGCGGTGCCTCTGCCAGCTGAGCCAAGCGAATTCGCCGATAGTGATCACGAGGTAAGCTCCAACGATCGCAGAGGCAAGTAGAACGGGTGCGCGATAGCGTACAAGCAGCTCGGCGCCGGAACGCGAAGGCGCGAAGCGGCCCTGCAGCAAATTGATGGAACCGTCCGTTGGTTCGGCGCGTTGCCATTCCCAGGTGGAGCCCGTCTCCACCGGAAGCGCGAGCGTTTGCTGCCAACGTGCCAGATCGGGTGCATGGCCGGGCGCTGAATGCACCACGATCCGCTGGGGGACGTGATTTTTTTCCGCCGCGGCTTCTTGCAGGGCGAGCACCAGCGCAACCGGCGCTTCTCCCTGCCCGGCCGCGTCCAACGCAAAACCCATTTCACGCAGGGTCCGCACGAAGCCGCCGTGACCGGTCCAAACCACACTCCAAGCGCCTTCCACCAGCGGCGCAAGAAACACTTCACTCACCATCCGCTTGGGCCGCACGCCTACCGTGGCAAGCTGCATTAGCGCCTGAGCCATCCACGTACGGTCGACCACGGCGATCGCCGCGCTGCCCTGTTCGTCGCGGCTGCCGGCGACGCAGTGGATCGTTTCCGGGTCGCCGAGCAGGCGGTCTTCCACCGCGTAGGCGAGCACATCGGCAAGCTTGGACGGATTGCCCGGCGGCAAGGGGGCACGCATGAATACCGCGCGGCTGGCCGGAACGATGATGGTCACTTCATCCGCACGGGGCAGTTCCGTCAGCGCTCCGCTGCCGGCGCGCAGGTTGATGCCATCGAGCAGCGTCCAGTGAAATACCGGGGCGCTTTCGCTCGCGCTGAGCGGCCATCCTTCAGGCAAAAAAAGCTGCAGAAGGGCCATCAGGCTGGATATCTGGTGCGCATGAAAACTTTCCCCCGTGTGCCACTTGAGCCTCTTTGCTCAAGTGGCTACTTCTTTGACCCATATTATACCCGGCCAGTTAGTCGCGCCGGGAGTTGCGCCGGGTACCGTGGTGAGCAGAGCGGCGTAGCCGGCTTGCACGCGTCCCGAGGTGACCTTCACCGTGGTAAGGAAAAACGCGCTTTTGGTATCGAAATTGACCGCACTTGCCGCCGCGGGCGTAGGCGGTGCCCACAGGACCGTGAATTCGTCTTTGCTCGCAAAGGCCTTTTTCTTGCGTGTTTCGACAATTGTCGCGGCGGTGTTTGCCGGCATGCCGAACACTGCCGCAATGACTTGCGCGGTAGCGGTATTCACGTTGAGTGCGGATTCGCAGTTGGGCGTGCCGACGCAGGGCAACGCGGTGATATAGGGGGCGAGCTTGGCTAGCGTCTGGGCGTCGAATCCTTTGACGCGCGCCAGTTCGGCCACATCGGTGATTCGCTGCTTGGCGGCTCGACGGGATGGGTCGAGGCCCAGGTAGTACAAGTCGGTCGTCGTGTTGCCTGGGTCCGAATCGATCCAGTCGGCTACATTCTGGGCAAGGGCACCGTCGAGATTCAGATTTTCGAGCAATAGCTTGAACGCCGCCAATTGCTGAACTTGATGCGGCAGGCCGTTAGCCAGATTGTTGAGGTTGAAACGTCCCTGCAAATCCACCAGATTTCCGTTGATGCTCGCACCCTCGGCGGGCGTAGACATTTCCTGGCTGCCGGTCTCGGCGATGTAGTCGGCCGGTCCTTTGCCTGTCCTGGGATCCTTGTCGGCGAGAATGCCACGCGCCAATTCTATGGCGCCTATGGCGAGCGCATCGGCTTTGGAACGATCGGTCAGGTTCTCCATTTGCCGAGTCCATAGCGACTGCTGCCAAAGGGCAAAGGCGGCCGTGCTCACCGCCAGGGTTACGATCAGGATGGCGAGGATCACGGCGACGCCGCGTTCTTGCTTTCTCACGTCGTGGGCACCAATGGCGACAGGGTGAATAGGCGGGTCATCTGTTCCCCGCTGCGTAAGCGCAGCCTCACTTCCACGGCCCACGGCGGGGCAGAGCTAGCGCCCTGCGGATTGTTGATGCTTGGCCAATTGCTCTGCCATTGGCCGTTGCCGTCCAGATAGCGCAAACCCAGTTCGGCGACGTTAGGCAGGATGACACTGGATACCGGCAGAGTGCGCGGGCCCTGATCGAGCACCGGCCAAGTCACGTACTCCACGTTGCCGTTGCGCAGACGATAGCCGACGCGCTGTGGGGCGCCGAGCGAGCCACCGCTGTCGGCGCTACCCATGCGGGTGAAGACGACCTGTGCGTCGTATTCATTGACCAGCGTAGCGCTGGCTTTCAGCGCCGGCGCCTTCTGGCCACTCGTATCCCAGATCTGCCGTGTACTCAGCACCGCGAAATCGCGCTGCATGCGAGTGAAAAGCAGAGAGACGGCGCGCCATTTGCTCGCCTCCTCATCGAGCCGAGCGCGGGTTTCAAGTACCGCGGTCAATCCGCGGTAGGCCATGACGGCCATCACCGCGAAGATAATCATCGCGACCAGCACTTCGATCAGGGTGAAGCCGCGGGTTCGCCGGGTTCGCATGGCTTGCACCGTCATTTCGGATTGCTGAGGTAGCCGATCAACTGGGCGACCGCGTGCGCTTGATCCTGGGCGGGAAAGACCTTGATTTCGACGCGGCGAAAGATCGGATTGGCGGTGGCCGATACGCTCTCCTGCCAGGTGAAGGATTGCCCGGCCTGGTCTTCGTTGCCGCTGCGTGTGCCGATTTCGGGCCATGCGCTGCTGCGCGCTGCAGTGCGGTCGCGGCTCAGTTGATTCTCTGCCACCCACTGCCCAAGCAGGCGCTGCTTCATGATGGTCGCGCTGTCGGTGGTCATAGCCGCGGACCTGCCGGCCGCAGCCAGTGCAACCGCCAGAATGACCAGGGCAATGAGTACTTCAATCAGGGTGAAGCCATTCGCGAAAGATAAAGGCAAGGCAGCGCGCGCCTTCGGCGAAAGGTGCCGGGAAACAACCTTACTTTCCTTCATCGTTCATTCTTTGGATTTGTATCAGTCCCACCACATCTCCCGTGATCCCCAACCGCTCACCGGCGCTATCAAGCATGGCCTGAAACGGCGTATTCATACCGGATGAGGAAAACACGACCGGCGTGTCGAGCGCAACCTTGGCCCCGTTCACCTGCAGTTCGACCAAGGTGATGCGCGGCGCGAAGCTCTGCCCGGTGAAAGGCGCTTCGGCGATCGCGTCGCTCCACTTGTTGTCCGCATCGCTATGGAAGAAGCCGTATTGCGAGCCGTTCGCCACCCAGGCCACGGCTTTACCGGTGCTGATCGCCTCATCGCGTGCGGCCTGGTAGAGCAGCGCGAGACGCTGCGCTTCATTGCGCAGTTCGGCGCGATCGTCCTTGGCAAAATTGACACTGACCAATGCGAGCGTGATGCCGATGATGACCAGTACCACCAGGATTTCAACGAGGGTGAAACCGCCGCCAGGCAGGCGATGGGTGATGAGAGGCCGCCGCGAGGCGAGCGAAGAAAGGCTCCGCGCCGGAACTCCTTGAAGCAATCGGATCACGGGGGATGTGGTTTTCCTCATCCGCAGCCTTCTTCTGTAATCCTGGTCAGTTATAAATGTCCGCGTTGTTTCCTTCCCCGCCCGGTACCCCGTCGGCGCCGTAACTATATACGTCGATTTCCCCGTGCAGGCCAGGATTAAGGTACTGATAGTCGTTACCCCAGGGGTCTTTGGGCAGGCGATCGACGTAACCACCGGACTTCCAGTTGTTGGGGGTGGGCGGGCCGGTCGGTTTGTTGACCAGCGCTTGCAGACCTTGTTCACTGGAAGGATAGGTCTGGTTATCCAGCCGATACAGTTTGAGCGCCTGCAGGAGCGAGTTGATATCCTGCTTGGCGGCGACCACGCGCGCCTCGTCCGGTCGGCCCATGACCTTAGGCACCACCAGTGCAGCGAGAATGCCAAGGATCACGATGACTATCATGATCTCGATCAAGGTGAAGCCAAGTTGTCGTAAGTTAGACTTTTGCGGTTGCCGCATGGGATTTCTTTCCGTGAAAAAACAAATGAACAGCACTCTAGAATAACCGAATTCGGCTAATCCTTTAATTATCACTGGCAGCCCTTAGACGCGCCTGGCCCGGCGCCGTTCCGGCTTGGTCGTTGCCCGGGCGAGAACAGGCCGAAAAATGCATCGCCTCCCCTACCCTGAACCAAACAACCAGTAATATCCCCCGTTGTAAAAAACGTGCAGTCCAATGGGCACGCCCAGGCGCCGGTCGCGGTCGCGAAAAAAACCGAATACCAGGGAGGGGAAAAAAGTCGTCGCGGCCCATTGCCAAGGATGGCTGTACAAATGCGCTGCGGCGAACGCGGTGCTGGTAATCGCATTGGCTGTGGACAGCCCGCACCATTGACGCGCACCCCAGCGGGTTTCAGCCAGCCACCCTTGCAGAAAGCCACGGAACGCTAATTCTTCCAGGATCGGATAGAGCAGCGCGAGGCTGAGAAATGGGCCCGGCTCCTGGATCGGCCAAAGCAAATTCATGGCGGGACGGGTAAAAAAATACAGGACCACCCAGAATACCGGAGCGGCCGCCGCTGCCGCGACCAGGCGTTTGTCGGACCCGATGGCGCGCATGCGTGAAGTTAAGTGCGGCAGGCCCCTAACGCCCGGTTGACCCGTTCGCGGTGCGGCGGCGGTGCAGACCGGCCAACGCGAGCAGCGCGAGTAGCGGCAACCCCGGATCGGCAGCACCGCCGCCCGTGGTGCATCCGCCGCCCCCTCCGCCGCCCCCTCCGCCGTCCCCACCGCTCATCGGGGGCGGCATGGAGATACCACCTGACAACGTCGCTGCCCTCTGTACTGCGGCGCCGGCATCGACGATTCCCGCTCCGCAGGTTGTCGTGCTGCATGTCGAGTCTGGGAACGCACGGGCTGTGGTTCTGAGAATGTTGCGCACATCGGTCGAAGATAGCGTGCGGTTTGCCGCGAGCATCAGAGATATCACGCCCGACACCTGCGGTGCCGCCGAGCTGGTGCCGGCGAAGAAGAAGCCGACGAAGGGCTGCGGTGTATCCCTTGGATCGGGACATGTCGAAGCTAACGCCGAGGGAACGGGGGAGGTCTTCCCACAGTTCGTAGTGGCGAGAATGCCGTTGACGCCGGTGTCGGTGGGATCAGTGGGTGAAATGAATCCACCCGGCGCGCTGATGGTCACGGCCGTACCGCTGTCGGAATAGGACGCCTTGCTACCGCTACGCGTCGTTGCCCCCACGTTGATGACGCCGACACAATTGCCCGGTGCATTTTGCGAAGCGTCTTCGCCGGTGTCGCCCTTGTTGCCCGCTGAGGTGACGATGGCACGTACGTTAGAAGTGCCAAGAATATCGGTGATCGCCTGCTGCTCGGGAGCGGTGCAAGGACCGGGGCCGCCCAGACTCAGATTTATGACATTCGCGAGGTTGGCTGTCGGGTTGTCGGGCACACCGTTGACGTGAAATCCGGCCGCCCAGTACATCCCGTCAACGATATCGGAAATGGTGCCCCCGCATTTACCGAGCGCGCGCACCGGCAGCAAACGCGCGTTCCAGTCGACTCCGGCGATGCCGAAGCCATTGTTCGCGGCTGCTCCGATCAGACCGGCAACGTGCGTTCCGTGCCAGGTGCTGTCGGTTGCGCTCGGACACTCGACGAAGGGGGGATTGCCGGCTTCGCTCGCACTGATCCAATCACCAGGATCGCTCGGGTCGGAATCGCGACCGTCGCCGTCGTTGGCGGTGGCGAAGGGACCGAACACGGAAAAGGTGGCGTTGCTCGAATCGGTCGTGTTATTGGGGCTCACGAAGCTATAACCACTCGCGAGGCGGCCATTGAGATCCGGATTGGCCGGCAGCACCCCCGTGTCGATCACCGCCACGACCACCGATGAAGACCCGGTCGTGATGTCCCATGCGCGGGTCGCGTTGATGCCACCCGCAGGCTCCGACAGATACCATTGCAGAAAAAACGCGGGATCGGTGGCGACGCGCAGCGGATAGCGCCGTCGGTCGGCTTGAGCGTAAAGCACATTCGAGTCTGTCGCGATGATGGCGGCGACTTGCTCCGCTTCCTCGAGTGACATCGCGTGCGGCAGGCTCACGACGTGGGCACCGCCGGCCATGGGTCGCAGCGGCGTGATCTGCATCCCCGCACGGACGGACAGGGCGCGCGCACGGTCGTACGCCATCGGGCCGCGTCGTCCCGCGCCGGGTTCGTCTTTGAAACGCACGATCAATTGATCGATTCTCTCAGCGGGGTGCTGCAGCGCGAAGTTGCGCAGCAAGTGTTCATCCTGGGCGCGGGCGCACAGCGCAGCGCTCGCAAATACGGCGAGCAACACGGCGAACAGCGACCGAGGCAGCGATTGATGCATTCTCGTGGGGTCTCCAATAGAGGCGGGCGGGCCGGCCGTGCCGGCCGAGGCAGCCTTACTTAACGAGCGTGTTCAATTCGAAGATCGGCAGCAAAATGGCCAGTACGATGAGCAGCACGAGTACGCCCATCGCCAAAATCAACAGCGGCTCGAGCAGACTGGTCAGCGTCGCGATGCGACCTTCCACCTCGCGGGTTTGGCTCGTTGCCGCGCGCTCCAACATCTGGTCCAAACGGCCACTCGCTTCTCCGCTGGAGATGAGGTGCACGAGCATCGGCGGAAACATCTTCTGGCTCGCCAGTGCCCGCGACAGGGGCGCGCCTTCGCGCACCATGCGCTGCGTTTCTTCCAAAGCGCGTTTCATGGGCAGATTGCCGACCACGCCGACACCGGCCCTCAAGGCTGACAGGAGAGGCACCCGGCTGCCGACGAGGATCGCGAGCGTACTGGCGAGCCGGGCGGTGTTGAGTCCACGGGTCAGGCGCCCAACCAGCGGCAGACGCAACAGCACCCCATGCCACTTCTCACGGACCGGTTCGGCCTTCAACGCGCGGTGGATTGACCAGGCGCACAGGCCGATGCCTATGGCGAGATAGATACCGTAGTGGCGCAGGAAATCCGATGCGGCAATCACGGCGACGGTGAGCCACGGTAACGCCTGATTGGTCTGCCTGAATACCTGCACGACCTGCGGCACCACGTAGGTCAGCAGGAAGGACAGTGCAGCCAGCGCGAAGGTCACCACGATCGCCGGATAGATGAAAGCCAGTCCCACCTTCTGGCGCAGCGCTTGTCGATCTTCCATGTAATCGGCAAGCCGCAGCAACACCGGACCCAATTGGCCGGAACTTTCCCCGGCTTCGACCAGAGTGCGATACAACTCGGGAAACACCTGGGGGAATTGGTTCATTGCGCGCGCCAGTGGCTGCCCGGCCAACACCTCGCCGCGCACTCCGGCGAGCACCTGACGTTGATATTGGGTTTCTGCCTGCTCGATCAGCGCGGTGAGGGTGTGTTCGACAGTCAGCCCGGCACCCAGCAAAGTCGCGAGCTGGCGTGTCAGCAGAGCGAGTTGGGTAGTCGGCAGGGCGCGGTGCAGGGTCCGTTTGGCGCCGGGCACGCTCGCGGCCTGAGTGAGCGCGTCGACCTCGACGGGAATCAAACCTTGCTCGCGCAGCGAGGCGCGCACTTGGCGTGCGCTATCCGACTCGATCACGCCCTTTTTGAGCTTGCCCTCGGTGTTAAGCGCCTGATATTTGAATCCGGCCACTTTAGATCAAGGACGAAAGATGATGAAGGTGAAGCAAAGATGAAGTCGATGCATGAGCACTCCTTCGGGTTTCTTGCCGGAGCTGATTTTCACGATAGTGAGAAGCTCCTCTTTCATCGTCCCTTGTCATCGGGTAACCCTCAAAACCTCTTCTAGCGCGGTCTTTCCCGTCGCTACATAACGCAACCCGTCCTCGCGCAAGCTCACCATGCCTTGCGCACGGGCATGGTCGCGCATCAGATGTTCCGCGGCGATGTCGTGAATCATCCGCCGAACAGCATCATCGACCAAGAGCAGTTCGTAGATTCCGGAGCGGCCGCTGTAGCCGGTCCAGTTACAGAGCGGACAGCCCACGGCGGAGTAAATCTGATCGGCTGCGTGGTTCTTGAGCGCCAGGCGTTCTGCTTCATCGGGCGCATAGGGCTTGCGGCAGGACAGGCAGAGCTTGCGCACCAAGCGTTGAGCGAGCACGCCCATCAGACTGGAAGCGAGCAGGAAAGGTTCCACGCCCATGTCCACCAGCCGGGTCACCGCACCCGCGGCATCGTTGGTGTGCAAAGTGGCGAGCACCAAGTGACCGGTCAGGCTCGCCTGCACCGCGATCTGCGCGGTTTCCAGGTCGCGAATTTCACCGATCATCACTACGTCAGGGTCCTGGCGCAAAATGGCGCGCAGTGCGCGGCCGAACGTCATCTCGATGCGCGGATTCACTTGCGTTTGCCCAACGCCGTCCAGGTCGTATTCGACGGGATCTTCCACCGTCATCATGTTGAGTGTCTTCGCATCGAGGCGAGACAGGGCAGCATACAACGTCGTGGTTTTGCCTGAGCCGGTAGGGCCGGTCACCAGCACGATGCCGTGCGGCTCGTGGATCAACTGGTCGAGCGCGCTGCGGATCGGCGGCCCCATGCCCAGACTATCCAACAGCAACCGGCCGGCCTGCTTATCGAGCAAGCGCAGCACCACGCGCTCGCCATGACCGGTGGGCAGGGTGGAGACCCGGACGTCGACCGCGCGCCCGGCGATCCGCAAGGTAATGCGGCCGTCCTGGGGCAGGCGCTTTTCGGCGATGTCGAGGCTCGCCATCACCTTGATACGCGACACGATGGCAGCGTGCAAGGCACGCGGCGGCTCGATGACATCGCGCAGCGTACCGTCGACACGAAAGCGCACCAGCGAGCGGGTTTCGAATACTTCAATGTGGATGTCGGAAGCCGCTTCCTTGAGGGCCTGGGTGAGGAGAGCGTTGATGAGGCGGATGATCGGCGCATCGTCTTCGGCTTCCAGCAGATCGGTGATCTCGGGCAGTTCCTGAGCGAGCTGGGCGAGGTCGACTTCCTGGCCGATATCGCCCATCATCCGTTCGGCGGCGTTGTCCTCGCGCGTATAGACCTGGCCCAGGCAAGCGTCGAAGGTCGCGGCTTCGAGCATGACCGGCTGCAAGGGCTTGGCGGCAATGCGCCGTACTTCGGCAATGGTGGTTGCCTGTACGCCGGGCTTCAGCCACACCTCGATGCCGCCATCCACCGGACGGGCGGTGATGATGCCCTTGGCTCTGGCGAAGTGATAGGGCAACAGCCGGACCGTCGCCGGATCGGCATGCGCCAGCGTCGAGGCGTCGACGATCGCGAAGGGATGCGCGGAGGATTGCGGGCCGGTCGCCATTATTTTTTCTCCGGCTGATCGGCCGCCGGCGGCGTGTATTGCGCGGGCGGCGTTTCCAGACGGGAAGCCGGCAATGCCGGAGCCGGCTCCGGTTGAGCCGGCGCGGGCTTCGGTTGAGCCTGATCGCCTACCTGAGGCAGTTGCGGACCATCGAAGCTCGGCAGGAGCAGGCGTTCATCCGGCTTGGCATTAATTTGCTGGTTGCGGATGTAGTCATAGCGGTCTTCGGTAAGCTGCGATCCGGCCCTCTCATCGCGAAGTACGTGTGGACGGAGGAACACCATCAAATTGGTCTTGGTGCGATTGCGCGTTTCCGAACGGAACAGATTGCCGATGATGGGTATACGACCCAGCCCGGGCACTGCGCTTTTGCTGGTTTCTGCATCATCTTGCACCAGGCCGCCGAGCACGATGATCTGTCCATCGTCGACCAGTACAGTCGATTCGATGGAGCGCTTATTGGTGATCAAGTCGGCCGAGCCAACGCTTCTGGCATCGTTGGTTACGTTGGAGACTTCCTGGAAGATTTGCAGCTTCACGCTGCCGCCCTCCGCCACCTGCGGCTTCACCTTCAGTGTGAGCCCGACGTCCCTGCGCTCGATGGTCTGAAATGGATTGACCGCCGTTCCTGTGGTGCCGGTGGTTCCGGGCTGCGCAAAGCTGCCCGTAATGAAAGGAACATTCTGGCCGACGATAATTTTCGCCTCTTCGTTGTCGAGCGTCAGCAGGTTAGGTGTGGAGAGTATGTTTGCTGCAGTATCGTTTTCCAGCGCCCGTGCCAGCAAACCGAGATTGAGGACCTGTACGCCGTTGATGGTGATCCCCCCGGCGCGCACCACCCCGATATTGAGACCGGGAGTGACTGAGCCGATATTCGCCGCGGCGCCGATGATGTTGGTTCCGGCGCTCCCTGCTCCGAAGTTGGTCCCGCCGATCAGATTTGTTCCCGTCCGATTGAGCCCCGTGAGATCCTGCCATTGAACACCGAACTCGGCGGCTTTCGTACTGGTGACCTCGACGATCAGGGCTTCCACGAACACTTGGGCGCGGCGCGCATCGAGCTTGTCAATCACCGAGCGCAGCGCGTTGTAAATGGTTTCTGCGGCCACGATCACCAGCGAGTTGGTCGCCGGATACGCTTGAATGCTGCTGGACGGTGCGGGGCTCGAAGAGGAGGGGGAAGCGCCAAATGAGGGCGTGCTGGTTGCTCCGGGTCCAGAAGGGGCAGCCGCTTGGGTCGGTGCGAACGATTGCTGGCCGCTTGGCTGCGCGGTGCTGGTCGTCGGCTGCCCGGAAAGCAGCGCGCGCAACGTCTCGGCGACCTTCGTTGCTTCAGCATTGCGCAGATAAATGACGTGAATATTTCCGCCGGCTGCCGCCGGCGTGTCGAGATCTGCGGCCAAAGCCCTGATACGGCGTAGTGAAGACGGATTGTCCGAACGCACGAACAGGCTGTTGGTACGGGAATCGACGGTCAGCACGAGCTTGGCCGAGGCGCCCGGCTGGGTGACCGGCGCGACGGTCTCAGGCAGCAGGCGGCCCATCAGTTGCGCTACATCCACGGCTGAGGCGTACTTCAGCGGGATGTTATAGACCTCACCCTGGTTCGGCTGGTCTATGGATTGGATAATTTTGTTGATACGCCGCACGTTCTCGGCGTAATCGGTAATCACCAGCGTATTGTTGCTCGGGTAGGCGGCGATCACGTTGTTGGGCGAAATCAGCGGGCGCAACACCGGCAAGAGTTGAGCGGCGTTCTCGTATTGCAATTGGTAGATCTGGGTGACGATGCGGTCGCCGCCACCCTTGATCGGTTCGTCGGTGGTCAGGCTGTAGTTGAGCTTTGCGTCCGCTTCGGGAAGGATCTTTACAAAGCCTTGTTCCTCCACTGCCGCAAAACCTTGCAGGCGCAGCGCAGAGAGCAGCGTCGGATAGACCAGATCGCGCGAAATAGGCCCGTTGGATACGATGTTCACCGTGCCGTTGACGCGCGGGTCGAGTATGAAGTTCTTACCCGTAATCATGCCCACGGTCTTGATCACGGACTGGATATCGGCATTGACAAAGTTGAGGGTGACACTGTCCTGCACCTCGGGCTTAGCGTTCAGCTTCGGCGTCGCGGCCAACAGGGGGCCTGGACCTACCGCAAGCAAAAGTGCCAGCAGGGCGGTGCCCAACAGAACGTTCCTATGCAAGTTCACCAAGAAGCTCCCTGGTTCTAGTTATGGCGTCATTGGCGTCGTCGATCAGACGGCGTCAACGCCGAGGGGATGCTGTTGAAGCTACTGCTGCACGTTGTAGTTGAGGTTGAGAGGCCGGCCGCCGCGTAAGCCTTCGACCTTGATTTGCCCGGACTGTCCCTGCTGCTGATAAATCTGCGCGAAATCAGCGGGTGAGGCGAGTTGCTTGCCGTTGACGGCGCGAATCACGTCGCCCTGCTGCAGCCCCAGCCGCTCAGCCAAGCTACCCGGGGGCACTTCGTCGACCGATACCCCGCCGCCTTGATGCGGACTGACCCGACCCAGGTTAGCCACCTGGCGCGGGTCTTGCAGTGCCGCGCCGAGTTCGCTGCGCGAAAAATTAAAAGTGTTCGGCGCCGTTTGCGGCACATTGAGGCGGAACTGCGATGGGCCGGTGCGCTGCGCCGGCGCCCCAGGCCGCGCGGGCGCCAAGCCCGGCCCGGTACTGCCGCCGCCTCCGCCACCCGGGCGCTCTTCCAGGTTCACCCGCTCGAGCACGCCGTTGCGCTTGACCAGGATGTGCTCGGGTTTCACTGAGTCAAGAACTACACCGGGCATGATGTCGTTGCCGGTCTTTACCGGCTCGTCCTTCGCACCGGTATTGACAATGGCGTACGCCGGATAGTTGCCGTTTTCGGCAAACACGCCTTTCAGCTGGATGTTCAAGTTCGAAACCTGGCTCGTTTCCTGAGTCTGGCGTTCAGCGGGAACGCCGAACAGGTGGGCGGCAATGGCGCTATCAGCCGCCGATCCGGCGTCCAGCTGGGTCGTTTGGCTAGGGCGAACGATCGACTTGTTACCGAACAGCTTCCACGTCCACGTGGCCAACAGGAACGCGGCCAACAGCACCAGCAATACGCTGGCGAGCGTGGGCCCATGGCGGTCGGCTAGATTGCGCAGCCGCGAAAAACCCGGGGAGAAACGTAAGGCTAGTGGTTGGTTGGCCAAGGCTTGAGACGTCGGGCGCAAAAATTAGGCTCCGAGTATAGCACCGCCTCGCGCGCCCAAACACGGCCGCGGAAGCTCTGGCCATTGCGCTCCGCATTGCCTCCAGTCGTCGGGCCGGATCCGCCGCGAATTCCTGCATCCAGTTTCGTCGATGCTTCGTATAAGCGAGTGCTGCACCTCATCAATCGTTTTCGAGGAGAAAGAAATGACCCCATCCCCATTGTTGCGCCATTGTGTCCCGGCAATTCTGCTCGCTTCCGGCTTGCTCGGCGTGGCGAGCTTGCCGGTACAGGCTTCCAGCCACCGCGAGGCGCCCTTTATTACCCGCATGCCCAAGGTCGATGGAACGGACTTCTATATGTTCCGCAGTTACGAGGCGGGCCGCGCCGGTTTCGTTACCCTGGTAGCCAATTACATTCCGCTGCAGAGCCCCTACGGCGGGCCGAACTATTTCAATATGGACCCCGACGCGCTGTACGAGATCCATATTGACAATGACGGCGACGCGGACGAAGACCTGAGCTTCCAATTTCGCTTCAAAAGCAATTTAAGGGACATTTCCTTGTCGATCGGGGGCAAGAACGTATCGATCCCCTTGGTTCAGGCGGGGCCCATCTCGAGCGTCAATCCAAGCGTACAGAACGTATTCGAAACTTATACCGTGGACGTCGTACGCGGACATCGGCGCAGCGGCCATCGAACGGCTGTCACCAATGCGACCACAGGAGCAGCGATCTTCGACAAGCCTCTCGACAACATTGGCACCAAGACGATTGCCAACTATGCGGACTACGCGTCGAAGTTCGTCTACAACGTCAGCATTCCGGGTTGCAACGGGACGAGCAGGATGTTCGTCGGGCAGCGCAAGGACCCGTTTGTCGTCAACCTGGGTGAAACGTTCGACCTGATCAACATCAAGCTGCCGGCGACCGAGTTCGACGCCAACGCGGAACGCGCCGAGCCGAATACTCTCGATGACGCCAACGTAACCAGCCTGATACTGGAAGTGCCGATTGCCTGCCTGGTGAAGGGCAACGACCCGGTGATCGGCGCCTGGACCACCGCGAGCTTACGCCAGGGTCGGCTGCTCAACCCGAGCCCCGGGTCGATCGACGCAAGCGGGCAGAAGGCCTCCAAGGAGGGTGGTGCGTGGGTGCAGGTATCGAGACTGGGAATGCCGTTGGTCAATGAGGTGGTGATCGGCCTGAAAGACAAGGACAAATTCAACCACAGCATGCCGAAAGACGACAGGCAATTTGCCAACTACGTGACCAACCCGACCTTGCCCGCGTTGGTGGAGATATTGTTCGGCTCTGCCGGCGTCAAAGCGCCGACCAACTTCCCGCGCAATGACTTGGTGACCGCATTCCTGACTGGCGTTCCCGGCCTGAACCAGCCGAAAACCGTGAAGCCCGCGGAGATGCTGCGCCTCAATACCGCCATCGCGCCGGTTGCCAAGGGAAAGCAGAGTCGTCTGGGTGTGCTTGGCGGCGATAACGCCGGCTTCCCCAACGGCCGCCGCCCCGGCGATGACGTGGTGGACATCGAACTGCGCGTCGCCATGGGCGTGCTGTGCACCATCAACCTGGGTTGCAAGCCTGCCGATGCGCCTTCCGGTGGTGTGCATTTCACGGATGGGGCCTTTGTGGACGACAGTTTCTTCGATGCGGCGTTCCCCTATATCAACACACCGATCCCCGGCTCGCCCAACGGCGTGTCGGATTAGTTCAACTGGAGAGGAGACCACATGAAAACGATCCCCGTGCTTTGCTCTGCGGCCCTGCTCGTCGTGCTCGCCGGGTGTGGGGGCGGCGCTAGTGCCAGCGGTGGCGACGCTGGCACGAACCAGCCGCAGGCGGACCAGTTCGCCACCGCCGTACGCTCCATTGTCGCGGCCTCATCCGAGGATACGCAACCGCAATCTGTCGATGCGACCGACATAACGACCACAGAGGACAAAGATGCCGCACCGATTAGCTGAGCGAGGGTAGGGTGGCCGGGCCGAAATGCGGCCACCCGCTTTTTGAAGGCGATCATGGCACTCGACATATTCGTCACCGGCGGTACGGGTTACATTGGCCGACCCCTGCTTCGTTCGCTTAGCCGCCGCGGTCACTGCGTTTGCGCATTGGCGCGTCAGGAGTCGTTCGGTCGCTTGCCGAGCGGCGTTCGCGGTGTGCTTGGCGATGCGCTCGAGCCCGAGACCTATGCGGGACGGGTACCCAAGGGAGCTACCTTTATCCATCTGGTCGGCGTCGCCCATCCGGGCCCGCGCAAAGCGCGCCAGTTCGATAGCGTCGACCTCGCTTCGGTGCGCGCTTCCCTGCAAGTGGCGCGCGCCGCAGAGGTAGCGCATTTCATCTATCTCAGCGTCGCTCATCCGGCGCCGGTAATGCAGGCTTATGTGGCTGCGCGTGTCGAGGCGGAACGCCTGATCGCGGCGAGCTCGATTCCTGCGACCTTGCGTCGCCCATGGTACGTGCTGGGTCCGGGCCATCGTTGGCCGTATCTGCTCCTACCCGCGTTCTGGCTGGCGCAGTGCCTGCCGTCCACCCGCTCAACAGCCAGCCGACTCGGGCTGGTGACGCGGGCGCAAATCGTCGCGGCGCTGGTGCGCTCGGTAGAAGCTGCTCCCGCCGGCATTCGTGTTATCGAGGTGCCGGAAATCAAAACGATGGCGTGGGCAAAATGAGTGAGATCCTTAGAAATTTGCCGAGGGTGGCTAGGCGAAGGCCGGCAGGAAGATCGGCTCGCTGCATTTTTTTTCGCGACTGGGCGAGAGTCATCGCGTACCTGGCCATTTCCTCCCTACCGCTCACGGCGGTCGCGGTGCCTTATCTTCCGGGCGACGACAAGCAGATCGTCGAGCGCCTTCCCTACACTGCAGCCGATACCGCCAGCCGTGAATTGCGCGCTCTGCGCGATCAACTGCAGCTCCAGCCCGACAAGCTCGAACTGGCAGTGCGCGTCGCGAGGCGCTACATCGAGATGGGCCGCAGCAGCGCCGATCCGCGCTACGCCGGCTATGCCCAGGCAGCGCTCGCGCCCTGGTGGGAGCTTCGTAACCCGCCCGCTGAAGTGCTGGTGCTGCGGGCGACGCTGCGCCAGCACGTGCACAATTTCGATGCCGCGGTCGCGGATCTGGATGCTGTGTTGCGGGCCCATCCCCGTGCCGCGCAAGCCAGACTGACCAAGGCGACCGTGCTGCAAGTGCAGGGATCGTACGACCGTGCCAAAGGCGAATGCCTGGCCTTGCGAGCGCTCGCCGAGGAGTTGGTGTGGGCGGCCTGCCTCGCCAATGTCGGCAGCGTCAGTGGCGATTTAGCCGCGAGCTATCGCCGGCTGAATTCGGTACTTGCACGGCACCTCGAAGCGGACTCCGACACGCGGGCCTGGGTACTCACGATGCTTGCGGAAATGGCTGCCCGCGGGGGTCTGGTTGTCGAGGCCGAACAGCACTTTCGCGCCGCACTTGCACTCGACGGGACGGACAGTTACTTGATCGGCGCTTATGCCGACTTTCTACTCGATGTCGAGCGTCCCGCTGAAGTCGCCACTCTGCTGAGGGACAAGACCCGAGCCGACGGGCTGCTGCTGCGCTATGCCTTGGCGCTCAAGGCGCTGCACGCGGAGCAGCTTGCCGAACACATAGCCCAATTGCGAGCCCGCTTCGAGGCGAGCCGGCTGCGCGGCGACCGCGTCCATCTGCGCGAAGAAGCGCGCTTCACGCTGCACTTGCTGGGCGATGCGCCCACCGCGCTGAAGCTGGCGCAGGAAAACTGGCAAGTGCAGAAGGAGCCGGCCGATGCGCGCATTCTGGCGGAGGCGGCATTGGCCGCTGGCGCCGGGCCAGCGCTTGGCGGATTGCGTAACTGGCTCATGCAAACGCGGCTGGAGGACGTTCACCTAAGCCGCTAGCAGCCGTGTCCCCGCGGGTTGGCCAACGCAGCGCGGTGCAGGTGAGGTTGGCCGCTTGACGATCTTGGCCCCACCGGGTAGCGCCCTGGCGGGCGCAGACGGGGCGAGTCGACTTTGCCAGGCCTCTTCATCAAACCTCGACAGCGCGGAGGGGGATTTGTCGGCTCAGGTTGCCGCAGGCCACCTGAGCATGCCGGACGCCCAGCGAGCGCGATTTATCGCTGCGTGATTCGCCTCAGGTAACGGGGCAAGGCTAGGATTGCGCTGCCTACTATACAAGGTCGCCCTGCGAGCCTACAGTCTGCGCCTTATGTCTTGCACGGACGTTGATGACATCCAATGGGGCCGCCGCTACTCAGAATTGCAAAAGACCCGGTGGCACCTCAGCGTCGGAGGCACCGCGCGATGAGGCATGAACAGCGCAGCGAAGCCAACTGAACCGATGGGGACCGCCGGCCGTCCTGTGTCCGACCCGCGCTCCTTTGTTGTCGGCATTCTGCTAGCGGCGGGCAGGGCACGCCGATTCGGTGCCGACAAACTTCTCTGCCCGCTGCCTGACGGCACACCCATCGGCCTGGCAAGTGCGCAATCGATGCGCGCGGCTGTAGACCGCATGGTCATCGTCGTTAACGTCGAACACTCCGCTCTTGCGCAATTGCTTGCGCGCGAAGGAACGACCATCGTGGTGTGCAAGGACGCCGATGAAGGGATGGGCGCCAGCCTCGCCTGTGGCGTGCGAGCCGCAGGCGAAGTGGACGGCTGGGTCGTCGGTCTTGCCGATATGCCGTTTATCCGCCCTGAAACGATTCAGCGCGTCGTCGCTGCGCTGCGTGACGGCGCTCCCATTGTATTGCCAAGTTATGGGGGGCAACGGGGACATCCGGTAGGCTTTGCGCAAGAATTCTATTTGGCGCTCCAGGCACTAGGCGGCGACGTGGGAGCGCGACCGCTGCTCATGCAACATGAGAAGCGCCTGATGACTATTCCAGTCGATGACCCCGGCGTGCTGCGCGACGTGGACACACCGGGCGACCTGCGGACCGATGGCTGACATTGCCGCGTACCGCAACCGCCTCGCCAAGAATACCCGGCACCTGCGCAAATGGGCGCGCCGCGAAGGAATTACCTGCTATCGGCTGTATGACCGCGATGTACCCGAATTTCCCGTAACGGCGGATTGGTATGAGGGACGCGTTCACCTGCAGGAAGTCGACACGGGCTGGGTGCAATCCGATGCGGAACACGCCGACTGGTTGGAGAACTTGGCGCAGGTCAGCAGCGAAGTCCTGCAGCTGCCGCGCGCCGCGGCCGTACTGAAACGACGCGAACGCCAGCGCGGTACTTCGCAATACGAAAAGACCGGACGCCAGGGTGAGGATTTTATCGTCGGCGAGGGCGGCCTGCGCTTCATCGTCAATCTGGAAGCTTATCTTGACACCGGCCTGTTTCTCGACCACCGCATCACCCGATCAATGGTGCGCGAGCGCGCTGCTGGCAAGCGTGTCCTCAATCTCTTCGCCTACACCGGGAGTTTCACGGCCTACGCTGCGCACGGTGGCGCGCTCGAATCGGTAACCGTCGATCTGTCCAACACGTATCAGCATTGGGCGCAGCGCAATTTCGAACTGAATGGCTTGGACCTAAGCAGCCATCGCTTGGTGCGCGCCGATGTGGGCGCATTTTTGCGCGACGCCATCCAGGCAGGAGAGCGGTTCGATTTGATCGTTCTCGATCCGCCGAGCTTCTCCAACTCGAAGAAAGTGCAGGGCGTGCTTGAGGTGCAGCGCGATCATCCTCGACTCATCGCGGATTGTCTGCAGCTGCTCAGTCGAGGAGGAGAACTGTTCTTTGCCACGAACTTGCGCGGGTTCGCTTTCGCGGCGAATCCGCAAGACGCGCAGGTGTCCGACATCAGCGCAAGGACCGTTCCGGAAGACTTTCGCAACAAGAAGATCCACCACTGTTTCTTGCTGGTTAAGGCCTAGAACATCTTGATGGCGAGTTGCCGTGTGGCCGCGAATTCGAGCACTCGGATTACATCGAAGTACTCTGCTTCATCTTGCCTGCGAACGCTTCGGACAGCCTGAAGAGCGCGGTTGAACTGACCGGATTCCATATAGGAATCGAAATCCTTGTTACTCGCGAGTTTGGGATGTGCGGCGATGGCGCCTGACTTGTAGCCCTGCATTGCATTGTCGAGCTGCTCGTTGTTGACGGCTTTCTGAATTCTGCCGATGCGTTCACTATCGTTCATGATTGCACCCCGAAGGGTTGGAAGGTAATGCCGATTTGCGGTTGCGTTGCCGGTTTTCTTCCCATCACCCCGTTCGCACTTTGGCCGTGAGATCGGTTACTGATCCGCGTCGATCGTCGACTGCGCGACGCACGGCTTCCTGCTCGAAATCGGTGAGCGAGGGATGGAAGTCACGCTGGCCCAGCGTTACAGAGTATGTCCAAACGTGGCGGTGACCCTGCCTGGTGAAAACATCGACTAGACGTTCCATGTTCTATCTTCGCACCCTGGTTTTCTTCAACTGAAGCGGCCTAAGCTGCGTTCAGCTTTGCTTGTCTCTTGTACTTCGAGAGGGCGCGACCTGAGGTTTACCCACACGACACCGAGGACCACATTATTGCACAGTAACAGGTCGCTTGAGACGGCGTATGTCGTTCGCGTGCCTGCAAGCGGGCGCGGCACCCCGACCGATCGGAGAACCCGACCGGTCGGGCTACCGTCCGCGAGCGGGAACGGGGCGTGGGCGGCTCGCGTTCGCCTCGCCCGAGATTGCGCGTTCGCGGGGCGGTTCTTGGATAATTGCGGCTTAACCTGCTAGCCTTGCGCGCATGCAGTTTTGGCGTCCGAAATCCTTTCTCGCCCTACTCATCGTCGGTTTCATGATGGTGTCCGTGCCGTTCGTCGTCGCCCTGGTGCAGAACGCTATCGCAGTCGGACGGCTCGCCGAGCAAAGCCAGAAGGCGGTCTACCAAGCCGTCCAGGCGACGACCGCGAGCCGCGCCTTGGGCGAGCGTATTACCACGATGGAACGAGCGGCGCGGCAGAATCTCGTGTTTGAGGACCCGGCGCTGACAGAGGCGTACCGGCAGGGTCACGCGGCGTTCCAGGACACGGTGCGCCAGTTCGATGCAATCGCGCTTTCCCGTGCGCAGCGTGAGCGACTGAACGAGATCGTTGCCAAGGAAAGTGCGCTGCACGATTTGCTCGCCGGGCCCCGCCGGGCGTCCATTCCCGGCGATTTACTGGTCGCCGAATTCAGCGCTCTTTCGGAACTGGCCAAGGCGATGATAGTCGATAGCAATGCCCTGATCGGCCGCGAGGTCGATGCGCTGCAGAGGCTCGCCGGCCAAGCCCAGCAATGGGTGGGCTGGCAGCTGCTGGCGTTGCTTCCCGTGGCGATTTTTCTGGTGGTGGCGCTAACCATCCAGATAACGCGTCCAGTGCGCCAACTCGAGCGAAGCATTCGGGCGCTCGGGGACGGCAAGTTCGACCAGGAAATTATCGTGAACGGCCCCGAGGACCTGGAGAAGCTGGGGAGTCGTCTCAACTGGCTGCGCTTGCGCCTGATGGAGCTGGAGGAGCAGAAGGCGCGCTTTCTGCGCAATGTGTCGCATGAACTGAAGACGCCGCTCACCGCGTTGCGCGAAGGTTCCGAATTGCTTGCCGAGGAGGCTACCGGTCGGCTCACCGCCGGGCAAAAGGAAATCGTTCGCATCTTGCGCGACAACAGTCTGCGGTTGCGCCGGCTGATCGAAGATCTGCTCAATTACAGTGCTCTGCAGCACCGGGAGGGGCGCCTGGAAGTCAAACCCGTTAGAATGCGGGCTATGCTAGGCCGAGTGGTTGCGGATCAGAAGCTTGCTATCCTGGCCAAAGGCATCACCCTCGCCAGTCAGTGCGAGGACATAACCGTGCTCGCCGACGAGGAAAAACTGCGCATCATCATAGACAATTTGCTTTCCAATGCCGTCAGGTTCTCTCCCGAGAGCGGTACGATCCGCGTGAGTGTCGAGGAAGCGGATGGCAGCGCGATTCTCGATGTGGCTGATTCGGGGCCCGGCATTGCGCCGCAGGAGCGGCAACGAATCTTCGATGCCTTTTACCAGGGCGGGGCCAAATCGTCGGGCTCGGTGCGCGGTAGCGGGCTCGGGCTGTCGATTGTGAAAGAACTGGTAGCGGTACACCACGGCAACGTAGAAGTCGTCGAAGGGCAGTTGCCGGGGGCCTCGTTTCGCGTGACGCTGCCTCTGGCCCAACCAAGCAGGTGAAGCAGCCGAATCTCAACCGTTTTAAGTTTGGATCGTGTCTTTCCGGTTAACGATGCTGGTTTTGCTCAGACGCGGGCCTACCCAGAAAGCGTACTAGATATGAACAGGTCTTCTCATCCGGCGGCCACAACGACCACACGCCCTTATGGCGCTATTGCACCGAGTGCCGTGGAAGGCTTGCGGGACGATCTGGGCAAGATTCTGCTCGTCGATGATGACCCCGACTTGCTTCGCCTGCTTGCGATTCGCTTGAAATCCGCGGGTCACGACGTGGCGACAGCCGACAGCGCGGAGAAGGCACTGGCGGCGATTGCGGCCAATGTGCCGCAGCTCATCATCACCGATCTGCGCATGAGCGGCATGGACGGTATGGCGCTATTCGATGTGATCAAGAAGGAATATCCCGCGCTGCCGGTAATCATCCTCACCGCCCACGGTACCATCCCCGACGCGGTTGCCGCTACCCAACGAGGCGTGTTCGGGTATATGACCAAGCCGTACGAGAGCGCGAGACTGCTCGAGCAGGTCGTGGCTGCCCTCAAGATCAGCGGCGGTATGAGTACTAACGGCGATGCCCATTGGCGTTCCGAAATCATCACTCGTTCGCGCGTCATGGAGGACGTACTGACTCAGGCAAAGTTGGTAGCGGCGGGCGACGCCAGCGTGTTCATCTCCGGGGAAAGCGGCAGCGGCAAGGAACTGCTGGCGCGAGCTATCCATAAGTCGAGCCGGCGTCGCGACCATCCCTTCGTGGCGGTGAATTGCGGCGCGATTCCCGAGCAGCTGCTCGAATCCGAGTTATTCGGCCACCTTAAAGGCTCGTTCACCGGCGCAACCAAAGACTACAAGGGCCTATTCCAGGCCGCTGACAGGGGTACGTTGTTGCTCGACGAAATCGGCGATATGCCGTTGCCGCTGCAAGTGAAGCTGCTGCGCGTGCTGGAAGATCGCCAGGTGCGGCCAGTGGGCTCAACCCAGTCGGTGCCCTTGGATGTGCGCATTATTTCGGCGACTCACCGTGATCTCGATGCAGCGAAGGCGGCTGGCACCTTCCGCGGCGACCTGTTTTATCGCCTGAACGTGGTGTCGCTGAAGCTGCCTACGCTCGCTGAGCGGCGCGAGGATATTCCGCTGCTAGCCGCATACTTTCTGCGCCGGGTAGGTGAGCGCTACAGCAAGGACATAAATGCTTTTGCGCCCGACGCGCTGGAGGCACTGGTCGTGGCCCCGTGGCCTGGCAATGTGCGGCAGCTCTACAACGTGGTCGAGCAGACGGTGGCGCTTGCGACCAGTCCGGTGATCCCTGCTGCGCTGGTGCAGAACGCAATTCAGAAGGAACAGCGAGACTTCGATTCCTTCGATGAAGCGCGCCGCCGCTTTGAGCGCGACTATCTCACCCAGCTACTGAAAATTACCGAGGGCAACGTTACGCAAGCGGCCAGATTGGCCAAGCGCAATCGCACCGAGTTCTACAAGCTGTTGCAGCGCCACGATCTCAATCCGGCCTTGTTTAAGGATCGTTAGCGGCGATTCCCGCGCACACCGGTCTGCGCGGTGGGACAGACGGCGGAGAGTCCCGCGTCGTCCCGCAACGACACAAAATTCCACCTCTGTTCAAGGGGTTGTCCGTATTCCTGACGGCCGTTGTCGGGCCCCGGCGACAGAAAGGGGGCCCTTGCCGCGACTTCACTCCATTGGCTACCTTAAGCAGCTGAGTTTTAATGATTATTTATTTGGCACGGTAATTGCAAGGTAGTGTGCCTCAGTACCCATATGGGACAAGGGGCCTCGAGGTATGCAAGGCAAAGACGGCATGTTGTACCCGTTGATGGTGATCGCCGCAGTGTCGGTGATCCTGTTGAGCATGGTCAGCATCGCCACCATGACCGGACACATTCCCAGCGTCGTATTGCAAAAGTTCGACTGGGCGCAACGCGGTGCGGTTCCGAGCAGCGACGCGGATGCTCCAGCGCCGCGGACGATGCACGCTGCGGTACAAAATGACGATGCGCTACCGGCGACGGAACGCAAGGTGCCCATTGCGGTGAAGCGAATTGCGATTACAGCGCCGCAGAGCGCCCTCTGCAGTAACTGCGGTATCGTCCAGTCGATCATCGCCGAAGAAGTCACAGGAAAAGGCATGGGTGCAGGTGCCGTCACACGCGGCGTTGTCGATCAGCAGCTCGGCGGTGGACCGCGGCGCGCTGTTGCCAGCGCGGGAGCGCCTGGCGGCAGCTACGCCGGCAATGAAACCGAAAAGACGATAAAGACGTCGATGCGCTACGTGATTCGTGTGCGCATGGAAGATGGGACGACTCGCGTGATTAGCGAGACGGTCGCGCCGGCGCTTAGCGCCGGTCAGCGGGTACGTATCGACGATGGTTTGCTCGGGGCAGCCAGTTGACTGCCTCCATGCCTTCACGGATATCGACCATAGATTTTTAAGGCCCCTCGTTTGCCCGCTTCACCTCCTTGTGCGGGCACTTTTTATTCCGTTGCTCGTGAGCAGGCGCCCCTTGCGGGGCGTCTGCTGACAGCGCAAATTCTCCGTTGAATCGGGTCACCACTCGTGGCGCTACGTGCTGGCTACTTCTTTTTTATCGGGGGTACGTCGGTGCAAACGCCCTCGAAGATTTCCGCCGCCATCCCCACCGACTCGCTGAGCGTGGGGTGGGGATGAACGGTGAGCCCGATATCGGCGGCATCGGCGCCCATTTCGACAGCGAGAGCAATCTCACTGATCAGGTCGCCGGCGTGGGTGCCGACGATACCGCCGCCGATGACGCGATGCGTTGCTTCATCGAATAACAGCTTGGTGAATCCCTCGTCACGCCCGTTGGCGATGGCACGGCCCGATGCGGCCCAGGGAAACTGACTCCTGCCTATCTTGATGCCCGTGGCCTTCGCCTCGTCCTCGGTGAGACCCACCCAGGCGATTTCCGGATCGGTATAGGCGACCGAGGGAATGACCCGGGCATCGAAATAGCTCTTCTGCCCCGCGGCGGCTTCTGCGGCGACGTGTCCTTCGTGGACGGCTTTGTGCGCGAGCATCGGCTGGCCAACGATGTCACCGATGGCAAAAATATGTGGCACGTTGGTGCGCATTTGCTTATCGACCGAGATGTAGCCGCGCTCGCCCACCGCGATGCCGGCCCGTTCTGCGTCGAGCTTCCTGCCATTGGGACTGCGCCCGACTGAAACGAGGACCAAATCGTAGAGCTGCGGCTCGATGAGACCCGGTCCGCTGCCCGGCGAGGCAGCAGAAGACGCGAAGCTCACCTTGATGCCGTTCTTCGTCGCTTCAGCTGCAACGGTCTTGGTCTTCAACATGACTTTGTCGAAGCGCTTGTCGTTCACCTTTTGCCAGACCTTGACCAGGTCGCGGTCAGCGCCGGTCATCAACACATCGAGCATTTCCACCACATCGATGCGTGCGCCGAGTGTCGAGTATACGGTGGCCATTTCCAAGCCAATGATTCCGCCGCCGATCACCAGCAGGCGTTTGGGAATGATGGGAAGCTCGAGTGCGCCGGTGGAGTCGACGATGCGCGGATCGTCGGGGAGGAAGGGCAGCCAAGCGGCTTGGCTGCCGGCAGCGATGATCGCTTTGGCGAACTTCACGACTTTCTTGCCCGAGCCGTCGGAGAGTGTGACTTCCAGATGCTGCGGATCGACAAATTTGCCGCTTCCGGTGACCACCGTGACCTTTCTCGCTTTGGCCATGCCGCTGAGTCCTCCGGTCAACTTGCCGACCACCTTGTCCTTCCAGCCGCGCAGCTTATCCAGGTCGACTTGCGGCTTGCCGAAAGAGATGCCATGCGCGGCCATGCCCGCTGCTTCGTCCATGACGCCGGCCACATGCAGGAGCGCCTTTGAGGGAATGCAGCCGACATTCAGGCACACGCCGCCGAGCGTTGCATAGCGTTCCACCAGCACCGTGTTCATGCCCAGGTCGGCGGCACGAAACGCCGCAGAATACCCACCCGGACCCGCACCCAAGACGAGCATTTCACAATCGATATCCGGCGACCCGGGGTTGCGCGCGGCTTGTGCGGCCGGCGTGGCTGCAGGCCGCGCGGTTGCTGGGGTTGCAGCCTGCGCGGGCTGGGAGGCGGGCGTGGTTTGGTTGCTGGCGGCCCCTTCCTCGAGAACGAGGATCAGCGCGCCTTGTGAGACCTTATCCCCTACCTTGAGCTTCACTTCCTTAATGGTGCCGGCTGCCGGCGAGGGCACTTCCATGGTTGCCTTGTCCGACTCCAAGCTGACCAGGGGGTCCTCTTTGGCGACGACCTCACCGGGCTTCACCAGCACTTCGATCACCGGAACGTCGGTAAAATCGCCAATGTCGGGGACTCTGACTTCGATTACATTGCTCATTCGTCAACCTTTGCTTGTTTTCGCCCGAAGCATGTCCAGGACGCGGAGAAAGAGAACTGTTGTGCCATGGAAACGTCGAGTCGCCGCGAGATTCAACCGCTTTGCTCGACGCCCTGCGCAGCAGGCTGGTGGTTGTCTTGCTACTTCGCGTACGGAGCGCCGATCTGCTGTTCACTCACAACGTCACCCGCCGCATATCGCCGAGCAGTTGCACGAGGTAGGCGGTAAAGCGCGCGGCGGAGGCCCCATCGATGACGCGGTGATCATAGGACAGCGATAGCGGCAGCGTGAGGCGGGGAATAAACTCCCGGCCATTCCATAGCGGTTTGGTGACTGACTTGGAAACGCCCAGGATGGCTACCTCGGGTGCATTGATGATCGGCGTGAAGGCGGTACCGCCAACGCCACCGAGACTGGAAATAGAGAAGCAGCCGCCCTGCATTTCCGCGGGGCCGAGTTTGCCCTCACGCGCCTTGGCAGCCAGTTCGCTCATTTCCTTGGCGATCTGGATCACGCCTTTCTTGTCCGCGTCCTTCAGCACTGGCACAACCAGCCCGTTGGGGGTGTCAGCAGCAAACCCGATATGGTAATAGCCTTTGAGCACGAGGCTCGCCTCAGTGCCTGCGCCATCCAGGGAAGCGTTGAAATCGGGATATTTCCTGAGTGCCGAGACGCATGCGCGGATCAGAAACGCGAGCATGGTCACTTTCACCCCGGACTTTTCAATCTCCTTGTTGGTCTGTACGCGGAAGGCTTCAAGATCGCTGATGTCGGCCTCGTCGAACTGCGTGACGTGCGGAATCATCACCCAGTTGCGATGTAGATTCGCGCCGGAAATCTTTTTAATGCGGGATAGCTGCTTCACCTCAACTGGGCCGAATTTGGCGAAATCCACCTTGGGCCAGGGCAGCAGATCGAGTGCGCCACCGCTTGCCGCAACGCCGGCGGCGGCGCGCGGCCTGCTGAGTTCGCCCTTCACATAGGATTGGACATCTTCGTGAAGAATGCGGCCCTTCGGACCCGATCCTTTCACCAATCCCAAGCTCACTCCAAGTTCGCGAGCGAAGCGGCGTACCGACGGACTGGCATGCGCCAAGACGTGGGCGGTTTCATCGGCTGCCGCCGTTGCGGCCGGCCCCGGAACCGTTGCCGGCGCGGCAGCGGGGGGCGGCGCAGCGCTCTCCGCCGATGGCGTCGCGGAGCCTGCGGGCGCGGCAGCTTGCGCGGGTTGCGGGGAGGACGCCTGCGGTGCCGCCGCGGCAGCGGTTTGCAGAGTGAGGATCAAAGCGCCCTCGGCGACCTTGTCGCCCACCTTCACCTTCACTTCTTTCACCACGCCGCCGGCCGGTGCCGGCACTTCCATCGTCGCCTTGTCCGATTCGAGCGTAACGAGCGGATCCTCCTTCGCTACCGTATCGCCCGCTTTGACCAGCACTTCGATCACCGGTACGTCGGTGAAATCGCCGATATCGGGTACTTTCACCTCGATGACGGCACCTGCGGTGTTCGTTGAGGAGGCGGGTGCCGCCGCGGCGGTCGCTTGAGCCGGTTCCGCGGCATGGGACGGTTGGGGTGTCGGGGCGGCAGCCGTGGCTGCTTGGGGAGCAGGAGCGGGCGGAGTCTTTGCCGCCCCATCAGCGGCGCTCGCTTCCGCGACAAGCAAGATCAAGCTTCCCTGCGACACCTTGTCGCCCGTCTTGATCTTCACTTCTTCGACGACGCCGGCAAAGGGTGCCGGCACTTCCAAGGTCGCCTTGTCGGACTCCAGGGTGATGAGCGGGTCCTCCTTGGCTATCGTATCTCCGGCTTTGACCAGCACTTCGATCACCGGGACGTCACTAAAGTCGCCGATATCCGGCACCACGACTTCCTTGCTCATCCTTTTTTCCCCTCTAAACCGTCGCCGGGTTAGGCTTGCTTGAATCGATGCCGTACTGTTTGATCGCCTCGGCAACCTTGGACCGGTCGCATTGCCCTTCGTCGGCGAGCGCATGCAGCGCGGCGATAGTCACCCAACGTCGGTCGACTTCAAAGAAATGGCGCAGTTTTTCCCGGGTATCGGAACGGCCGAAGCCATCCGTGCCGAGTACGTGGTAACGGCGCTTGGGCAGAAAAGCGCGAATTTGCTCGGCGTACAACTTGACGTAATCGGTTGCCGCAACGATCGGTCCCTGTGTGCCGTTGAGGCATGTTTCGACGTGTGACAGTTTGAGCTTCTGGCCGGGGTTGAGCATGTTCCAGCGCGAGCAGTCATGGCCGTCCCGGGCGAGCTCGTTGAACGACGGGCAGCCCCAGATATCGGCCGTGACATCCCAGTCCTTCTTCAGCAGTTCGGCGGCCGCAATGACCTCGCGAAAGATTGTTCCTGACCCGAGCAGCTGCACCCGCGGACCCTTCGATTTGGGTCCCTTGCGGAATAAGTACATGCCCTTGAGAATATCGCGCTCGGCGCCCTTGGGCATTTCCGGGTGCTGGTAGTTCTCGTTCATGAGGGTGATGTAGTAGTAGATGTCCTGCTGCTCCTTGTACATGCGGTGCAGTCCATCCTGAATGATTACCGCAACCTCGTAGGCGAACGTTGGATCGTAGCTCACGCAGTTGGGGATCGCGCTCGACCACACCTGGCTGTGGCCGTCCTGATGCTGCAGGCCTTCCCCATTCAGGGTGGTGCGCCCGGCAGTACCGCCGAGTAGGAAGCCGCGCGAGCGCATGTCGCCAGCGGCCCAGGCGAGATCGCCGACCCGCTGGAATCCGAACATGGAATAGAAGATGTAGAACGGGATCATCTGCACCCCGTGGGTCGAGTACGCGGTGGCGGCTGCGATCCAGTCACACATGGCTCCCGGCTCGTTGATGCCTTCCTGGAGAACCTGCCCGTCCTTCGACTCCTTGTAGAACATCAGTTGATCGGCGTCCTCGGGGGTATAGAGTTGCCCGAGCTGGTTCCAGATGCCGAGTTGCCGGAACATACCTTCCATGCCAAAGGTGCGCGACTCGTCCGGTATGATGGGGACGACATGCTTGCCGAGGGCTTTGTCGCGCACCACGATCTGCAGGATCTGCACGAAGGCCATGGTGGTGGAAATTTCCCGCTCCTCCGTGCCTTTCAGCAGACGTTCAAAGGCGGTCAGCTGGGGGGTCTCAAGCGCGGTCGCTTTGGGCCGTCGTTGCGGCAGATAGCCTCCCAATTCCATGCGACGGGCGCGCATGTACTCGAGCTCGGGCGAGCCTTCGGCAAATTTCAGATACGGGACCTGCTCGATGTCTTCGTCTTTGATGGGCAAGCGAAATCGATCGCGAAAGCGCTTCAGCGACTCCGTCGGCATCTTTTTCTGCTGATGCGTGATGTTCTGCGCCTCGCCCGCCTCTCCCATCCCATAGCCCTTGATCGTCTTGGCAAGAATCACGGTCGGCTGGCCCTGGTGGTGGACCGCCTGATGATAGGCGGCATAGATCTTGTGCGGGTCATGGCCGCCGCGGTTCAAATTCCAGATGTCTTCGTCCGACCAGTCGGCCACCAGCGCTTTCAGTTCGGGCGTGTTGAAAAAATGCTCACGCACGTATGCGCCGTTCTTCGACTTGAAGGTTTGATATTCGCCGTCGACACATTCCATCATGCGGCGGACTAAGATACCTTTTTTGTCGAGCGTGAGCAGTGAATCCCAGCGCGTGCCCCACACGACCTTGATCACATTCCAGCCTGAGCCGCGAAACTCCGATTCCAATTCCTGGATGATTTTTCCGTTGCCGCGCACCGGGCCGTCAAGCCGCTGCAGATTGCAGTTGATCACGAAGATCAGATTGTCCAGCCGCTCTCGCCCGGCCATGCCGATAGCGCCTAGAGATTCCGGTTCATCGGTCTCGCCATCGCCGAGAAATGCCCATACCTTGCGCCCCTCTGTCTTGACGTGTCCCCGGTCCTGCAGATATTTCATGAACCGTGCCTGGTAGATAGCCATGATTGGCCCGAGGCCCATCGACACGGTCGGGAATTGCCAGAAGCCTGGCATCAGCCAAGGGTGTGGATAAGAAGAAATACCCTTCCCATCGACCTCCTGGCGGAAGTGATCCATTTGCTCGTCGGTGAACCTGCCAAGCATGAATGCTCGCGCATACACGCCGGGCGCGGAATGGCCCTGGACGAATACCAGGTCACCACCGTGCTGGTCCGAGGGAGCGTGCCAGAAGTGGTTGTAGCCAACATCGTAGAGCGTCGCGGCCGACGCGAACGAGGCAATGTGCCCGCCAACGTTGGTATTTTTATTGGCGCGCAACACCATGGCGAGTGAATTCCAGCGCGTGTAAGAGCGAATTGTGTGCTCGATCGTCTGATCACCGGGGATGCGCGCCTGCTGCTCGATCGGGACGGTATTGACGTATTGAGTATTGGCGGAGAACGGGAGCGACGAACCCTTTGCCCGAGCGGCCTCAATCAGTTTCTCAATCAGGTAACTCGCGCGTTCCGGGCCTTCCAGTTCAAGTACTCCCTCTAGCGCCTCCAGCCATTCCTTGGTTTCAAGCGGATCATGATCCGGTAGGGGTAGGGGTGCGTTCATCGGGATCCTCGCGAAACGTATTGAATGGGCGGGGTGTCGGGGATTTTGTCCCCCGAAGAATGTGGATTTAACTCTATACGGTCTTACCCGCGCAAGTGCCTGACCCAGACGCCTTGCTGCAGATCCACTACCCGGGCCGCTGTGTGCCTGCAACGTTGCGCATTGCGGAGCGCTGTTTCGCCAATCAATCGCAGCGAATCGGCATGGTATGCTTGCGAGTTGGTTGGGAACGGTCCCCCGGGCAAGGCAATTCGAGAAGAGGCGAGCGTGGACGTAAGTCGGGCGTTACAAATTGAAGGCTTGAGCGATGTCGGCAGGGTGCGGCCGCACAACGAGGATTGCCTGGTCATCAAAGCGGCGAGCGGGTTGGTCGTCTTAGCCGACGGCATGGGCGGCTACAATGCCGGAGAAGTGGCGAGCGGACTGGCGACTGCCCTGCTGGCACGCGGCGTTGAATCGGTGTGGCCCGCTATGGTGGCGCATGCGACACGCGAAGAAAGCAAAGAACGCGCGGAACATTTGCTGCGCGAGGAGATTCAGTTCACCAATCAGGCTATTTATCGTAAAGCAGAGAACGATCCGAATTGCGCGGGCATGGGGACGACGCTGGTTGCGGGGCTCTTCTACGACAACTTCGTTACCGTTGCACACATCGGCGATTCTCGCCTGTACCGTCTGCGCAGGGACCTGTTCTCGCAAATGACCCGCGATCATTCGCTGTTGCAGGAGCAGTTGGACAACGGCTTCATCTCTATCGAAGACGCGCTGCATTCACACAACAAGAACCTGGTGACTCGCGCGCTCGGCGTCGATGCGTTGGCGGAACCTGAAATACATAGCTACGAAGTGTTGCCGGGCGATCTCTATCTTTTCTGTTCGGACGGCCTCAATGACGCTGTTGGCGATGAGAGCATCCGCGCACTGCTGCATCGTCTTGCGGTCGATCCGGCACAAGCAGTGGGTCAACTCGTAGAGACCGCCAACAGCAACGGCGGCCGCGATAACATATCAGTCGTGTTGGTCAAGGTACTAAGCGAGTTTGACGTGGTCCGCTAAAGACGCTCGTTCCGCCGACAGAAAGCACAGCCGAGGGTAATGTATGGCGAAACTCATCTTAACTATCGACGACGTTGTCGTGCGCGAACACGCGCTCACCAAGGAACGCACCACGCTCGGACGAAAGAGCGCGAACGACATTCAAATCGACAATCTCGCGGTGAGCGGCGAGCACGCAGTTATCTTTACCCTGCTCAATGACTCCTTTATTGAGGATTTGAGCAGTACCAATGGCACTTTGGTGAATGGCAAGCCGATCCGTCGTCATATGCTCCAAAACGGCGATGTGATCGCGTTGGGCAAGCACCGGCTGCAGTTTGTGAGCGAGGCGCCGCCGTCGGATATTGTGCGCGATTACGAGCGGACTATGGTGGTTCGCGGTGTGCGCAAAGAAAACGCGAAGCCGGATCTCGCCATTCACTCAGCCTCGACGTACGCCACTGAGACAGACAGCGATGATCATGTAGAGCGGCCGTCGGCCAGAGCTGCCGGCGCATCCGCGGGAAAAATGCCGCTTGCCGAGGTCCAGATACTGAATGGCGCGGGTGCAGGGCGGACGTTGGAACTCACCAAGCGCATTACGACCATCGGCAAGGCGGGCGGCGACATCGCGGTCGTCGCCCGTCGCAGCAACGGCTATTTTTTGGCTGCTGTCGAGGGCGCGATGCCGCTCGTCAATGGCCGTCGCTTGAATGCCCAGGCCCAATTGCTCAATGACCACGACATCATGGAACTTGCGGGAGTGAAACTGGAGTTCTACCTCAAGCGGTGATAGACCCGCTGAGACCTGACGCTGAGCAGGTAGAACCGGCGCGCCGCGATGGCGCGGGTCGATTCATCGTTGCCCCTGTGGCGAGTCCAACGCCCGCCGGTCTCATATCTGCAAAATTATTAAGTGTTTCACATCCGCGATTGCTTCCCCACTTAATACTCTCAATCGATCCGTATTTTTACAGGACAGCGGCAGCGTCTGCCCACAAAGAACAAGGTCATCGATGGAGTTAAAAATACTCGGTTGCAGCGGAGGAATTGGCGGACATCTGCGCACCACCGCCATGCTGCTCGACGGTGACGTCCTGATTGACGCGGGCACCGGAGTCGGAGATTTATCGATGGCCGAACTGCAGATGATCGACCATGTGTTCGTAACGCATGCGCATCTCGACCACATCTGCAGCATTCCATTCATCGTCGATGCCGTTGGCGGCTTGCGCGACAGCCCGCTGACCGTTCACGCGACGCCAGCGACTTTAAACGCGCTGCGGACCTATATCTTCAACAACCACATCTGGCCTGATTTTTCGCGCCTGCCCAGCGTCGGCCGGCCCTACCTGCGTTACAGTCCCATGGCGGTCGGTGAAACGGTGACGTTGGGCGAGCGTCACATCACTGCCGTGCCGGCCGTGCATCTAGTGCCCGCCGTGGGTTACCACCTGCGCGGTCCCAAGGCAAGTCTGGTGTTCACTGGAGATACCACGAGCAACGATGCCTTGTGGGCAGTGGTCAATGAGATCGAAGACCTGCGCTATTTGATTATTGAAACGGCGTTTTGGGAAGCAGAGCGCGACGTCGCCGTGGCGTCCAAGCATCTGTGTCCGAGTCTGTTGGCTGGCGAGTTGAAAAAGCTGAAGCGCCACGCGGAGCTGTATATCACGCACCTGAAACCGGGCGAGATGGAGTTGACGATGCAGCAGGTTCAGGCTGCCGCCGGAGCGCTGGAGCCGAAGATGCTCGCAACCGGCCAGGTGTTCACGCTTTGATTCAGTCCAGGGGATGAAGCGAAGTAGATTCACTTTTCCTTTATTCGATCCGCAGCCCGCAGTAAGCCCTGTTCGACGTCAATCGGTAACGGCGCTTGATTGCCCTCTCTCTCTCTCTCTCTCTCTCTTCTGATGCTTCACAGTGCGCTGGTCCTGCTTTACTGACGGCGCGGTCGAGCATTATTCACGAGGAACCGTTTGCTACAACCTGCCCGCGGCGAGCGGGAGCGCCTTGCTCTACGAGTGAAATGCCTGCGGTCGA
>Ga0209118_1000014_pt1 | contig 166484 bp, 138 predicted proteins | sample BlaSpr_A8_Ref_M1_FD_187988 | JGI IMG/M metagenome (GOLD analysis project Ga0209118, IMG submission 187988) | Forest soil microbial communities from Thunder Bay, Ontario, Canada - Black Spruce, Ontario site 2_A8_Ref_M1 (SPAdes) (version 2) | ecosystem: Environmental > Terrestrial > Soil >... | reverse complement strand
GTCGCTCGATCCACCGACGGCGAAGGCGATGCACGACGAAAATCTTCCCGATGACTTCTATAAAGAAGCGAAATTCTGTTCGATGTGCGGGCCGAAGTTCTGCTCGATGAATATCACGCAACTGGCGGAGGCCGAAGGCGGCCACGACCAGGCCGAGCGGAAACAGAAATTTGTCGAGCTTCTGGCGCGAATCGACAACTAGGCCGACTCCGGCGCAGAGCATCCTTTGAAAAAAGCATAGAAACGCCTGGCTGGGCGGTGCGTCAGAATAGGAAAGCGTCCGCGCGGGCGGACTAAGGAGAGAGAAGATGAGATGGATGAAGCTGATGGGGGCAGTGGTGCTGTGCGCAGGGTTGGCAGCGATGCCGGTGCTCGCGCAGGAAGCGGCGAAGAAGGAGCCGCCGAAGCCGGCGCCGAGCCCGTCGCAGGCCGTACTCGAGCAATGGAATGACATCGGAAGGAAGCTGATCGCCATGGCGGAGGATTTTCCCGAGGACAAGTACGAATACAAACCGCATGCGGATTCCCGGACGTTCGCGGCGGGACTCATACATGTTTCGGCGTCCATGTATTACTTCACGGACTTCGCGCTAGGACAGAAACCCCGGTACGCGGACGATCCAAAGCGCGACGATTTGAAAACCAAGGCGCAGATCGTGGCATTCGTGAAGAAGTGTGTACAGGACGGCGCGGATGCGATTAAAGCGAAAGGTGACAAAGGACTGAACGAAGCCGTCAACGATGGCGGGCCGCATTTGGACCGGCTCTACGACTTGGCGTACGGACTGATAGAGCATTCCGGGGAACACTACGGACAATTGGTGGTGTATTACAGAAACAATGGATTGGTGCCGCCAGAATCGCGGCCGAAAAAGTAAGCTCCACAATGCTGAAAATCAGGCGGGCACGATCCCGTAAGGATCGTGCCCTGTTTTTTTCTACCACACCGGGATTACAAAATTGCGCTCGCTATGGAGAGGTTGCAGAAGCGGCGCCGTTCTCGAGAAGAGCGGTGAGCTGCGCGGGATCGCTGGTGGGTGGAAAACAGGTTCGGCCGGAGCAGACGACGGCGAGAGGTTTCCCCGCGGGGAGATGCGGGAGAGTCTCTTTGAGGGCGCCGGAGAGATGGAGTTGCGGAGTCTCGGGGGTGATGCGCAGAACGGACTTGCCAAAACGGAAGATGCTGTGGGCGGCGGCTTCGAGCGCTTGGGCAGCAGGATCGCCGGCGCCGCCGGTGATGACAACCTGAATCGGGTGAAGCGCAAAGAGTGTGGCAGCGAGGCCGTAGGTGGCAGCGAAGAGACCGTATTGAGGTGCGATGCCGGCGAAGGCTTCGAGCGTTTTTTGCGCGAAGGCGTGGTAGCGGTCGTCACCGGTGAAGGCGTGGAGGCGAATTAGAGCTATGGGGGCGACGGAGTTTGCTCCGGGCGTGGGAGAATCCTGAAAGGGTTTGCGGCGGACGTCGAGGCCGCCCATGGGAGCAGCGTCCGAGGGGCGATCGAAAAAGCCGCCACCTTCGGCGTCGCCGTAGCGTGCGATAGCAAGGTCCATCGTTAGCTGCGCGGCTTGGAAATAGCGCGGCTCCAGAGTGGTTTCGTAGGCATCGAACAAGGCGAGAACACTGAAGACTTGATCGTCGAGCGAACCATCTAGCGGAGGGCCGCCGATGCGATGGCCGAAGCCGCGGGTTTCGCTCCAAACTTCCTTCAACATGCGGTCGAGAGTTTTCAGGGCGAATTCACGGCAATTCCCGCCGAGTGAACCGCCCAGGACGCGCGCAGCACCAAGGTAAGCCGAGACAAACATCGCATTCCAGGAAACGTACATCGTTTTGTCGATGTAGGGCGTGGGACGGAGCAGCCGCGCGGCCAGCATTTTCTCCTTCACCTTGGCAAGGGTCAGCCGAACAGCGGCTTCGTCGAAACCGAGTTGCTTGGCGATGTCGGAAGGTGTTCGCGCGATCCATAGGACATTCTTGGCGGGATTGTGGTGCATCTCTCCGTGCGGCTCGACGTCATAGTAGAGCTCGACGGCGCGCGATTCGTCCGCGGTGAGCACAGCGCGGACCTCGTCGACGGTCCAGGTGAAGTAGTCGCCGTCGTCCTCGAGCGAATAGTCGGCGTCCTGGCTCGCGTAGAATCCGCCGCTTACCTGATCGGAAAGGACTGCGTTGACCCAGTGGATGATGTCCTCGGAGGATTCGCGAAGAAAATCATTTTTCGTAACTTGATAGGCGTGAAGATAATTTCGCAAGAGCTCCGAATTGTCGTAGGACATTTTTTCGAAGTGCGGGACGAGCCAGCGCTCATCCACGGAGTAGCGGTGGAAGCCGCCGGCGAGCTGGTCGTAGACGCCGCCGCGGGCCATTTTTTCGAGGGTGGTTTCGGCCATAGCCAGCAAATGTTTTTCTTTTGTTTGCTGATAACGCTCGAGGAGGAGATCGATGGCGGAGGCATGGGCGAATTTCGGCGAGCGGCCGAAGCCACCGTTTTTGATATCGAATTGCTGGGTGATGGAGCGGATTTGCGCGTCAACGACGCCGGGATCGAACTCGGCCCTCGCGCCGGTAAACATTTCCGCTTGCGCGACGGCGTCGGCGAGTGAATTTGCGGCGCGCTCGAGCTCGGCGCGCTTGTTGCGATAGGAATCGGCGACGGCGAGGAGCACGCGACGGAAACCGGGGCGCCCCATCTGGTCATCGGGCGGGAAATACGTGCCGCCGAAAAAAGGCTTGCCGTCGGGGAGAAGAAAACCGGTGAGAGGCCAGCCACCTTGTCCAGAAATAGCGCTGATGGCTGATTGATAGCGTGAGTCCACGTCAGGACGCTCGTCGCGATCGACTTTCACGGGAATGAAGTGTTCGTTGATAATTTTCGCGATTTCGGCGTTTTCGTAGCTTTCGCGGTCAATAACGTGGCACCAGTGGCACCAGACCGCGCCGATATCGAGGAGAATGGGCTTGTCAGCCGATTTGGCGCGAGAGAACGCGGCATCGCCCCATTCATACCAGTCAATGGGCTGGTGGGCGGCAGAGCGGAGATAGGGACTGGCGGAATCTTTCAGACGGTTTGCGGGATGGTCGGTCAAAGCAGCTCGCAGTTTGACGTGCGAAGGACGGAAAGCGGAGGTCCTTCGCCTCGCTCAGGATGACAGCAAAAAAAGAAGCCGGTCTGAAGACCGGCCACTACAAGAAAACTATTGCACGGTGTCGCCTGGGTTCACATCGCGCGGGTCAAGCGGCTTGCGGCCGGAAAAACCTTCATCCTGGCGGTGATAGAAACGGATGCGGTCTTCGCCAAGCTTCCAACAGAGATAGACCTCTTCATTGCCAAGGAGCGATGGAAAATCGAGCAGGCCGATTTCGAGATCCTTGATCAGGCAGCCCGTTTCGAGAATACGGCTGAGCGCGGACTTGAAGCTCTCCGCGAGCTGCTGGTGCTGTGCGCGAAGTCCGGAAAGCTTTTCGTACGGGACGAGCACACCACCCATCATCATGATGCGGGCGGAGACGGCGTTGAGATCCCTGTCGAGATCGGCGAGCTTCTTGCGGCAATCCATGGCCTCAACGAGGAAAGGTTCCAGCTCTCGGCGGGTGCGCTCCGCCTCGCGCAGAGTAAAGAGCCGCGGCTGCGGCTCGGGAGCGTCCTGATCGGGTGCGTTGTCTTCGTCTGCCATTGTGTATCCGATCCGTATTGCGGCGTGCGATTTCCTGACGCGGCGATGCTACCGCAAACTGAGCATGCGGTCGAGCGCAACGCGCGCGTAGTGGCGCGTGCGTTCGTCCACGGAGATGCGGTTGACGATGTTTCCGGCAGCCAGATTTTCAAGCGCCCAAAGCAGATGTATGGGCGTAATGCGGAACATCGTCGTGCAAACGCAGACGCTGGAGTCCAGCGACATCACTTTGCGGCTGGGTAATTCCTTGCTGAGGCGATTGACGAGGTGTATTTCCGTGCCGATGGCCCACTCAGAGCCGGCGGGCGCCGCGGTGACGGCCTTGATGATGCCTTCGGTCGAGCCGATCTGGTCGGCGGCCTGCGCGACCTCGAAACGGCATTCCGGGTGAACGATGACGCGAATACCGGGATGCTCGCGGCGGACGCGTGCGACGTGCTGCGGCGTAAAACGCTGGTGCACCGAACAGTAGCCCTTCCACAGGATGACCCGGGCGGCGCGAATGGCTTCGGGTGAATTTCCGCCGAACTCCTGATAGGGATCCCAGACAATCATTTTGTCGAGAGGAATGCCCATGCGGAAGGCGGTGTTGCGGCCGAGATGCTCGTCGGGAAGAAAAAGAACTTTTTCGCCATGCTGGAAAGCCCATTCCATGACGACGGCGGCGTTGGAGCTGGTGCAGACCGAGCCGCCATGTTCGCCGGTGAAGGATTTAATCGCGGCGGTGGAATTCATGTAGGTGACGGGAAGGACTTTCAGATCGCCGAGGGAAGAGAGTTCGCTCCAGCAGGACTCGACCTGGCCGATGTCCGCCATGTCCGCCATGGAGCAGCCCGCGTTGAGGTCGGGGAGCACAACGACTTGATGCTCGCGGCGGAGTATGTCGGCGCTCTCGGCCATGAAATGGACGCCGCAGAAGACGATGTAGCGGCCATCGGCTTCGGCGGCCTGGTGAGAAAGCTTGAGGGAGTCACCACGGAAATCCGCAAACTTGACCACTTCGTCGCGCTGGTAGTGGTGGCCGAGGATGACGACGTCTTTGCCTAGACGTGCTTTCGCGGAGGCGATGCGGTCATCCAAAGTGTTGTCAGACATCAAAAGGTAGCTGTCAAAATCGCAACCCACGCCCTTTTCGACTTCCGGTGCGTGGAGGGTTGGCGGCGGAGCGATGCCGACCAGCGACGGCAATTTCAAGATGGAGGTAACGTTGCTCATTTTCGCTTCATTGATTCGATTGCCGAAAGGCCGGCGGCGACCCCTGCTGGTTAGATGAATTTTCCCGTGATTTGGTGCAATTATCCGCTATCCCCCGATAAACACCATAGTACGAGAGGGCGGTACGAAATCCGGCTCATTGATGCGATGGCCTTTTTCTTTTTCCATGACCACGGAGTGGATGTAGGTTTCCATGTCGTCATCCGAGGCCCCTTCACGGAGCAGGGCGCGCAGATCGTGGTCGTCCTTGCTGAAAAGGCAGGTCCGCAGCTTGCCATCGGCGGTGAGGCGGATGCGCGAGCAGTGGCCGCAAAAGGGCTGCGTGACCGGCGCGATGAGGCCGATCTCGCCGGGAGCGCCGTCGGCGAAGCGATACTTGCGCGCGGTTTCACTGCGTTCGTGGGGGATCTGCACGAGCGGCCAGCGCGCGTGGATGCGCTTGTAAATCTCGGCGGCCGGAACGACCAGATCGCGCGTCCAGTGGCGATCGGCATCCAGCGGCATGAATTCGATGAAGCGCATGATGACGCCGCGCAGGCGCGCAAAAGCAGCGAAGGATTCGACTTCGTCATCGTTGAGGCCGCGAACGAGAACGGCGTTGACTTTGGCGGGAGCCAACCGCGAGCTTTGGGCGGCGTCGATACCGTTCATCACGGTCGCGAAAGATTTGGTGCGCGTGATGCGCTCGAACTTCGCGGGGTCCAGGGAATCGAGGCTGATATTGATGCGGCGGAGACCGGCCTGGAGAAGCCGCTCGCAACGGTCCGCGAGAAGATGGCCATTGGTGGTCATCGAAAGATCTTCGACACCGAGAGCGTGGAGACGCGCAATGTAATCTTCGACTCCATTGCGAACCAGGGGCTCGCCTCCGGTGATGCGGATCTTGCGGATGCCGAGGCGAAGAAAAATGCGCGCGAGCCGGTCGAGCTCAGGCCAGGAGAGAATTTCGTCGTGATCGCGGTAGTTTTCGGGGTCGGCGGAGCGGCAATAAACGCAACGGAAATTGCAGCGATCCGTGACGGAGATGCGCAGGTCGGTGATCTGGCGCCCGAATTTGTCGTGCAGGGTCATGGTGTCCAAAAATAAACAAGCCCGATTCGGTGCTGGGAATCGGGCGCCCGACGGAAAAATGCACATTTCCGTCGAAGTCGCTCCTTTCCAGGCACAGGTTTCACACCGTGCGCGGTTTGCCAAAACCCGGCTTACCGCAAAAGGGAGGCGCGGGCGTTTCCACCCGAACCCTCCGTCCCGAACAATAAAAGTCATTCCTCGCCGGGACGTCGCCCCTGCGCCATAGGCTGTCTCTCCCACAGGCCTCAGGGGTCGGAGTGTACAGGCTAAGCTTACGCCTGTGCGGTCCGGGCTGCAATTCAACGCTGCAGCGGGGCGAGACGCGGGCGGGGCGCGGGATTGTGATAGAGTTTTGCCACGCCATGCGGATATTCGTCTTAGGGGCCGGGGCGACCGGCTCTCTTCTTGCACAATTACTGGAGAGGCAAGGACATACGGTCTGGTGCGGCGATCGCGACCTGGAGCGCGCGCGGCGCTTTCTGGGTAAGAAGAGCACAATTCCCCTCACGGAAGTGAATGCGCGAAATCTCCGTGGAATCGTACGCGCTGCGCGCGGCTGCCAGTTGATTGTCAATGCCTCGGCCTCGGTATTCAATGAAATCGTGCTGCGAGCGGCGCTGCGGCTGCGCGCACATTACCTGGACCTGAGCTCACACCTGAGGCGGAATCCGTTCCAGGCTGAGCAATTCCGCTACGCAAAGCGGTTCGAAGACAAGAATCGCGCGGCGCTGATCAATGCGGGCGCGGCGCCGGGGCTGACGAATTTGTTGGTAAAGCGCGCGGCGGACCAACTCGATGAAGTCCACTCCGTGCATATCCGGCTCTATGAGAGCAGCGAGAGCGATGATCCGATATCGCAATGGTCTCCGGAAGTATCGTTCGACGAGGCGGTGTCGCACCCGCGCATCTACCGCGGCGGAAAGTACCTGCTGGGCAAACGATTTTCGGAGATTGAGAAGTTTCGGTTTATGGAGCCCATCGGGACGGCTCGCGTGGTGCTCGCGGCACAGGACGAAGTGGCGACACTGCCGCACTTTGTTCCCATGCGCGACCTCGAGGTAAAGATCGGCGGGAACGAGATTGACCGGCTGCGGCGCTGGCACAAGCAAGGAAAGCTGCATCGCTCGCGCGGGATGGCGCGGCACCGGTTTCCCCAAACGTCCTCGCCGCGAATGATCGCGAAGCTAATCCGGCAAGGGATTCTCCAGAATGCGCGGTTTGCGGCGGCTGTGCTGGTGCGCGGATTCAAACGAAGCGCCAAAGGAGACCAGTATCAGCTGATTCGCAGCGATTGCACGTTTCCTACGCTCTACCAAATTCGGCAGCAGGGACGCTTGACGACCCCGGTGGCCTACGCAACAGCGCACATCGCCGCGCTTTTCATTAAATTTTTCCCCAGAGACCTCGCTGGCGTCTTTGCGCCGGAAATGCTGCCGGTGGAAACACGCCGCGCCATCCTTGCCGGAATCCGCGCACACGGCGTGCGTATCGCGCACAAGACAACAATCCTCAAACGCAGCCATGAGGACGAAGAAGAGTTCTGATGAGAACTTCAGGCCGGGCAGTCTCTATGGCCGGGCTTCGAATATTAAATTGAATGGCGTTTGCGTGGCCCGGCGGAAGCGAGAAAATCCTCCGGATGTGACCACTTCCCGAAGACGCTTCTCCCCTGCTTGCGCTCCGAGCGCAAGGCCCACTTCTTGTGACAAGGAAGCGGGGGTGCAAAGGAGCGTGGAAGCACCGTAGAAGGCACGGCCGATCGGATTAAGATTATCTTCGAGTTTATCGCCGGCGAAGGGTTCGACAATCATCCAAGTGCCATCTTTTTTGAGCGTGCTGTGAACGTGAGCGGATGCCCCGGCGGGATCGCCCATGTCGTGCAAGCAATCAAAGAAAGTCACGAAATCGTAGTCCTTGCCGGGATAGTCCTTTGCCTTGGCGACTTCGAAGCGGATTCGGTTGCCAACGCCCGCATCTCTTGCGCGCTGCTTCGCCGCTTCGATCGATTTGTCGTGGTAATCGAATCCGGCAAACTCAGACTTCGGATAAGACTTGGCCATCAAGACGGTGGATGCGCCGAGGCCACAGCCGACATCGGCGACGCGCGCGCCGCTCCTAAGTTTTTGTTCGACGCCCTCGAGAGAGGGAATCCAGGCGCTGACGAGGTTGGCGGCGTAACCAGGGCGAAAAAAGCGTTCGGTGCCGACGAAGAGCTCCGGGTGATGTTCGTGCCAGCCCATACCCGCTCCCGTCTTGAATCTTTCCGTGAGCTGCTCCTCGGATTTAGCAGCAGCGAGGGCCACTTGAAACGCTCCCGGCAAGAAGACCGGGCTGGTTTCATCGGCCATCGCGAAAGCCTGTTCTTCGCTGAGATGAAATTTCCCAGTAGAAGAATCGTAAGTGACATAGCCTCCGGCGGCTTGTGCGCTCAACCACTCGCGCACATAGCGTTCGGCGGTGCCGGTGCGCTTGGCAAGCTCCGCGGGAGTCTGCGGTCCGCCAGACGCAAGAGCTTTGTATAAACCGAGCTTGTCACCGATGCGAATCAATGCGGCGTTGAAGGTGGCGCCAAAATCGACAATCGCCTTCCCAAGGAATTCGTGAAGCTTGTCCTGATTTATGGCCATGTCTTTCTCCGTCAGAGAATTGAAGCGTAGGCTTCCATTGAACTGGATTTTAGGGCCTCATCCGGGTAAAGGCAAGCGAGCTCAGCAGCAGCGATTGGGGCGTGAATAGCGGCGATTGAGCTGCTCGACGTAAAACTCCGCAGCGGTAAGCTGTCGGCGTTCGGCCGGACGTTCCGCGACGAAACGCAAGTAGCGCTCGTAGGCGGAATCGCCGCACCATTCGCGCAAGCCGCGCCAGAACCTGCGGAGCCACCGGGAAGCGGATTTTGCCCCGTGTCGCATCAGTCGTCTCCGTGAGCCGCGCCCGAATAGCCCGTGGCCCACTGCGTGCGCACATACGGCGATTCGTGAAGAACAATTTCGCGGCGCCGGCCAAGAATTACGCACCACTGAATCACCGCCTCGATAATCATCAGCAAAATCATGAGGGCCAGAACCAGCGTAACCGCAGCGTCGAGGCGCAAGTTGAAGATGAGCCGCTGGGTCTCGGCAATTCTTGCTGCCGGAATCGCGCCGCTCGCAATTTGCGCCGCCAACTCGTTTGCGCCGGACAGGAAACCTATGCGCGGATTGGCATCGAAAACTTTCTGATAGCCTGCGGTCATGGTGATGGTAATGAGCGCGGCCATGGGAATCATCGTCACCCAAAGCCAGCGGAGGCGGCCCATTTTCATCAAGATGGTGGTGGCTACGACGAGCGCGACGGCCGCAAGCAACTGATTGGAAATGCCAAAGAGCGGCCAGAGCGAATTGATTCCTCCGAGCGGGTCAATGACGCCCTGATAAAGAAAGTAGCCCCACGCGCCCACAATGACTGCGCTGGAAAGCATTATGCCGGGCAGCCAGCTTGTCCGCGCAAACGGCTTCCAAAGGCGGCCGCCGAGCTCCTGCACCATGAAACGTCCCACGCGAGTGCCTCCGTCAAGCACCGTGAGAACGAAGAGCGCTTCGAACATGATGGCGAAGTGATACCAGATGCTCAGAAGGCGCTCGCCTCCGATGGTGTTGGAAAAAATCTGCGCCATGCCCACCGCCAGCGATGGAGCGCCGCCGGCGCGATTCAGCAAAGTCTTTTCGCCTACGAGACGCGCAAGGTCCGTCATCGTTTGCGCCGTCAGCGGGAAGCCCCACTGGCTGATCGTGGCAGCAGCGGCCGCAGGCGTGCTGCCTACGATGCTCGCAGGGCTGTTGATGGCGAAATAAACGCCCGGGGTCATCGAGCAAGCCGCGACCATGGCCATAACGCCCACGAAGGACTCCAGCAACATCGCGCCGTAGCCGATAAAACGCGCTTCACTTTCACGAATGATCATTTTCGGCGTCGTGCCGGAGGAGATGAGCGAGTGAAATCCGCTGATCGCGCCGCAGGCGATGGTGATGAAGCAAAACGGGAAGATTTTTCCGGCAAAGATGGGGCCCGTGCCATCCACAAAACGCGTGAGCGGCGGCATCAGGATGGGCGGCCTTACGATCAGGATTCCCGCGGCAAGGATAAAGAAAGCGCCTGCCTTGATGAAGGCAATCAGATAATCGCGAGGCGCAAGAAGCAGCCAGACAGGAAGGGTGGAAGCGATGTAGCCGTAAATGATGAGCGCGAATGCGAGAGCGACGCCGCTGAGAGTGAACACATGCGACCAAGAGGGCGAATCTCCCACCCAGCGCCCGGCCACTACCGCGAACAAAACGAGCGCCAGACCGATCAGCGAAGCTTCAAGCACGCGGCCAGGCCGGAAAAAGCGCAGGTAAACACCAAGGAGCAGAGCGATGACGATGGTCATAGTCAGCGTAAAAGTGGCCCAGGGCGAAGCTTTTAGCGCGTTGACGACCACCAGAGCAATCACCCCGAGCAGAATGATCATGATGGCAAGCACCGCGAGCTGCGTAATCAATCCACCGCGGCTGCTGATTTCTTCGCGCGCGATCTGGCCGAGCGATTTTCCGTCGCGGCGAATCGAACAGAACAAAATGATGAAATCCTGCACGCAGCCGGCGAACGCCGCTCCGGCAATCAACCAGAGCGTGCCCGGCAAATAGCCGAATTGCGCGGCCAGCGTCGGGCCGACGAGCGGTCCGGGACCTGCGATAGCCGCGAAATGATGGCCGAAGAGAACCCACTTGTTGGTGGGGACAAAATCGCGGCCGTCATCCTTGCGCTCGGAAGGAGTGGCGCGCGTGTCATCTAGCACGAGCAGGCGCGCGGCGATAAATGCGGAGTAAAGACGAAACGCCACGAGATAACAGCACACCGCGGCAATAACGAACCATATAGCGTTGAGGGGTTCGCCGCGGTGCAACGCGATCGCGCCGAGCGCCCCGGCGCCGGCGACCGCAACGGCCAGCCAAATGACGATGCGGACGAAGCGCTTCATTTTACTTTACTGGGCAACGTGGCGGTGCTCATGAATCTGGCGATGTCCTGCTTGAGCTTGGCGAGCGACGGCGCGTGAACGTACATCATGTGTCCCGCTTCGTAGTAAGCGCCGCTCAAATGGCCGCGCAGGGATGCGTCTAGGCCGAGATGATCGAAGGTGTAATCTGCGGCGAAAAATGGTGTGGCGAGGTCGTAGTAACCCTTGGCGACGAAAACGTGCAGAAAAGGATTTTGCGTCATGGCGCTGCGCAGAGTCTCGGCGACGTTAACGTAGCGGTTCTCATAAGGCTCGAAGTTCCACGGCTGCACGCGGGGGGTGAGGATTTCGTAGGGCAGGTCGCTTTCAAATTTCAGGTCGTTGCGGACGTAGTCGAGCAACACGCCGGTGTACGGACCGATGATCGCCGCCATGCTGGGGTCGTAGTCGGGCCGCGAGCCCGCGGAATCAGCGTCGATGCCGAGGAAGCGGCCATCGATGCGCCCGACAGTGCGGCGCTGGTCGCGCAGGAGCTCCTTGGTAAAGCGGCCGAGCTGCACGCGGAGATTGCACTCGTCCACAAAATTTGTGGTAAGACCTGTGAGGCGCGCGAGTTTCTGGGCAATCTCTTTGCGGTTGTCGGAAGTGAGTGTGTCTCCTGTCATCAAGGCATCGGCGTACTCACCGGCGGCGAATTTGCGCGACTCGTCAATCGCTTTTTGCAGATCGCCCTGCAACTCCGCCGCGAGTTTTTTGTGATACCAGGCGATGGCGGTGTAACTCGGAAGATAGAGAACGTACGGCAAATCGTTGCCGGCATCAAATTCCGCGGTCTCGAAATTCAGGATCGAAGAGACGAGCACGATGCCGTTCAGGTACATGCCGAAGTGCTGTTGCAGGTAACCGGAAAGTCCCGCGGCGCGCGTTGTGCCATAACTTTCGCCGGCGAGAAATTTCGGCGAGGGCCAGCGCTTGTTGCGCGTGGCGTACAAGCGGATGAATTCCGCCACGGATTGCACATCTTCCTCGATTCCGTGGAATTGTTTCGGCGGCTCTCCGGGAACGGCGCGGCTGTAGCCGGTCGAAACGGGGTCGATGAAAACCAGATCGGTGACGTCAAGAAGAGAGGCATCGTTGTCCACGAGCTTGTAGGGTGGAGGGAGAAGCGCGCCCGCATCGCCCATCTGCACGCGGCGCGGACCAAAAGCTCCCAGGTGCAACCACACCGAGGATGAACCCGGGCCGCCATTAAAGCTGAAGGTGATGGGGCGCTGCGCGGCATCGGACACGTCATCCTTGGTGTAGGCGACGTAGAAAATGCTGGCCTTGGGAGTGCCGTCCTCAAGCTTCAGCAGGATCGTTCCGGCGGTGGCGGTGTACTTGAGCTCCTGCCCGCCGATGCGCAGGGAGTGTTTCGAGGTGACGATTTTTTCTTCCGGCGCGGGCGGCGTTTTCTTTTCTTCTTTTGGCTTTTCGGACGGCTTCTCCGCGGGATTCTGTGCCGCTTGTTGAGCAAAAGCAGGATTCGCGCAGAGCAGATACAGCGCGGTAGCACACAGCAAGAAATAAAAACGCTTCATCGTCGGCAAAGCTCCCTCGTAGAATTTGCGGCAAAGCAATCGCGATACCCGGGGCATCGTATGCGAGTGCGCCGAACGCGTCAATCGTCTTGAAGCGCAGGCAAAGCGAGGGGAACGCAATTCCTATGGCGCGACGCGAAGGAATCCGACTTCTTGCCTGCGGTGCGCCTGTGAGCGCCATGATTTTATAAGGACGAAGTCACTCCGGGAGTGAAGTAAATCGAAGGAGCGGCAAAAGATCACGAAAGATTTTTGCGACTTCGCCCGGATAGGAGGCGCGGGTTGTGGCGGCAGGAGAAAATTTGCGACGGACGACCCAGCCCTGGATTTTCTTCCAGTCACCGGGACTCACCGGCCAGCCGTCGTGTTTTGTCCATTCCCCTTTTTCGCTGGAATACCAATAGCTTTCGTAACGTCGCCCAAGGCGCTTTTTTTGTTGCACAAGCCACTTCGGATTTACAAGGAGTCGTGGTTCCGCGATCCGCACGAGCGCGGATTCCTTGCGCTTCGGCCCCGCATAGATTGCGTAGCCGGCGGTGGCAGTGTCCGCGGAAATGCCGCCGTAGAGTTGGCCGCTCTCGCGGCCTCCCGGAAGCACAGCGGTGAATCTCAAATACATTTGCGGCCGGTAGGGCGTCTTGTCCTTGGCGAACCTTATATCGCGATTGATGCGTGAAAAATTCGCGCCGGTGCGGCCGGAGGTATCGAAACGCGAATCGAGCTGAAGGACGGCCGGAGCCATCACTTCGAAAAAACGCCGGAAAGGCTGAACGACGAATTGCTGGTAACGTTCCCGGTTGGCGTCCATCCACGGTTTTTGATTGTGGCGAGCCAAGTCGCGGAAAAATCGAAAGGTTTCGCTACTGAAGATGGGCATTGCGGCTGCCTTAGTAGCCATAGGATGACCTCGGTACCGGACAAGCGTCATTCAGCCTACACGATTCACAAGCAGCGTCAATTGGACTATGCTGTCCGGCTCGCCAAAAGGGGTTCCGGTAGCGCGCTTCCTTACGAACTTTTATAACGGCGATGACAACAATGCCAAGGAAATTGCTTGCAGCGCGAATTCTGATGGCAGGGCTGTGCATAGACGGCGGCTTCAGCTTCAGTCTCTAGAACGTCCAGATTGGCGCTTGCGGAGAGAGCGGACGGGCGCTAGTCTTCGCAAATGAGCCAATTCACACCGACAGAAAGAACAAAAGTCCGGCGCAAACCCGACCGCGGGAGTTACGACCGCGAATTGATTTACAAAATTCTCGACGAGGCGTTCGTGTGCCAAGTAGCGTTCGTCGTGGACGGGCAACCCTTTGTGGTGCCGACGAATTATGTGCGCGTGGGCGACAAACTGTATCTGCACGGCTCGACGGCAAGCCGATTGATGAAAACGCTGGGGAGCAGCGCGCCATTCTGCTTGAACGTAACGCTGCTGGACGGCATCGTGCTCTCCCCCACGGCCACAGGCCACTCCGTCAATTACCGCTCGGTGGTGGTCATAGGCAAGGCCGAACCGGTCGAGGGAGAAGATGCGAAGCGTGCGGCAATGCGCGATTTCGTCGAATACGTGATTCGCGGCCGGTGGGCGACAGTGCGCCCGCCGAGCGAGCAGGAACTGAAAGGCACAATGGTTCTATCCGTGCCACTGGTCGAAGCCTCCGCGAAAGTACGTACGGGCTTTGCGGTGGATGGCGATGAAGAGTACGCCGGCGCCGCGTGGACAGGAGTGATTCCACTCAAGTGGACGGCCGGAGAGCCCGTGCGCGACCCGCGCGGAAATTCGAGCATTCCCGTGCCCGAAAACATCGTGCGCTATTCGCGCCCGCAGTAGGCGGATAGAAGCGAGAAATTAGCCCAGAGCGCACGGTGGATCTTCCCCAGAGATCACGGGGAAGCTGAGGCTTCGCGTTTGTTCTGTTTCTTTTTGTTTTTCTTGCGCTTGGCGGCGCGCTCGTGCATTCGCCGGACGACGAGCTGGATGCGTTTCTCACGGGTGCGCGCATGCTTCGCGGAATCCACGTACTGAACGATCTGGCGGCGGAGCGCCGTAGTAAGCGTAATAAAAGTGGCGAGCGCGCGAGGTTCATCGGCGAGGCCCGCCGCGAAATCCTGAGGGAGCACAACTTCTCGGGGCTCGGTGTCGAGGAGCAAAGTGACTTCGACAGTGGCTCCGGCATCAATGCGTAATTTGCGCCAGATGCGGCTGTGCACGTGGAGCCGGTAGCAGCCACCGCCCCGAGGAACGAGGGTGCTCTTCAGCGGAAGACCCTCAATCCAGCCGTGCACGGGAATATGCAGGGCATTCTCTCCTGCAACGCTGCGAAGTGCTTTGGACACGTCGCGGGGGACATCGACGCAGCGCATGATCCAGATTTTTCGGAGGCGCGCCGGAAAAACATGCGGCTGGTCGGGGCGGTTCATGTGTGGACCAGGATAATGCTCCTGGGTCGCGTAGGAAAGCATTCGAGACGGCCGAATCCTAGCCCCCCTCCCCCCAGGTTTTTCATAAGTGTTCATTCTAAAGGAGGTTAAAGTCGTTTGTTTTGATGCACTTTTACAAGTGTTGATTCTAAGGAAGTTACGCCAGATCTTTGTTAGCTAGTTGGTTACTAGAATGCCCAGGACGAGCCTGAAGCAGCCGGGTGACTGCGATTGACGTACTTTTACTTAAAAATATCATACCACATACATTATCTCCGGGTCAAGCGGAAAGTTCCGGAGATAGCGTCAAGATGTTTGTATAGATTCTGGGAGGGTCTCATTTCCCAGGAACGATTCAGGTGGCTGGCCAGGCCGAAGAGGCGTTTATCGGACTCCTACTTCTTGGTGGAGGAGCCGGCGAAGGCGGTGGCGAGGCCGAGGGAGATCAGAAGAGACGAGTGGCTGGGGATCATGGGGGTCAGGCCGCGGTCAGGAGAAGCGGCTCGCCTTTCGCGATGACGATGGTGTGTTCGTAATGCGCCGAGAGGCTGCCGTCGGCGGTACGGACGGTCCAGCCGTCTTTGTCGAGCGTGACGTTGCCAGTACCCGAGGCGATGATCGGCTCGATGGTGATCACCAGGCCTTCGGTGAGGATATGTCGAGCGAGTGGGTCGGCGAAATTGGGGACGCTCGGCACTTCATGAATCGTGCGGCCCATGCCGTGGCCGCCCAACTCGCGGATGACGTGAAAGCCGCGGCGGCGAACCTCGCGCTCGACGGCACGGCCGATGTCTCCGGTGCGATTTCCGGCGCGCGCGGCGCCGAGTGCTTGGCGAAAAGCTTTCTGGGCGCAATGCGCGAGTTGATGCGCGGTTTCGCTCGAGGGTGGAACCTGGATGCTGACGGCGGAATCGGTATGGTAGCCGTCTTTTTCGGCGGTGAGGTCGAGTTTCACGAGGTCTCCGGGCAGGATGGCGCGATTGCCGGGAATGCCGTGCACGACTTCATCGTTCACGCTGATGCAGACGTCGCCGGGAAAGCCGTAGACCATCGGCGGAGAAGAGCGAGCGCCATGCGCAGCGAGGACGCGCGAGCCGATTTCGCAGAGCTCCGCGGTGGTGACGCCGGGGCGGATTTTTTCGGCCATAGCGCGCAAGGCTTTGGCGACGATTAGGCCGCAGGCGCGGAGCTTTTCGAGTTGTTCGGGACTGTTGATGGACATAGAGCCTCAATCGCAATGTATCAGAACGGTTGTGCCGCGGCAAAAGTCAAGCTCAGGAGCGGGAAGGCAGGATGAAAAGCACGGGTCTAAAGACCCGCCACTACAGCGGCACCTAGTTGCAACCGCAACCGCCGCCACCGCAACAGCTGCCTCCACCACCACCGCCGGAGAAGGTCGTGGAAGGTTTGGCTGAGGCGCCGTTGCTGGAGCCGTTGGAGGTGGCGAAGACGGAAAGCTGGAGCGTGGCTTTTTTGCTGGCGCACTTGGGACAGGCGATTTCCTGCTGCTTGTTGATTACGATTTTTTCAAAGTGTGTATCGCAATCGTCGCAAATGTATTCGTAAATCGGCATGGTATCCCTCGGACCTATCTCCCGTTCCATTATACCAGTCCTGCCGAGCGATGAATTACCTCGGCAAATACAACTGGCTCCGGTAAACCGGAGCCAGTCGGAAACTGCGGAGGTGACAGGATGCGTAGTGCAAAGACGGGGCGCAGCATGCTGCGCCCCTACAAGGGAACAAAGGACTAGTCGCCGGCGACGGCTTCGGCTGCCTTCTCCGTGGACTCGGGCTTGGTGGCGGAGTTGCCGTTGGAATGGCCGTTGCCATTTCCGTTTGCGGGGGCGATGGTGACGGGCTTGCCAGCATTCGTAAAGTTCGCCGGAACGGCCTTGGCAATATCCTGCACGGTGCCGATTTGGACGACGGTGGGCTGAGGCTTTTTCAGCACAAGTTCCTCGTAGATGGCGCGAACCTTGGCCTGCTCTTCGTAGGCCTTCTTGCGGCGCGCGCGGTCTTCTTCGGCGGCGGTCTGTGGAATATCGTGCTCGAGATGGCGGACGCGGGAAGCGTCGTTGGTGTCGATCTTCAGAGAATGCTCGTAGCTCTGGAGGTTGACGCTCTTGCCTTTGGCGTAGATCTCGTGCTTGCCGTGGGTCTTGTACCACTCGGCGACGGTCGCGTTCTTGTGCATGTTCTCAATGATCTGGCGCCAGCCCACACCGGTGTTGTACGCGCAGAAGGAAATTTCGCCCTGCTGCGTGGCGTAAGGGATGATGCACATTTCGGTGCGGCGGAAGTCGTAGTTGAACAAATCCTGGAACCACATGCCAGCGATGAAGAGGAAGTTCCACGGGTCGGTCTGGCGGCGCTTCATGGCGTCGTTGAAGTCGCGGTCCGGCGAAGTGCGGCCATACTTTACAGTGGACTTGTTTGTGAGCGCCCAGGTCTTGTCGAACTTCTTGAAGAGGTCGTAGAGCTTCAGACCCTTGGGTCCCTGGAAGGGATGGTAGTTCTTGAGAAGAGCCATGGCCATCATGAAGTTTGAAAAGCCCTTGCCGCGGGCGGCGTCGGTGATGGCGGTGACGTCTTGCGTCAATTGCGTGGCGTTGAGGAAGCGCGGGACGGGCGCCCATTCCTTGGTTTCCTTGTTGATCATGAGCGCGGTGCCGACGCCGCAGTTGGGGTGGCAACCGCAGGAGAGGGAGCCCCACTGCGATTCATTGCCCTTGACCATGTCCGCGAAGCCGGCAAAGGTGCTGATGAAGGAGATGGGGAACCAGTCGCGGGTCGGCTCGACTTTGCCGACTTGCTTGCTGACGTCCTTGGCGAGGTGCGAAAGAGTGTAGCGCTGGCGAAGGCGGCGTTCCGGCGTAATGTCCTCATCGCGGCCGGTGAAGGAAACCGGCTGGAAGCTGACAAAGGCGATTTTCTTGGGGTTCTCCATCGCGAACTTCACGACGGTGCCGACCTGATCGTTGTTGACATTGTTCACGATGGTGACGACGAGAACGATTTCGATGCCGGCTTCGTGCATGTTTTCGATGGCGCGAAGCTTGACGTCGAAGAGATTGCCGATCTGGCGGTGGCTGTTGGCATCGTTGCCGATGCCATCGAATTGCAGGTAGGCGTAGCGCATGCCTGCATTGAAAGCCTTCTTGCAGAATTCCTTGCTCTTGGCGAACTCGATGCCGTTGGTGGCGGCCTGGACGGAGTTGTAGCCAATCTTACGGGCGTAGGCGACCGCATCGAGGAAGAGCGGGCTCATGGTGGGCTCGCCGCCGGAGAACTGCACGGACATCTGGCGGCGCGGCTTGATTTTCAACGCGTTGTCGAGGATTTCCTTGACCTCTTCCCAGGCGAGTTCGTGGACGTAGCCAACCTGGTTGGCGTCCATGAAGCAGGGATCGCACATCATGTTGCAGCGATTGGTGAGGTCGACGGTGAGGACCGAGCCGCGGCCATAGCGAACCGTGCTGGAACCGTGCTTGTGCAGGTCTTCATCGTTGTGCGCGGGAATGTCGCGGCCGGGGAACTGCTTCTCAATCCAGTCGAGGAATTTGGAATCGATGGCCATCATGTCTTCGTAGTGGCCGTGGATGGGGCAGTCCTTGACCATCCAGACTTCGCCGTCGCGCTCGATGATCTGCGCCTTGATCTCGCCGACCTTCTCATGCATGAGGTCGCGCCAGTCTTTCTTGCCGGCGATGATGGCTTCGCGAGCTTCCTTCACACAGCCGGGGCAGAGCGAATCTGTCTGGCGCGGCCAGCCGAGGGTGGGCTTGGTCTTCTCCCATGACTTCAGCAGCGGTTTGTCCGACCACTGCGGCGTAACCGAGGGGTTGGGATTGCGTTTGTTGAAGAACTGGATCGTGTTAAAGGTGATCGCGGCGGTCTTGCAAACCGCCCAGTCAATCGTCCTGAAAATCTGCGTGCCTACTTGATTCGGCATAAACCTCTACCCTCGCTTTCGAAAGTTGCGGCCCAAACTACACCCAATGCTTTAGATGATGAGCGAGCCCTAATACAGCCCCCCGGGCTCGAAATAACCGTACCACGCCCAATGGGTACGTCCAATAAGCCTTTGGACACCTATAGTTTGACTGGTACGGGGGGAGGAAGCCAGCGGGTTGCGGCGAATGGGGAAAATTAGGGGGTGAATGGCGAAAATGGCCCTTGAGTGGGAGATTGAGGGCCGAGACGGAGGGGGTTACTCCCAGGGCGAATGGCCCTAAGTTTGCGCTCGTTGAGAAGATTTCTGTCCAAATTTGAACTAGATTGCCTACCCGTTCAGGGTGGGCCGCAGGACGGCGATGACAAAATGCGCGAAGTGCGATGCTCCTTCATCAAGCTGCAGCCAACGAACGACGCAGTGGTCGGCAAGATATTTCGTAACACGCGATTCGGCGATGCCCAAGTGTTTGGCGAGCTGCGGCTTGATGGATTCCGCGTCGCGGCGGCTCGAACCGCCGCGCAAGAGATTGCCGATGGCGATACGCAAAGTCTGGCAAGGCTCGACGTAGTAGTAGGTCGTGAGGTCAGAATCCGTCAGGAGAAAAACTCCGGGTCCGACAGGCGCGCCGTCCGATTCGCTGAGCTTTGCCGGCGGGCAGGTGAGCAGGCGGCGGAATTGCATTTCGAGAAGAGAAATGCGAGAAGAGAGCCCCGGATCGCCGTAGCGCCCCTTGGGCCCCACCGCCCCGGCCTCGACAGCAGGCTCGACAGGCAAACGCGGAAGCGCGCGGCTGTCAACGACGCGGGGAGGTTTCGGTTCGTCCGGAAGATCAAGAATGGCGGGAGCCGGGGATTGCTGAGCGGTTTGAGGAGGCACGGCTGGAAGTTCTTTGCTTGCGCCTGTCCTCCGCCGATTGCGCCCACCACGGCGGCCGCGCCGACGGGGCTTCCGGTCAACCGATGACGCGGATGCAGCTGCGGCTGCTTCCTCCCTGGGTTTGAGAGTCGATTCGGAATTGTCCTGGTTCTCTTCGAAAGGCAGCTCGGATTCCGGAGCGGGGTTCACCGGAATTGGCGGCGAAGTGAGAGCAAAATCGCCAGAGTCCGGAGCTGGGCTCTGCGGCGAGAGGCTTTCGGTAACAGTGCCGCCAAGCCGGGCGGCGGCTTCTTGCGCCTTGGTTTTCCAATCGGCACGGCGAAAACGTTCCGCAGCCGTGGCATACCATTTCGCGGCGTCGGCATTGAGTCCGGCGGATTCAAAATGGCGCGCGAGTTCGAAGGCCACCATGGCGTCGCGCGTTTTTTGAAAAAGGTTGGAGAGCTGCCCCGCGGGATCCTTACCGGTCCGGGCGCGACGGATGCGCGCGGTAATCTGTTTCCAGTCAGCCATGCGAGTTCCTGCATTGTAACAGTGGAAGCTCGCTGCTACCAGTAATCCGAGGGGCGGTGCGGGCGTAACTTTTTTGCTTCCTCAGTTGATTTAACATTGACCCGATAAAACGTTGAAAGTATCGTTCCACCAGACCTCTTGGAGGCGGCAATGGCGCAGTTGTGCGAAAGTGTTGCTGCGTTCCTCTCTCTGACACTTGTGGCGATGCCAGTTTGGAGCGCACCCAGCACCACTTTTGGAACAGTGCTGCTGGCGCAACGTGCGCATATCGGCATCGCGCCGGCGTCGGCCGGAACGACTGTCTTCGGCGGCGACAAACTCAGCACAGAGCAGTTTGGCAACATACAAATCCGGGCCGGGGCAGCCCGGCTGATGCTACGGGAATCGAGCAGCGCGACAATCAGCGAGCTCACCGGCACACCGTCCGCGGTTCTCCTAGAGGGCACGGCCGTCTTTTCGACCGCACTGGCAAATGCCTTCGCATTGCGTGCAATCACGGCGGAGATCCGGGCACAGAATGACGGGCCGACGATTGCACAGGTCTCAATCGTCAATTCCAAAGAATTGATCGTGCGCAGCACGCGAGGGGCACTGGCCATCACGGTGGGCGACGAAACTCAGGTGATCCCGGAAGCGACAGCCTACCGCGTGATTCTCGATCAGGAAGCAAATCCCGAGCAGCAGGGATCGCGGGGAGCAGGGACGAAAGATTTTGGCTGGCCGCCCCGCAAGGCCGGCAAAAGCCACTTTTATATTGTTTATATTGCTGCGATTGTCGCGACTAGCGTGCTGACTTACACCGCGTTAGATGAAGTGTTCGAAAGCCCGGACAAGCCGTAATCGTTTTCGTTCAAGAGATTTTCGCACGGCTCATACACAGAACGGGAAATCCACAACGCTCATAACGCCGCAATCACTTCAATTTCGAGCAAAGCATCTTTCGGCAGCCGAGCGACCTGAACGGTCGAGCGGGCCGGCGGCGCGGCGGTAAAATAGCGGGCGTAGACTTCATTCATCGCGGCGAAATCACTCATGTCCTTGAGAAAAACGGTCGTCTTCACGACGTGGTGCAAGTTAGTGCCCGCCGCTTCCAGGATGCCTTTGACGTTTTCCAGCGTTCGCTCCGTTTGCTGGCGAATATCGCTGCCAATCAAGTCGCCGGTTTTCGGATCCAGCGCCACCTGCCCGGACAAGTAAATAAAGCCGCTGGCTTTGACGGCCTGGGAATACGGTCCGATGGGTTTCGGCCCGCGATCTGTGTGAACAACTTCTTTCATGGAACATCCTCCTTAGAAAAACCCGCGGCTGCTGCCGACACATCATCGTGGCGGGCGCGAAACTCGTCGGGCACGCCGGGATGCTTCATCCACAAGCGGACAAACTCGGCGACATTCTGGTGCGACTCCTGTTCGAACGCAGAGATCAGATCGGCTAGGTTGAATCCCCGTCCGCGCCGGGCATCGAGCATGTGAGTGACGGCGTTGTTGAATGCGGCCTGGCCGTAACGTTCCTGCAAAGCGTAAAAGAAAAGAAAACTTTTGGCGCGGAGGAGAGCGGGATCTTCCGTCTTCTGCTTTGGAGCGTTCCACGGAATGAAGCGCAGCGCGCGGCGAATCGTCTCTTCGCGAACGGACGGCCCTTCGATGGATTCGCGGCCCAAGGCGGCGGCGTAGGCGGGCAAAGCATAAAGAGGAGCTTCCTGTTCATAGAAACCGGGATTCTGGCCATAGCCGAGCCAGCTTGCCGCCAACGAAGGAGCAACGGCAGCGCCAATTTTTGGAGTTCCACCGCTGATGTCAGCAAGAATGGTGTCGAGCGAAGCCATCTCCGCCGAAGTGGGCTCCTTGTCTTCGCCAAAGAATTTTGCGTAGGCAGATACTGGGGCGGAAAAACAGCCAGCCGCCACGGGGCATTCCACGATCCACAGAGGGTGCGCGTCCTTGCTGCGGCTTCCGAAAGCCGAGTCGTAGGCATTCATGGCACGAACAAGTGAATCGCTCGCAGCCTTCAAAGCGGATGCCTGCTGCGAAGTGCGCGTCCACAGGTAAACTTTTTGTTTAGGGGTGTCGAGCGAAGTGGCAACATAGCGCCCTGCCATCACGAATGGATGGCGATCCCTGGGCACTTGAGTGGCGCGGACTACTAGTTCATTGCGGCTTCGAGATGTTTTGACTTCTGTGCCGCTCGTGTGCACAACGAAGTTGTCCGGAACCTGCACGATTAAGTCCCATTTTGCGGGCGGCACACCGCCGGTTGGAAAGAGTCCCTTTGCGGGGAGTAATTCCGGGCTCCATCCTTGTGCCGGCAGGAAGAAAGCATCGGAGGCAAAGCTCAAGCCGGGCTCGCCAGGTTCGGGCTGCAGGATTTCGGCGGAGAGATGCAGGGTGTGGCGCGCGGTGACCGGCCACACTCCAGGAAATTTCAAAAGTATGTTGCGAGGATTAGCCGAGGAACTAGCGAAGGCGAGCACCGCGCCATCCCAGTCGGCGCGCGCCGCACCCATATGAAAACGGCGGCGGCCGGGTAAACGAAGCTCAAGCAAAGAAAGAGGTTGATTCCCCGAATTGCGCAGTTGGTAGTCCGCCTCAAGCAGAATTTTGGGCTCGGGTCCGGGCAGGAAATGCACACGGATTTCCTGTTTTTCAATTGTGTAGCCCGGCCCGAGGGCGGTGGTGCAGCCTACAGCCCAGGATCCCGCTGAGGCGAGGAGGAGAAGGAAGAAAGGGCGGAGATGAGAGCGCGGCGCCAAAGCGCTCTGATTGTAACGGGGGAAAGCCAGGGAAGCAAAAGGCACGGGGCGCGGGATGAGGGCGGCAATTTGGACCGGCCAGCGCTACCGGCGGCCGTGAATGCGCACGAAACCCGTATTCGAATGATTGCGCGCTTTCTCGCGCACGGTGGCTTCCTTTTCGGCTTGCTGGTCGGTCATACCGTGATTGATGCGCTCGAGAATCTGCTTTTCCGTGAGCCCAACGTTTTTGAGGCGGCCGATTTCGGCGCTGGAAAGCGTCGGCTGCCCTTGCATGCGGCGGTGAAGGAGTGTCTGAACGGTTGCATCGGACAGACCGACTAGCCTCAGCATTACTGCCTCCGTGCTTATGGTGTCGAGCTGGTCCGCGCGAGCGATCTCCAGAATCTCCGGATCGGCAAATCTCGCGTGCTCCAAATTTGCGACGGATTCCGCGCTCGTGAACAGGTGCTGGTGAGCATGAGCAGTGTTGACCAGGGCGATGCAGGTGTCATCGGTTACGCCGGCTTGTTTGAGCTTTACCAGCTGGGCGACTTCCTCGTCCGAGGCGTTCAACGCTTTGAGTTGCTCAATATTGCTGGACCTCATCCCGGCCCGATCGAGCGGCCGGTAGTCGGTAAGAATGTGCTTCTTGCATCCGCCCGCAAAGAGGATACACACACCGAGAAGCAGGATCCGATGCCGCTTGGGCTTGCACATGATTTCATTGTAGCGGGAGCAAGAATGCGCACCGGGAAGTGTGCTGTGGGTGATACCCGGCGAAAGGACAGGGTGACAATGGCGCAGAAGGATGCGAGTGAGAGCCGAGAGACACTTTACGTTTGATAGACGCGGTCGACGCCGTAAACGCCGGAGATCTTGCGAATATTCATTAAGATGGTTTCGAGCTGCCGGCGGTCTGCAATCTCGAGGTTCGCTTCGATGCGCGCGTTCAAGCGGTCGGGCCGGCTTTCGAGGATACGGATGTTGGAGCCCGCGCCGCTGATCACGGTGGTGATCTCCGCGAGGAGGCCCGGGCGGTCTTTCGCGCGGATGAGGAGTTGCACGGGGAACGTGGCGGCACCGACGCCGCCCCACTCGACAGCAATGCGCCTTTCAGTCTGGTAGAGAAGGTTTTGCACGTTGGGGCAAGCGCGAGTATGAACCGCGACGCCGCGTCCCCGAGTGATATAGCCGATGATGTCGTCGCCGGGTATTGGATTGCAGCACTTCGCGCGATAAACCAGCAGGTCGTCATGACCCTTGACGATCAGCGGCGCTTCGCCAAGACCCAGCATCCGTTTGACGGTTTTCGCCAAGGTGGGCTTGGAGTCTTCCGTTTCCGTCTGCGGCAGCTTGGCCGGTTCGCCGAGCACGCGGGCGAGCACCTGCCGCGCGGAATATTTTCCGAAGCCAACTGCGGCGTAGAGGTCCTCAATCTTCGAGAGGCCATAGTCGGAAGCCTGCTTCAGCAGATCCGCCTCTGGAATTTTCTTCAGGCTGCGCCCAAACTGCCGCGCCTCTTTCTCCAGCAGGCGCTGGCCCATCTCCTTGGCTTCTTCACGCTCCTGCAGGTTGATCCAATGGCGAATCTTGCTGCGGGCGTGCGAGGATTTGGTAAAACTCAACCAGTCGCGGCTCGGCGTGTGACCCTTCTGCGTGAGGATTTCCACCACATCGCCGCTCACGATTTCGTGGCGCAGGGAAACCATCTGGCCGTTCACCTTCGCGCCCACGCACTGATGCCCGACTTCCGTGTGCACGGCATAGGCGAAATCCACCGGCGTCGCGCCGCGCGGCAATTCCAAAACGCGGCCTTTCGGCGTAAATGCGTACACCTCGACTTGCGCAAGGTCGACGCGCAGGGTCGAGAGAAATTCTCCAGGCTCCTGCAGCTCCTGGGACCATTCGATCAACTGCCGCATCCAGGTGATACGCTGGTCATCGTCCCCGGAAGACGGCTTGCCGTCCTTGTACTTCCAGTGCGCGGCCACGCCTTCTTCCGCGATGCGGTGCATCTCCTGCGTGCGTATTTGAATTTCGAAGGGCTGGCCGCCGTGGATCACGGTGGTGTGCAGCGATTGGTAGAGGTTCGGCCGCGCCATGGCAATGTTATCCTTGAAGCGCCCCGGCACCGGGCGCCAGATGTGGTGCACCACACCGAGCGCCGCATAGCAGTTCCGCTCGTTATCCGTAATGACGCGGATGGCAAGCAAGTCATAGACCTGCTCGAGACTTCGCTCCTGCCGCAGGATCTTGCGGTGCAGCGAGTACAGACCCTTCACGCGGGCTTCGAGCTCCGCCGGAATTCCATTTTCCACGAGTTTGGACCGGATGGTGGTCTGCACTTCTTCTAGAAATCTCCGGTGAACCGGAGCCTTCTCGATTACTTCTTTCTGCAGGGCGAGAAAAGCCTCCGGCTCCAGATAGCGGAAGGAAAGATCCTCCAGCTCGCCGCGGATGACGCTCATCCCGAGGCGGTGCGCGATGGGTGCGTAAATGTCCAGCGTCTCGCGCGAGATGCGCTGCTGCTTCGCGGAGTCGAGGAATTCGAGCGTGCGCATGTTGTGGAGCCGATCCGCGAGTTTCACCAGCACAACGCGAACGTCGTTGACCATGGCCAGGAGCATCTTGCGGACGTTTTCGGCCTGGCGCGCCTCCGGGGCCACCATGTTGAGGCGGCCGATCTTGGTGACACCTTCGACCAAGTGAGCGACATCGGCGCCGAACCGCTCTTCGATGCGGGAGAGAGGAAATTCCGTGTCTTCGATGACGTCGTGGAGAAGGGCGGCCGTAAGTGTGGTGGCGTCCAGGCGCATGTCGGCGAGTATGTGGGCTACCTCGAGCAGATGAGTCAGGTAAGGGTCACCGGAAATGCGCCACTGGTCACGGTGGCGTTCCGTGGCAATCTCATAGGCGCGGCGGACAATCCAGGGATCTTCGGAGGGGCGGTTTTTGCGAAGCTTTGCGAGGAGCTCCTCGAAACGCGTGTCCAACTGCCGCTCGGTGCGGTCGCGGTTAAAGCTCAGTGGAATATTGCCAGGTGACTGCATGTCCCAGTGTACCCCGAAGCGGCATTCGCGGCGAGCGGGCCGGGACCAACTTGCGCAGAGAGGGCCCCACGGAAAGAGAAAGGGCGCCCCGGCAGGCGCCCTATTTCGATTAACGTGATGAGTTTGAAGTAGTCAGGAGGTAGATTGCGGCTGTTCGGCGCGTTTCTGTTTGATCTCTTTGATCTTGTCGAGCAGATCGTCGGCTTGCTTTTCGAGGCTTGCCCGTTCGTCCGCCGTCTCCACCATGTCCGCCTTGCGGCGGTACAGCAGGCTGAGATAACCCATGGCATCGTCGTAGTCCGGTTTGAGCTCGATGGACTTCTGCAAATCGCTGACACCCTCATCCACGAGGGCGCCGCACTTGGTGACATATTCCCCGCGCATGGAAGCGGGAAGCGGGTCGGTGTCTTTCACCTGCTTTTTCAAATTGTTCTTGTTGTACTCCAAACGCAATTCACCATTGATACGATAGGCGATCGTCCAATCAATTACCGCAATCCAGTAGTAAGGATCAGGATCCTGGGGCTTCAACTGGATGTGGCGTTGATGATAGGTCTTCGACTCCTCGAACTTCTTAGCGTCAAAGGGCGTGCCCGCCATCTGGAAAAGAATGGAGCCAACGCCGTCGATCGCGCTGAGGTTGTTCGCGTCAATGTCCAAGACTTCCTTAAATTCAGCGACGGCCTGATTCCCGCGCGCCTGGTTTTCGGCTGATGGGGCCCCGGGGATGTACTGGCTCGCGTAAGCTGTTGCAAGATACAGCCGCGCATTCATCAAGGCGGGATCCGCTTCCTTGGCCTGCTTAAAATGCTCGATGGCGGAATCATATTGCCCATTCTTGAAGTCAGCGACCCCTTTGTTCAGTTGATCGCGCGCCTTGAGCTTGCTGCAGCCCGAGACGCCGCTCACGAGGATCAACAACGCCACCAGAGCCAGAACCCGGCGCGCGATCCGATTTAGCTCCGACCCGGCCAGGGTCACGATTGAAAACGCTGCATCATTCATCTCAGCATCCATCCCTGCTAGGATTCACATCCGCCCTGCGAAGGGCAATTTCTTCCGGTTCAATGGCCCTTTTTCTGGCTTTGGCGCGAGCAAGCCGACCGACGCACCCATTCGCCTGCCTGATCCGCCGCCTCTTGATCCGCGGCGTTCAGCACAATTCTTACTGGCCCGCTTCCAATCTTGCGGTGATCAAGCCGACCTTGTCGATGCCGGCACCGCGCATGACGTCGATGGCCCGGGCCACCTCCTGAAACATCACATCGCTATCGCCCTTTACGAAAGCGATCTTGTCGGCGCGATCCTTGAAAATATCCTCCAGGCGCTTGCCGAGACCATCCCAGGTGGTATCTTCCTGGTTGATCTTTAGCAAACAACATACCCTGCCCTGCATCAATACTTGCACCACCACCGTCTTGTTCTCCAGTTCCTGGTCCTTCTGCTGGTTGGGATTCGGCTGCGGTACAAGCGTGTCGAGCCCCTTGGGCGTGAGCGGCGTGATCACCATGAAGATGATCAGCAGCACGAGCAGAATGTCGATCAACGGAACGACGTTCATCTCGGCGATCGCGCCGCCTTTGCTACCTCCTACTTGCATTCCCATCGTAAGTCTCCTATCAGCCTGCCCCACGAAACCTTAACTCGCGCGATCGCTAAACAATCCACGCAAGCCATGCAGCCGCGCCGCGTGGGAGCCAGCACGGCTTGATGCGAATCAGCAAACGAACGGCGCCACTACGCATCTAACAAGGCGGAAACAACGTCAATCCGCCGGGGGCGGAGGCGGTGAAGTCCTGGCCCTCTGGTTTTTCTCGGTCAGAAGACCCACGGCATCCACTCCCGCCGAGCGAATCTCGTCTACGACCGCGACCACATCGCCATATTTGGCCCGAGCGTCGCTCTTGACATAGACGGTCTTGTTCAGCCGCGCGGAGATGCGGTCCTTTACCTCTCCAGTAATCTCAGCTTTGGTTATCCTGGTCTTGCCAAGGTAGAGGGTGCCATCGCGAGTAACGGCGAAGACAACGGCGTCATCCTTGTCGGCATCCTGCATCTCCAATGCGTTATCCACGTGGGCCATGTCCACCGGAAAGTTCTTCTGCAACATCGGGGTGACCACCATGAAGATGATCAGCAGAACGAGCATGATGTCGGCCATGGGGATGACGTTCGGCGACGCCATCTGGGCTCCGACTTGTGGCTTGTAAGCCATGGCAGTTTACTTCCTCGCGCCGCGGCGCAGGATGAAATAGTTGATCAATTCCATCGACGAGTTTTCCATTTCCACGTCGAAGGCCTCCACCCTATTGGTGAAGTAGTTGTAGGCCCACACGGCCGGCACGGCAACGAGAAGACCGAGCGCGGTGGTCACCAGCGCTTCGGCGATACCGCCGGCAACCGCCGAAAGACCGGTCGCTTTGCTGGTTTCAATACCTTTGAAGGCGTTCAAGATGCCGATCACCGTGCCGAACAGCCCGACGAACGGAGCGGTCGAGCCGATGGTGGCGAGGGCGGAGAGACCACGCTTCATCTCGGCGTGCACGATGGCGACCGAGCGCTCCAAGCCGCGCTTAGCCGCCTCCACCACATCGGATTCGGAGACCTGTTGCGATGCGGACTGGAACTCCGAGAGGCCCGTGGCCACGACTTTGGCGATGTGGCTCTTCTTGTTGCGCTCCGCGATGGCGATGGCTTCGTCCAGCTTGCCGTCCTTGAGGGCGCCGGCGACCTGCTGCACGAACACACGGGACTGCTTGCGCGCCGCGCTGTACATCAAGGCGCGGTCAATCATCACACCGAAGGAGTAGATCGATAGAATAAAGAGGATCGCGACAACGACCCTGGGGAGGGTACTCATCGAAGCCCACATGCTCCGCAGATCCCAGGACGTAGGCTGGGACTGCAGGAAGAGGGCCGCGTACACATATAAGGTGGCTACCATTCGTTTGCTCCTTGAGATTTTTTACTCAACTTGCTACCCGTACCGAAGCGCTTGTCCCACGACTGGCGCCCCGGGACGGCCCTACTGGTTCAGAGAGAAAATCACATCGACGGTGGTGTCCACCTCAACCGGCTCGCCGTTCAGGAGAGTCGGCTGGTAACGCCACTGGCGTACTGCATCCAGCGCGGCCTGCACGAGCAGCGGATGCCCGCTGAGCACTTCGAGCTGCTGCACGGTGCCGTCTTTCGCGATGATGGCGTGCAGGCGGACAGTGCCGGAGATGCGGGTTTGCCGCGCAAGCGGCGGATAAATCGGAGTCGTTCTGTTAACAATCCTTGCTGCGGTCACATTTCCACCGACCTTGATGCGCGATTGCACCGGCTTCGGTGGCGCAGGCATTCCACCAATGACGCCGCCGATCACGCCGCCCATTGACCCGCCCGCGACGCCGCCCAGAACGCCGCCGCTGGCGCCCATGTCGGGGTCCGCTTCTTCTTTAATGATTGTGATGTTTTTGGGAATCGCTTTCGGGGCCATCAGCTTGCCAGCGTCCATCAAGTGCACCTGGGCCTTCCGAACGACCTGCACTTGAGCCGGCGGCGGTGGCGGTGGCGGCGGCGGCGGCGGGGCAACCAGCAGGGTCGCGAGCATCGCCTTCGGCAAAGCCTCCGTATAAATCAGAGGAATCAAGAGCAAGATCGCGAGGAAGGTCGCTTGAAAGGCGAACGACACCAGCACGGTCCATCTCTTGTTTGTCTTCGTCTCGTACGGATTCGAAACCAGCAGTTCTTCAAACATGGATCCTACCTCCTCCCGGCAGGAGCAAGACGTCCGGAGACGCCTTCGCTTCCGCGGGTTTTGTCGCCGGCTGCGGGTCCGGTCCCTGCAAACGCTCGTTGGCCGCGCCAGCGATTCCAGGCGACCACGAGCGGCGCAGCAATACCAAAACTGGAGTACGTTCCTACCACAATTCCCACCACCAAGGCAAAGGAGAAAGCGCGCAGCACCTGGCCGCCCATCAGAAACAAAACGAGCACGGTGAGAAACGTCAGTCCACTGGTCAAAATCGTCCGAGAAAGCGTTTGATTGATCGACTTGTTTACAACGTCCGCGAACGATTCCCGGCGCAGCAAGCGGTTATTCTCGCGGATGCGGTCGAAAATCACGATTGTGTCGTTCATCGAATAACCGACCAAGGTCAGAAGCGCCGCGATAACCGTCAGCGAAATCTCAAAACGTAACAATGAGAAAAATCCCAAGGTGATCAAGACGTCGTGAAATACCGCTAAGACGGCGGCAGCACCATAAACCCACTCGAATCGGAATGCAATATATACCAGCATGCCCCCCAACGCATAGAGGGTAACGAGAATTGCCTGGCGCCGCAGCTCGGCACCGACCTTGGGGCCGACAATCTCGACGTTTCGAATGGCGAAGGACCCCAGGGCGTAATTGTCTTTGATCACGGAGAGCACGGAAGGCGTGACCCCTTCGACCTTCGCGAGCGCATCGAAATTCGATAACACACCGTTGGCTTCCTTGCCGTCACGATAAGCCAATATTTTTGCCGCAAGCTGCTGGTAACGGTCAGCCGCACTTGTGGAAAGTCTGAGCGGGTCACGCTGGTTCAGAAAGGCAGCCAAGGAGGAAGGGGTAGCGGCATTAAAATCCGGCTTCCCGGAGCTTGCGGAACCGAAAGTAGCGTTCAATGCGTTCACAACTTGCGTCTTGCCGGCATCGAGAGCCTGTTCCCCTTCACCCTTTTGCTCGAGGCCGATCACGACCTCATTTTCGTTGGGGTTAGCAGGATCGCGGATCGGCTGGATCTCGCTGGTGCCAAGCCCTTGCTGCGATAAACTGCTGCGGATCTTGTCGATGTCCGGCGGTTGGGCGAAGCGAACGTCCACATTGGTGCCGCCCTTGAAGTCGATGCCGTAGCGAAGGCCACCTTTGAAATAGATAGACGTCCATCCGGCGAGGAGAAGAATGCCGCTCAAGCCGAAGAAATACTTGGCTTTGCCCATCCAATCAATGTTGGGCTGCTTGAAGAGCTCGATCATACCGCTATGGCTTCCCTTCCTTAGACTCCAGGAGGTATGCGTTTGTTCCCACCCTCACAAGGAGTCTACGGCAACCGGACAGAGTGACCTATCACCCACCAGTCTCAGCGCCAATGAAACTTAGGCCATGATAGTTCTAGTACAGCCTAAATGCTCAACTCGCCCTGACGTTCCATCTTTGTCAGGTGATACTGAAAAATCGTCTTGGACACGTAGATCGCTGTGAAGACGTTTGCAATCAAGCCGATGGTCAAGGTAATGGCGAATCCCCGGATCGGTCCCGTGCCGAAAAGAAAGAGGAAAAACGCGGAAACGACCGTCGTGACGTGCGTGTCAATGATGGTCAGAAAGGCTTTGCCAAAGCCGGCGTCGACCGCAGAGCCTGGTGACTTGCCATTGCGCAGCTCTTCGCGAATGCGTTCGAATACCAGAACGTTGGAGTCCACGCCCATGCCGATGGTCAGAATAACGCCCGCAATTCCGGGCAGCGTCAGAACTGCCCCAAAGATCGCTAGCACCGCAAGAAGGATGATCAGGTTAAGGATCAAAGCGAGGACGGCGTTAGCGCCTGAGAGCCGGTAATAGACCAGCATGAAAATCATCACCACAATCAAGCTCAGGATCGAAGCTTGCATGCCGTGGCGAATGGAGTCCGCGCCGAGCGAGGGTCCGACGGTGCGCTCTTCGAGATATTTGATCGAGGCCGGCAGCGCCCCTGCGCGCAACACAAGCGCGAGGTCGTGCGCCGATTCCTGGCTGAAATTTCCCTCGATCATGCCGCTATCATCAATGCGGCCGTTGATCACTGGGGCCGAGTAAACGCGGTGTTCGAGCACGATCGCCATCTGCCGGTGGAGATTTTGTTCGGTGAAAGGACCGAAGCGGCGCGCAGCTTCTGCCGATAAAGTGAAATTAACCTGCCACATGCCGGGGTTGTTGGTATTGCGATTTTCCGTGGCGCTGCGCAAATCGCGGCCAGTGACAACCGGGGCGCGGCTCAGGACGTACCAGCTCTCGCCCGTGTCAGCGGCCCCCGTTGCCGTGCGGCTTTCCGAACGGCCGGAAACGAGTTCCGTGCCGGGCGGCAAGACTCCGCCGTGCCGCGCCAGCGCTTCGGTCTGAGAAGCATAGGCGACCGGGTCTTCCACGAGTTTGAGTTCGAGCTGCCCGCCCGCTTGAATGACGGCTTTGGCCCGGGAAGGATCACCTTCTCCGGGCAGCTGCACTAGAATTTCGTTAGCGTTGCGGCCACCCCGAGGCTGAATGGTCGGCTCCGTCAATCCAAGGGCGTTGATGCGCCGCTCAATCGTTTCGAGCGACTGCGTCATCGTCTGCTCTTGAATCGAAGCGCTGGCGCTCGGGCGCAGCGTCAGCGTGTAGCCGGAAGGTTCACCGGCGGCGGGAGTCAGGTCCCACACATTGGCGTACTGCGCGTTCACGATGTCGCGAAACTGCGCGAGCTGCGCGGAATCCAGATTGCGGATGAGAATGTGTGTGTCGTCCACGCGGCGAATCTCGTCGTAACGGATATTTTTCGCGCGAAGCTGGCCAGCCAGGCGGTCCACCGTTTGGTCCGTCTCCTGCGCGATGGCCTCCTGCACCTGCACCTGAAGAATCAGGTGCGTCCCGCCTTGCAGGTCGAGACCCAGCTTGATCTGGTGGGCGAAATTGTCTTTCAGCTGCGCAAGGGAAGTAGGAGGAAACGCGGGAAAGCCAATCAAGCCGATAAAACAAGCCAGGATGACGGCAAGGATGAACAGCGCTTTCCATTTCAGATTCGGATTCATGGTCAGTGGGTACTGACCCCGGCCCTGCCGGAGTCACCAGTGGTTTTTCGCGAAGTCTGCCAGCCGGTGGAGCTATTTCGCATCTTCCGCCGCCTCCACCTGCGCGATGGCCGAACGCAGGATGCGGATTTTTACCTGGTCGGCGATCTTGAGGATTACGGTCTCGCCGTCAATACCGTTGATCGTGCCGTAGATGCCGGAATTGGTAATCACCTTGTCGCCGGCCTTCAAAGCGGCCAACATCTGCTGCGTCTTTTTGCGCTGCCGCTGTTGGGGAAGAATGAGCATCACGTAAAAGATGCCCAGTACGATCACCATCATCACGATCGGGCTGCCCAAAATCCCCGCCGGACCCGAAGCCTGGAACAACATCGCCGCCAACATAATCTATTTCCTGGACCGATCCTTTCCTTCGATGGACGGCTGACCCCACTGAATTCAGTCCGGCCGCTTCAAGGAGACCCACGGCGCTTCGCGGGCGCTTTGCCCCGCCCCCAATGCGTTCCCTCGAGCGGCCTTGGGGCCACCGGAATCCCTGCGCTTTCGGGTGCGGTTGTAAAGCAGTTGACGTACCGCGCAGACGGCTCACGCGTCCTGCGGATTCAGTTCTCAGACCGGATCCGCTGCATAACGCGCGTGCATCTCTGACGAGAAATTCTCGAGATTCCCAAACTCGATAGCCTCGCGGATTTGCCGCATGATGTCAAGGTAAAAGTGGACATTGTGGTGGGTCGCGAGGATCGCCGCAGTGAGTTCCCCGGCGGCGAACAGATGCCGAAGATATGCGCGCGTGTAACGCAGGCAAACGGAGCAAACACAGGCCGGATCAATGGGCCGCTGGTCCTGCGCGTAGCGTGCGTTCTTGATGAGCACGCGCCCTTCGCTCGTATAGAGACACGCATGCCGCGCGGCGCGCGTGGGAAGCACACAGTCCATCATGTCAATCCCGAGTGCGACATAATCCGCAAGCTGCTCGGGCCGGCCCACACCCATCAAATAACGCGGGCGTTCGCGCGGCAGGAGGGCCGTGACTTCACCGGTCATTTCGCAAGTCATCGCGTGCGGTTCGCCCACGGCGAGCCCGCCGACTGCGTAGCCGGAAAAATCTAGCTCCGTCAGTTGCCGCGCGCTTTCTCTGCGCAAATCCGAAAACGTGGCGCCTTGCACGATGCCAAACTGCCATTGGCCGATTTCGGCGTTGCGCTGGGCGTGCTCCCGAAAATAATTTCGCGCGCGGCTCGCCCACCCGGTCGTGCGCCCGACGGCGGCTTCGGCTTTGTCGCGTGGCGCCGGCGTCTCGATGCATTCGTCAAGCACCATCGCAATGTCCGAACCTAACGTAAGCTGAATCTCCGCGGCCTTCTCTGGTGAAAGCAGATGCTCCGAGCCGTCCAGATGTGAACGGAATTGCACGCCTTCGTCGGCGACTTTCCGGAGCTCCGCGAGACTGAAAACCTGATAGCCACCCGAATCGGTGAGGATCGCCCCAGGCCACGACATGAATCGGTGCAGACCACCGAGCTGGCGGATCAGCTCATGGCCAGGACGCAAATAAAGATGATAGGTGTTTGCGAGGATGATGCTCGCGCCGAGTTCTTCCAGCGCTTCCTGGGTGAGGCCCTTGACCGTGCCGGCGGTGCCCACGGGCATGAACACCGGCGTTTCAATCGCGCCGTGCGGAGTTGTCAGCCGGCCGCGGCGCGCGCCCGTCGGATGGGTCTTCGAAATTTCGAATGAAAAATTCACTCCCTGAGTGTATCAGGAGAAGATAAAGGCCCACGCCACACGGATCACCACGAATGTGACCCACACCGTGAACGCGATCGTGTAGGCTCTGCTGCCCTTCAGCTTCTTTGAATTTGCAGCGGCGAAACCCATCGCAATCAGAACGAGGGTCCAGAATGAAAAAATATCGATCGACGTGTACAACTTGGCCAGCCATTTAGCTGAATCTTCAGGAAGAAATGCGCCAATATTCGTGGCCACCGGATTTTCAAGGTCCACGGTACCCGGGGCCTTCAAATAAAGGATTAACAGAAAAATCACACTGCTGATGATTGAGGGAACGAATGCATGAGAAACGATGCCCAAAGACGTCGTGTAATTCACGTTCGCGCCAGCCAGTAAATTGTAGGCACCCATCATGATCAACGCCACGATCAGGACAAGGACAAACGCTCCTGGGATTCCAAAGATGTAAGTCGCATACGGCGCATATTTCGCGCCGGCATCAATTTGTTGTTCTTTCTGCTCCGGTGACAATTGGGAGGCCCGCGAGCTCTTCTCGATTTGTTGACTTATAAAATCGCGCCAGTTTGTCCGCTGGTTGATGCTGATGCAGACGAGAACGGAAAGAAATGTGAGAATCGCAACCGGAACTATCCAGCTCGGCTTTCGCACAATATCTTCCAATGTGCTCCTCGGTGAGAAAAAGATGCCGGCAATGCGGCCGAAATGATTGATTGGGGCTTGTGCTTCCGGAACAGGGGCCGTTGTCGTTGCCAATGAGGATTCCTCCACCACAAGATTGCGTGAACGCTTCCTTACGGAACATTACGCAATGCTGAATCGAAATATTTCAGTGGCCGGATTCTAACTCAAGAAGAAAGTGGCCGAAAGTCGAAAGGGAGATACCAGAAAAAGCTACGCTCGGAGAAGTTCCGGGACTGCGGCCAGCAGCTCACGTGTGTAGGGATGCGCGGGCTGCCGCAGAATTTCTTCGGCAGCTCCTACTTCCACAAATTTCCCCGCACGCATGACTGCAATCCGCGTCGCCAACTGCGCCACGACCGGCAGGCTGTGCGAGATGAAAATGTAGGTCAGGCCAAACTCGCGCTGAAGATCCTGCAACAGGAGCAGCACCTGGGCGCCAACGGACACGTCCAGTGCGGAGACCGGCTCATCCGCAACAACCAGCTTCGGCCGCAGGATCAGCGCGCGAGCAATTCCGATTCGCTGACGCTGGCCGCCGGAAAATTCGTGCGGATAACGCCGCCATGAATCTCTGCTCAATCCGACGCGCTCGAGCATCACCTCGGTGCGCTCCCACCTTTCCGTTTTTGAAAGACGCGCCTCGTGGATCGCGAGTGGCTCTGCGACGATCTCGCCCACTCGCATGCGCGGGTCGAGTGAGGCGAAGGGATCTTGAAACACCATCTGCATTTGCCGCCGCGCGGCACGCAGTTGGGCAGCGTCTAGCGAAAGCAATTCTTGCCCTGCGAAACGGACTTCGCCAGAATCCGGCTCGATCAGCCGCAGGAGCAGGCGCGCAAGTGTCGTTTTCCCGCAACCGCTTTCGCCGACCACGGCAAAAGTCTCGCCTTCCGAGACTTGCAAGCTCACGCCGTCGACAGCCGCGAATCGTGGGCCCCCGGCTTGCGAAGAAAAAACGCCGCCACCTCGACGATAGCTTTTGCTGAGTCCACTTGCTTCGAGCAAGGGCTGTTCGGCTGCTTTCAAATCTTGTGCCATGGCACTGAACATGAATCATTGCACGTTCGTGGGCAAATTCATTGCCCCATTTCCAAGAGTACCAATGGTTTTCGGCGGTCTTCCTCGAATCCACCAAGTACCTGTAAAAAGAATATTTCGGCAACGCTGCTTGACAAGCTAAAGATATCTGTATGGGTATCCCGAAATTCGGAGAATTTAGAATCGATTTAGACCAGTAAAGCCTTTATTCTGAGCGCACTTACTTCGGCATTTCAATTGCCTTCTGCGCACACGGTGGTTCGCTCACTAAAAAAAATTTACGTTGGGGGAAAAGCTGTGAATCGAATTCATTTTCGGGTGTATCTCTTCCTATTGGCTTTGGGCTTGGTCTTGTCACCCCTTTCTACTACTGCCCAGCAAGGCACATCCGCAATCATTGGCGATGTCACTGACCCGCAGGGCGCTACGGTGAGTGGCGCAACAGTCACTGCCAGCGACGCATCGAGCGGTGTCAGTCGCGAAACGAAGACGGATGGGGTCGGGCAGTTTCAATTTCTCTCACTACAGCCAGGCTCCTACGCTATTCGCGTAGAAATGAACGGATTCCGGACTGTCGTCACCGACAAGATCGAGGCTCTGGTGTCAACCACCCAGAAGGTCACCATCAAATTGGAATTGGGTGAAGTCTCGCAAACGGTGACCGTGACCGAGACCTCGGTCGCAGTGGTCAATACGACGGACGCGACCCTCGGCAATGCCTTTAATTCTAGACAGATTCTGGCTCTGCCCTTTGAAGGACGCGACGCCGCGGCGGTGCTGAGCCTTCAGCCGGGCGTTACGTTCATCGGAAACAATGTCGATGACAACGTTGATACACGCAATGGTGCGCTGAACGGTGGGCGCAGCGACCAGGCAAATATCACTTTGGATGGCGTTGATAACAACGACCAAGTGCGAGGCACGGCGTTTCAGGGTGCGGTCCGCTCCACGCTCGACTCTATCGAGGAGTTTCGCGTAACCACCGCAGGTGACAATGCGGACCAGGGCCGTTCCTCCGGAGGGCAAGTCACGCTGATCACCAGGAGCGGAACGAACGATTTTCACGGTTCGCTGTACGAGCAAAATCGCCCGACGGTCACCGCCGCAAATGGTTGGTTCAACAAGCACACGGAGTTGATCAACGGCAGCCCGAATGACCCCCAGAAAATCATCCGCAACACTTTCGGGGGCTCGCTGGGCGGGCCGATCCTTAAAGACCGGCTCTTTTTCTTTGGAACCTATGAGGGACAACGCCAAGCTGAAGACGTAGAGGTGAGCCGCAACGTGCCTGGACTAACCCTGCGCAGGGGCATGGTGAGCTATCCGACCGCGGGCGGTGGCGTGCAAACGCTGACCAGCGCGCAGATCAAACAAATGGATCAAAACTGTCTCACCCAGGTTCCCGTCACGTGCCCCCTGGGCAACGGCCCCGACCCCGCCGCTGTCGCCGTCTTTAATCAATATCCGCTGCCGAACTCAACTTCATGCGTTAACAACGACGGATTTAACATTTCCTGTTATTCGTTTTCGGCCGCGAACCCGACGCGCCTGAACACGACGATCGCAAAAATCGATTACAATCTTACGCATTCGGGAAGTCATCGGCTGTTTGTCCGCGGTAATTATCAAACAGACCGCACCACCGAGCCCCCGCAGTTTCCAGGTCAGCCGCCGGCAAACATCATTCGCGATACCAGCAGGGCCATCGCCGTCGGATACACGGCAGTTCTTTCCAACACCTTGGTGAACAGTTTCCATTATGGACTCACGCGGCAGAGCCGCGATAATCTCGGAATCGAAAGTACCCCACTGACTTCATTCCGTTTTATCGACGACCTCGTGCCCGGCGTGTCCTCACTGTCCCCGGAGACTTCGTTTACCACCAAGTTCCACGTTCCGGTGCATAACTTCCTCGACGACATAACCTGGATCAAAGGCAAGCACACCCTACAGATCGGAACCAACATTCGTCTGATCAACAATGTGCGCGCTTCGGACGCCTCCAATTTTAACAACGGGTTAATCAATCCGTTCTTCTTAAACACCGCGCCAGCGGGAAGCGGTGGCAGTCTCGATCCGGGCACTTTTGGATTTCCCAAGGTTGATCCCAACAACCTCGCGGTCTACGACGACGCCATCATCGACCTGGTGGGGATCGTCTCCCAGGTCACCGGCGAGTTCAATCGCGACAAGAACAATACTCAGCTCACCCAGGGTAGTCTGGTCCCCCGGCACTTTAAGTCATGGGAATACGATTGGTACGTCCAAGACAGTTGGCATGTGAAATCCAATCTCACCGTCACCGCAGGTCTGCGTTACACCCTCCTCGAACCTCCTTATGAGACCAGCGGAAACCAGGTGGCGCCGAACTTGAGCTTGAATGACTTCGTCAATAACCGGGCAAAATTGATGGAACAAGGTCAAGTCGCCAGCCCGATTTTTGGCTTGGGCCTGAGTGGCCAGGCCAATGGAGGAAAACCGTACTGGCCTTATGACTACAAGGATCTCGGGCCCCGCTTCTCGGTAGCGTATTCACCGAATCCCTCCGGAGGCTTCCTCAAGTCGATCTTTGGAGGAGCGGGCAAATCTTCCATTCGTGCGGGTTACGGCATCGTCTACGACCACTTCGGAGAGGGCCTGGTCAACACGTTTGACGCCTCCGGCTCCTTTGGTTTGACCACAGTGATTGTCAATCCAGCTTCGGTTCAGACCGTCGACGGCGGCGCCCGCTTTACCGGACTCCACAATGTTCCAGGTTCCAGCAACGACGGTCAGCTACTCGCCCCGGCCCCGAATGGACCGTTTCCCTTCGTGCCGCCGATCAGCACTTTGACCAATAATACTCAGCAGATCGCAAACGGCTTGGACGACAAGCTGAAGACCCCTTACTCCGAGCTTGTTGACCTCTCCTTCACTCGCGAGCTGCCGGGCGGCTTCGTCTTGGAACTTGCTTATGTCGGCCGCTTTGCGCATCGCCTGCTCCAGCAGCGTGACCTCGCCATGCCGCTGAACCTCAAAGATCCCAAGTCGGGCATGGACTACTTCACGGCTGCCAGCCTGTTCTCGAAGGCTTTCTATGCGGGCGCGACGACAGTCGCGCCGATCCCGTACTGGGAGGATCTGTTTTCTGGTGCGGCAGGCACGTGCGGCGCGGGCACTTCAGCGACGCAGTGCATGTACAGTTCGTTGTACTCCGGCAACATAGGTCCGGGGACGTTTGGGGAGACGAACGCGATCTTTGGTTTCGACTCGTTCTGCTTCCCAACATGCCTCCAGTTGCCTGGCCAGCCGAAAGGCGGTCTTCCCTTCCAATTTTATAATCCGCAATTCACCGCGTTGTACGCCTGGTCCAGCATCGGAAAAAGTTCTTACAACGCCGCCCAAGTCATCCTTCGGAGCCGGCCCACATATGGGCTCCAGATGGATTTCAACTATACGTTCTCGCAATCCTTGGATGACTGCTCTGACGCAGAAAGGGTTCCCGCTTTTGGCGGCCTTTGCGCCGTTATCAACACCTGGGCTCCATTTCAACTTCGAGCTCCTTCGGACTTCGATGCGCGCCACCAACTCAACTCTAACTGGGTTTACGATATGCCCTTCGGGCAGGGGAAGAAGTTCGGCCACGACTGGAATCGGTTTGCGGACAGCCTTCTCGGCGGTTGGCAGGTTGCCGGTCTGCTGCGTTGGACCAGTGGATTCCCGTTCAGCATCAGCCCTGGTGGCACCTTCCCCACGAACTTCCAGCTCGGTGGGAATGTCTTCGTGAACGGTGTTGCTCCAGCCACAGGCACCTCATTCCTTGGACCAAACGGCGATCCGTTCGCTTTCAAGTTGGGTCCAAAGGCGGACACGACCAATGCTCCGGGGGGCCCGGCGAACCCGAACTTCCGTTTTGCCTTGCCCGGAGAATCGGGCCAACGCAATAACTTCCGCGGCGATGGCTTCTACGGTCTGGACCTTAGCGTCAACAAAACCTTCCGCATCACCGAGCGCCAAAGCCTGCGTTTCAGCGCTGCCGCCTTTAACCTCACGAACTCGGTTCGATTCGATGCGGCGACAATCAGCGCGAACGTTCAAAACGCCGCAACCTTTGGCCAGTATAATCAGACCACAACCAATCCGCGCGTGATGGAGTTCGCGCTGCGGTACCAGTTCTAACTTCATACCCACTTCATACCGAAGAGGCCCCCCGGAAGTTCCGGGGGCCTCATCTTTTTCTTCCATTTGTGCAACGACAATGGGCAGGAATGCTAGTCGACAAGAACACAACGAGCGGAGTGGTGAGGAGCGGCGGCGCGGAGATCGGGCACGCCCTGCGAGCATTCGGCGCGGCGCAGTGCGCAGCGCGGTTCGAACGCGCACCCAGGCGGCAATGCCGTGAGCTGCGGCACGGCGCCGGGGATCGGCGTCAGCTTGCCTCGCTCCAGCCTTGGAGACGCCACCAGCAGGCCTTGCGTATAGGGATGTCGAGGCGTTCGCAGCACTTCCCGCGTGGGGCCTTCTTCGACGATACGCCCGGCGTACATTACAGCGACGCGGTCCGCCACCTGCGCCACCACGCCGAGATCATGTGTGATAAACAGCAGACCCAGTCGCATCTCTCTCCGCAAACGATCGAGCAGCTCGAGGATTTGTTTCTGCACCGTCACGTCCAGCGCCGTGGTTGGCTCATCGGCGATCAACAGGCGCGGCCCAGCCGAAGGTCCTCCATTTTGCCCGCCTGAACCGCCCGCAAGCGCCATCGCGATCATGGCACGTTGGCGCAGGCCTCCCGAAAGTTGGTGGGGGAATTGTTCCGCGCGCACCTCGGGTTCCGGCACCGCCGCGCGCCGCAGCGCCTCGACGGTCCGACAATGTACCTCACTTGCATTCAAGGAAGGCCCGTGCGTGCGGATGGCTTCCTCAATTTGCGCGCCAATGCGCATCACCGGATTGAGCGACGTCATCGGCTCTTGAAACACCATGGCGATTTCTCTACCGCGCACTCTCCTCCACTCGTTCTCAGTAAACGAAACTAAATTTTTCTGAGCGTCGATCTCTGGTCCGTTCGCGCTCTTCTCCTTTACTGCCTTAACCTCATTCTTCAACCATGCTTCCCCTGTCAGCCTTGCACCGGGCGGCAGCAATCCCATCAACGCCAGCGCCAGGATCGTTTTTCCGCTGCCAGATTCACCAACCAATCCCAGCGACTCGCCTGCCCCAATCTGCAGAGACACGTCGTTTACCGGCCGCACCCATCCCGCCGGTGTTGGCAGCTCCACTGTTAGCCCGCATACCTCGAGCAAATACCTCATCGGTTCATCTTCGTGCCAAAGAACAAGACTCGAAATTCAAAGCACTCGACAGTTGTGATCCCTGCAATCAAAGATTAAGCTAACGGCGCGCAACCGGAATCACAAACTTGAGCGCGGTGTGCGTCGCCGAAAAGCCGACAACCTTCACATCCTTCAATCCTGCTTTGCGCCCGGCGGCGAGCACGTCATTTTCCGTTATGTCTTTCCGCCCCTTGGGATATACAACCCAGAGCGCGGCGGCGCCCTTCAACGATTTCGCAATCTTCGACACTTGAGCAAGATGCTTTTGCAAATCGGCCGCAAAGAAAATCCATTCCGCATCCACGGCGGCTTTGCCATCCGTGACCACGCTGTCCATCTCTCTCAATTCTCGGAGAAATCCCTCGCCGAAACTGCCCGTCAAAGAGATTCTTGCTCCAAGCTTGACCCCCAGTTTCTCCACGCGTGATTTGGGGTGCAGGATTTTGTCGCACCATTTTGCTGCGGCGCCGCCCAACGCGAAAACGACCAGCCCCTTCGGGGTCTGCACGCGCAATTCGCCGTCCACCGACTTCGCGGATTTAATAGAAGAAAATGGTATTTTCAGCCGGAAATCTCCGCGAAAGAGTATCTCCGATGTTTCCAGCAGCGCCTTCCCATTCGACTGTTGCTCGCCGAACCGCACCCTGCACCTGGCTTCGTTTCCCATGAGACCTCTTCATGCCAATCTTCCAGCAATCCTCGTCTATTTTCGAGTTCCCGCTGCGTAACCCTTCGAGCGCCGTTCCCTCCATCCCGCAGCATACGATAGTAAGCTATTTGATTCGATGGCCGCCGCCGCTCATCTTCGTACCGATTGGTCTCTGCTTTTCGCGCAACGCGGCTTCCGCTATTTTTTCACCGGAACATTTATTTCCATGTTCGGCTCCGGCATGAACTTCGCCGGCGTCACCTGGCACATCCTCGGAATCACCCACTCGACCGTTAGTGTCGGCGTTACCGTCATTATGTATACGCTGCCCGGCCTCATCGTTCCTTTTCTCGGCGGGGTCCTTATCGACCGCGTGGACCGCCGCTATCTGGGCATGGCTCTCGACATTGCGCGTGGCACGCTGGTTCTTTGCGTGGCCGCCCTCGTTCGTTTTGGCCACCCGCATATCTGGCAGATCGATGGGATGGTCCTGCTCAACGGCGCCGGAGCGGCCGTCTATTGGGCCTCCATCAATGCCCTGGTCCAAGAACTGGTTCCCCCGGGCCAATTTGTCGGCGCAAACTCCTCCGTGCTGATCGCCGTCCAAGGCGGACTCCTGTTCGCCGGCGCTTTCGTCGGCTTTATTTATGAAAGCTCGGGTCTCGCGGGCATCCTCTGGATCGATGGCTGCACCTACCTTGTCTCCGCGTTTTGTCTCTACCGTTTGCGCAAAGGTTATCTCCATCCACGGCACAGCGAAGCCGCCGGCGAGGCCCTTCCCGACGTGCTCGAAACCACGCCGATTCCTCCGATCATAGAGACCGACCTCGCCGCGGGCGTGCTTCGAGATCTCCGCGAAGGCTTGCACTACCTCCGGGAGCAGCCGCGCGTCCTCGCCCTGGGCATCACTTACGCCACCATGCTCGCTGGAGTGATCAGCGCCAATGTGCTCGTCGTGGCGCTGGCCAAAGACGTGCTTCACGCCGGCCCGCGCGGCTTCGGCCTCCTCGAATCCGGCTGGGCCATCGGCGCAGTGACCGGCGGACTGATGACAGGAATTATTGCGCGTCGCCGTCCCCTCACCGTGCTCGTGGGCGCGACGGCGATACTTTCGGTTGGCCATGCGTTCATGCCGTTTGTCACTCTATTGCCTTGGGCTGTTGTCCTGCAGGCCGTGTTCGGCGGCTGCCGGGCGCTGGGCGGCATTCTGACGCAGTCTTCGGTTATGGCCTTGGTGCCACGCCGCTTGATGGGCCGCACGCAGTCTGCGTTCGCGGTGATCTCCACGACCCTGCAAGTCTTGATGAGTTTTTCTTTGGGCTGGGTTTCCCAGCACCTCAGTATCGCGCTGGCGTTCGGGACCCTGGCGCTGCTCTATGCGGTTGCAGTCGTGGCCGCTATGCGTGCCCGCTGGCTGAATGAAAGCGCCGTCTGAGTAGCCCGAGTCGTCCGCTTGGTGCAAAATGGATTGTCATCGCGTGTAACTGCGAGGCGTTCCATGGAAATTCGCACCATTGAGCCTTTTCTGAAATATTTCGGCAACTTTCGCGAGCGCACCATGCGCGTCGCCCGTTGTGTTCCGCCCGACAAAATAAATTGGACCTACGCGCCTGGAAAATTCACGCTCGGTGATTTGCTGCGGCACATCGCCGTGGCAGAACGCTACATGTTCGTCGAAAACGCGCAAGGCAAAACGAGCCGCTACACCAGCCACGGCAAAGAGCTAGCCGAAGGTCTTGAAAACATCCTCGCGTTCATGGAAAGGCTTCACGCGGAATCGATGGAAATATTTTCCCGATTTACCGACGAAGATTTGCAACGCAAATGCAAAACACCGGGAGTTGGAGAAATTCGCGTCGGGAACTGGCTGCGCTCGATGGTTGAGCATGAAGCTCATCACCGCGGACAAATCTACATGTACCTGGGAATTCTCGGCGTGCCGACGCCGCCGCTTTACGGCGTTACCTCGGAAGAAGTCCGCGCGCGCAGCACTGCAACGTGAATAGGCGAGGAAACTACTTCAGCTTTGGAGCAAGCTGGTCAGCGGCGGTTTGCGGCACAGGCAGGCTCTTTCCGCCCAGCAGGTCCACCGCAGCCTGATTCAGTTTTGCGCGCAGTTGATATCGCTCGTTCGCGCGCGTAATATAACGAACCGCAACTTCGATCCCGCCCACGATCGGCTTCACATTGATTGCCGGCGCCGCTGAAAGAGCTTTCATGTCGCGGGAACGGGCTGCGCCTTGCCACTCCTGCTCTGCCTGCCGCGCGCTTTCCGCTGTTATTTCGACCACTTTTTTCTGAATGGCATCGACGATCGGATAGGGATCCTGCCCAGCAGGCAACACAATCTGCAATTCATCCCACAGCCACTGCCCTGAAGTCGAAAAATTGAAGTAGTGTCCTTCTATGGCAAAACTGTTTGTGAATGTCACCCGCCGGCCCGTCGGATGGCCCGAGTCTGTCCAATTTCCGGTCTCCAGCAGCACCGTATGAAACATCCCCAGTTGGACGACTTCGCCGGTTACGCCGTTAATTTCCACCCAGTCACCCAGCCGGATTCCGTCCTTGCCCATTAGGACAAGCCAGCCGATGAAAGCCACGATGAAGTCCTTCAGCGCAACGGTTAAGCCCGCGCCCGCGAGCCCCAAAAATGTCCCGAGCTGCCCAGGCGGTCCAAAAATGACCAATAAAATGAATACCACCGCCACGACTTGCAGCGCCACGCGCGTTACGGTCCGCAAAGTTTCGACTTGCCTGCGATCCAGAGAGGTTTTCCCAAGCAGATGCTCGAGCCAATTATCAAAAAACACGCCGATCAGTAAAATCACAAAAACGACGACCAGTCCCGCCAGCACGCTGTGGATTACGGAGCGCTGCTTGGCCCCAACCACATCGATCCAATTGCCGTACGCTTCCGCAAGTTGTTTCTCGTTATCGATCCGTTTGTCGAAGTTCGCCAGCGTTTTCTGGTCGGAAGCGCGGCGTTTCGTGGCCGTCAGCAATGCGCTTGATTCCTGGCGGCTCCGGATTGCCTGCTTCCCGGGACTAGAGGGCATTGCCCCTGCGGTTGCCGGAGCACCCGGCTCGGTTGATACTTTTTTTCCAGCGTCGATCCGCGCTGCCAGCGCGTTATGCTTCGCCGAAAACGACGCCGCTGCCGATTCCGCTTCCTGCTTCGCGCGCCACAACTGGAGTTGTTTCTGATGCAACACGGACCACTGTCGAAATTGGTGAATTAACCCGCGTTCCTCAGCTGGTGTGCTGACCACCACCTTCATGCTGTCTGAGACATGCGAAGCCGCCTGGTGCTCCTCCACCATTGTCTGAATTCGCCCCTGGGGATCGCCTCCCGCACGGACCAAATCCTGCTTCGCATCATCCACTTCGTCCTGGTCCAGCTCGGCTTGTGCTTTCGCCAGATCGAGTTGGTCGTCCAGCGCATCCTTCTTTTCTCCGCTGGCCTTGCTCTCCGCGATCGTCAGCTGCTCGACACCGACCTTGTCCGTTTCCAGCGCCTTCTCCGCCTTCTCCAGCCGCGCCTGAATCTCCTTCGCCTCAGTGCTCAACACCGGCGGATGCTCCGTCGCATCGCGCAACGCCCCCGCAAACGCCTGGTCCATCTCCTGGTCCCCGAGCCGCAGCGCTTCTTGTGCAAACGGCAGTTCTTCCGGGCTGGTCGGCATCTGCGCCAACCGCTGCGCTGTTTCTAGCGGCGACTGGTCGACAAGCGGCGCCTGAGTCACCGCGGGATGGTTTCCTTTTCCCTTCGTGGTCAGAGTTACCGCCCGCGGCTCGCTGCGCAGCAACCCGTATATCGTTCCGCCGAGCAACAGCACTATCACGGCGGCGGCAATTTTTTGCGTCGTTTTCATAAGTGTTCAGCGTTCCATCGCCATTCTAATATGCGACACCCAGCGAAGCTATCACGCATACTGATGAAAAAGCGCATTCTTTTGAGCGTGGACCATGTGGAGATCTCTCCGCCTTTCGGGGCGCTATTCTCTTTCGAAATAACCTTTTCGCCATGGCTGCTCCTCATTTCTTGCCCATGTAGGCAATGTCTGGCTAGGGTGGAACAAAGCGATCTTTATGCATTCGCGATTTCCCAAATTTCTGTTTTTGTTTCTGGCGGCTTACGCGGCGATTCATTTTTCCGCGGACTACTCACAGCTCCCGGAAGTCGTGGCCTCGCACTTCGATGCGCACGGCGTGGCCAATGGCTGGCAGACAAAATCGGCTTTCTTTGCGGTTTTCGTTGGCGTAACCGTGCTTGCTGTCGTGGTCGGCTTTGGCGTCCCCCGCATCATCGAGGTAGTGCCCGCACAATTGATCAATCTTCCGAACAAACGCTACTGGCTCGCTCCGGAACATCTGGCGGAGACGCTGGAGTTTCTCAATACTTACTTCGCCTGGTTTGGCTGCGCGGTCTTTCTGATCATAATTCTCACGTTCGATTACGCAGTTCAATCTAATCTGCATCCGGATAACCCGCCCGACGTTTCCCGCATGTGGTACCTCCTGGCCGGATTCACCACATTCATGATCGTTTGGATCACCAGCCTGTTGAGGCGATTCCTCCGGTCGCCAGAGGACAATTTCGCCGCCAAATAAGTACGCCCCCGGTGGAGCCGGAGGCGTTTCCAAATTCATCTTCTTTGGCTTCGGTTCTTTCTAGAGGTAATCCCGCGACGGCCCTTCGAGAAACGCCCGCAATTTGCGCGAACGCGAGGGGTGCCGCAGCTTCCGCAGCGCTTTCGCTTCAATCTGCCGGATACGCTCGCGCGTTACCGCAAACGACTGGCCGACCTCTTCGAGCGTGTGCTCGCTACCGTCGTCCAAACCAAACCGCATCTTGATCACTTTCTCTTCACGCGGCGTCAGCGTCTTCAACACCGAGGACGTTTGCTCCTTCAGATTCAAATTGATGACCGCATCCGACGGCGAGACCACCGCCTTGTCCTCGATGAAGTCGCCCAGGTGCGAGTCTTCTTCTTCTCCGATCGGCGTTTCCAGCGAAATCGGCTCTTGCGCGATCTTCAAAATCTTGCGCACCTTGGACACGGGGATGTCCATGCGCTTGGCGATCTCTTCGCTGGTGGGTTCGCGCCCGAGTTCCTGCACCAGCTGCCGGCTCGTGCGGACCAGCTTGTTGATCGTCTCGATCATGTGCACGGGAATGCGGATGGTGCGTGCCTGGTCGGCAATCGCGCGCGTGATCGCCTGACGGATCCACCACGTCGCGTACGTGGAAAATTTATATCCCCGCCGCCACTCGAACTTGTCCACCGCCTTCATCAAGCCGATGTTGCCTTCCTGGATCAGGTCGAGGAACTGCAGCCCGCGGTTGGTATATTTTTTCGCGATCGAAACGACCAAACGGAGGTTGGCCTCGATTAACTCTTTCTTGGCCTGCTCGGCTTCCGCTTCCCCGCGGTGAATGAAGGTCAGCGTGCGCTTCAGCTCGGTCAATCCGACTTCGCTCTGTTCTTCGATATCTTTCAATTCGGACCGGCGTGCGCGCAACTCTTTCCGCGCCTCCGTGGCCACGTCGCCTTTGGCCATGTCCACGCGGCGCTCCAGGCGCCCCGCTTCGCGCTCCAGCGATTGCAGCCGCTCGACCGTCCCGCGCATCTTGTCGATTAGGCGCTTTTTCTCGAACGGATTGAAATCGATGCCGCGAATTTCCAGGGAAATCTCAACGCGCGTCCGCGCCACACCCCACTTCGCGCGAATGTACGATTTTTTCTTGGCCTTTGGCGTCTTCTCGAGCTTCGCCGCTTGTTTTAGCGCGGTTTCATACAGCTTCGCGATCTTGTCGATGTACCTGAGGGTTTGCTTGGTCTTGTTCGCGATTTTCTCTTCGGTGAGCTCTTCGTCGTCGAACTGCACAATCTCCTTGATCGACCTCGCGCCTTTGCGAAGATCGTCTCCGACGGCGATCAGCTCTTTAATCACGATCGGCGACCTCGTGATGGACTTCATTACCACGAGCTGCCCGCGCTCGATGCGCTTCGCGATGGTGACTTCGCCTTCGCGCGTCAACAGCGGCACCGTGCCCATCTCTCGCAAATACATCCGGACGGGATCGTTGGTCTTTTCGAGCGAACCCGGCGTCAGGTCGAGGTCGCTTTCGCCTTCGTGGGTGTCTTCCTTTACGACAACGTCGCGCTCGCCCGGCTCCACGGAAATTTCGACCGCGCGCGCCGCCTTGGCAGACGCTGCATCTTCGTAAATCTCGATGCCGTTCCGCTCAAATGTCGTGAGGAGGTCGTCGATCTCTTCCGAGGAATGGACTTCGGCTGGAAGCGAATCGTTTACTTCGTCATAGAGCAGGTATCCGCGCTCTTTGCCGATGGCAATGAGCTGCCGTACCGCATCATATTTTTCTTCTAGGCCGACTGCCGCCACAAATTCCTCCCTCGATCAAACCGCAATAGCGCCTGGCTTCCGGGTGCTTTTAGGAATGTTCATCTCTCGCTGCCGGCAAACAGGCAGGCTGGCCCGCTGGCAGAGTTGACGCCGATGAATTCGGGGCCACTCAGAACAACGATGGGAAATCCCCCTTGAAGATCGCTTGTTACGTGAAATCCTTTGCGCCGCGCCGCTCGCCTTGTACGTTGCCCGCATCCCGCTCTCGGGCCGGTACCCACCGCTAAACACACCCGTTTAGATGCACTTGGGAGAAGAACCGTTACTCCCGAAACCCTACCACGTTATACGGATAAGTCTTATTCCGTCAACGTTTTAATTCGTGGAAATCTGTGCAAAAATGGCATCCCGCCTCAGCGTGCAGCTGCCAGCCGCCGCATCAATTCCTGCTTCCGTTCCAGCAATCCGCGCAGCTGCGATCCCTCCGGGCTCGCTTCGATCGTTCGCTGCACTTCGGCCAGTTCTTGCTCGGCTTGGCGATGCTGCAATGCTTCGATGCAGCTGACCGCCTCTTCCCAGGTCGCCTCGCTGGCCTCTTCAAACAGAATCTCGAACAGTAAGCGCCGGTCGCGCTCCTCCAGAATTGCCGCGACTTCCGACGCTTGCACTGGTTCGCCGGAAAGGCTGGCCACGATGAGCGCGGTAAAGATTTTCTCCGTCTCGAGTCCGTGATAGAGCCGAGTGTTTTGCAATTGTTGCACCAGCTCATGCCGGAACCCTTCCGCTTCTGCCAGCATGCGAATGAGCCGCCGCTCGGCCGGTTTGGCCGCGCGTCCCACCAACTCCGGCTGCGTCTTCACTTCGCTGCGCCGCTCCGAAGCCGCTTTGCTTAGCGCCGCGCGCAGCACGGGCTCCTCCAGCCGAAGCTGCTGCGCGATGCGCGTCGCCCATTCCGAGCGCAGAATGCGATTCGGAATTTTCTGCACGTAGGGCAGGAGAAAATTCACCGCGCGCAGCTTGCCTTCGCCGGTGGAAAGGTCCATCTGCCGCGCTCGCACGATCAAATAATCTACATACGGTGGGGCTTCCTTCAGCGCCTTGACGTATGCCTCGGCGCCGTTCTCCCGGATGAACAAGTCCGGATCGGCCTTCCTGTTTCCGATGGGAGGCAGCGCCAGCACGCGCACCTCGAAGTCGTGTTCCAGCAACAGCACGATGGACCGTTCCGTCGCCGCCTGCCCCGCCGTGTCCGGATCGTAGTTCACCACCACGCGCTTCGTGAAGCGACCCAGCAGCTTGATTTGCGGCTCCGCCAGGCTCGTGCCGCAGCTCGCCACCACGTTGCTGATTCCCGCGCGCGCCACCGCGATCGCGTCCATGTAGCCTTCCACCAGCACCGCGAAATCCTGTCGTCGCAGCGCATCCTTCGCGCGGTCCAGGTGGTACAGCACGTTGCTCTTCGAATAGATGGGCGTCTCGGGCGAGTTCAGATATTTCGGCTGGTCATCGCCCAGCGCGCGGCAGCCGAACGCCACAATCTTCCCCGATTCGTTCGCAATCGGAAACGTGATTCTCCGGCGGAAACGATCGAACAGTCGCCCGCTCTGGTCCCGCGACACCAACCCCGATTCTGCGAGCAGTTTTTCTGCATATTTCGCTTTCAAAACTCGCAACAACACATCGCCGCCACTCGGCGCATAGCCGATCCCAAATCTCGTGATCGCATCCTTGTCCAGCCCGCGGTCCTCCAGATACGCCCGCGCCGCTTTTCCTTCCAGCGTTCCTTCCAGCTGCTTCACAAAAAATGCTTGCGCCTCGCGGTGCATCTCCACGAGCGCCCCTCTCTGCTGATTCTCATTCCGCTCTTCCGGTGAGCGCTCCTTCTTTCTTGGCATCGGAATTCCGCACTTCTCCGCGACAATCCGTATGGCCTCCGGGAATTCGCACTTCTCCATCTCCATCACGAAATTGAAGACGTCTCCGCCCTTGCCGCACCCGAAGCAGTGATAAATCTGCCGCGTCGCATGCACGTTGAACGATGGCGTTTTCTCCGAATGAAACGGGCAAAGCCCTCGGAAATTCTGTCCCGCCTTCTTGAGCTGGACGTATTCCCCCACCACACGGACGATGTCCGCCTGCTGCTTCACCCGCTCCGCAAATGATCCTGCTTCCGCCATTTCCCTCTACGCTCGCAATTCTACAACCGTAATCGCTTTGCCGCCGCGCTCCTCGGTCTCGAATGCGGTCCGCTCCACCAGCGGATGCGTCTTAAGAAATTCCGCGAGGCCCTTTCGCAAAGCTCCGGTTCCATGGCCGTGAATGATCCGCACGCGCGTTTGATTCGCCAGCGCGGCTTCATCCAAGAACTTGTCAACGCGTTCGGTGGCTTCTTCGACTCTGAGACCGATCACGTTAATTTCGCCGTCGCCGCCTTGGCCGGGCTGCGCAGTCACAGTGATATTTCTTGACGCCCGCATGGGTGGACCCGATTTCTCCGACAGCGGCGCGCCTTCGATGCTCGTGATTTCGTCGATCGCCACTTTCATGCGCAGCGGCCCCGCCTCGATCTCCGCGGAAGACCCATCCAATCGCCGCAGCACTACCGGCTTGCTGAAACCGCGCACCCGGATCCGCGCGCCGCTCTGCAATTTCTCGAGGCTCACTGCTTCCATCGACGCCGTCGTCACGCCAAGATCACGCTGCGATTCCGAAATCGTCTGCACCACCGCCGCATTCAGTTCTTCGCGCGCCTCGCCGCGCGCGACCTGCATCTTCCGCCGCGTCGTTTTCTCCAGTTGCCCGCGCAGCTCGCGCTCCTTCACCGCTTCCACCACCCGCGTGACATTTTCATCGAAGCGTTTTTGCATCTCCGCGAACTGCGCTTCCAGCTCTTTGATCCTCTTCTGTTGCCGCTCGATCCACTCCGTCCGCAACTTCCTGCGCTCTTCTTCGAGCACATGCCGCTCCGCCGCCATCTGCTTTTGCATGCGGTCCAGCTCGTCGCGGCTGCGGTGCAAATACGCGATCAGGTCCGCGGCCTCGCGCGATTCCGGTGTCAGCAGAGACCGCGCCCGCTCGATCACTCCCTTCGCAATTCCCAGCCGTTCCGCAATGGCAATTCCGCTCGACCCGCCCGGCACGCCCACCATCAACCGGTATGTCGGCCTCAGGTTCACATCGTCAAACTCCACCGCCGCATTCACCGCACCCGGCGTCGTCGAAGCATACGTTTTCAGCCGGTCGTGATGCGTTGTCGCCAGCACGATGCAATTCTTCGCGCGAAATTCATCCAGCAGCGCCACAGCTAGCGCCGCCCCTTCTTCCGGTGCCGTGCCTGTCCCCATCTCATCCACCAGCACGATTGACTTCGGCGTCGCCGCCTCCAGCATCGTCTTCAAATTCAGGATGTGCGCCGAAAATGTCGAAAGGTCTGCTGCGATGGATTGTTCATCGCCGATATCTACCAGCACGCGGTCAAACATCGGCAGCACGGCGCGCTGCGCCGCCACGGGAATCCCCGATTGTGCGGCCAGCGCGGCAAGCCCCATCGTCTTCAGCGCAACCGTCTTGCCGCCCGTATTCGGCCCGCTGATGACCAGCACTCTTTCTTCGCCGCCCAGCGCCAGCGTCATCGCCACAATCGCACGGTTCTCTTTGCGGAGCTTGTCCTCCAGCACTGGATGCCGCGCGCCTTCCAAACGCAATTCGGTTGCCTCGGCAAACTCCGGCATCGATGCGTCAAAGTCCCGCGCAAACCGCGCCCGCGCAAACACGCTGTCCAGCTCCGCGATAGCTGCAACTCCCGCCTGCAACGGCAATAGCATTGCCTGAAAACGCTCTGTCAATTCGCGCAGGATACGCACAATCTCCGCCGCTTCGTCCTCCGCAAGCTGCACCAGCAGATTGTTTGTTTCCACCGTCTCGAACGGTTCGAGAAACACCGTCTGTCCAGTCGCGCTCGCTCCGTGCACCACGCCCGGCACACTCCGCCGGTTCTCCGCGCGCACGGGAATCACGAAGCGATCGTTCCGCAGCGTGACGTAGTCTTCTCCCGCTTCCGCGTTCCGCGCGCGCAGAATCTGTTTCAGCGTCTTTTGAATTGCTTCGCGCGTTTGTGTAATGCTCACGCGAATCCGCCGCAGCGCCGGCGAAGCATCGTCGCTGATCTCTCCGTTCGGCAGCACGCATCGCCGGACCGCCGCAAGTAGCTCGCGAAAATCCGCCAGGGACGCAGCGCGCCCCGCCAGCAGCGGAAATTTCGCCGCGTCTTCGCGGAATTGTTGCCGCAGCCAGCCCAGTGTTTCAAGCAGCGACCCTGCATCCAGAAATTCGCCCGGCTCTAGCACCGCCCCCGGCGCTTCGAGCCGCGCCAGCCACATCTCCGGATCTGCCAACGCACCAAAACCCAGTTCCCGCTCTCCCCGCAGCCATTCCCGCGCTTCCCGGATCAGTGCGAACGCCGACTCGAGCGCCGCCCGGTCCGTGGAAAACTCCAGCGCATCTACCGCTCGCCACCCCGGCGCACACGTCGTCCTCAGCCGCAGCAGCTCCCGCAGCTTGTCAAACTCCAATACCTCTTGAGCCGTCCGCGACATTTTTTCTTTACTTCAATTTCGCTTTGAAGTGACGCACCACGTCTCCCGGCGTTGCTGCCACATGCACCAGCCTGCCGTTCACCTCGCCCCACGGCGCCGGATGCCCCAGCTCGACTTCGCGCACGCGTTCCAGTATCGGCCGCCAGAAATCGCCCAGCACCACGAAGGGTTTCCCCGCCATCACGGATTTGTTCAGCATTTCCCAGACGACCGCCAGCTCCACCAAAGTCCCCGTGCCGCCCTTACAAGCGACAAACGCATCCGCAACCCGAATCAGTTCAAACAATCTCTCCTGCCAGGTCGTGACGCGCACTTCCTCGTCAACCCACGGATTCAACTTGGCATTGAAGAATTCCGCCGTCACTCCATACGTCTTCCCGCCGCCGTCCTTTGCGCCTCGCGAGACCGCTTCCATCACTCCACCGTAACCGCCGCTGCACACGCTATAGCCCGATTCCGCCAGCGCCCGCCCAAGCAGTCGCGCCTCTTCATAATCCGCGTCGCCTTCGCGCGGCCGCGAACTCCCAAACACCGTCACTCGTAGCTCTTTGCTCACCGCTTCGCACCTGCCGGCGTCTCTTTGAACTCCTCAATCATCGCCACGCACAGTCCATCCAGCGCGTCCGTTGCTTCATGATTCTTTCCGCTCATATTGTTGCTCAGAAACGAAAATATCAGACGCCGGCCGCTGGGCGTCTCTGCATAGCCCGATCTCGTCCGCACGTGTTCCAGCGAACCGGTTTTCGCATGAATTTTTCCCGCCGCCGCCGTGCTTTTCATCCGGTCTTCGAGCGAGCCGTCCTCCCCCGCTACCGGCAGCGACGCAGAGTACGTTTCGAACCACGGCTGCTCCTTCGCGTATTTCAGCAGCGCCACTACGGCCCGAGGCGTCACCAGGTCGCGCCGCGACAATCCCGACCCGTCCGTTTGCACCACGTCTCCTGGGAAGATTCCTGCAGCCGCGTAAAAATCCTCGGGAAATTTTTCCAGATCCTCCGGCGTATTCCACAAACCGTTCTGCCGTGCCGCCGCGCGCAGCAGCATCTCCGAATGCAAATTCTGGCTGATCTTGTTGACCAGCTTCACTGCGTCTCCCAGCGGCACCGACAGATGTTCCGCCAGTACCGCCCGTGGCACGGCCGCCGTCTCCGCCACATGTATCGCGCGCGCTTTTCCGGTGATCTTCACTCCTCGATCCGTCAGCAGCCCAGCCAGCAGCGTCGCCGCATGTTGTGCCGGCTCTTCGATCGCCAGAACTAATTTTCGCGAGGTCGTCTTCGCAGGCAGAGTCCCTCGCACGACGACCAAATTCGCTCCCGGTTCGCGCATCAGCGTCAGCTCCGATTTCACTTCCGCCGCCGAGGTCACCACATCATTCTGCACGCTGAAATCCGGCGTCGCCGGAGCCACTGCCGCCAGCACGGGGTCGCCCGCGCGCTCACCCGGCGTCAGTGTCAGCGTGACGGTGTTGTCGTCCACGGAGATCGCTGAAATCGCTGCTCCGTATTGCCACACCATATCGTCGATTTCCCAACCGCTCGGATAACGCTCCCGCGGAAAATAGCTGTCATCCCCGACGATATCCCCGGCGATTTCTTTCACGCCTTTCGCCACCAATACATCCGCAAGCTCCGCCACCACCTTTTCGGGCGGCCCGTCGAATTCTTCCTTCAAAACATAAGGAAATTTCCGGTTCGAAAGATTCGGGTCGCCCCGGCCCACCAAAATCAAGTCGCCCGTCAGCGTCCCTTCCGCTGAAATCGTCCCGCGCGTCTCGAGCGTCGTATGAAATCGGTATTCCGGCCCCAGCTTCCCGAGCGCCAGCGCCGTGGTAAACAATTTCAGGTTCGATGCCGGCACGAAATACTTGTCCGCGTTTTGTTCATAGAGTGTTTCCCCGCTCTTCTCATCCACGATCAAGAGTCCCCACGCGCCCTTCCCCGCCGGCCCGACACCCAGAAGCGCCTCCGCGCGCGCCGTGAATCGCGCCGCCTGTTCCGCCGCACGCGATTTCTCTTCTTTCTTCGCTCCTGGCTTCGTTCCGCAGCAGGCGCCTTCCTTTTGCTGCTTCGACTGTGCCCGCACCGTCGGGGTTGTGGCGAGGCAAGCCAAAATCGCCCACGCAAATACTCCTGAAACCCGCCGCTTCGCGCTTACCCTTGTAACCATGATTCCTCTGCTGGTAATTTTCCCCTTGCGCAAGTATAGTCGAAAGGCAACGGAACACTTTAGCAGCGCGTCAAATCATTAAATGAGTTTGCTTTTGAAGTCTGTACCGCGGTTCCGCAGTTTACGCCCAGCTACTCGAACCTGCATGCTTTGCGGGCCCAAATTTCTCGTATGAGGTGAAGGATGATGAAGCGATCGCTTTCGCTGTTGCTGGCGTTCTCCATGACCTGTTTGCCGCTCTTCGCGGACGACAAAAAAGAAGCCGACCGTCTCGACAATTGCGGAACGGTCCTCAAGGAAATTCTCGATATTCCCGACGATATTCCATCGGACCTGATCGACAAAGCCGAGTGCGTCATCATCATTCCTTCGGTCATCAAAATCGCTATCGGAATTAGCGGCAATATCGGTAAAGGCTCGATGACCTGCCGTACCGGCGAGCATTTCACCGGACCATGGAGCGCCCCTGCCATGATGCGCCTCGAAGGATTGGGCATCGGTTTCCAGCTTGGCGGCCAGGCTACTGATTTCGTCATTCTGGTCATGAATCCCCGCGGGGCCAAAGCAATCCTCCACAGTAAGGTGAAGTTGGGCGCCGACGCGGCCGCCGCCGCGGGGCCCAAGGGTCGTGACGCGGCCGCCTCAAGCGATGTGACCATGCGCGCCGAAATGCTCACCTACTCTCGCTCTCGTGGACTTTTCGCGGGGGTCTCCCTGGAAGGCTCAACGCTTCGCCCGGACAATGGCGGAAATCAGAGGCTTTATGGCAAGAAGGTCTCCGCAGAAGATGTCATTCGCAAAGGCGCAGTCGGCGTGCCACCCTCAGGCCAACAACTCATTGCTTTGCTCAATCGCAAATCACCCAAGAACTTATCCGATCCAGAATCTTTGAGGTAAGCCTCCGATCCAAAGCAGCCCGGAACACTCCGATCCAACTCGGGGTGTTCTGCTTGCTTCGCTCACTATTGCACTCGCCGGCAACAGAACGCTTCTCACCGTTGTTTCCAGTATCTCCACTGCAGTAGAACTTGACACTTAGTTTTAAATGACCTATAGTCATGCTTGGGTGATAGTCACAATGACCCGAACCTCCAAATTCACGCCTTCTTCCAGCAAACCTCGCTCCCCCCTCTCCTCCGATCGCCGCCAGCGACGCAGCGCAGAACTTCGCGAACGTCTCTTCCGTGCCGCTCTCGATCTCTTCGCCAGGAAAGGTTTTGTCGAGACCACCGTCGAAGACATCACCAATGCCGCCGACGTAGGCAAAGGCACTTTCTTCAACTATTTCCCTAGCAAAGACCACATCCTCCTCGCCTTTGGTGAGATGCAGCTCGATAAACTCCGCACCTCCGTGGAAGACGCGCACAAGTCCAATGAACCCATGCCCGTCTTTCTGCGCACTCTTCGCGCTCGCATGACCGAAGAGCCTTCACGCAACCCCGCTATCGTCCGAACCATTCTTCAAGCCCATCTCTCCAGCCAACCGGTCCGTGAAGCCATGGGCAAGAATCACGCCCGCGCCCAGGCTCTGCTCACGCAGCTCATTCAGCTGGGCCAGGATCGCGGCGAAATTCGCAAGGATCTTGCGGCCTCGGAGCTCGCTTACGTTTTCCGTCAAACGGTTTTCGGCACGCTGCTCTTATGGTCGCTTTTTGGCGACGCCACTCTGCCCGCTCGCATCGATACCGCGTTTAATGTTCTCTGGACCGGTTTGGCGCCGCGTGATTCCTCGGCGGCCTCGCCGCAAGCTTGGTCTTCAACGCCGGGAGATTAGTTCCATGACCCGCAAGCGCATCCTCATCCTCGCCATCCTCGCCGCCGTTGTCACCGCCACTGCTCTCTACGCTGGCTGGTTCCGGCGCGACACCGCTCTGCAGGGTTCCGGCACTGTCGAGGCTCGCAATATCCGCGTGGGCTCCAAGATCGGCGGCCGCATTGATAAAGTCCTCGTTCGCGAAGGTGACTCCGTCGAGCCAGGCCAGGTCCTGATCACCTTCGACGAAAAAGAGCTCCAAGCTGCTCTCGAACAGTCCCGCGCCAACGCGGAAAAGGCGAAGCGCGGCTTCCGCCCGGAAGAAATTGCTGAAGCCCGAGCCGCCGCAGCCCAGGCCAAAGCCGATTACGAGTTGCGAAAAAATGGTTACCGTCAAGAGGACATTGACGCCGCGAAGGCTGACCTGGATCGCGCCAATGCCGATGAAGTGCGCACACATCTTGATTTTGACCGCTACGAGGCGCTCGCCAAGAAAGACCTGGTTTCAAAGCAGCAACGTGACACGGCGGAAGCCAATTGGAAGGTCGCCCTTGCGCAGCAGCAAAGCGCTCAGCGCAAGCTCGACGAATTCCACCGCGGCTACCGCCCGGAAGAAATCGCCTCTGCCGAAGCGCGTTACCACCAGACGCAGGCCACGCTTGAAAAATTCGAGCGCGGCAATCGTCGCGAAGATGTAGACCTCGCCAAGGCCGCATACGACTACGATCAGGCCCGCTACCGCGAGCGCCAGGTCACCTCTCCCGCTGCCGCAGTCGTTGAAGTTCTCGACGTCCGCCCCGGCGATCTGATCGCACCAAACACACCCGTTGCCACGCTCCTCGAACGCGACCAGATCTACGTCCGCATCTATATCCCCGAAACCGAAATTGGCCGCGTCCGCCTGGGCCAGAAGGCCGACGTGCGCGTCGATTCATTTCCCAACCAGGTTTTCAGCGGCATGGTCGAGCAGATCAGTCAGCAAGCCGAATTTCTTCCCCGCAACGTCCAGACCCGCGAAGAGCGCGTCCATCAGGTTTTCGGCGTCAAGATTCGCGTCGACGATTCTTCCGGTCATGTCCGCGCGGGCATGGCTGCCGACGTGAAACTCCAGGCAGGCAGCTGATTCCATGTCCACGGCTCAGCAAAACGCAGCAGTGCCCGCCATATCCGCCGAGCATCTCGTGCGGCGATTCGGCAAATTCACCGCCGTCAACGACGTCAGCTTCCGCGTTGAGCAGGGAGAAATTTTCGGCTTCCTCGGACCCAACGGCAGCGGCAAAACCACCGTCATCAAGCTGCTCACTGGACTCCTGCCGCTCACTTCCGGTTCCGCCCAGGTCGAAGGCCTCGACGTGCGCACCGACTCGGAATCCGTTCGCGAGCGCGTTGGTTACATGTCGCAGAATTTCAGCCTGTATGACGATCTTACCGTCGGCGAAAATTTGCAGTTCTATGGCCGCATCTACAGTCTCGAACCCGCCCGGCTGAAACGCCGCATTGACGAAATTATCGCGCTGAACAACCTCGGACCTTACTTCAATCGCCTCGCCGCGCAGCTCTCCGGAGGCTGGAAGCAGCGTCTCGCCCTTGGCTGCGCCATGTTGCATGAGCCCCAGCTTCTCTTTCTCGATGAACCCACCGCCGGCATCGATCCCGTCGCGCGTCGCCAGCTCTGGGACCTTCTCTTCGAACTTTCCGGCCACGGCATCACGTTTTTCGTCACCACGCACTACATGGACGAGGCCGAGCGCTGCAATCACGTCGCTTACATCCATTTCGGCAAGATCATCGCCGACGGCACGCCCAATTCGTTGCGCGAACTGCCCGAAGTCCAGCCCCACGGCACGCTGCGCGTTGAAATCACGACTCCCGAAGTCACGCGCGCGCTTCGCTTTGCCCGCCACATTCCGGGCATACGCAGCGCCACCATCTTTGGACAATCCATCCACGCGCTGATTGACGACCATTTCGATCTTCACGAGCTCCGCGAAGAACTTTTGAAAAACGGCATTGCCGTCGCCGAGGTTCGCCCGCTCGCCCCCAGCCTCGAAGACGTTTTCGTCGAGCTCACCAACAGACATCAAGCCATGCTGGAGGCCGGCAGTGCGTAACCTCTTTCGCGGCTTCGGTGCGGTCTTTTATAAAGAGGTCCTGCATGTGCGTCGCGATTTCGGGACACTCTTCTTCTCCTTGATCATCCCGCTTCTGCAGATGGTCCTCCTCGGCTTCGGTATTGACACCAACATCCGCCAGATCAACACCATCGTCTACAACGCCGACGGCCGCCGCGAGAGCCGCGAGCTTATCGACCGTCTAAGAAACTCAGATACCTTCCATGTGATCCGCTACGTGGACAACGACCAGGACCTCAATGACGCCATCATTGCCGGCCGCGCCCGTGTCGGTGTCAAGATCCCCGTTGATTATTCCGATCGCCTCCTTCATCAGATGACTGCCCAGGTCCTTGTCCTCATCGACGGCTCGGACTCCTCCGTCGCCGGCCAGGCCGTCAACGTCACCACCTCCATCGGCCTCGATGAATCCCTTCGCCGCGTTCTCCCGGACCGTTCCGCTTTTGCCGTGGATATGCGCCCCAAGCTCCTCTTCAATCCCGATTCGCGTTCGCCCAATTTCTTTCTCCCTGGCCTCACCGCCATCCTGCTTCTCAATGTCACCACGTTCCTCACAGCCTTCTCCATCGTCCGCGAGAAAGAGCGCGGTACCCTCGAGCAGCTTTTCGTCACTCCCGTCCGCCCGTTCGGCTTACTCCTCGGCAAGCTGCTTCCGTATCTCGCCATCGGCTTCTTCGAGCTCAGCCTCATTCTGACTTTCATGCGCTTCGTCTTCCGCGTGCCCATGCACGGCAGCGTCATTCTTCTCGCAATCCTTTCTCTCCCCTATCTTTTCGTCTCGCTTTCACTCGGCATCCTCATCTCCAGCAAAGCCAACACGCACGCGCAGGCCATGCAGCTCGCCTTTCTCACCATCCTCCCCAGCGTCTTCTTTTCCGGCTACATCTTTCCGCGCGAAACCATGCCCTCTTTCTTTTATGCCCTCAGCTATCTGGTCCCCGCCACTTACTTCATCAACATCACCCGCGGCGTCATCCTCCGCGGCGCGGGAATCTCTCATCTCTGGACCGACGGCCTCGCTCTGTTCATCATGGGCACTCTCCTCCTGATCCTCGCAGCTCGCCGCTTCCAGAAAAAAGTCATCATGGCCTGAATTTCCTCCTGTTTGGTGGGTGTGCTTGAGGTAGCGCGGAGATCGCAGCTTCCCAGAACTCCGTTTGTGGACCGGGAGTGGACTTGTCCGGCCATCCGATTTCTCGGGATTTGACCGAGCCCCGTCCCTCTCCCCCCGGCAACTAAGAAGAACTTGCTTGTGAAAAAATTGGATTGGCCATCTTCGCGTTCGCGATTGGAGTTTTGCTCGTACTCCTCATCGCGGTTCCCCCAGAACAAAAAGGGGCCTGAAACATTGACTACTTTGCGGCAACCTGCTTCGATTCATTCCGCGGTGCACTCGTTTGCAATACGCGAACGAGATGGCGGCCAGATGTGGGAATGGCAACTTCTCTGCCCAGCAAGATTGCTCTTGCTTTAATTTTGCGGCCGTAAATCCGCTCGTTTGCCTTGTTATCTGGGCGCAGGGTGGAACCCTCGAGGGAAATGCCGGCGAATAGTCCGCGGGAACGTGAATAGCTGAGAATCTCTGCGCGCATCCAGAGATCGGTGTTTGCGGAAGCATCGCGCCCTTTGGGACCTGCGGCGGCGGATGCGTCTCCACCAAGCTTGATCTTGCTGCTGAGAATGGAAGCCGCACCTCTCTCGTTCATGACCAGAAGAATCAGATCGGTGGATTCGCCGCCAATTTGCATTCCGAGGCTATCGCCTTCGAGGGCGTACATTGCCGGTGCACCCCAAGGTCCATTGAATTCCTTGCCGGTGCGGCAAACCATCGCCCCGCGGCCGTAGTCTTTGCCCATTCCGAAGGCCAGCTTCAATACCGAGGGGAACACGACGACACACTCAGCTTTTGCCAAAACCTGCTGGGGTAGATTATCCGGGATGTTCAAGACTTCCTGCAAGACAACGCCGCAATTTTCGAGGCGCTTTTGTTCTTTGGTTGCCGCGTAAACCACGCCCGCAGCCAACGAGAGACACACTGCCATCACAAAACATCGCTTCATCGCTCACCTCCATAGCCAGAAATGCTTTTGCAATCGTTGAGCTTCTTCGACCTCAACGCTCCTATAGGCCAGGGATATCCACCTGAAAGAGATGAACTAGCTAACACCACAGTCCTTATTTCTGTAAGACAATCCTCCATTTATTTTCCAGCAGGTCTCTCCGCAAGACTCTTGCTACGCGGCGCCGAATCCTTTGACGTACCTTCTCCGCAGTCTTGAACGGCTGTATACGCATCGCCAGCCCCGTCGAAATGCGCCCTACCCACGCGCCCGGAGGATTTATAGTCGCCGCATGATGCCGGGCTAGGCGATTGTAATACTCCGCGCTCCCGGCCATGTCCTCGGGCCCAAGTCTCGGCAATCGAGGAGGAAACAGAATACATAAGGACCGAGATAGCAAATTCATCTGCCCCTGCGCTTCCCGTACATATGGGCTCGGATGGTCATGGCGGATCTAACCGCGTAAGCTTGCGAACTGAATCCTAGACTTCGTCAAGACGCTGGTCTGTTCACTTGTATACATTTTCGCAGTTTATTTGCGAAGAGATGGTCCGTTGTAAAACCGGCGAACGAACCCCGAGAATTCATACCGTCTTCTGATCGAGATCGCGCTGGCTAGGTGCGCTCTCGCTTCTGGTTTTGATGGGGATTCCTGAATTGCCGCAATTTTTGTGCTTGGACCCGTCTATTGTGTCTTCCGGCTGCTGGTGACAAGGGGATCTATCAACATCTATCCGACTGCAAGCAAATTGAAGTCAAAATCCACGCTGATGGTTTCCTCCATTGGACAGCAATGACCTGTGCTTTACGGGACATCATTGCTTGGGACTTGAGAGCAGTATGGGGATACCCCAATGTAATCCTGCCCGCCTACATGGGTTCGATTGGAGTACGTGTGCCTACAACTAGATGGACTGCTGTGGTTCTATTTCTTCTTCTGTCTCCGACACTCGTCTGTCCCCAGACCGCAGTTCCAGACAAGCAGGGCGGCCCAGCGCAGGAGCAACAGACCCAGCAATCGGGATCCACCGTAGCTTCCACATCGTCATCGGACGCCGGTAACCAGTCAAACCCCGCGATCGCGGCAACGACTTCGCCGCTGGTCCCAAACTCAGCCGGCCAGACGATAGATACTTCCGTAGGCAAGCAGACCAAGCGCATGTTTGGGATCATTCCAAATTTTGCGGCCGTGAGCGCCGACACAGAGCTTCCACCGCTAACCGCCCGGGGGAAATTCATCCTTGCAACGAAGGATAGCGTGGATTATTCGTCGTTCGTTTGGGCGGGAATGCAAGCTGGCCAAAGCATGGCTTTGAAGTCGTATCCGGAGTTGGGCCACGGAGCCGCTGGGTATCGCCGCTATTATTGGCGGGCGTTTGTGGATCAAGCGTCTGGAGCTTATTTCACGGAAGCCATTGTCCCCGCCTTGACACACGAAGACCCGCGTTACTATACCCTTGGCCATGGAGGTTTTCTCCGCCGGGCACAGTACGCGTTATCCCGTGTCATGCTAACCAAGACCGATTCCGGAGGCACGAGCTTTAACTTCTCTGAGATTCTGGGGAATGGAATGGAAGCGGGGCTAGCCAACTTTTATTACCCGCCACAGGAGCGCAGCTTGCACAATACGGCGGTAAACTGGGTCGCACAGTTGGAAGCAGCCAGCCTCAATAACCTTGTCAGGGAGTTCTGGCCGGATATCCGCCATAAACTTCTTCGACAGAAATAGTCAGGCCGTCTTTGCCCGTAAATTAGCTGCAAGTGTTCGTCTGCAATACCTTGACTCCCCCGAAGTCCGCTTTTGCGTATCTGCCGGCTCACATAAAATTGACCGCTATCTCCGCCGGCGTGATTTTGTCTTTTGTTACCGCGCGGCGTATTCTTGCTCATCCGCTCTCGCGTTTAGGAGTCTCCGTGTCCTGTCCGATCTGTGAAAAGCGCAAGGCCGCCCGCTTCTGCCCTGCCAAGGGAGAGAAAATCTGTGCCGTTTGCTGCGGCACCGAGCGCGAAGTCACCATCGACTGCCCCTCCGACTGCGCCCACCTTGTCGCCGCCCACCGCTACGAAAACGAGCACCGGCGCTCCCTTCCCGCGGACACTCCGCTGCTCGACGAGAAAATTCCGCAGGACATCGTCTACACCCACCAGCAACTCATGGCCGCGCTCGCCTTTTCCATCTCCAAATTTTGCGCTGCCCAGCCCTCCGCCACGGACACCGACGTCCTCGCCGCCATACAGGCCCTTGCCGAAACCTACAAAACGCTCCGTTCAGGAATCATCTACGAGAAACCTCCGGACGCTCCGCTGCCGCGCGAACTCTACGCCGCCATGACCGCCTTTATCTCCGAAATCAAAAAGCACCAGGCGGAACGCGCTGCTTCCGCCAGTCTGAAAAACTCGGAAGTTTTCTATCTCTTGGTTTTTATCTATCGGATGGGATTGTTGCGCACCAACGGTCGCCCCCGCTCGCGCCGCTACATCGAATTTCTTCGCGGCCAGTTCCCCCAAGCCCCCGAGCTCAAGCGTGAAGAGTCCCGCATCATCGTCCCGTAACTAGGTCCAAAGCAAAACTAGCCCGTTGTGCAAGAATGCCTTCGTTCTATCTGTTGCGCCACCGCAGCCGCATTCCATGAGAGCGCGAGTTGCGCGCACGACGTCGTCCTCGCCGGCTCAACCCACGGCCGTGACGCAAATCCCAGCTTCCTTCGCAACCGCGCCACCCGCTCGCTGGCCGCACGGCGGTATTCTTCCGGCGCGTAACCGTTCCGCGCGTACCACCGGTCGTACTGTTTCGCCAGCCGCGGAAACTTCTCCCGCACAAACGGCAAGAATTGCTTCGCCGACGATGGCATCAAAAACAACACTCCCGAGAAAAACCATTGCGCACCCGCTTCTTTCGCCGCCGCCGCCACCGCTTCGAGTTCGCCCTCGCCATCCGTTATGCCCGGCAACAGCGGCGACGCCGACACCCCCACAGCCAATCCTGCCTCGCGCAACTCCTTCACCGCCGCGAGTCGAACGTCCGGCCGCGGAGCGCGCGGCTCCAGCAAGCGCGCCAGCCTCGGTCGCAGCGTCGTCACTGTAATATTGATTTGCAGCGTGGAACGCGCCGCAATCTTTCTCAGCACATCGATGTCTCGCACAATTTGATTCGACTTCGTGATGATCGAAATACTCAAACCTTCCCGCTTCGCCAACTCCTCCAGGCACGCCCGCGTCACCCCGTATTCGCGTTCCGCAGGCTGATACGGGTCCGTCGCCGTCCCGATCGCGATGTGCTCCGGCTGCGTTCCCCCGGACTTCTCCGAAGCATACGAATATTTGTGCGAAATATCGTAAGCCAGCAGCGGCGCGGCATCTCTTTTCACAAAAATCTTTTTCTCGAATTCCCCGCCGTCCAGTTCCATGTATTCGTGCGTGTACCGCGCATAACAATATTTGCACCCGAACTCGCACCCGCGGTACGGATTGATCGTCCATTCGAACGGCACGCGTTTCGAATCGCACCGGTTCAATATCGATTTCACCGGCAACAAAAAATATTCCGGCCGCTCCGCCGATTTCCGCCATGTTTCCGCCGGCGGAGACGCGGCAGCGAGGCGAGCTATGCCAACCAGTTCCGGGGTAGCGCGCCCGCCAAAAAAAGCGTCAGCGCGCTCCGCCGGACGGACGTCAGCAGTTTCGGTCCGGCCATCCGCGCAACTTTGGGGGCCGCGGGACAACCGAGACGCCGGGGGGCAACCCGTCGTGGGGCGACCGAAACTGCTTCCGTCCGGGCCAGTCGCAACCGGGGCAGGCTCGTTGGCCACCTTTCTTGGGCTTATGTCGCTGGGGCTCGCAGGAGGGATCACGCGTTCCGCAGTTGCGCAGAACAATGACGCTGTAGTTGGTCGTGCGGGGCGGCGCCGAATCCGAAAACTCGAAATGCCGATGGTCGGGGAGTGCACTGGGGACATAGCCCACCTCGAAGCTCGCCCTCATTGTTTCGCCTTTTGTTCGCCATGTCAAGTACTTTTGTTTTTCTCCCGCCTCCACCTCTCGGGTTCGCGTCATCAATCTTTCGAATTAAACCGTCCCTCGATTGTCTCCCGCCGCCCCTCAGGGTATCCTCTTTGCTCCCGGAGGTTCTCTTGGCTAAGACCCGGCGTGCTGCATTCCTTATTCTCGTTTCTGCTTTATTCCTTCTCGTCGCCGCTGGATTTTCTACCGCACAAGCGCAAACGCCTCCCAAGAAGCCAACAGCCGGGCCGCCCGCGCCACTATCCACCCACTACCCCATTCTTCTTCTCGCCCTGGGCAGCGACCCTTCCTGGAGCTGGAGCCTCCGCATCGGTCAGAAGGGCCCCGAACGCCTCGACCGTCAAGGCTACCCTCCCATCACGCTCGAACCTGCCGAGGTCACCCACGAAGGCGCCGCCGACTCCTGGACCTATCACGCCAAGGACACCGGCACCGCCGCCGCGCTTTCCGTTCACCTTACGCGTGAAGCCTGTACCGACTCCGTCTCCGGCACGAAATACACCTTCCGCGCCGTCGTCGATCATGCGCAGCTCGGCACGCTCAATGGCTGCGCCCGCATCGCCGCCGAGCTCTTCCCCAAAATCGTCAACCCGGCGAATCAAACCGGGGACGATGACGACTCAGAGAAGAAAAAACCTCCTGCAGAAATCATCCCCAATTTCAAACCCCCGGTGTCACTTGCCTATCTCAATCCTGCCGGCAAGATTGTGGTGAGTTTTGGCGCCATCAAGAAGATTGCGGCGCTCGAAGGCTCAGAGCTGGCCCTGTCGCACGACGGAAAAAAGCTCCTCTACACGCGTTCCGACTCCAAAACAGGCCCTGACCGCACCATCGTGCTCTACGACTTCAACACGGGCCTTTCCCACGATCTCGTTCACGGCCTTGTCCGCCGCGCCTTCTGGTCGCCGGATGACACGCGCATCGCTTTCCTGAAATCACAAGACCAGAAGTGGCAGATCTGGACGTTTCCCGTCGCCGCGCCCGATGCAGCGGCGCCGTTTTACACTTACGAAGGCGCCTCGCTGCATGGTTGGGTGGATGCCCACACCTTCCTCGCCAGCGACTTGCAAACTCTCTACTGGATCAGCGACGACAGCCGGCCGATGCAGACTCTCCCGCTCAAGGATCTATACGGCCCGGCTTTTCAGGTGATGAGTTCGGACTCGATCCGCGTGAACCCGGCCAACTCCGATCTATTGCTCGTTTCCGCGGATTACCTAACCCCGCCCAAGGGCGCTCCAAAAGATTCCATGGATCTCGCTGCCGGCTTCTTTCTCTATGAAGTGCGGTCCAAACGCCGCGTCGTTCTCAGCCCGCTCGATCAATGGGCGCGCGGTGGCGAATGGTCCAGCGACGGCGTCCAGATTTTCTATACGCGCCGTCTCGCGGCTAATTCCGTTTCCACGTATCGCATCTTCTGGGATGGTACCGGCGCCGCCCCCGGCCAGCGCCGCTTTATGGACGGCACCGACCTCGTCGTCGGCCAGTAATCTCGCTCTCCGCGGCAATCCTCGCTCTTGCTCTCAGGCTGTCATTCCCTGGCCATTAGCCGATACGCTCCCTGCCCATGCCCTCGGCCACTCAGCAATCCGCCAGCACGCTATACTTCCATAATGGCGACATCTCCCCCGGTCGAACCGCGTCAAGTGGGTATCCTCGTCCTCGACGAGGACGCCCAGGGCTCCGCCGTGCGTCAGATCCTCGATTCCGAGGGTTGGCGCGTCCGCATCGTTCCCAACACGAAGCTGCTCCTGACCGAACTGAAAACCGCGGAATGGTCGCTGGTCATCGCCAATATCGCTCTGACCGGCATCGATACCCCGCCCTTCATCACTCTCCGCGAACTCGCCAGTGTTCCCGTCGAAGAAGGCGGTCGCATTCGCGTCCTTTACCTCGTTCCGGAATTGACCGGCAGCCAGTTTGTTGGCGCCTTGGAAACCGCCCGGCTCCCCTACGTGGTCCGCCCCTACCATCTCCACGACTTCCTCGAAAAAGTCAGTGACCTCCTCGTCGAGGTGAAAGCCATTGAAGTGCCCATCCGCCAGGTGCGCTACGAATTCGGCAACCTGCGCAAAAAGAAGAAGCAGGCCGCTCGCTCCAATTCCATGTTTGCCTCCCGTGATTCCTCCGTCTACACCGACGAGGAACTCGCCGATTACGAGCGTCAGGATGCCGAAGCTTCCAAGACCAAACGCACCAAGCCCCGCACCAACCTCGGCGGTTCCGACCGCTAGCTGCATCTGTACCCGCAGCTGACCCTGCTGCTAATGCGCCGCCCCGCCCGCGTTGAGCTGCGCATCCAACCGCAATATCGTGCGGTACAAAACCTCCACCCCGTTCTCCACTTGCTCCGGCGAAGTGTACTCCATCGGCGAATGGCTGATTCCCCCGCGGCTCGGCACAAAAATCATTCCCACTGGAGCAAATCGCGCAACGTTTTGCGCGTCCTGACCCGCGCCGCTCGGCATCTCTAGTGTCTTAAGCCCGGCCTCCTGGGCCGCAGCGCTAATCGTTTCTCGAAAAGCCGGAGCGGTCAGCGCAGGCGCCTCTAAATCCGGGGAAGTACATGAAATTTGCACATTCTCTTCCTTGCCGATAGCTTCAAAGCGTTGCAGAATCCGCGTGGCAATCCGTTCGATTTTCCCCGCGTCAAGATCGCGCAGTTCCACGGGAAACTTCACGCGCCCCGGAATCACATTCGTTGCTCCAGGCTCGATCTTCATCCAACCCACTGTGCCGACCTGCCGGCCAGGCTCCGCGCGAACTTCTTCGCGCACCGCCAGCACTGCGCGCGACGCGGCTGCCAATGCATCTTTCCTCCGGTTCATCGGCGTTGTTCCCGCATGATTCGCAAATCCCACGGCAGTGCACGTCTGATCCCTGATTCCCACGATTCCCTGCACCACGCCGATCGGTACGTTTGCTTCCTCCAGCACCGCTCCCTGCTCGATGTGAAGCTCCACATATCCCGCCACGCTCCCCAGCGCGATCTTCGCCTCTTTGATTCGCGACGCGTCTCCTCCCATCCGCTTCAGCCAGTCACTCAGCCGCTCGCCCGCGTCGCCCCGCCGCTCCCCGACGTCCGCCGGCATGATCCCCGCAGCCGCCGATGACCCAAACAGCCCCGCATAGAATCGCCCGCCCTCTTCGTTAGTCCAGACCACCGCTTCCAGTGGATGCCGCGTCTTCACTTTCTGCTCGTTCAGCGAACGTATGACTTCGATTGCGCCGAGACTTCCCACGTCGCCGTCAAAATTTCCGCCGTGAGGCACGGAATCGATGTGCGAGCCAAAGAGCAGCACCGGAAGATTCTCCGATCCAGGGCGCCTCCCAAAAATATTTCCCGCGGGATCTATGCGCACCTCGAGTCCTGCCTCCCGCACCAGCCCCGTAACGTATGCCCGGCCCGCAAGATCCGCCTCCGTAAAGCCAACACGGCTCACCCCGCCTTCAGGGTTCTTCCCGAATTCGCCGAGCTTCTGTAGCGTTCCCCAAATCCGTTCCTGCCGCACGTGCCGCTCGACCGCCGCCGCCTTCTCCTGTCCCTGCCCGGCGGTCGCAGCCAACAACGGAACACACGCTGCCAACACACTCCAGTGCCACAATTGCTTCACCATATCCGCTCCCCTCCGCGCGGAGTCTCCCACGCTCCCGAAAACCCTGCAAGAAACTCCGGCATCTCCGTTCTAATCCCGAGTATGTCCTCAAGGGTTCAAGCACAGGAGGTTTTCATGAAACATTCAATCTTAAACGCCGTAATGGGCAGTCTGCTCGGCTTCAGCACCCTCGGCGGTCTGGCCTTTGTTTCAGCCGCGCCAAATCCCACAACTCCATCCAAATCCGAAGGAGGCTGGCAGCTGCTTGAGCCGGTCACCTACGAAAACATCTCCCTCTTCCCCGTCGTCACCTCCTTCAATCAGGACACCAGCCCCTTTATCACTCTCGATGAGGGCCTTTCCAGCGGTGACGTCATAGTCAGCGAGCAGGGTTCTGCGGGTCTGGCCCGCACGCGCGACGGCCGGCCCATTCCTACTCCCCAAACTGCCGGCGGCGCCTCTGTCAATCAGCTTGTCCTGATCAACCGCAGCAAGCGCCCTCTTCTTCTCCTGGCCGGTGAACTCGTCAGTGGAGGCAAACAGGACCGCATCATCGGCAAAGATCGCATTGTCCCGGTCGGCGCGCCCCCTCTTCCTCTCGATGTCTTCTGCGTGGAGCATGGCCGTTGGACCGGCAGCAATTCTCAATTCGTTGCCTCCAAGACCATCGTCCACCCCAGCGTCCGCGAGAAAGCCGCCGTGGATCAGGCACAGACGGAAGTGTGGAGCGCCGTTCGTAGCGGCACGACCGCCGCCAAGCCGGCCTCCGCTCCGCCGCCGCGAATGTCAATGGATAACATTACCTCCGCAATCTCCTCGGAGGCGCATACCGAAGCCTACGAAAAAATTTACGATTCGAGAGCCATTGGCGTCCCGATCGATAGCTTTGTGGAAGAACTACAGAAGCGGTTCGCCAAGGCGGTGGCAGGGCCGAACGGCGAACGCAGAATGCCCGTCGTGGGAGTGATTGTCGCTTATGGCGGCGAAGTCGCTTGGAGCGACATCTTCGCTTCCAGCGATCTCTTCAACCGCTACTGGAACAAGCTCCTGCGCAGCTACGCCGTCGAAGCACTCGCCCGGCCCACGCTGCGCGAAGTGGCTTCCCGCGATGGCGCTCAGGATTTTCTCCATCGTCTGAAGGGCCGCGAAGTCCAGGAGAGCGAGCCGGGTGTCTATCGGTGGCTCGAAATCACAGAAGGCAAACTCACCCAGATCGAACTCGACGCGCTGCAACCCAAACCCATGACCCTCCATCGCCTCATGTTGCACCGCACGTCGTGATATTGGCGCTCGTAGGGGCGCACGCCTCGGCGTGTGCCCCTACGAAATATCGCCCGAGCGTCGCACCGTGCTGCGATCCGGTGTGCGCGCAAGAAGATCCGTTGCCGTGCCGCTCCATGACGGGTGCCGCAACTCCGGCGCAATCTCCGCCAGCGGCTCCAGCACAAATCGCCGCTCCGTCATCCGAGGGTGCGGCACCTGCAATTCCGGCGTGTCCATGGTCTCGTCTCCATACAAGAGAATATCCATGTCCAGCAGCCGTGGGCCTTTGGCTATCAATTTCTTGCTTCCCATGCGCGCTTCGATCCCCCGCAACTCTTTCAATAGCTTTTGTGCCGGAACGTCCGTCTCTCCCTCCAACACACAATTCAAGAACCACGGCTGTTCGAGAAAATCCACCGGCTCGGTTTCGTAGAGCGACGACACACGCCTCACGCGGACACCCGCTCCTTCGAGCGCCGAAATCGCGGCGCGCAGATTCGCCTCACGGTCTCCAACATTCGACCCCAGCGAGAGATAGATGATTTGCATGGGCATTCTCAAGCCGAATCTGCCACGGCCACAGAACACTTTGACATTTGACTTTCCAAGAATAGAATACGCCCGACTCTCTGGTACGTTTTTAACCCAAGAAGGACACGCAGCGGGAAAATCTTTTTCTTACCGGAGTAAGATTCATTTGTCTATTTCCAGGCCGCAAAGCGGCGATCTTCGATTCGAAACAGTACCCGAAGTTTCGGCAAGGGGAGGAAACTATGAACCGGCAACTGCTCGTCATCCTGCTGTCGTTTCTCGCTGCGGGCTCCGCGTGGGGGCGCAGCTCACCTGCGGACGATCAGGCAGAGCAGGTAAAGGCTCTGCTCGAGCGGGTCGAGCGACTGGAGCAGCGTGTGGCGGAACTGGAGGCCAAACAAGGAGCGTCTGCCACGCCCCTCCTCACCGCCGCCGAGAAGACAACAGCTCAAAAATCCGAACCGCAGGGAGCGACCGCGTCTACCGCTCAAGCGCACGATCACATGCCGCAGGAGCAGGCTGTGGCCCAGCAAGCCGAAGTTCACTATCCCTCACTGCAGGTTCGGGGCTTTGCTGATATGGATTTCTCCGCGACGGACGAGCCAAGGACAACCAGCGGTTTCAATCTAGGGCAGTTGGATTTGCACCTGGCCTCTCCGCTCTCTCGAAAGATCAGCTACTTCGGTGAGATGACCTTCAACGCTCACCCCAACGGGTACACCGTTGAGGTGGAACGGTCCATCATCCGATATGACTATAACGACTACTTCAAGCTATCGTTCGGCCGCTATCACACGCCTATCGGTTATTGGAATACCGCATTCCACCACGGGGCGTGGTTAGAGACGACGATCGATCGACCGGAGATCGTGAAGGTGGGTGGCACCTTCATTCCCGTGCACTTCGTCGGATTTCTTGCGGAGGGCAACATTCCTTCGGGCGGCGCGGGCCTTTCCTACAGCTTTGGTGTCGGTAATGGCCGGGGAGAAATCATAAGCCGGCCCGGCGACGCGGGAGATTTCAATAACAACCGCGCCTGGGTTGCCAACGTCTTCGCCCGGCCCGTGAAACTCTATGGCTTGCAGTTCGGCGCGTCCGTGTATCGGGACAAGATCACTGTGGTTAATGCAGCGATGATCAAGACTGACTATCGGGAATGGATCACATCCGCTCATGTGGTTTGGACCAAGGGGGCCCCGGAATTTCTGGCGGAAATCGCCAATGTCAACCATCGCCAGGTTCTGACCAATCGGACTTCCAACAGCCAGGGTTTCTACACCCAGTTGGGTTATCGTCTTCCTTGGTTTGAAAATACGTTGAAGCCGTATTACCGTTTTGAGTATATCCACACGCCGCGCGGCGAGGCGGTTTTCAGTGACTTGGACCTGGTGGAATCGATTGTCGGTTTGCGCTACGACATCTCAAGCTATGCCGCATTCAAGAGCGAGTACCGGCACGCGAACCGCAACGTACTGCAGACACCCTCATTCAATGGCATCGTAAACGGTTTGTTCCTGCAGACCAGTTTCACGTTTTAAGTGAGCCACGCGATGAATGCGACATACAAGCGGTTCGTGGCAATCCTCGGGGCGACGTTCTGGCTGTCCACAATTTTCCAGTGGCCCTCGGCCGCGCAGACAGCGCGAGGAGCCGACATTGCCGTTGTCGTCCATCCGGACACTCCCGTCGACGATCTCAGCCTTGCCGAAGTGCGCAAGGTGCTTCTCGGCGAACGCCAATACTGGAACTCGAAACTCCCGGTGGTATTGCTGATCCGCGCCCCCGTGGCCCGGGAACGGGACGTCGTGCTGCGGGTCATCTACCAGATGACGGAAACGCAATTCAAGCAGTTTTGGGTTGCGAAGATTTTTCGGGCAGAGGCAGCTACTCCGCCGAAAATTGTTTACTCAAATGATATGCAATATGAGCTCGTGGCTGCCATGCCCGGCGCCATTGCCTTTGTCGATGCTCGGAACGTGCGGCCGGGCTTGAAAGTATTGAGGGTCGACGGACACCTCCCCGGTGACCGTGATTACCCGCTCCGGTAACCGAACGCGACGCCAGGACGGTGGAACACAGGAAGTTCGGCTTTCCCGAGGCTGATTCTAATTTGAGAGCCCCAGGCGCTTGAGTAATGCGTGGAATCGCGCATCCGGGCGCACGCGGTTGAAGAGCGGATCCACGCTCAGAGAGACAAGGCCGCTGTCGTGTTCGTCGTAGGCCTTTTCCAGCCAGATAAGCGTCTTCTCTTTTTCGCCCATGCGCGCATAGATTTGAGCAATGTCGTAGGAGGAAACGTAGCCGTGCTTGGAAATCTGGGTCATGCCATCCAGCCAGCTTCGCAGTACGCCGTTATACCCGGACTTGGAAAAATCCTCTTCGATGGAGGCCGCCAATTCCGGGCTTCCCGAGAGTGAAACAAATTTCTCTCTTTCGGCCACTGCTTCCTTCTCCTTGCCCATTTGGGAGTAGACCCCCTCCAGGATTCGACGCGCCGGCGCAAACTTTTGATCGATGTCCAGCACCTTGCGCAGCTGCTCGACCGCTTGATCGTACTGGCTGGAGAGATAGAATTGCCATCCCAACTTGGTATTGATGATAAGAGAGAGCGGATCAAGATCCTTGGCCCTTCTTGTTTCGCGCATTCCGGCATCGAGCCGGCCGGTGTTGGAGAGATAGTCGCCGTACCAAAGATGCGCGTTTGCCGAGTTTGGATTGAGCTCGATGGCGCGTTTGAATTCCTTTTCTGCGCCGGTCCAGTCCCATTCGTAATGTTCTTTCACAAGCCCCAAAGAAGTGTGCGCTTCCGGGAGCGTGTCATCTATTTCAAGAGCCTGCATCGCTGCGGCTTTGGCTTTCGGCCAGGCCTCTGTCGGGGGCAGGTACCCGGCGTCTCCAAGCAAGCTGTAGGTATCTGCGAGACCTGCGTAGGATAGTGCGTAGCGCGAATCTTTCTGGACCGCCTGCGTGAAGTAGTCCGCGGCTTTCTTGAAGTCCGCTTCCGTCCACTTGTTCCAATAGAAAAGGCCCTGCAAATAGAACTGATAGGCTTCAACATCCTCTGTCGGACGCTTGGATACTCGTTTTATCTCTTCCCCGTCGAGTTTGGGGCGCAACCGTCCGTAGATGTCATCTGCAATTTCTTCCTGCACGGACACCAAATTGGAAAGTTTCCGGTTGTACTGGGCTCCCCAGATTTGCCGTTTGTTTTGCACGTCTTCGAGATTGACGCTGATGAGCAGCTCGTCACCCGACTGGATGAGCCTCCCGGTGAGGATTGCGCGGACGCCGAGATCGCTTCCCACACGTTCCGGGTCGGTGGCCTGATCCTTATAGCGAAAGACGGTATTCCGCGACATCACCGTGAGATTCGGCAACTGCGAGAGACTATTGATCAGGCTCTCGGTGATCCCGTCACTCAGATACTCCGTCTTGGAATCCTTGCTCACATTGACGAAGGGCAATACGGCGATCGAATCGATGCGCGCCGCTCCCGCCCTTCCGAATAAGCTTCCACGGAGATTGCCGGCGACCAGGCCGAACACGGCCAACAGCGCAATGAAAACTCCACCCCACGCAAAATGATGCCAATTCCGCCGGAGGACATAGCGGTACGTGGAACCCGAGGTGACGGGCAAGGTACGGGCGGAATCGGTGTCTCGCTTCAATCGCTGCAGGTCGGCCCGCAGGTCAGAGGCGGTCTGGTAGCGCAATCCCCGATCTTTCTCTAGCGCTCTGGAGATAATCATTTCCAGTTGTGGAGGGATCGCCGGGTTCAGCCGCATCGGGGGAATCGGCGCACGGTTCAATATGGCTTCGAAGATTATTCCAGAGGTGTTACCGGTAAAGGCCCGCTGGCCGGTGGCCATTTCATACAGCACTATCCCGAGCGAGAACAAGTCCGTGCGCGGGTCGAGATCTTCCCCGCGAACCTGTTCGGGCGACATATAGGTAATCGTTCCCACCGCCACGCCAGTGCTCGTGAAGTGATCATCCTCGGTGGTTGTGCTGAACGCTCCCGATTTCGGTGTCGGCCAGGTTGTGCCTCTGCGCTCCGGCAAAAGCTTGGCGAGTCCAAAATCCAGAAGTTTTACCTGACCGCGATCCGTCACGAAAATATTCGCCGGCTTGATATCGCGGTGGATAATCGCTTTGGAGTGCGCCGCGTCGAGGGCGTCCGCCATTTGGAAGCCATACTCCGGAACTCGCTCAATCTCCAGGGGCTTCCCGGAGATGCGATGCTTCAGCGTCTGCCCCTCGAGGATCTCCATGACAATGAAGTTCTGGCCTTCGTATTCGTCCACGTCATAAATTGTGCAGATGTGTGGATGATTCAGCGAGCTGGCGGCGCGGGCTTCGCGTTGAAAGCGCTCGATCGCGTGACGATCCTTCGAGAACTCTTCCGGCAGAAATTTTAAGGCGACTTGGCGGCCAAGCTTAATATCCTCAGCTCGATACACCACTCCCATGCCGCCCCCGCCCAATTTCTCAAGAATGCGGTAATGGGAAACAGTCCGCCCAATCATAGAAAAGAAACCGCCTTTGGCTGGTCATATTAGGTTGCGGCTCCACGCAAGTCAACGCGAAGACGAAGAGACAAGACGCGCCGCACACGTACGCCCGCATCCCCCATGCCGCACCGTGACGGCCAATCGCTTTACTCCGAATCCTGACGCGGTATTCCGGGTGAGGAGCCTGCTGAGTTTACCCCGATGCGGCATCCGGGCATCATCGACACCTACTGGAGCATAGCCGGGTGCCCCATCACGCCGAGTTTACGTGTGGGGTCCTTGAGTTTTCATCAGTAATTTGAAGAATCCCCAAACGATTTTCCACATGTCATTCGAACGGTACCAAAAAAGTAATTGACAGAAGCTGTATTTTATGCTATTCTTTCCCGTGTTTGTCAGCCTTCAGCGCCGTCCAACGTCCGTTGCTACTCAATTTCTCCGTGTGTCCCGCCAAATCTGGAGTGAAAATCTCCCTCCCCTAAGCTCCCTCTGGCCTCCTCCATCCAGATCTTGCAATAAAAGTGTGAAAAACAAGTTTATTAAATTCATTGCCTTGCACACTCTTCCATTTTCCGTACGCTGTAAGTCTTTTATTTGCCACTCATACAAAAACATGGGGGGTGTATATCAACTCTTCCCATTTTGGAACTGCTCCCAAGCCAGCAGCTCACGCCACAATCATCACGCTGATAAAAACCCCCTCACCGCAACTCCTTTAGAATCCACACTTATAGAAGTGGTGATTCTAAAGAACTTGAAACTGTTTAGAATGAACACTTACAAAAAACATAGGGGGGAGGGGGTGTTATTGTTAACTAGAAATCCCAAGAAGGATTTCTATCCCGAGGGAGCATCGCGACCGAGGGACCTCTCTTCATTCCCGCCAGGAGAATCTCTCCTGAGGAGCATGGCGACGAAAGAACCGTCATGGTGGCGCAGCCATTCCTGGCTGCGTTCTTCGGCATACCGCGGATCGTTCTTCTCCACTATTTCGACCTTCAACGGTCGGCGGTCAACTTCTTCAGAAGAGTCTCGGCTGGCGCTTCGGCAAATCCCGGCCGAAGTATTCGTAGGCGCGCGCGGTGGCCACGCGTCCGCGCGGCGTGCGGTCAATCATTCCGATTTGCATCAGGTAGGGTTCGTACATTTCTTCGATGGCGTCTTCTTCTTCGGAGAGCGCGGCGGCGAGCGTGCCCACGCCGACCGGGCCGCCTGCGTATTTGTCGAGCAGCGCCAGCATGAGGTTGCGGTCCACTTCGTCGAGGCCGTTTTCGTCCACGCCGAGCATTTGCAATGCTTCCTGGGCGACGGCGCGGGTGATACGGCCCGCCGCGCGGACCTCGGCAAAATCGCGCGAGCGCCGCAGCAAACGATTTGCCACGCGCGGGGTTCCGCGGCAGCGGCGGGCAATTTCTTCCGCGCCGCCCTCGTCCATCTGAATGTTCAAAATTTTCGCCGAGCGATGAATGATGATCAGCAAATCCTCCGGCTCGTAAAAATCCAGCCGGTGCACGATGCCGAACCGCGAGCGAAGCGGCGCGGTGATCAATCCCGCGCGGGTGGTCGCGCCAATCAGAGTGAAATGCCCGAGCGCAAAAGGGTGAATCCGCGCGCCCGGCCCCTGGCCGACAATCAAGTCCACGCGAAAATCTTCCATCGCTGGGTACAGCACCTCTTCCACGGCCGGCTGCAGCCGGTGAATTTCATCGAGAAAGAAAACTTCCTTGCCTTCGAGCGAAGTGAGTATCGCGGTCAAGTCGCCTTTGCGTTCCAGCATCGGACCGGCGCTGGTCTTGATGGGCACGTTCAATTCATTGGCGATAATCTGCGCGAGGGTGGTCTTGCCCAGGCCTGGCGGACCATAGAGCAGCACGTGGTCCAGCGCTTCGTCGCGGCTGCGCGCGGCCTGAATGGCAATCTGGATGTTTTCCTTGACGCGCTTCTGCCCGATGTACTCGTCCAGCCGCCTTGGCCGCACGCTCGCTTCAATGCGCGCGTCCTCGTCAAACGGCTGGCCGGAGACAATCCGCTCGGGATGTTTCTGAAGCATCATCCGTTTTGCCGTTCCGTCAGCCATTTATTCCGTTTTCTCTTCGTAAGGGCACGAACTACCGTGCTCCTACAACGTGAATTATTCTACGCCGCGCCTCTTGCTGACCGTCCCTTTGGCGCGCTCAACGCCTGCAATGCCGCGCGCAACAGCTTTTCAAAATTTGCGCTGCCCGCCTCGCGCTTCGCTTCACCGACGGCGGTTTCCGCGGCGCGGCCGTCGTATCCCAAATTCACCAGCGCCGAAACCACATCGGCTTCCACTCCCGCGGGCGAAGATGCCGACGGCCTCTCCGCTTCCACCGCCACCGCTTCCAGCTTGTCTTTTAGTTCGACGACGATGCGCTCCGCCGTCTTCCGACCCACGCCCGGAATCCTCGTCAGACGCGCCAGATCGCTCCCGCGGATTGCCGGGACTAGCTCCTCGACGCTCATCCCCGACAAAATTTTCAGGGCCAGCGTTGGGCCCACCCCCGAAGCCGACAGCAGCATCTCAAAGAAATGTTTTTCGCGCGAGGAAAGAAAGCCGTAGAGCGCCAGCGCGTCTTCGCGCACATGCGTGTGGATCAGGAGAGTGACTTCGGTATGGAGCTCGCCGAGCGAAGCGTAGGTCGAGAGCGGCACCTGCACGAGATACCCCACTCCGCCCACATCCACGAGCACCTGATTCGGTCTTTTTCCGGTGAGCCGTCCGCGGAGCTGGCCAATCATCGCTCGCCAGTATTGCCGCTTTCTCTTCGCCCGTCAACGCGCGGGCGTGTCGCTGCTCTTGGCGGCCAGGAGGCTCTTGAATTCGGGGTCGTCGTGCAGGATTTTCAGGTCGGGATCATTCATGGCCCAACGAGCGTTGGAGTAACCCGATTTAATGGAACGCCGGAACATCTCCAGAGCGTCTGCCTTCATCGCAAGACAACCGTAGGTGCACGCGGCGTTGTAGAGCACATTAGAATCGGTGGGACGCATGGCCACGGCAATGCGCACGTGCAGCACCGCTTCTTCGGGTTGACCGAGGTTGGCCAGATCCGCGGCCAGGAGGATGCGTGCGCGGACATCGTCGGGAAACTGTTGCAACTGGCGTTCCAGCACTTCCTTTTCACGACGGCGCAGGCGCTCCGCATCTGCCATGCGCCCAAGCCGCTCGAAGGAATTGATCAGCGGAATGAGCGCGTTGTAGTCATTACTCACGATTTCCAGAGCGCTTTCCGCGAGTTCGACGGCCTCTTCGTATCGCTGGGAGGCAAAATAAGAGCGCCCGAGAACATCGTGCGCTCCTTCACATTCGGGCCGCAGTTCGATGGCCCGGCGCGCCAAGCGGATACTGTCGTCATAGTGCTGCTGAGCATATTGTATGCGCGCTCTCGCGGAGAGCACTTCGGGGAGATCCGCCGCCAGCCACTCCGCTTTTGCGCAAGCGGCCAAGCCCTTCTCGACGAACTCCGGGTTGGGACTGCGGAATTCGTGCATTCCGCCCCAGACGTGCGCGATTCCCGCGTAGGCCAAGGCGAAATTCGGGTCGAGTTTTGCCGCCTCCTCATACATTGCCAAGGCGTACTCGAACTGACGCTGCCGGAGGTAACTGCGGCCACGCAGGTAGAAATCGTAAGCCTCCGGATTCGCGGTCGGCTTCTTGGCGATCACTTTTTCTTCTTGCGGCGAAAGCTTGATCTCCAGGGCTTTGGCTATGCTGAGGGAGATCTCTTCCTGAATGGCGAAGACGTCTTCCATCTGTCGGTCGTAGCGCTCGGCCCAGACGGAATGGCGGGTTGCACTCTCCACGAGTTGTGTGGTGATGCGCAGGCGGTTTCCCGCGCGGCGGATGGAGCCTTCGAGGACGTACATGGCATTCAGCTTTTCGCCGACTTGAAGAGCGGTGACGGGCTTGTCGCGGAAGGCCAGCATCTCCGATCGCGGAAAAATCTCGATCCGCGCAATCTTGGAAAGCTCGGTGATGATGTCCTCCGTCATGCCGTCACGGAAATATTCATCTTCTTTTGCCCCGCTCAGATTTTCGAAGTACAGCACAGCAATGCTCTTCTTCGGCGCAACGGCCGGACGTGTCGCGCCAGCCGATGCAGGTCCGGCCGTCGAGGAAGTGCGCGCATCGGAATCGCCGCGGACGGAGGAGTCCAGATCGCGCTTCAGCCGCTTGAGGTCGGCGCGCAATTCCGTAGCGGTCTGGCAGCGGAGGTCGCGATCTTTTTCGAGAGCTTTTGCAAGGATGCGGTCCATCTCGGCGGGCATCTTGGGATTGATGCTGGTGACGGGCCTGGGCGTGTCGTTCAGGATGCCATTGAAAATGATCGCCGCGGTGCTGCCGCTGAAAGGCAGTTCGCCCGTCGCCATCTCGAACAGAACGATGCCCAAGGAAAACAAATCCGTGCGGGTGTCCGATTCCTCGCCGCGCGCCTGCTCCGGGCTCATGTAGGCGACCGTACCGATGGAGCTGCCGGGGCTGGTCAAGTTCTCGGGAGCGACATCGTGAGTTTCCGTTTGCATGGCGGACTTGTTGAGCGTCTCGTCCACCGCCCCTCGTTTCGTGTCAACCTTGGCCAAGCCGAAATCGAGGATTTTCGCCTGTCCGCGTTCGGTAACGAAAATATTTGCGGGTTTGATGTCGCGATGAATGATGCCTTTGCGATGAGCGGCATCAAGCGCGTCGGCGATCTGAATGCCCAACTCGATCACCTGAGCTGCATCCATCGGCTTGCTAGCGATGCGGTGCTTCAGCGTTTGACCCTCAAGGAGTTCCATGGCGATAAATGGCTTGCCGTCGGACTCACCCACGTCATAAATGGTGCAGATGTTCGGATGGTTCAGCGCCGAAGCAGCTCGCGCCTCGCGCTGGAAGCGGTCAAGTGCCTGGCGGTCGCCGACGGTCTCTGACGGGAGGAATTTCAGCGCGACATTGCGGCCGAGACGCGTGTCCTTGGCATTGAAAACTACGCCCATGCCGCCGCCACCAATTTTTTCAAGAATTCGATAATGAGAAATGGTTTCGCCAATCATGTTGGGCAGTCATCTTATGGTTGCGCAACACTAATGTCAAAGTACGCGGGATATACCGGCAAAGAAGCAGGCTGTGCGATAGCGAATTCTTGACTGGTTAGCGGCGCGCGCGATCTTTGCGCACCGCTTCGTCAATCAGGGCGTCCAGTTCATCTCTTGTGAGGGTGACATGATCGCCGGCGTTCTCTCCCGCGTCGCAGGTGAGAGGAAGTTCCGCGCCTCCGCCCGGAGGCGGCGAAACAAAATATCGCGAACGGGCAGCCATCAGTTTGGCAACCTCGCGGCTCGAAAGCAGAGCGGGAGTTCCGGCCATCTCCGCGGCCAGCGTAATTTTTGCGTAGTGTTCAATCGTCTCCATGCGGAAAAACGCGGTCAACAAGTCGGTTCCGCATGTCACCGCACCGTGGTTCGCCAGCAGCAAGGCGTCGTAGTGAGGCACAAAAGGCTCGAGAGCAGCGCTCAGATCCGGCGTTCCGGGAGTGGCGTAGCGCACCAGCGGGATCTGCCCCAGCCCGATAATCACTTCTGGGAGCAGCGCCTGGTCGAGCGCGCGTCCTGCCGCAGCGAAACCCGTGGCGGTCGGCGGATGTGCGTGGCAGATGGCGTTCACGTCCGGCCGCATACGGTAATACAAGAGATGCATGGCGATCTCGGAGGAAAATCTGCGCTGGCCGGCGAGCTGTCGGCCGTCGAGATCGGTAACGACCAAATCCTCCGGCTCCACCATCCCTTTATTCATGCACGTGGGAGTGGTGAGAATCCGCCCGTCGTTCAATCGGACGGAAAGATTGCCATCGCAGGCGACGTTAAGACCGCGCTCGTACATCCATCGCCCCACGACGCAAAGATCGGCGCGATGCTCCCGTTCGGATTTGTTGTGGCCTGGGGAAATGATGTTGTGTGTCATCGGCACGACTCCAAACTGGCGGGGAACCAGTACCGCGGAGCGGAAGGATACACATTTTGGCTGAGTTGCGCCAGTAGAAGAATTAAACCGGCGGCCGCCCCTGAGGAAGGCCGGGCAAGCCGCAGGTTACGCGTAGATACCGCGCAGTTTGAGCGCGCTGGCGACTCGGTCGATGGCCAGCATATACGCTGCGATGCGGTTGTTGACCTTGTGCATGGCGGCATAGCGCACGACTTCATCGAAAGCGTTATCCATGACGTCGAAGAGCCGCTCGTTGACTTCACTCTCACGCCAGAAGAAACCCTGGCGATCTTGCACCCATTCGAAATAGCTCACGGTCACGCCGCCTGCGTTGCCGAGAATATCCGGCACGGTGAAGATACCCTTGGCATCAATGATGGCGTCGGCCTGCCAGGTTGTCGGGCCATTCGCGCCTTCGCAGAGAATCTTCGCTTGCACCTGGCTCGCATTCCTCGCCGTGATCTGATTTTCAATTGCAGCGGGTATGGCAATGTCGCAGGGCTGGAACAGGACGTCCCGCGAGCTCATCCTGGTTCCGCTGCCGGGAAATTCCTGCAACACTTTCTTCTGGGTGTAGACCCAGTCCATCACCTTGGGCAGGTCGAAGCCATTTTCGTTATAAAGACCGCCGCCGATGTCCGCGAGCCCGATAATTTTATAGCCGGCTTTGTGCATCAAGTCTGCGGCCATCGAGCCCACGTTGCCGAAACCTTGAATCACAACGCGGCAGCCTTCTTTCTTCATGCCGAGCTTGGCCAGCGCTTTGTCGCAACAAATCATCACGCCGCGGCCCGTGGCCTCCTTGCGCCCGCGCGAGCCGCCCAGCTCAATGGGCTTGCCGGTAACTACGGCGGTGGTCGCTTGCCCCACATGCATAGCGTAGGTGTCCATGACCCAAGCCATGGTCTGCTCGTTCGTGCCCACGTCCGGTGCGGGAATATCGCGCTCCGGTCCGAGCCAGTCCGCGAGCTCTGCCGTGTAGCGCCGCGTCAAGCGCTCGAGCTCGTTCCTGGACATCTTTCGGGGATCGCAGATCACCCCGCCCTTGGCACCGCCAAACGGAATTTTTACCACCGCGCATTTCCAGGTCATCCAGGTAGCCAGGGCGCGCACTTCGTCAAGGGTGACGTCCGGCGCAAAGCGGATGCCGCCCTTACCCGGTCCACGCACGGTCGAATGGATCACGCGGTAGCCGGTGAACACTTCGAGCTGCCCATTGTCCATCCCCACGGGGATGTACATGGTGATTTCCTTGCTAGGATATTTCAGATAGCGGTAAATGCCCTGCTCGAGTCCCAGTTTGTTTGCGGCAACCTCAAAGCGCGCTTCCGCGTTCTGGTAGACATTCATTTCTTCCGGTGCAGGCGCTTGCGACATGCGGAAATCTCCTTTGAAAGCGTGGCCCCGCAAGGGAAGGGGTCACCCTGCAATTCGCACTTAGGCCTGCGACACATGCGCAGGCGAGAATTGAAAGGCCAAGGACGGTGAGTCTCGGCGGGCTACCCCGTTCAGCGCGACCGCGAAGCGATCGAACCGCCGAAGCTGCCGTTTGGCCGGGCCGCCAGTATACGAACCTGCTTCTCCCGCCGCAAGCTGTTATGCGCCCGGCGGATGGGGCGGTATTGAGAACGAACACAGCCATGCCAACTCGAGCGTGGCACGACAAATACCAAGTGGATTATTGCAGACGGAACCGAAGCGTGACGGTCAGGTGCATGGGCACAGGTTTGCCGTCCAGAGTGGCCGGCTGATATTTCCACTGATGCAAGGCGTCCACCGCCGCTTGATGAAGCAGCGTGGGCCCCGAGATCACCTTTGTCGAAGTAACGCGGCCGTTGGCATCGATCAGAGCGTCAACGTTGACATCACCCGTAACATGCTGGGACCTGGCGAGCGAGGAATAAACGGGTGGCACTGAGGAGAGCAATTTCGCGGGCTTGACATCACCGCCCACGGGTAGCGGCTCGAGCGGCGCGGCCGGTTGTTTCACGCTTCCCGCCACAAGTTCTCCGCCCATCGAATCGCTAGCACCGGTAGGCTGCTCGCCATTGAGTGCAAGGCCGGGTTCCGCAGTTCCGCTCTCCTGAGACGCCACAGGGCGATTGATCTTCGGGGAGGCTAAATGGATTTCGCCTAAGCCGGGCTTTTTCTGTACGAGCTGTGGTTCATCCTGGTGCGGCACTGCGTGGGGTTGTTCCTGCACGACGTGAGTTTGTTGCTGAACCGGCAGGGTTTGCGTGGATTTCGGCACTACCGTGGCATTCGCCGCCACGGAGAACGCCGATGCCTCGTGCGGCGTGGAAATCTGTGAGTTGACAGTGGTAGAAGCAGCTGCCGCGGGGGGAGGGACCGAGCCAAGATTGTTCACGGGAGCCGATTGCATGGGCGCGACAGGCTGAGGCTTTGATTGCAACACGCTCGCGGCGACAGTCGCCGCAGGAGCGGCCGCCGAGGTCACGGAATTCTTTAAGGAACCGCCTTGCGGGCGGAGATACCAGGCACCGCCGCCGGCCGCCAGAATCAGGCCAGCAGCAATCGCTCCTATCCATACGCCATTGTTCGAACCGCGGGAAATCTTCTTTTCGCTGCTCTTTTCATCGAAAAGCAACTCGTCGCCAAAGGAGGGAACTCTCAGCTCGGGAACATCGGCCACTTCCGCGACAGTCAGCGGAGCGATGACAGGTTCAGAGATTTCCGGCTTCTCCGCGGCGCGCCGGGCCTTTTCCCTTTCGATGAGCTCCTGCGTGGAAGTGGGGGCGATGGTGTTACGCGCCAGGGGTTCGAGCCAGGCGGGAATCTTTACACTTTCTTCTTCGAGAGACGGCGCCGGAAGAATGGTTCTTGCCGGTAGCGCCGGCTTGAGCACGGCGTTATCGGCCGGCGCAGACTCGAATATCTTTGCGGCCGTATCCCACGTTTCCTTTTTCTCGGCAGGAGGATTGGAAGGTTGAGCTTGCTGCACGCTCTCTGCGGGCCCTCCGGAGAAGAGCATCGAGGACAATTGCTCCTGCAAGCGGGCGGTTTCGAGCTTCAGGGCTTCGGTTGAACCGCGGACGGGCACTGGATTTGCCGGTGTGACGGTCTGCGATGGAAGTATTGGAGGCGTTGCAGCGGCGGGCGCCACCGGAACAGGGATTACTGGTATTCCCGGCTTAACAGCAAGCGGCGCTACCGGCACAGGAATTTCAGGCGGTTTAACTGTTACTTCAACCGGCTTGGTTTCCGCAGGTTTCACGTCGGCAACTTGGCGTGCGGCGAGTTGCGACACCATAGGCAGCGCTTTCACCGTTTCCGGGATGCGAGTTGCGGCGGGCGCTGCTACTTTCGGCGGGGGCGGTGCCGGCGCGATCCGATCGTTTGGAAAACGCATGCCCCAGAAACCCAGCACGGGTTCCGTGAATTCCAGTTCGACGTAACCGCTCACATTGCGGTAGTTCTTGGACTTGACGACCTGGCAGACCACTTCCTTTTTTGTCTTTTCGTTGGTGAGGAAAAGCAATTGTCCGGGCGCCACCGTCGAGGCGAGGCGAATGACGGCGCCGTTCGAAAGGACCAGCACGGTTTTCGTGGCCTCAGAGAAAGGTTCGCGTTTATCCGTGCCTTCCACCGTGCGGGCACCGTTCACCGTGACCGGCACTTCGAGCGCGACAGGCTGTGGCCTGCCTGCCGGGGTTTCCGAGAGCGTGGATGTTGCGGGGGGATTTGCCTTAGTGGTTCCAGGCGTCGCTGCGATTACATCGAATTCTTTTGCACTTGGAGGCATCAGGCCTTCGCTCTCAAAACAGAAATTTATATCCAGCCCTGTCAGCAGGGCCTTCCCCGCTCTTCATATATCTTCTGCTTTGTGCGAACTCCCCAGCCATAGTACGCGTGTACTAGATGACACCTGTCCTTCGGGGCAGGCGGCGAGCTACTTGAGCGGCGGGAGCGGACCTTTGAATGCTTCGTCGAGTTCCACCTGATAGCCGACGACGAGCTTGTTGGTTTCATTGGCCATGCCGATGACGGCTTGCAGCTCGTGGAACATGGCGTCGGTCATGCCTTTCTTGCGCGCGGCAGCGGTGTGCGAGGCGATGCAGTAATCACAGTTGTTGGTCACGCTGACGGCGACGTAGAGCAATTCTTTGGTGAGGGGATCGAGGGCGCCCGGCGCCATGATCTGCTTGATGCCTTCCCAGGTGCGCTTGAGCGTGGCCGGATCGCGCGCGATGGCTTTCCAGAAATTATTGATCCAGTCCACCTTGCGCGTGGCCATGATGTCGTCGTAGACGGCGCGAACCTCAAGGCTCGCGTCCTTGTATTCCACCAGTCCGAGTGTCGCCATGAAGCTCCCCCGATTGAGTCGAACAGCTTGCTGGAAGTGAAATTAGCAGGAAGCGGCAGCCCGCGCCAGCGGGGAAAGGCCCGGAAGCGGAAGAATTTTTCTTTGCGGGTGAAAGGAAGTTAGCGTAAGGTACGCATGGCGCCGAATTACTTCATTAAATCGATATAATAGGTCACTTTGGAAGGGCCGTGACGGTGATCTGGGAAAAAGTAGATTAGCTGAAGACACGGGCCAGCGACAAAAACTTCACCGCGCTACCTATTCTGCTTTATTCTTTCTGTTTCATGGACCAGACAAATATTCTCATCATCGGCGGTGGTGTGGTCGGCTGCGCGATCGCTCGCGCCGTTTCCGAGCGCTGGCAGGACGTTTTCCTCGTCGAGCAATTCCCCAAGCTGGGCATGGCCACCAGCACACGGAATAGCGGTGTAATCCACTCCGGCATCTACTATCCGAAAAACTCGTTGAAAGCGCGCCACTGCATCGAAGGCAACCGCCTCACCTACGAATTCTGCGTCAGGCACAACGTTCCGCATCGCCACACCGGAAAGCTCGTGGTCGCAAGCGACGGGCATGAGGCGACGGAACTCCTCGCGCTGAAGAAACGCGGGGAAGACAATGGAGTCGAGGGCCTGCGCATCATCGGTCCTGTCGAGATTCACGCGCGCGAACCATTTATCAAGGGCGTCGCCGCCCTCGAGGTCCCTACCACGGGGATCGTCTCCGCCGAGGAACTTGTTCACGCACACGCACGCATCGCAACAAATCAGGGAGCGAATATTGTTACGCGCGCGAAGGTGGTTTCGCTGGAGCCTGCTCGCGAAACTATTCGCGTGGGCCTCCGCATCGGCGACGAAGAACACTTACAGGACGAAACCATCGAGGCGAAATGCGTTATCAACGCCGCGGGACTTTTTGCGGATGAAGTTGCCGCACTCCTCGGGAATCGTTCGTGGCGCATCTATCCCGTTCGCGGCGAATACTGCGAAATCCGCGGTCCGCAATCCTTGCTGATCAAGAGCCTTGTTTATCCGCTGCCGCACACGGATGGCCTCAGCCTTGGCGTTCATTTCACCAAGACGCTTTGGGGGACCGTTCTCGTCGGCCCGACCGCAACTTACGTCGAGGGAAAAGATAATTACGAAAAAAATCGCCTGCCGATCGCGGAATTTGCCCGCAGCGCGAAAACACTCTTGCCGGAAATCGAAGAACGCGACCTGCAGCTTGGCTATTCCGGCCTGCGGCCAAAGCTGGTTCCGCCCGGTGGAAAAGGAATTGCAGATTTTGTCATCGAGCGCGATGCTGCCGTACCCCAAGTGATTCAACTCGTCGGGATCGAGTCGCCCGGGCTCACCGCCGCGCCGTCGATCGCGAACCATGTTCTTCAGCTCGTGTCTGAAGTCCTTAGCTAAGTTCGTCATTCCGAGCCCGCCGTGGCGGGCAATGAGAGGTTCCTCGTCGCTCACCGTCGCAAGCCTCTAGGAATGTCGGTTTCCACTACTCCACAACGATTCGGAAGAATTTTTTCTTGCCGACGCGGAGGAGAAATTCGCGTGATTTGCTCAGGTCTACATCTCTGCGCGGATCGTCGACGCGCGCACCGTCGATTTCGACCCCGCCTTGTTTGATTAAGCGCTCGGCCTCGCTTCTGGAAGCGATCGCATGCAGCTCGACGAGAAGCGCCGTCAGCTTTTTTGTTGGACCACGCGGTAGCCTGCGCACGGGAGCTTCTTCAGGAGCCTGGCGGTCGCGGAAGACGCGCTGAAATTCTTCACCCGCTTTAGCTGCTGCTTCTCCGCCGTGAAAGCCGGCGATCACTTCCTGCGCGAGGCGCATCTTGTTGTCCATCGGATGCATCTTGCCGCTGGACACTTCTTTCTTGATGGCCGCAATTTCCTCGGGCTTACGGTCAGTCAGCAAATCGTAATAGGGCCACATCAGGTCGTCGGGCATGGACATCAGCTTGCCGAACATCTCGCCGGGTGGTTCGGTAATGCCGACATAGTTCCCGAGGCTCTTGGACATCTTGCGGTGGCCGTCGAGGCCGACGAGGATGGGCATCATCAGCGCTACCTGTGATTCCTGGCCGTATTCGCGCTGGATTTCGCGGCCCATCAGCAAATTGAATTTCTGCTCCGTGGCGCCGAGCTCCACGTCCGCTTCAAGCACGACGGAATCGTACGCCATGAGCAGCGGATAAAGCAGCTCGTGCATGGAGATGGGCGTCTGGTTGGTGAGGCGCGCGTGAAAATCCTCGCGCTCGAGCATGCGCGCGACGCGGTATTTCGCGCAGAGACGGACGATGTCGTAGCTCGTCAATTTGTCCAGCCATTCGCTGTTGCGGCGCACTTCGGTTTTGCCAGGATCGAGGATCTTGAAAACCTGGTCGAGATAGGTCTTTGCGTATGCGTTGACCTGCTCGCGAGAAAGCGGCGGGCGAGTTTCGGATTGTCCCGAAGGATCGCCGACCAGAGCGGTGAAATCACCGAGCAGAAAGACCGCGGTGTGACCGAGATCCTGAAAATGCTTCAGCTTGCGGATCACAACCGTATGGCCAAGGTGAATGTCCGGGGCTGTCGGGTCAAGGCCGAGTTTGGCGCGCAGAGGTTTTCCGGTCTTCAGCGAGCGTTCCAGCTTGGCCTTAAGTTCTTCTTCGCGAATGATTTCCACGGCGCCTTTTTTCAGGTAGGCGAGCTGCTCGGTGACGGGTTTGAATTTGGGGTGTGGCATGGAATATTTTCAGGTTGTTCGAAGCACGCGGCGGCCCGCGATTTTAAATTTTCCTTCGAGCACGATGCGCACGGCTTCCGAGTAAATGCGGTGCTCTTCATGCAGGATACGTTCGGAGAGGGCCGCCTCCGTGTCCTCATCCTTCACGGGTACGACGGCTTGTACGACGATCGGCCCCGCGTCCAGATTCTCGTCCACAAAATGCACGGTGCAGCCGGCAAACTTCACGCCGTACTCGAGCGCCTGGCGCTGCGATTCCAGCCCGGGAAAAGAAGGCAGCAGCGACGGATGAATATTCAAGATGCGCTGCGGAAAGGCCGCTACAAAATAGGGTGACAGCAGCCGCATGTAGCCCGCAAGGCAGACCAGGTCAGCTTTGTACTCGTTCAAGACCGCGACGACCTGGCGGTCATAAGCCTCGCGTTCCAAACCTTTAGAAGAAATCACCCGTGTAGGGATTCTGCGTGCTGCCGCTCGCTGGATGCCCGGCGCCCCTTCGCGATTGCTGATGACGACGGCGATTTCCGCGCTGGGAATCCGCCCGGCGGCAATGCTATCGGCCAGCGCCTCGAAGTTCGAGCCGCGCCCGCTCAAGAGCACGCCAATGCGCTTCTTCATAAACGCAAAACGTTAGCACAACGGCGTGCAACGGCAAAATTCGCATCGCCGGCCGGTCCACAAACTAATTCCGTCGCAACGTCTTGCGGCTCGCGTTAGAATGCAGGGCTCCCAGCTCGCCAATTCAGTTTTTGGAGCAACATTCATGAATTACTGTAAGCACGCGCGGAACGCAGTGATCTTCACGCTGGCCATCCTCGCCGTTTCGGCAAACGCAGCTTTCGCGCAGCGCAGTATTTCGCGTGATCCTGCAGAACCTCCGCAGGGCAAGCCGCAACCGAAGATTTTGCCGCGGCCCGCCGGAGGGATCACCCGCCAGTCGGTGGACGAAAAATCCATGCGCGCACTGATCCGCGAGCTCGTGGCCTGTGGGACCCGCCTCACGCTTTCTTCATGGACCGATCCGAAGCGCGGCGCCGGCTGCGCAAGGGATCACATTGCCGCGCACTTCCAGGAAATAGCGAAGGATTCCGGGAGCAAGCTGCAGGTTGTCGTGGATAAGTTTGAATCCACTTCGGAGCGGACCTCGTCGAAGCCGATTTCTCTGGAGAATGTGTACGGGATTCTTCCCGGATCTGATCCCAAGCTTTCCAAGACCATCTTCATCGTTTCAGGACACTTTGACTCGCGTCCGTCAAACGTGATGGATTCCGAGGCCGACGCTCCCGGCGCGGACGATGACGCCTCCGGAGTGGCCGTCAGTTTGGAATCGGCGCGCTTGTTGAGCAAAGCGGGGCCGAATGGCCGCGGAGCCTATCGCGCTACGATACTTTTTGCAGCTGTTTCCGGCGAGGAACAAGGCCTGCTCGGCAGCACGCATCTGCTCGAATGGGCGAAGCAGCAGGGCTACACGATCGGCGGAATGCTGGACGATGACATCGTGGGCGCAGACGCGGCGCCGGGCGCTCCGCATCGGGTGCGGCTCTTTTCCGGCAACGGCGATCTGGACGACGCCGATTCTCCTTCACGAGAGCTGGCCCGCTCGATCGAAGAGATTGATGGCCAGAGCGCAATTCGCCTGGTCTTCCGGCAAGACCGCTATGGACGCGGCGGCGATCACTATCCCTTCTACAAAGCCGGGTTGCCCGCGGTGCGTTTCACCGAGCCGCTCGAAAATTACGAGCACCAGCATCAGACGCCGCGCACGGAAAGCGGAATCGAATACGGGGATTTCGAAAAATACCTGAATTTCGCGTTTATGGGAGACGTAGCGCGCGACAATGCCGAAGCGCTGCGGCAATTGGCGCTGGCTCCTGCGCCTCCGACGAATGTGCGACTCGCCGGAGCGGTGACGCCCGATGCCAAAGTTTCCTGGTTGGCAGAAGACGATCCTGAGCGTGCTGGATTCGAAATCTTGTGGCGCGAAACGACCGATCCTCGCTGGCAAGTGTATGACTTTGCCGCCTCGGCGGGCGAAACGGTTTTGAAAGGCGTCTCCACCGACAATCATTTCTTCGCCGTGCGCGCGGTGGGAAAGAATGGCGCTCGCTCGATTGCGGTCGCCACGGAAATTGAGCGCCGACCGCCGCCACTGCCTGCGGGCGCCAAGCAGTGAGTAAGAGCTAGTGCTGTAGCGCGGCGACAGGCTGAGCGAAGGTGATGAAGTGGCCGCCGGGATCCTGGACGCCGAATTCCTTCATGCCATAGAACGCGGTGCGGACGGGCATGACGATTTTCACGTCCTTCATGGCCGCGCGCACGGCGTCGAAATTGTCGACCTCAATGTAGAGATAGGTTGGGCCTTTTCTGGCTTCGGCGGACATGGACGGCGGCGCGTCTTTTTCCACACTGTCGTAAGTCTGGTACATCACTTCGGCCGTGCCCTTCTGAAAAGTGACGAAACCGAGTTTGTTGCCATCGGGCACTTCGATGGTTTTGGTGAAGCCGAGGCGATCAACCCAGAAGGGCACGATCGGCTCGATCTCCTTTACAAGCAGGACGGGGGTGATTCTCTTGACGTTCATTGGCTTTTTCTCCTGAGTTTGATGGGCGTGCAGGGAAGCGAAACCGAAAGAGAGAGCAAGAGCGGCGAGTGCGACAGCGAATCGGCGCATGGCGAATTTTCTCCTTGACAGGCGCAGTAGTCTAAATTAGACTAGTGACAGAATAGGAGCTAGGAAATCGTATGTCAAGGAGATTTTTTATGACCGTTCAGCGCAGGCGTCTCGGAAATCTGATTTCCATTGGGCCGGTGATGCTGCGCGATTTCGAAATGCTGGGCATCCGCAGCGTGGCGCAACTGGCAAGGCAAAATCCGCGGCGGATGTATGCGCGGCTGAATCGCGTCAGCGGGCAGCGGCAAGATCCTTGCGTGCTCGACGTGTTTCGCGCGGCGGTGACACAGGCGCGGAATCCGCGGCTGCCGGCCGAACAATGCCAATGGTGGTATTGGAGCAGGCAGAGAAAGGAGAGAAGCAAGGACTCCGGAAAAGATTTGGTGCGGCGACAGAATGAGAAGAAATCATAACGCGGTGGCGCTGAAGACGCCGAGGCACGCTGAGAGACCACGGACGCGTGTCCGGGCGGCGAGGCGATTGGGTCTGACGACGCCGGACTTGGTGCTAATCAGCCTGCTGGCTGAGCGGCCGACGCATGGATATCAGGCCAATCTCGAGCTCGAGCGGCGCGAAATCCGGGATTGGGCGGGAATTTCGCGTCCGCAGGTGTACTACTCGCTGGACAAACTCGCCCGCGCGGGACTTATTCGTGCGGCAGAGAGCGCGGAGCCTGCCGCGGGACCCGATCGCAGCGTTTTCGAAACGACGGTGAAAGGTCGGCAGGCTTTGGCGCAGGCGCTCGAACGCGAAGAGTGGACGACGCAGCGCGAAAGGCCACCTTTTCTGACTTGGATCGCACTTTCCTGGCAGGCGCGACCCGGCGTGTTTCGGAAGCAAATTCAGCTTCGGCAACATTTTCTGGAACGTGAACTTGCCCGCGAAAAAGAAATTCTACGCTCGATTCTTGAGGAAGTGGGCCACCCCTATCACGAGGCCGTCTGGATGGTGAGCCTGATGGTCGAGCAATTCAAACTGGAGTTGAAATGGCTGCGCAAGATGACAAGAGAACTGCCACGCCGCGCACCCGCACGGAATCCGGAATATGCCAGGGTTGAGACGGAATGAGTTCCACGCCCTAGCATGCAAAATTTCGGCAGTCTGCCATAGTTGGAGGAGCTTACTGCAGGTTCGACGGGTTGTGCGACTTAATTCCGGGACACACGATTAGAGGTTTAAAGTACCGGTGTAGCAGACACGGGCTTTGCCGGAGTCGGCGCGCTCGATCCGGCCGATGCGGAAAAATTTCTCGCGGCGGCGCTTCAAATCGGCCTCGACGGATTTCATATACTTTGGCGGCACGACGAGAATCATCCCCACGCCTAAATTAAAGGATTTCAACAACTCATCATTTCCAATTTTTCCGACGCCGGCAAGGTATTTGAAAATCGGCGGCACGGGCCAGGAAGCCAGGTCAATCTTCGCCCGGACGCCTGAAGGCAGCACGCGCGGAAGGTTTCCCGGGATTCCGCCGCCGGTGATATGCGCCAGCGCGGAAACCCAGCCACGAGCGACAATATTTTTTAGCGCAGGCGCGTAGCACAAATGCGGCTTCAATAGCTCCGCGCCGATTTTATTGCCGACTTCCGCGACGTACGTCTCCGGCTTGAGCTTGGCTACATCAAAAACCAGCTTCCGCGCGAGCGAATATCCGTTGGTGTGGAGCCCTGCGGACGGCAAGGCAATCAGCGTATCGCCCGGCTTCACCGCTTTTCCGGTGAGCAGCTTCTTGCGCTCGACCACGCCGACGATGAAGCCTGCCACGTCGTATTCCCCTGGCGGATAAAATCCCGGCATCTCGGCGGTCTCTCCGCCGATCAGCGCGCAGCCAACTTTGCGGCAGGCGCGGCTCATACCGTCCAGAAGTTGTTCGACGACTTGCGGATCGAGCTTCCCCATCGCCAGGTAATCGAGAAAGAAGAGCGGCTCCGCGCCTTGCACCAGAATGTCGTTCACGCAGTGATTCACAAGGTCTCCGCCAACGGTTGAATGCACTCCCATGGCCATGGCGACCTTCAGCTTGGTTCCCACGCCGTCGGCGCTCGATACCAGCACCGGCTCTTTCCATTTTTTCTTGTCCAGGGCGAAAAGCGCGCCGAAACCTCCAATTCCTCCGAGCACGCCTGGCGTAAACGTCCGGCTGGCGTGGTGCCGGATGCGCTGCTTCGCTTCTTCGGCAATCGCGATGTTCACTCCGGCGTCGGCGTATCTCATGGGAGACTTGTTTGCTCTCGAATCCATTTCGGACGCACGTAGCCGCGCGCCGTTCCACTGCGGAAGAATAATGATTGTCGCCGCGGCGGGTCGCGGCGCTCATCGCAGACTGCAGCTACCTTACGAAATAAATCTAAAACAAACGGAACAATCTTCTCCAGCGCACCGTGCCCGGATGAACCACGGCGTTGGCATAGGCAAGGAAACGGCTGAAAATCTGTCCACCGTCCCATGCACTCGAAGACGCATCCAGCGACATGTAGATCATCACTGGCGTGCCGATCAGGTACTTCCGCGGCATGCAACCCCAGTAGCGGCTGTCCAGCGAGTTGCCGCGGTTGTCGCCCATCACGAAGTAACAGTCCGGCGGAATCTTGTAAGGAAAACGAGTAACGGGAATACCCAGATATTCAGAACCTGGAGGGGGAAGATCCGTGGGTCCGGTCGTGTAGCTCTCCACCAGTCTCTGGCCGTTGATCCACACGGAGCCATCGCGAATATCGAGGTTCTCGCCGGGCAAGCCGATCGTACGCTTCACGAGATCCTGACCCTGAGGATCAGCGGGTGGGCGGAAGATTACGATTTGCAGGCGCTTGGGATTCCGCCAAAGCGGGATGTGCCAGCCGGTGAACGGCACACCCGCGTCGTAGCCGATGCGGCTCATGATCAGATGGTCGCCGATCAGGAGCGTATTCTCCATCGAGCCTGAAGGAATCACGCGGGCCTGGCCGATGGTTCCATTGATCAGCAGGAAGGCCAGCCCCACCCAGAACCACGCGATGATCTCGCTTTGAATGCGCTTGCCGATCGGCGGATTCGCGTCCTTCTCTTTTTCTTTTTTCTTTTGGTCAGCCTTCATGTTCCACCGCCACGGGCCGCTCTGGCGTCGATGTGTCTATGGCCTTGCCGTTTTTTCCTTCGCCGGACTTGCCGTTTGCTCCGCCTTCGCGAACTTCAAGCTGCACCAGGTCGGTCGGATAAACACCCGAGTAGCACGACGTGCAGAAATCGCCCTGAGTGTCGCCCACGGCTTGCTTCAGTCCGGTCATCGATAGGTAACCGAGCGAATCGGCGCCGAGGAATCTGCAGATTTCTTCCGGCGTATTCGAGGAAGCGATCAATTCTTCCTTCGTCGGCGTATCCACGCCGTAGTAGCACGGCGAAATGGTCGGCGGGCAGCTGATGCGGACGTGCACTTCCCTGGCACCCGCTTCGCGCACCATGCGCACGATTTTGCGGCTGGTCGTGCCGCGCACGATGGAATCATCCACCAGGACGATGCGCTTGCCTTCGATCAGCCCGCGGACCGGGTTTAGCTTCAGCTTGACGCCGAAGTTGCGAATCGCCTGCGACGGCTCGATAAACGTGCGGCCGATGTAGTGATTGCGAATCAATCCCATGCGGAAGGGGATTTTGGATTCGAGTGCATAACCCACCGCGGCGGGAACTCCCGAATCCGGCACCGGCACGACGATGTCCGCGTTCGCGGGATGCTCCCGCGCGAGCAAGCGGCCAAGCGCTTCGCGGCTTTCGTTCACCGAGCGGCCGAAGATGATGCTGTCAGGACGGGAAAAATAGACATGCTCGAAGATGCACTGCTGACGCTGCTTTTCCGGCGCGAAGTGGATGGACTCAATGCCGCAACGCGAAATGCGCACCATCTCGCCGGGCTCGATTTCGCGCACGTACTGCGCGTTCAGCAGGTCGAACGCGCAAGTCTCCGATGCGACCAGCCAAGTATCGGGGCCGCCGTTTGTTCCGGGCAGTTTGCCCAACACCAGCGGGCGGAAACCGCGCGGATCGCGCACGGCGTACAATTCGTCCGTCGTAAGGACCAGCAGCGAATAGGCGCCTTCCACTTGATTCAGCGCGTCGCCCAGTGCGCCGGAGAGATTGCGCGCCTGCGAACGCGCAATCAAATGCACGATGACTTCGGTGTCGCTGTTGGTCTGAAAAATCGAGCCGCGATGCTCGAGCCTGCGGCGCCATTCCGCGGCGTTCGTCAGGTTCCCGTTGTGTCCCAGCGCGACCTTGCCCTTGTTGCAGTCGATCATGATGGGCTGGGCGTTCAGCAGTGCTTTATCTCCCGCCGTTGAATAGCGCGTGTGCCCGATCGCCAGATCGCCGGGAAGTTTCGCCAGGACGTTCGGCTGAAAAATTTCTTCAACCTCGCCCATCGCGCGATGAAGATGGAGTTCCGCACCGTCGCTCGAAACAATTCCCGCCGACTCCTGTCCGCGATGTTGAAGCGCGTAGAGACCAAGATAAGTGAGGTTCGCCGCTTCAGGATGGCCGAAGACACCGAATACACCACATTCGTCGTGAAAATGATCGTCAGCGAAGGAGAGCTTCTGCTTCATAGCACCTTGAGTGCGCGTTCCAGCGAATGAACCCAAGCGTCGCGGAGAGTTTCGATTGAGGACCCAATTACCGCGCGCCCATTATATTCGAAGCGGAGTGTACTCCCGGGAGTAACCTTGCCGATCTCGACCGCCCCTACTCCGTATTGTCTCGCAGTATCGAGAACGCGGGCAAGTGAGGCAGGCTTAACGGATAAGACGGCGCGCGCGCCACGTTCGCCAAAGAGCGCGGCCTCCGCTGGCTCTCGCCCATCGAACTTTACGCTGACGGGAACGCCTCCTCCACCGAAGCAGCACTCCGCAATCGTAACCGCCAGGCCTCCGTCGCTCACGTCATGTGCGGAGAGAATCGCGCCTTCAGAAGCCAGCGCGACCAGACAATCGATCAGGCGTTTTTCCGCCTGGAGGTCGATCGCCGGTGGCTGACCTGCCACGATCCCGGCAATAGTCTTCGAATATTCACTGGAGGAGAATTCTTGCGCGAGTGCGGGAGACTGGTTGCCTTGTAGGGGCGCAGCATGCTGCGCCCCTACAACAGAGATCGATCCGTCGAGGAGAACGATGACGTCGCCTTCATCGCGAAACGCCATTTTCAAAACGTGAGAAGCATCCTCGATCACGCCGAGCACGCCGAGCACCGGCGTCGGGTAGATCGATTTCCCCAGCGTCTCGTTGTAGAAACTCACGTTGCCGCCGGTAATGGGAGTTCCGAGTTCGTTGCAGGCTACCGTCAACCCGTCAATGACCTCGCTGAATTGCCACATCACTTCCGGTTTTTCCGGGCTGCCGAAGTTGAGGCAATTCGTCGCCGCAATCGGCCGGGCGCCGCTGCAGGCCACATTGCGCGCCGCCTCCGCCACCGCGTGCATCGCGCCCAGGCGCGGATTCAATTGGCACCAGCGGCCGTTGCCGTCCGTCGCCAGCGCCAGCGCGCGCGTGGTTCCTTTAATGCGCATCACCGCGGCATCGCCCGCGCCCGGCAATACCAGCGTGTTCGTCCGCACCATCGTGTCGTACTGTTCGGTGATCCAGAGTTTCAAAGCAATCGCAGGTGATGCGAGCAACTTTACGAAATTCTGTGTGAGGTTCGTGCCCTCCGCCGCAAAAGTAAACCAATCCGCCGCCGTCTCTTGTTTCAGCGGAGGCTGCGCGATCGGCCGCCGGTAAACCGGCCCCTCTTCCGCAAGAGGGTGCGCGGGAATTTCCGCGACGACCTTGCCGTGGTCCTTCACGCGCAGCAATCCGCCATCGGTCACCGTTCCGACAACGACTGCATCGAGACCCCACTTCTTGAAAACATCAAGAACTTCCCGCTCGCGGCCCTTTTCGGCGACGAGCAGCATGCGCTCCTGCGATTCGCTGAGCATGATTTCGTAGGGCGTCATCTCGGTTTCGCGTTGCGGCACCTTGGCAAGGTCGATCTCGATTCCTGCGCCGCCGCGCGAAGCCATCTCCGTCGTCGAGCACGTCAGTCCCGCTGCACCCATGTCCTGAATCGCGACGACTGCGCCGGTTTGCATCGCTTCGAGGCAGGCTTCAAGCAGAAGCTTTTCGACGAACGGGTCGCCGACCTGCACATTCGGCCGCTTCTGCTGCGATTCCTCGGTGAACTCCGCCGACGCCAGCAGCGATGCGCCGTGAATCCCATCGCGGCCGGTTTTTGCACCGACGTAGATTACCGGATTTCCCGTGCCCCGGGCTTTGGCGAAGAATAAGTCTTCTTTTTTCGCAATCCCCAGCGCGAGCGCGTTCACCAGCGGGTTTTGCGAGTAGCAGGGTTCGAAGCAAACTTCGCCGCCGACCGTCGGCACGCCAAAACAATTTCCATAGTGCGCGATGCCGCGAATCACGCCGTCGAGAATGCGGCGATTTTTGGCCGCGTCTTCCGCGGTGGTGTATTTGCTCGGCGTGATTTCACCGAAGCGGAGCGAATCGAGCACAGCGATCGGCCGCGCCCCCATGGTGAAAATGTCGCGCAGGATTCCGCCCACCCCGGTCGCCGCGCCCTGAAACGGCTCGACAAAACTCGGATGGTTGTGCGATTCGATCTTGAAGGCAGCGACCAAGCCGTCGCCGATATCCACAACGCCGGCATTTTCGCCCGGCCCCTGAACCACCAACTTCCCGCGCGTCGGCAACCGCTTCAGATGCACCTTGCTCGATTTGTAGGAGCAGTGCTCGCTCCACATCACGCTGAAGATGCCCAGCTCGGTGATGTTCGGCTCGCGCCCGAGGATTTGTTTTACGCGCGAGTATTCGTCGGCAGTCAGCCCATGCTCCGCGGCGATCTCCGCGGTGACTTTGAGTTCGATGCTAGCGGTGGCCATATTCCAATTCAGTGTCGCGTATCAGAAGCGGTAGGGGCACACGTCGTGGCGTGCGCCCCTACGAGAGATTCCGGAGCTTGCGGCGCACTCAAGCTGTGGCCTTCGCCGTGCTCACCAGTGCTTCGACCATCGAGCCGAAAATGACCAAACCGTCCGCCGAACCAACGGCTTCTTCGACGGCGCGCTCGGGATGTGGCATCAGCCCTGCGACGTTGCGCTCGCGGTTGCAGATTCCCGCGATGTTGGCCATGGAGCCGTTGGGATTCCCCGCCGCATCGTCTTTTTCCTGTGCGGCCGCTGAGCGGCCGACGCCATCGGGAGTGGTGTAGCGGAAAATCACCTGGCGGTTTTTCTCGAGCTCTGCCAGCGTCGCCTCGTCGCAATTGTAATTCCCGTCCGAATGCGCAATAGGAATTTTGAGAATCTGCCCCTGCGTGGCCGCGTTGGTGAACGACGTGTCTGTCTGCTCGACGCGGATGTGCACATGCCTGCAGATGAAACGCAAACCGCTGTTGCGCATCATCGCGCCGGGGAGCAGGCCCGCTTCCAGCAAAATCTGAAAGCCATTGCAGATGCCCAGCACCATCCCACCGCTTTTCGCGAATTTCTCGACCGACTTCATCACCGGCGAAAACCGCGCAATCGCGCCCGTGCGCAGATAATCCCCAAACGCGAATCCGCCGGGCAGGATGATGGCGTCGCAATTTGCCAGATTTTCCGATTGGTGCCAGATGAATTCGACCGGCTTCTTGAGGACGTTCCCGATGGCGTAAAAGGCGTCGTGGTCGCAATTGGACCCGGGGAAAACAACGACTCCAAATTTCATGCGGTGTCGGCTCCCTGAGGTAATCTGGGAATTTTCATTTTAGCACACGTGGCAACGGCGCGCTCGCTGCAGGCACGGAGGATTGTGGCGCCTGAAAAATTCTCCCTAGAGTGGGCGGAGACGCCGATGATGCCGCGGCTACAGTGAACGTCCGGGCGTTGCAGAAGACGGTGGAGGCGCCGCAGCAGCGCCTTGTGCGACAGCAGGTTGCATCATCCCATCCAACCCTAAAACGTTCACGAGGCCTGCGTTCGAGGGCACGATGTACTTTGTGTTTTGCGCCAGCGTATTGTTGAGCACTTCGAGGCGCCGCATCATTTCCGCGCGTTCCTTGAAATACGTTTCCGCAGCAGTGGAAACCAGTTTGATCGCTTCGGCTTCGGCATTGGCGCGGGTGATGCGGGCTTGTGCGTCGCCTTCGGCCTTGAGAATCTCCGATTGCTTCTTTCCTTCGGCCTGCAAAATCTGGCTCTGCTTGATGCCTTCCGCTTCCAGTACCGCGGCGCGTTTTTCGCGTTCCGCCTTCATCTGGCGGGACATGGCGTCGGTGATATCGCGGGGCGGCTCGATCTTCTGCACTTCCACTCGGGTGACTTTGCACCCCCAGTTGTTGGTGGCTTCGTCCAGCACCTCGCGCAAATTCGTGTTGATCATGTCGCGCGCCACCAGGGTTTCGTCCAGCGTGCGGTCGCCGATTAAGTTGCGCAGGTTGGTTTGCGCCAGCGTGGTGCAGGCATATCCGAAATCCTGCACTTCGTATTGCGACTTCACCGGATCGATCACCTTGTAATAAACCACCGCGTCCACTTCCACGGTGACGTTGTCCTTGGTGATCAACTTCTGCGGCGGCACGGTGATCACCTGCTCGCGCATATCCACGCGCACAATGTCGTCCACAAACGGGATGATAAACGTCAGCCCCGACTGGGCCATGGCGTGATATTTTCCCAATCGCGTTATCAATCCCTTTTCGTACTGCTTCACCGTGCGCGCGCCTTTCGCCAATGTCACCAGGCCGAACACCACAAACACCACGAGAAACACGGCAAACAAAATGCTAGTGTCCATTTCCCTCACCTCACCTTGAGCGTCACGCCTTCAACCGATTCCACTTTCACCGTTGTCCCTGCTTCGAGCGCCGCGTCTCCCGGACCTGCCAGCTCCGCGCGCCACACTTCGCCGCCGAGTTTCACCATGCCGGGCTCCAACGCGGCAATCCGCTTCGTCACCAAGCCCGCCTTGCCTACGACGGCGTCCACGTTCGTCGAGTGTTCTTCGACATTCAGTTTTGCCCTCAACCAGGTTCGAAACACCGCCAGATAAACGAGCGACAATCCGCCCGCTGCCAGCAAGCCAATTTTCGCCGACCCCGCTAGGAGGCCGAATCCGCCTCCGATCGCCAGCGACCCGCCGATTAGCGCGAGGTCGAACCCCGTCAACGCGCCCAGCGCAAGCTCGACGATCACGCAAACGATGCCAATGATGATGAGCAGCCAGTTCACCCAATTGCCCACGGGCACACCCCTTTCGCCGCACGTACCGCGGACGATAACATTGGCGCTGTTAAGGTTCAATCAAGAATGGAATGAGCTTTGGAGGGAATTTGGACGAAGCGGAATTCAGCGGCGCCGCGCCTTTTTCGCGATGCGGCGCGGCTTTGATTTCTTTCTGCGAAGCGGTGCCTTCCTCGGATTCTCCTCCGCCGCCAATTCGCGCCGCTTCTTTGCCGCCCATCCCGGCTTGATCTCCTGCCGCCCGCGCGCGATGCCCAGCGCATCTGGCGGCACATTTTCCGTGATGGTGGAGCCTGCTGCCACGTACGCTCCATCGCCGACTCGCACTGGAGCGACCAGCGCGGAATTGGTCCCGATGAAAACTTTGTTCCCGATCGTCGTCGGGTATTTGTGGAATCCGTCGTAATTGCACGTGATTGTGCCCGCGCCGATGTTGGTCTTCGCGCCGATCTTCGCGTCACCGAGGTAGGTCAGGTGCATCGCTTTCGTGCCTTCGCCGAGCGTGCTCTTCTTCAATTCCACGAAATTCCCGATCCGCGCGCCCGCCTTCAAGTGATTGCCCGGACGCATTCGCGCAAACGGTCCGATGATCACGCCGTTGTCCAGGCGGCTTTGCGCCACGACACAGTGCGGTTCGACGGTTACGTCATCGCCCAGGATCGCATCGCTCAATACGCTCCCCGTCCGGATCGTGCACCGCGCACCAATCTTCGTCCTGCCGAGCAACTGCACGCACGGCTCGATCACCGTGTCTTCGCCCGCAGTCACTTCCGGATCGATCACCACCGTTTCCGGCAACTGGATCGTCACTCCATCGTTCATCAGCGCCGCTCGCTTCCATTCACGCAGCGTGCGATCGACCTCCGCAAGATCAGCGCGCGTGTTGCACCCGAGCGCTTCCCGGGCGTCCCCGGCCAACTGCGCCAGCACCGTCTCGCCCTTCGCAGCCATCACGGCAATCGCATCCGTCAGGTATAACTCGCGGTGCTTGTTGTTTGGTTTCACCTGCGCGAGCGCCGGCCACAGCTTTTCCAAAGTGAAACAGTAGATGCTGGAGTTGATCTCGTTAAGTTCGCGCTGCTCCTCGGAGAGCTGCGATTCTTCGACAATCGCGGATACATTCGCTCCCGATTTCCGAACGACCCGGCCGTACCCGCTTGGGTCGGCCAGCACCGCCGTAAGAATAGTTGCCGCGGCATTTCCCGCGCGGTGCGCCGCCAGCAGCGCTTTCAATGTTTCTGTCCGCACCAGCGGCGCGTCCCCGGGCAATACCACCGCGAGTTTCGTATTGCCCAGCGCTCGTCGCGCCACCTGCATGGCGTGGCCTGTTCCATGCTGAGGTTGCTGCAACACGATCTCTGCCTCCAACGGCTCAACCAGCGCTGTAACTTGTTCCGCCTGGTGCCCAACGACGACGACCGTCTTCTTCGCCTTCAGCGGCGCGCAGGCGCTCAAGACCTGTTCGATGAGCGCGCGTCCGCCAGCACGGTGCAGCACCTTGGCGAGGCTCGATTTCAGCCGCGTGCCTTTCCCCGCGGCAAGTATCACTATGGTGAAATCGTTGGCATGCATATGTTCTCGCCCATTTTGCGGGACGCCCGCGGATTTCGCAATCAAAGGTATTTCTTTAGCTCGCGGAAGGGCCAACCCGGGGTCAGGCTAGTCAGCGGCAGGGGCGGATGACAGTGCCGCAAAAGTGGGATGTTCTGCGGCGTGGGCAGTCTCCTCCGTCGTGATGGTCCAGAGCGACGGGTCGGCCAGCAACCGGCTGACCAGTTGGGTATGCAGCGAATGGCCCGCCTTGTGCGCTTCCACGCGCGCCAGCAATGGCAACCCGGTAAGCGCGAGATCCCCGATCAGGTCCAGCGCCTTGTGCCGGCCAAATTCATCCGGGAACCGTAGCGGCCCGTTCATCACTCCGTCCTTGGTCAGCACGATGGCGTTTTCGAGCGACCCGCCGCGGATCAGGCCCATCTCCCGCAGAGGTTCGATATCGCGTTCGAAGCAGAACGTGCGCGCCCGTGCCAGCAAGTGCCGGAACGTCTCTGGGCTGACCACCATCTCCACTTCCTGCTTCCCGACCAGGGGGTGCGCAAAATCCACATAGCAGCGCACGCGAAACTCGTCCGCCGGATAAATCCCCACGCGTCTGTCGCCTTCCACGACTTCCAGCGGCTGCACCACCTTCAAATAGCGCCGCCTTCTGCGCAGCCTGCGAACGCCCGCTTGTTCGAGCATCTGCATGAACGGCTCGGCCGAACCGTCCAGGATGGGCACTTCGATCGAATCTATGTCGATATAGATGTTGTCGATTCCGCAGGAATAAATCGCCGCAAGCAGGTGCTCAGTGGTCGAAAGCAGTACGCCCTGCTTCATCAAGCTGGTTGCATAGCTCACACGCGCAACGTTATGCCCCTGCGCCTCGATGGGGAAATTGTCCAGGTCGTTGCGGCGAAAAACGATTCCCACATCGGCCGGTGCAGGCAGCAATCGGAGGTGTCCAAAGACGCCGGTGTGGAGACCCACGCCTTCCATTCGGGCTTCTCTTGCGATGGTGGTTTGGAACATATTTGGTTATCTAATATAGCATGTTGTCGACCACTTGCTTTGCCATTTTGGCCAATAGTTTCAATAACTTATAAGCTAGAAAAACCTGTCGCAGGAGGGGCCTGTGGTTATTACGCAACAACTCGACGATTGCTTGTGTCTCTTTCCCATTTCGACCCGAACTCCCTCTTTACCCTTCCGGGCTTCCTTTCTCTTTACTCCCGCGTCCCATTCTTTGTCAGTGGTATAATTGTTTTTTGCTGGACGATAGGTGGGACATGAATCGAGCCGCACGCATCGGCATTTTTGCAGCTTCGGTAGCCATATTCTGTTACGCCGGAATCGGCCATGTCCTCGGCCGCACGCCCGACGACAAGTCCTACAAGTCGATGTTGGTGTACAGCGAAGTTCTGCAGAAGATCCAGCAGGACTACGTTGACGAGCCGAACATGCATCTGGTCACGGCGGGCTCGCTCCGCGGCTTGCTCGAATCGCTCGACGCCCAATCCAGCTACCTTACACCTCGCGAGTATGCGGAGTACAAGCAGAAGCTCCAAAATGCCGGCACAGCCGACAGCGGGCTCACCCTCAGCAAGCGCTTCGGCTACATCATCGTGATTTCCGTCTTGCCGGAAAGCCCCGCGGAAAAAGCGGGTGTTCACAGCGGCGACATTTTTGAATCCATCGGCGGCTTCTCAACGCGCGATATGTCAGTAGGTCAGGCTTTGAATCTTCTCAGCGGACAGCCCGGAAGCGGCATTAAAGTATCCGTCATCCGCAGGGGCAAAGCGCAACCCGAAGAAGTGGATCTAGTCCGCCAAAAACTCGCGCCAGCCAAGATCACCAGCCAGAAGGCTGATCCCGATGTGCTCGCCCTCCGCCTGCCCTCTCTCGATCCGGGTCGCGCCGAGGACGTTCGCAATCGCCTCCTAGACACTGAAAAGCAGGGCGTTCACAAAGTGATTCTCGATCTGCGCGGGTGCGGCCGGGGCTCGGTCTCCGAAGCCATCTCCGTCGCGCGGCTGTTTGTTTCGTCCGGAACGCTGGCAACACTCCGCGGCCAGACGGTCTCGGTTCAGGTTTTCTCCGCTGACCCCAGCAAAGTCGTTTGGAAAAATCCCGTCTCGGTGCTGATTGACGGCACGACTTCCGGCGCTGCGGAAGTGCTAGCCTCTGCAATCGTCGCGAATCACCGCGGCGACGTGGTTGGCGAACGCACCTTCGGCCTCGCTTCCGAGCAAAAATTGATTACTTTGGACGACGGCGCGGCTTTGTTCCTTACCGTTGCCAACTACTACAACCCCGGCGGCAAATCGATTCTAGAGGAAGGCGTCATCCCCTCGGAAGTTGTCCATGCGGCCGCTGCCGAAGAAGTGGATACCGGCGATGAAGACGTTGCCGCCCCCGAGACGCAAAAGGAACCCCTGGCTGGCCCGCGTCCGCTCTCCCCGGAAGATCCGGTCTACCACAAGGCTCTTGAGCTCTTGAAGTCGCCCGCGAAGAAAGCGGCTTAGTCATTGGTGAGCGGCTCGGCCCGGCCAATTTCACAAGTCAACCTTCAATTTCGTACTTCCCACATTTCAGCCGCACAGGGCGTTTTGCGGTTATGCACGCAAATCCTTTTCGCACTCGTGTTGGCCATCTCTTTCTCGGGCTGCAAGAAATCACAAGGGCGTCTGTCCGCCGCGGAGATACATGCCATCACGCGCGAACTTGCTGACGCGGCGGGCAAGGCCGCGCCGTCAGGTTCCGACATCCGAAGCCAATTTCTCGCTTCTGACGAAGCTCCGGGCGCAACAGATCATCTCGATATTTCCCTTCATCCCGCGGACCGTCCTGCTTCCGAACGAGCCGCGGACGCGCTTCTGCTCCAATTACTTGCTGTGGTCGCGACTCGGCATGGCCTTACTCAGGATGCTCAGTCGGAAAGCCGTGAGGGGATCCTCTTCTACTTTCGCCACGCGGGCCTTGCGACTCACAGGATTCACATTCACTTTTGGCCATCGGCCGCAACACGAGGTGCTTCACCGCAGCCTCAGATCGAAGGCGCAAAGCTGGCCATCGTTCTCGACGACCTGGGGAGCGATCGCGCCGCCGCCGAAGCGATTTTTGCCATGCCGTATCCGCTCACGATTTCCGTCCTCCCCAATCACGCGCATTCCGTTGAGATCGCTGAAGAAGCCCATCGCCGCGGCTATCAGGTCCTGCTCCATCTCCCCATGCAAGCCGCAGGCAACGAGAAGCCCGAGGCGCAGGAATTGCGTCCGGGCATGGCCCCAACTGATGTGGCTCTGCTCGTCGATCAAATGTTTCAGGCTGTTCCTTATGTCGTGGGTGTGAACAATCACCAGGGTTCGCAGGCCACTTCCGATTCCGCACTCATGTCGGAATTAATGCCCGTCCTGCGTGACCGCCAGCTCTTCTACGTGGACAGCCGCACTACCGCTGCTACCGTCGCTTTTGACATCGCTCGCGAGGACGGAGTGCGCTCCGCATTCCGGAACGTCCCGTTTCTCGACGACGTCGTCGAGGTAGCCGCCGTCCGCAAGCAGCTGGAGCTGGCCTTGCACGGCGCCCGCGAAAAAGGCGCAGCCCTCGCCATCGGCCACCCACATTCCGCCACATTGCAAGCCTTGCGCGAAGTTCTGCCCCAGGCCGAGGCGCAAGGCGTGCACCTCGTTTTCGCTTCGGATCTCGTCCACTAAAGCTTAAGCGTTTTCGCTCGGCTGCCTTGTCGACGCTTTTGCGGGAAATAGTCTGGGGAACACGAGGAAGAAAATCCCCAAAACAACGAATTCGAGCACACTGGCTTCCGGGCCGGCGGTGCCGCCGGTCAGCCAAGCAGGCCCGTGCAGCGTCGCATGCGAAAGGTGGCCGGGAAAGATCATGCCGCTGTCCGGAACGGAGTACAGAAATGTTTCGGCAAAATCAAAACTCGCGTGCATTCCCACCGCGAACCACAGGCTTCCCGTTCGCCGTAGCGTCAGGCACCAGAAAAGCCCGCTCACGACCACACCCGCCAGTCCTACCCAGCTTTCGCCGGGATTGGTCGCATGCATCACGCCAAAAATCAACGAAAGCACGATCGCAGCGGGCCAGAATCCCACCCCTTGCGCGAGCGTAAATTGAATGTAGCCACGAAACGCAAATTCCTCGTAAAAGCCGACCGCCAGGAACACCACCGCCCACAGGATCGCCCACCGCCAGAGATCGCTCCCGTGAATCGCCACTTCGCCAAATCGGTAGCCACCTAGCGCGGCGATCACTCCCAGCACCGTGCTGATTTCTGCCAGCCCGAATAACGCCCCTAGCCAAAACAATTTTCCAAAAGCCGCGCGGACCGGCAGACCATACTCTCCGAGTCGGCGCCCCTCGAACCGGGACATCACCCAGGCTGCCAAGAGTGCGCTCACCAGATCCATGCTTTCTCCGAACAGGATGCGTCTTGGCAGCGAAGAATAAAGTTCACCCGGAAAGACAAACCTCGAAATCCCCTGCAATGCGTAGCCGGCTCCCTCAGCCAGCGCCACATAGAGACACAATCGCAGAAAAACGAAGGGAAGGGACGCACTGCGGAAAAGGCTGGCCGTCGATGGAGCTTCTAGATGGTCACGGCCATCAGTCTCTGCTTCTAAACCTATATTAGGAGGCTCGGTCATCGCTGCCGCACTTTATCACGGCTGCGTCGCCTCTTCAGCCGGCACTCTTTGCTTTATTTCTATTGAAGTGCAATGTTCTGTGCGCGCGAATCGCCTGCGCCTTCACTGGACTTATGGCGTGACCTTAATTTCCGCTGCCCCCAGAATTTTCCGGCTCTTTTTCTCCTGGACGAAAACCACCGCTCGCAGGTTGTCTCGCTTCCAACCTCGATCGAAGCTCACGCTCGCCTCGCCCGCGAACGCCGTCTCCGGGTCCTTCGCGTTCGCCACACCGATCCTCCGAAGCGTCCGCACAACCGCGGCATGATGCAAATCCTCACCTGCGTTTTCCCCGCGCGTCACCGCGGAATGCAGCCCGGATTCCGTTATGGCAAACAACACTTCGGTAATGTCATCTCCGGTCACACCTGTAAGTTTTCCCACATGCACCGTGAATTGTGCCCTGTCCTTGCCGGTTTCAGCCAGGGTAACGCGGACCTCCGTCTTCACTTTCCCGGCCATCTCTTCGATCTCTTTCCGCGCCTCCCATTCCCGGCTGCCCACGAATTCCGTCCGGCCGTCCACCACCATCTGTGGGGTATAGACGCTTCCATACCCAAACGTCCGCGCATAACTTTCCTGCCGCCGGGTCCATTCGGCTGACGAAAAGGGATCCCGCCAGCCCAGCTGATCCCAATAGTCCACGTGCTCTTCCAACGCGATAATCAGTTCCCTCTCCGGCCGCTGCTTCTCCGTCAGCCTGATAAGCAGCGCATCCGCCGGCGGGCAACTTGAGCAGCCCTCGGAAGTAAACAACTCCACAATGACGGGGCCTGAATTGCCGACAGTTTTTGCATTGGCCCCCGCGGTCTTGTCCGAGTCGCAAAGTATCGCTCCTACCGCGGCGACAAACGTAAATAACGAAACTGCCACCAGTTGCCTCATTCGGACCCTCACCTACAAGAATATTCGATGCCCCGACCGCAGAGCTGGTCTCCTGAATATTCAAACCTGACCAGCAAGATCGACCGCAACAACCACACCATCACCTACACTTACGACCAGTTGAACCGGCTGACGCAGAAGTCGTACCCTGATTCCACCACCGTGAATTACACCTTCGACAACGACAGCCATCTGACGCAGGTGACGGACCCCACCGGCGCCTACATCTTCACGTTCGACAACATGGGGCGGCTGATCGGCACGACCACCAACTATGCCTTCCTGACGGGCCGGCATTTGACCACCGGCTACGGCTACGACGCGGCATCGAACCGCACGAGCTTCACGGACCCGGAGAACGGCTCGACGAGCTACGTGTACGACACGCTGAATCGTTTGCAGACGCTGACGCCACCGGCGGCCTACGGCGGGGGCAACTTCGGGTTTGGCTATGACGCGCTGAGCCGCCGCACAAGCCTCACGAGGCCGAACGCGGTGAACACCAGCTACAGTTACGACAATCTGTCGCACTTGCTCTCGGTGGTGCACCAGAAAGGCACTACGACACTGGATGGGGCGAGCTATACCGTTGACAACGCGGGCAACCGCCAATCCCGGACGCCTTTGCCGGGGACCACGGCCACAAACTTTACCTACGATGCGATCTATGAGTTGCTGACGGCGAAGCAAGGTTCGACGACGAAAGAAAGCTACACGTACGACCCCGTGGGCAACCGCCTGAGCAATCTGGCGGGCTCGGGGTGGAGCAACAATGCATCGAATGAGCTGACCTCGCGGACGGGCTTCACATATACCTACGACAGCAACGGGAACATGCTCACCAGCGTGAGTGGCGCGAACACGACGCACTACACCTGGGACTTCGAGAACCGTCTGACGAGTGTGCAGCTGCCCGGCAGCGGCGGCACCGTGAATTTCAAGTACGACGGTTTTGGACGGCGCATCGAGAAAATTTCGTCGAGTGCTACGAGCATCTACATATACGACGGGGACAACCTGATCGAGGAGACAAACTCTGTGGGCTCGGCAGTTGCGCGCTACACGCAGGGCCTAAACATCGACGAGCCTCTGGCCATGCTGCGCGGGAACACAACCAGCTACTACAGCGCCGACGGCCTTGGTTCTGTCACCTCGCTCAGAAACACGAGTGGCGCAAATGCCCAGACCTACACCTACGACTCGTTCGGTAATCTGACCGCTTCCAGCGGCTCACTCACGAATTCGTTCCGATACACCGGACGCGAGTTCGACACCGAGACCAGCCTTTATTACTACCGCGCCAGATACTATGACCCCAGTGCGGGGCGCTTCCTAAACGAAGATCCACTTGGGTTTTGGGGCGGCATAAATAAGTACCCTTACGTGTGGAACAATCCAACCAACTTGGTCGACTCATTTGGCCTTGAGCCTGGAGATTGGTGGGATCCCCGCAGTTACGCTACGTTGCCCCACGAGCTAAATCCATTCAATCCAAATGGAACTTTTTCAAAAGAAGCCATCGCAATCGGTGACTCGGCTATAGGAATCATTACGGGCAATTGGGCCAAAGTCGCGGCGGCAGCTCCCAACACTCCTTTGGGGTTGACCGAGAAGTATGGGCGCAGCTGCGACGCGTTCGACAAGTATGTCGGTTACTACGGCACCCGTGCCGCGCTTGTTGGAGCAGCCGTAGCAGCAACCACAGCCGGTATTCTGGACATAGCAGGCATCGATCCGTGGCTTGGAGATATTCAATTGCACGAGCCAAATGCTGGCGGACCGCATCAGTTCTGGCATCTACAATTCATGTTACGAACGGGAGCCAGTGGTACATGGCATCTTCGCATTCCTTTGTCGTGGTGGTAATGAGGTCCGATGATTGACCTTTCAATAACGGATTCGACCACGCTGCAGCGCGCCGCAGCATACTTGCACGATGCTGTCTTTGAGAGTGAGAAAATTAAGCACGAGAAGGACACTAACAAAATAACGATTCCCGTGTGGCGTGAAATGTACGAGCGGACAACTAGCAAGCGAGTTTTTCTCTTCTTGTACCGATGGAGAGCGCCACACAGAAAATGCATATTAGAGCTGGAAGATGTTGAGAGTTGTACTGTCCACGTGACGAACGCGCTCGACCACTATCAGATGACGGGGTTGAAATTTAATGAGAGCGCGCACGAGCTCAAGATCGAGACAGCCTGCTGCATAGACATTTTGCTGAAAGTAAATCGGCTCAAAGGATCATTGCGGGATTCAGAGGAAGAGACCACGGAAAACTTTTCCAAAACAACCTTAGCATTTTCAGCTTTTAAGTTGAAATGATCCGAAGCAGCGATTTTGACGATGACGACCTGACGCAACTTGCTAAGTGCCGCAACCTTTCGGGCCTTGACGTTTCTGGTGCGAGAAAGGTTACCGTTCGCGCTCTTCGATCTCTCTCCGCTCTGCCGGGGACCACGGCCACGAACTTTACCTACGATGCGATCTATGAATTGCTGACGGCGAAGCAAGGCTCGACCACGACGGAAAGCTACACGTACGATCCCGTGGGGAACCGCCTAAGCAATCTGGCGGGCTCGGGGTGGAGCAACAACTCGTCGAATGAGCTGACCTCGCGACCGGGCGTGACGTACAACCAATCCCGTGTTCTCCGGATAGTTCTTGAAGATTTTGATTGGCACCGCCTAACCGGTTTGCTATGGTTTACCGGTTATGAGACGCCTCCCCAATTCGAAATTCCAGTCTGGCAGACGGCTTCCATGATTTCCCGCAAACTCAATTCACTTCTTGTCGGGGGCCGCCTCGCCATCGATTTCGCAAATTCCGCCGAATCCGATTGGGCAGGCTTCATCCGTTTCCTCGAAGACTCTCGCGTCGTCTCCCCGGAGCGAAGCGCCCAGCTTCTTCCACTTTCTCATAGCGATCCGCAGGCCGCCGACCAACTGCTTTCTCGCGTGACCCGCCTTCGTGACGCGCTTCGCAGGATTTTCCGTGCGCTGGTGCACAGGGAAAAAGTTTCCCGGGAATGGGTTGCGCCCGTGAACGAAATCCTGCGTATCACTGAAGGTCACGACGAACTCGTTTGGGAGAATGCGCAGTGGCGGCTGGAATTCCTTGCCCGGGAAAGCGGATCCGAATGGCTGCTGGCCACCATCGCACGGTCAGCCGCGGAAATTCTCGTCGAGGGACCCGCCGCTCGCCTCCGCCTCTGCGCGAACCCTGCTTGTGGGCTTTTCTTTTCCGATCTGTCGCGCACTCGCCGCCGCCGCTGGTGCTCCATGGCTCGCTGCGGCAATCGTCACAAAGTCGCCGCCTTCGCCCGCCGCCGCGCCTCGCGGCGGGGCGAACTGTGATTCACGTGACTCTGCACTTTTCCTGGCCTATTTCACGTATTTTGGCGGCTGGCCCTTGGACCATGGATCGTAGCTGTGCGCAAAAACCAGGCGCTCTGCTACCGGCGGGTGGCTATACAGCCAGAACGTAATAAATGCCGACGGATTCGGGTCCGACAAATCAATTTCCCCCATCACCTGAAACGCGTGCGCAGCAACTTCCTGCGAATCCGGCACGATGCCGTGGATCACTTCCAGTCCATAGAGATCCGCTGCATGCTCCTGCATCCGGTTGAACCCGTTGATCACCGGCGATGCTGCGAAGATCACCACCTGCAGCAGCAACAGGAACAGCGCGAAGGACGCCCAGTCCTCCGGCCCGTAGATTTTCCACTGCGTGGCCCAGCGGTCGAGCGCCCAGTGCATTCCGCGGAATCCCGCATAAAACGTAACCAGCAGGAGCACGGCAAAAAAGATAAAACCATTTCGGATGTGTCCCAGTTTGTAGTGACCTGCTTCATGCCCGAATATGAATAGCGTCTCGGGAATGGTGGTCTTCTGAATGGTAGTGTCCCACACCACTGCGCGCTTCGAGGCGCCGAATCCCGCCACGTACGCGTTGATCTGGTTGGTTTTTGCGCTGGCCTCCATCAAGAACATTCTCTCAGGTGGTATGTCTAGTCTGGCGCGCTGCAACACTTTCTCGATTTGCAAGACCAACTCATGGTTTTTTGCGTCGAGCGGCTCGAACTTATTAAACATCGGATCAATCAGCCACGGGCTGATAAAAACGATGACGAAGATGATGGGCAGCGACGCGATCCAGAAATACAGCCACCATCGCCGCGGACTGCGCCGCATTACGGCATAAAGAATCAAAACAAGGACGACTGCAAACGCAGTCCCCAGAAGCTCTCCTTTGGTCCAATCCCACATCCACGAGCCCCACCGTTGCACGGATTGTTCGTAGCGCAGCGAGAGCGAATGCCCGTACAGCCGCAGCGGCAGATCCAGCACATCCAGTGTCACCACGAGCACGGGGATGTACACGAACCCCTGCAGGAGCCGCCTCCCGGTGACGCTTTCGGCGAAGTCGCGGAATTTCGCCGCCACCCCCAGATTCAAGATCAGAATCATGACGAGGATTTCGAAGAACGACATCACGAAATACAACCTATATCCGGCGCGGGAGTAGGCGATCGCCTTTTCGTAGCGATCCTGCGAGAGGGTGTATTTTTCTGTTTCTGTCTTCTGCGGAGTGGCCGGAACAGCCAGCGGAGTTACATCTCTCTGATCTTGAACACGTTCCGCGCGCGGTGTCGCTGGAGGCCTTCCTTTTGCCGGCGGCGTTTGCGGAGCTCCTCGTGTGCAAGCGGCATTGCACAAAAATATGCACAAAATCAGCGCGAAACACCGAATCCTGGAACACCGCCCCATACGCCCTCCTCGCTCCCCTTCGAGGATTGCCCATGCGGCCCTTGGGTCCTCCGCATGCGCCGGGCAGTATGCAGCACCGGAGCTTCTCACGCAACATTTCTTCTCCGGCGGAATCGTACGCGAAACTTGCCTTCGCTTTCTGGCTGACTCTGCCCGCGCAGGGCGGAAGCGGAGAAGGCGGCGAGCTGCGCTACACAAGTTCTGTACCGTTACCTCATTGGCTGCCTTAAAATGCAACGGAATTGTCAACCGCTTCAGCGCGGCGTATTCTGCTATTAGACTTGGCCGGTCGTTAAGTGAGGATTTATGACCCTGGTGAATCGCAGTTTATTCCGCGTTGTCCTACCGGCCGCTGTGGCCGCGGCACTCTTTTCCTTTCCTGCTTTCGCGCAGTCGCAGGACGAGCAATCTTCCTCTGTCGCCGATGCCGCCCGCCGCGCCCGCGAGCAAAAGAAAAAATCCGATAAGCCCGCCCGCGTCATCAACGAGGATAATTTGAAACCCGCTTCCCCGGCCTCCGCGGCGCCAGCAGCCCCTGCAGCCGCGCCCGCTCGTTCGTCCGAGGAACTACGCCCTCCTTCACCGGAGATGGCACCGCAATCTCAGGCGGCTTCCGCGCCGCCCGAAGCAGCCCGCGCTGCGCCGGCAGCGCCTCCCGCTGAAGTGGCTCCCCCAGAGAAAAAAGAGTCCTCAGAAAACTCCGCCGACGCCGCGAGCACGAAAGCCCAGCTCGAGGAATTGCAAAAAGAACTGGACCTTCTCCAGCGCGAAGTCCCGCTCGCGCGAGACAATTTCTATTCGAAGCCCGACTACACGCACGACACCGCAGGCAAATCCAAACTCGACGCTTTGATGCAGCAGCTCACCGACAAGCAGCAGGACGTTGAGGCCTTGAAGACCCGCCTCGCCGCACTGCTCGAGCAATTGGCAAAAGAGCAGCCCGCTTCCGCCGAAAAGCCCGTCACACCGCCCCAGCCATAATCCCTGGAGGCAGAGCACAGATTCCTCTTCCGGGTTTCCGGCACAAACAGCGCTTCGGTGATTCCTCCGACTCAAGTCACGAATCACCAGTCACGGGTCACGGCTATTTCGGCTCCAGCACCAGTGGCAGGCCGTTCTTCGGATTGCCGATGATGACGATCTTCGCATTCGCGCTTACTGCCAGCTTCTCTGTAGCTTCGATTCCCTTCCACTCCAGCAATTGCGGGCTGATTCCTGTCGCCACGATCTTCTGAAAATCGGCGATACCCTGCGCCTCGATCCGTTTCCGCTCTGCCTCCTGCTTCTCTTTCTGGAGGATGAAGCTCATCCGCAGCGCGTCCTGTTCCGCCTGTTGCTTCGCCTCGATGGAACCCTTCAGCATCGCCGGCAACTGCACGTCGCGCAGCAGCACGTTTTCCACGATTACGCCGCGAGGGGCGAGCTGCTTTGTCAACTCGTCTTGAATCTGCTGCTGCACGAGTTCCCGTGCATTGGTGTACAGCGCGTTGGCCGTGTGTGCGGAAGTTGATGCGCGAATCGCCGCCCGCAAGGTTGGCTCCACGATCTTATCCCCGTAGTCCGCGCCCACCGTCTGGTACACCTGCGCGGCCATCGACTTGTCCAGACGGAATAGAAGCGAAGTGTCCAGCGCCAGGATCAATCCTTCGTTCGACGGCACGTTTGCGCTTTCTTTCACGGACTGCGTTTGAATCGAGAGCTTCTGCACCGCCTTCAGCGGATTGATCAGGTGAATGCCCTCCGGCAAAGTTTCTCCCGTGACCCTCCCGAACAGCGTCAGTACACCCACATTTCCCGTGGGGATCGACGTGACACTCGCCATGAACAGAAAGAAAATCACGATCGCCGCCGCAATCCATAGAATCTTCGAACCTGCACCCCGCAAGCTGGGCATCGTTGGTATCCCCCCTCCTCCCAAATCAAAGCCACCTCGTGTCACATTTGCCATTTTCCCCTCCGTCGCACGGCCGCCAAGGCGGCGCACCACTTTTTTCAGGTACAAGAATGGTGACTAACGCCGATTTCCTGGACAGTTTCCCGGCTCCGCAACCATACCACAAGATATTGTATGTTTTTCTCTTGACACCACAGGCTTCCCGCTGCAAAATCCGCGCCATGAAGTTGTCGCCCTGGTGACTGCCCTTTGGGGGCCGGAGCACTAGCTCCGGCAGGTGAGATCAAAATAATTGGGCTTTCGCCCTGAGGCAGCACTAGCCTCGAGGAGTCATAGATGCAGTACATGCCCGGCTCCACTGTGCAGTGCATCAACCCGAACTGCGAAGCGCGCGGCCACTGGGTCCGCGCCGACATGGTCCGCAGCGACTTCTGCCCCTCCTGCGGCGATGCCCTGCGCCATGTACCACCGCCGCTCACCCCGCACTTCCGCATGCGCCCCCGCCCCCTCGCCGCGCGCCCGCCGCTGCGCCCCCGCCCGCGCTGAGACTGGTCGGCACCTGTCTCCCTCCAAGGGCGCGTGGAAAAATTTCCGCGACGCTCGGTCTCCAGCTGCAGGGCGACGGGTCGGCCCTCCTTCATGATCACGGCGGGGCGGGGCGTGTGGCAAGTTAGACTCATGCCCCCTTCCCCCATGAAATGCGCACCGCTCGAATTCTCTCGGGGCAAGCGTGTGGCAAGCAAAAGACTTGCTCCGCACCCCTCGCTCCCACTCGGGGCAAGAAAAAGCGCAATTCGTGCGTTCGTGGAACGCAGCGCGAGGGTCGACGATTGAGGAGACCGAAGAAGAAAGAGTCGAGAAAATGAGAGGGAGGGGGGTACCCTATCCCGGGTATTTTGCAAAGTGTGCGGAAGCGCTTGATTTCAAATAGGTTGGAGGAAACGCTTGTTTGAAAGTGTGAGGCAAGTGTGCGGAACCACCTGATTTCAAAAGAGTTGAGGGAAACCTTTGCTTTAAAGTGTGAGGTAGGTGAGAAGGCACCCCTCCCTTTCGCTCGGGGCAAGAAGGAGTTAGAGAAAGCAGAAGAAGTACAGGAAGCCGCCTGCACGGCGTTTCGCCGAGGATGAACTTCGGTAAACACGGGGAAGAATAGCATGCCAGTACGGATAGGTTAAGTAATAAGCAGGGAACGGGGAGAATTAAGGGGTGAATGGCAATGGGGAGGGTTTAATGGTGTGGGCGGCAGCAAGGCGAACAAGGGAGAAGCAAAGTCAAAAACTCCAGGTACCCCGACCCGGCCGGGGTAAACTCCACCTGCACCTGGGGCACTCGGCTTCGATTACCTAATGTGATCTAGTGCGTTATTGACCGTGCCAGCCTCTGGCTTGCACTCATGCTTGTCAAAGTCGGATTGGAGTTGCTGTTTAGCTTTGTCGGCGTCAACTAGAAACTCCTGTCGCGTCTTGAAGATTAATTTGCATAGATCGCAATATGCGATGCTCGGGGTGCTCCCGATGAGTCGTGCTATCTTGAGATTCCGGTCCGGCATTGCAACATCATTGCAGGGCACGGTTGCTGAGTCAAATGCCGCGACCAGAACGGCTACGAGCCGTGGGCCTGCGGAGGGTGCGATTGCACCGCGCCGGAACGCAAAGCTGAAGAATACAAGCGAGCAATTCCTAGAATTGCTGCACAATTTTTTGACGATCCTATCTCGTAATGCAATGGGGCCGAGGAGAAACGACTCAGGGGTCGTCGCTAGCGGGTACTTCTTTCGGTCAATACTGACCGTTAGACCAGTAGATTCCTCGCAAATGATCTGTCTAGACTAGTCCGTCGTCGACATTCGCTACCTAAGGACCTCCATGAACCTCGGATTTCCAACGGAGAGTGCCACGGGCACGGCTGAGCTCGATCCTGTGGCCGAGTTTAGGCAAGGTGTCGAGCTACTCAGGAACGATTACCCCCAAAAGGCCCTGGTGAGATTGCGCCGCGCGTTCGAATGCGAGAAGCACAACCCCTACTACCTCTCGTTTCTCGGATTGTCGATCGCGCGTGCCCAACGGAAGTGGGATCAGGCGACGGAGCTTTGCGAAATAGCGGTACAGCTGAGACCCAAAGAGATTCAATTCCACCTGAATCTGGGAGAGGTGTATGCATCTTCAGGGCGACGCGAAAAGGCGCTAGATATGCTAGGGGCGGCCTTGGAATTATTCGGCGAAGACAAGCGATTAATGCAGGCTCGTAGCAAAGTGAAGGACCGTCGTAATCCCCTATTGCCTTTTTTCGGGCGCAAGCATTTCTTGAACCGCGAACTGGGCAAATTGCGGCACCGCACATTGAAACGCCTCGGGAAAGACAGAAATTGAGTCGTTTCTCTGGTCCAGAGCAGGTGTTCGAGCGGGTCTCCGGCTTGATGTTCTTCGAAGACCGAACAGCCCCCTTCTTTGCGTCCTTTTCGAAACGGAATCCTTTCAGCTCACTTGTCCGGTAATCCGACTATGCATCCAAGTGGTTTCAGGCCATCCTGACGGGCTCCTCCACTCACTTTCATATATAGGCGCATTCATAAGCGAGTCTGACATCCTCGTGACTGGTAGGATTGGCAACATTCTCAGGATAGCGCAGTTCCCCTGAGAAAACGGATCACACCCAAAAACTTCCTCACTTTGCCCTTGGCCTTCACTTCCTGTCAAAACAGGCACATCTTCAAACTGTTAGCGCATTCTAAGTTTTTTATATTCAATCACGTATAGGCGAGCTAACAGTTTCGACTGGAACTTGAATTGCTATGGACTCCATAAGGCTTCTTTTGTCCCCGGTGAAAGCTCTTAAGAGGACTCCTAATGAACAGATTTCCTGGCCATCTGTTTGCGCGTGTCTTCGTTCTTCTACTAACACTTGCCCATCTCGCGCCCGCGATCCTCGCGCAGTCGTCTAGTCAGGGGCAGTGGCAGACTCTCCCTTACACGATGCCAATAAACCCCGTCCATGTCGCGCTGCTCTATAACGGCAAAGTGTTGATCGTCTCGGGCTCCGGCAACGTCGCTGGCAACACCAATTTCCAGGCCGCTCTTTGGGATCCACAGGCTGGCACTATCACCACGCAACCCGTCGCTTGGGACATGTTCTGCAATGGCATGATCGTCCTCCCCGATGGCCGTCCCTTCGTGATGGGCGGCACGCTGCAGTACGATCCCTTCCACGGCGAGTTGCGCACCTCCACCTACGCCGCCGCCACCAACACCTTCACCGACCAGCAGTCCATGGCTCACGGCCGCTGGTATCCCACCGGCACGGTTCTCGGCGACGGTCGTGTTATGGTTTTCTCCGGCCTCAACGAAACCGGCGGCACCAACACCTCCGTTGAGTTCTACAGCGCCAGCTCCGGCTGGAGCGCCGCCTTCTCCGCCCCGTGGACCCCGCCTCTTTACCCACGCATGCACCTGCTCCCCAACGGCAACGTCTTTTACTCGGGCTCGACCACTGCTTCCAGCCTTTTCAATCCCACGACTCACACTTGGACCACCAACATTGCCTTCACAAATTACAGCGGCACGCGCACTTACGGCTCCTCTGTGCTGCTCCCCCTGACCCCCGCCAACAACTACACACCCAAAGTGATGATCATGGGCGGCGGCAATCCCTCCACCGCCACCACCGAACTCATCGACCTCTCTGCCGCCACTCCGAAGTGGGTCTACGGTCCCAGCATGTCGCAACCCCGCATCGAAATGGACGCCACCATTCTCCCCAGTGGCCAAGTCCTCGCTCTCGGCGGCTCCCTCAACGACGAAGACACCACCACCGCCAGCCTCAATGCTGACCTCTACGATCCTGCCTCCAATACCTTCAGCTCCGCTGGCGCGGAAGTCTACGCGCGCCTCTATCACTCCGTCAGCTTGCTTCTGCCCGATGCCACCGTCTGGGTCGCGGGCGGCAACCCGCAGCGCGGCACTTACGAAGCGCACATGGAAATTTATTCGCCCCCGTATCTTTTTAACGCCGACGGCACTCCCGCGACGCGTCCCACCATCACCGGCACGTCTTCCTCCGTCATCGGCTATGGCAGCGCGTTCCAGGTGCAAACTCCCGACGCCGCGAACATCTCCAGTGTGGTCCTGATGCGAAACGGCGCCGCCACTCACGCCTTCGACATGGACCAACGCTACGTCGGCCTTTCCTTCACCTCAGGCGCTGGCATCCTCAACGTCACCGGCCCGCCGAATGGCAACATTGCGGCCCCAGGCTACTACATGCTCTTCATTCTCAACAACGCCGGCGTTCCTTCCATCGCCACAATCGTTCAGGTTTCTGCGGCGGCCAACGATGTGCCCCCCACCGGCACTATCACTAGCCCTGCCTCGAACGTCACCATCTCGGCCGGCCAGTTCGTCTCTTATTCCGGCACCGGCAGCGATCCCGACGGCACGATCAGCGCTTACTCCTGGTCTTTCCCCGGCGGCAATCCCAGTTCCAGCAACCTCGCCAATCCGGGCAGCGTCACTTACGCCACTCCGGGCACCTATGTCACCACCTTTACCGTCACCGACAACGTCGGCCTCACCGACCCCAATCCTCCGACTCGCACCATTACCGTACTGCCCGACTTCTCTCTCTCCGCCTCGCCCTCCTCGCAAACCGTTGTGCAGGGTGGCGGCACCTCGTTTACCGCTACAGTCACCGCCGGCACCGGCTTCAGCGGCACCGTCATCTTGAGTTTCAGCGGACTCCCCGCTGGCGCGAGTGCTTCCTTTAGTCCCGCGTCCATATCCACCTCCGGCTCCAGCACCCTGAGCGTTTCCACCAGTTCCTCCACCGCTCCTGGCAGTTATCCGCTGACCGTCATCGCCACCAGCGGCACTTTGACCCATACCGCGAATGTCACGCTCGTGGTGAGAGCCGACTTCTCCGTCGCCGTCACTCCCCCCAGCGTCACTGTCTCGCGCGGCTCCAGCGCGCGTTACACCGTCACCATCACGCCCGGCTCCGGTTTTACCGGCACCGTCAGCCTCAGCGTCAGCGGGCTGCCCCGCCGCACCAGCGCCAGCTTCAATCCTTCATCGATCACCACGTCGGGTTCATCCACGCTGACTGTGAGCACCAATCGCAGGACGCCAACCGGCACCTTCACCCTGACCATCTCCGCCATCAGTGGCGGCTTGACGCACAAGCAGAAGGTAGCCCTAACCGTTCAGTAGCACAAAACAGTAAAATATCTGCCGGCGCCAGGGTCGTCAGGATTTCGCGGACGACTCTCCGCGCTAGGTGCCTGCAAGTTCGATAAGTTCTAGTTTCAGGAGTGGCGAATGCTCGCGGGCGCCATCGTATAGAGGAGGATCCCTATGCCCATCTCCCGGAGAAATCTTCTTCGCAATCTCGGAGCAGGCGCGATCGTTGGAGCCGCCGCGCCCGCGCTTCGCGGCTTGCCGCTTGCTCCGGCAACCGAAGCGGCGCTGTGGGGAAACTCCGTGTCGGCAGCACAGCCGGCGGGCGACGCTGCTGCCGCGGACCCCATCCTTCTCTATCGCAACGAAAATCCTTACGGCCCGTCCGAAAAAGTTCTCGCGGTGTTGCGCGAATCCGCGGGTAGCGGCAATCGCTATCCACGCACCGAATACGACACGCTCACGGACAAGCTCGTCGCGCTGCACCAGGTTAAGCGCGAGCAAATCGTGCTTGGCTGCGGCTCCGGCGAAATTCTGTGTATGGCCGCGCTCGCTTTTCTCAAGCCCGGCAAAAAACTCGTGCAAGCCGTGCCCACGTTTCCCACGCTCGGTAAGCTCGCGCAAAGCGCCGGCGTCGAAGTCGCGGACATTCCACTCAACAAACGCTACGAGCACGACCTCGGCGTGATGCTTGATCGCGCCCGCTCGTCCACAGGGCTCGTCTATATCGTCAATCCCAACAATCCCACCGGCACCATCACGCCACGCAAAGACATCGAAGCTTTCGTCAGCAAGCTGCCGTCAGACGTCACCGTGCTCATCGACGAGGCCTATCATCACTTCGCCAGCCCCAGCTCCTCCTACGAGTCTTTCCTGGACCGGCCCATCGACAATCCGCGCGTGATCGTCTCCCGCACTTTCTCGAAGATTTACGGCCTCGCCGGCATGCGCATCGGCTACGCCGTCGCCACGCCGGAAATCGCCAAGCGTCTCGCCATTGGCTTTCCCGGCTGGAGCGTCAGCGTCGTCTCCGCCCGCGCCGCTTCTGCCGCGCTCGATGACGTCGACTACGTGCGCCTCGGCGTCAAGCGCAACAGCGACGACCGCCAGGAGTTCATGAACCAGGTCAACGCCCGCATGCTCCGCGCCCTGGATTCACACACCAACTTTGTAATGGTGAATCCTATGCGCCCGCCCGATGAAGTCATCGAACACTTAAAGAAGAACAATATCCTCATCGGTCCGCGCATTCCGGCTATGGACAAATACATCCGCGTATCCCTCGGCACGCCCGCTGAGATGCAGGAGTTCTGGCGCGTCTGGGACCTCATGCCGCCCACCGGCAAAATGGCCATGTAGTGTAGGTCTCGCAAAATCGTTGGTCGTTTCTGAATCTTGAAGTTCCCTGTGCATTCCACGTTTCTACGTTCAATTTCCTTCTTCTGTGTGCCTTTAGTGCCAGATCCCCAATGGTGATCATGAGCGAGGCGAGGGCTGCCTTGGTCAGCACAACCTAGGCCGAAGGTTAGATTGAGCGCTCTCGTCCCGCTTTCGACTTGGTCTCAGGGTTGTAGTACAAGGCCATATCGGTGGTTGGCGGAACGATCCGCCGAAAGCTGATTAAACGTAAAGATTACCAGCCAATTGACCAAATGCCTGATAAACGCGTTTATCGAACAAGTGATATCTCGCTGACTCCCCTAAGTTCCGTTGTGGGAAGTAGGAGCTCCGTTTAGAGCTTGCCGATTGCGAGCAGATGACGGTAGGGGTGCCGGGCGGCAGGAAACTGCAGGAAGAATTTCCCACGTTTCGACGAAATCGAAGGATGGCGCCGCGCAGCGATTGGAGCGCAGGCGGGGCGGTTACTTCAGCAGGTCCTTCGCGAATTTGGCGGGAACGGCGAGGTTCGAGCCGCCAAAATCTTTGAGCACGGCGAAATTTATGCCAACGACTTTTCCGTTGCGGTTGAAGAGCGGTCCGCCGGAACCGCCGGAGGTGGTGGCGGCGTCGTAGACAATCTTGTCCTGGAGCACGTCTCCGATGTGGCCCTGCGTGGTGGTGGGGCGGATGAGGCGTTGGGAAGCGAGCTGTGACACGATGCGATTGACGTCCCGTGTGTCGCCGGCGATTTTCTGAGCCACATCCGTACCCGCCCGGGCGAGAATGCCCTCAATTCCCGTTGGGTAGCCAATCAACACGACGGGGTCTCCCGTCACGGTGGCTCCGGCGCGATCGTCGAGTTCAAGCACCGCGGAGCCGGGCGCGAGCGGAGATTCGAGCTGAAGAGTGGCGACGTCCGCCTTCGGGGAAATGCGGTCCAGTTTGGCGCGCAGACCCTCCGCTTTTCCGGGGAAGAAAACATCGTAGGACAAAACGTAAGCCTTGGCGCCGTGATCGAGGAGCTGCTTTAGATCGTCGTTATTCCACCAGGGTTCGGCGACGTGGTGATTGGTGATGAGTTTTCCGTCGCGCTTGACGAGAAAGCCGGTGCCGAAGACGTCAATCTGAAGATGAGGTCCCGGGCCGCCCTCCTCAAGCTGAACCATGCCTTTTTCGTCGACCTGCGGCTTGCCCGCGGCATCAACGGCGACCTGGATGGGTCGCCCGGACTGCGTATCGAGAAATTCGACGACAACGTGGAGCAAGCAGACGCTGGGGCCGTAATCGTGGACGACGGTTTCGGCGATCTTGCCTTCGCTTTCCAGAAGTTTTAGGCGATTCTGCGTGTCTGCGAACTGGCGCTTCAGGGATTCGGCGTCGGAGCCGCCGGCGGCGACGCGCTTGCGGAGATCTTCGGATTGCGCTTTCAGAGAATCGCGCGTGGCAGAAGCGGAACGTGACTCCGCCTCGAGCGAGCCACGCGTGGACTCCGCGCGGCGCAGGAGCTCATCTTGCTGGCCCAGACCGCTGTTCAGACGCGCGATTTCCGCCCGCAACTGACGAGTTTCCTTGCGCGCGCCGTGGCTGGAAATGCCTAAGTAAATGGCCGCGAGAACAACCGCCGTGCCGAGCACGGAAATAACGGGAATCAGCCAGAAGCGGCGTTTGCCGAGAGGGCTGCTCAGCGATTCGACGGCGATATCCGCATAATGCTCGCGTTGCACGGCGTACTCGAGCATGGTCTTGAGCTCTTCTTGCGGCTTGCGCTCGCGGAACTGGGTCCGGATCCTGGCGGCAAACTCCAAGGGATCGAAAGGGAAGGAGATGACGTCATCGGCGCCGAGGTCCAGGGCGCGAGCGCGCTCGAGGGCGCCGCCGGCTACGATCATCAGGATCTTGAGCGACGACTCGGTTTCGGGGCGTGATTTAAGCTGCGTGATGAGCCCACAGCAACTGAGGTCGGAAGGCGTGGCTTCGGTGACCAATACTTCGGGGGAGAGCGCCAGCACTTGATCGACGGTCAGTCCGCTTTCCGTGGCGACTTCGTAGCCCTGCCCAGACAAGGCGCGGGTTGCCGCGTCAAGGGACTCCGGGCGGAGATCAAGAATCAAGATACGCATTAGGTCTTCGATGCGCAGCAGCATTCCACGGACACAGCCGAATTTGAAGAAACGGCCGCGAGCAAATCCGGAGTTATACGGCGGAAGAAAATGCGCACAGTGGTGAGCTTACCATTGACGCTTCATTTTGGGGACAGCCGGGGCGAGGGCGCGACGGCAGGCAGGCGGAGTGATGGGCTGGGCAGAGCGGATGCGGCGGGAGGTGCAATCCGGAGAAGGGGAAAAACTACTTGACATATTCCCATATAGGAATGTAATGTGCCTTATGGCACGAGCGGCAACAACGTCGGATGCGTTCAATGCGGTCGCGGAACCGCGGCGGCGGGAGATCCTGAATTATCTGGCTCTCCAGGAGCGGCCTGTCGGAGAGATAGTGGATTCGCTAGGGCTGGAGCAGCCCTCCGTCTCGAAGCACCTGCGTGTCCTGCGAGATGTTGGCCTGGTTCATGTGCGTCGCGACGGCCGCAGGATGCTGTATCGAACCAACGCCGAGGCGATCCGTCCGCTTCACGAATGGACGGAAACGTTTGCGCGCTTCTGGCGACATCAATTGAGCCGCATCAAGGAACGCGCCGAACGGAAAAGCAATCCGTCAAACGACACGGGAAGGGACTTCAATCCAAGGAGAAAAAATGATCTCGACAGCAGCGAGAATTGAGGATTTGACGCTGAATGTGACGGAAGAAATCCACGTGCGCGCGCCGCTGGAGACGACGTTTGCCGCGCTACTCGAACAACTGGGGCCGCAGAATGACACGCCGGACGGCAACCCGATGCCATTGAAGATCGAGCCATGGCCAGGCGGAAGGTGGTACCGCGACCTGGGCGACAACAACGGCCACTTCTGGGGAGCCGTGCAGGCCATTAAGCGGCCAACGTTGCTCGAGTTCACGGGGCCGCTGTTTATGTCCTATCCCGTTGTGTCGAATGTGCAGTACCGCTTGAGCGAGGTGGATGGGGGAACGCTGATCAAGTTCTGCCACTCGGCGCTCGGGCTAATTCAGGAAGACCACCGCAAAGGGGTAGTCAAGGGCTGGGGTCATATCAATGCGGGAGTGAGGAAGCGGGCGGAAGCAGCCCGTTCGCGGTGAACGACATCGCAGTGACAGGGGAATGACTTAGTAGCGGAGAACGCAGAGAAAGAAGCGGAAAAGCAACGCCAAGTTCAGCGTAGTTGATTCAGAAAAACCCTAGAAAGAAAAGGAGACAAGGAACCATGGAAACAAAACCCACGCACGAACAGGCGCAACTTCACCTGCAAGTTTATGAGATGCGCCGCGAAGCCCGGCTGCGCCAGGGACGCGATTGGTTCTTCAAGAACTACTTCGCGGAGACCCTCGAGGACGGCATGCGCATCGCGGCCCCTGGAACGGAAACAGGCGCGCTCTTCATGATGGTGCTCAGCTATTGGGAGCAGGCCTGCGCATTGCTCAACTACGGTCTTCTCCACGAAGGCCTCTTCTTTGAGACCAGCGGGGAGTTTTTCGGGGTCTGGGAGCGCGTCAAGCCCATCGTCCCGCAGGCTCGTGAGCGGTTCGTGAATAAACAGTTCCTCGCGAACTTCGAAAAGGCTGCGCAACGCTACGAAGTCTGGATCGAAAGCCGCTCACCTGGCCACATCGCTGGCATGCGCCAGTTTATGAAACAGATGCAGACTCAGCTTGCGACAGCAGCGAAAGCCTGACTGGAACTCGACAGCGAAAAGCGGGCCTGCGACCCCCCGTGCTCAAGCGTGCTTGAGCGTCGCAGGCTCGTTTTCGCTTGAAGGAGAAGTTCGATGTGTCCCGCGTGCATTCCATCCATTGCGCTGATCGTCACTGGCGCGTCCTCGACGAGCGGGCTATTCGCCCTCGCCGTGAAGATGTTTGGTGCGAACAGCAGGATGAAAGAATCGTCCCAAAACGCAAATCAAAGGAGAATTGATCATGGCTACGGCAACGAGCAAGAGGGAAGGCCCGAAAGTAGTGTCGCAATCGGAATGGGTTGAAGCTCGCAAGGAGCTGTTGAAAAAAGAGAAGGAGTTCTCGCGGCTTCGTGACCAACTGACCCGGCAACGCCAGGAACTGCCGTGGGAGAATGTGGCGAAGTCATACGTTTTCGATGGGCCGAAAGGCAAGGAGACACTGGCCGATCTTTTCGGCGGCAGAAGCCAATTGATTGTGTATCACTTCATGCTCGGTCCGGACTGGAAGGAGGGCTGCCCGAGCTGCTCGTTCATTTCCGATCATATCGACGGCAGCGTAGTGCATCTTGCAGCGCGTGATGTGGGGCTGGTGGTGGTTTCGCGAGCGCCGCTGGCACAGATCGAGGCGTTCAAGAAGCGGATGGGCTGGAGGTTCCATTGGGTGTCGTCGCACGGCAGCGACTTCAATTATGACTACCAGGTGTCGGCGACGAAGGAGGAGCAGGCGAAGGGCGAAGCGTATTACAACTATGGAATGCAGAAATTCCCAAGCGAGGAACGGCCCGGCACGAGCGTGTTCTACAAAAATGGGAACGGCAACATCTTTCACACGTATTCGAGCTACTCTCGCGGGCTGGACATACTCATCGGGGCGTACAACTGGCTGGACCTTACGCCAAAGGGGCGCGACGAAGAGGGGTTGAAGCACGGGATGGCGTGGGTGCGGCACCACGACAAGTATGACGAAGGGTACCAGGTGGACGCGAAGGCGGAGTACGTGCAACCGGCTAAGGCCGCGGATTCCTCCTGCTGCGCGGGTGAGCATCGCTCGTAAGCGCGCTTAAATACTGCCTACTGGCTAAGTCGCGATGACAGCGAGCCAGCGGACGCGTTACGATTGGGGCGCTACTGATTGGGCGGCAGAGGCAAGAGCGAACATGAATGAGGTGGAGGTCAAGGTCTGCCCCATCGAAGCTCTGCGCGAATTCTGCACGCGCGTGCTTATCTACTTCGGCGTGCCCAAGGACGACGCCAGGCAAGCTGCCGAGGTGCTCGCCACCGCGGATCTGCGCGGGATTGATTCGCACGGTGTCGCCCGGCTGCATACCTACTTCGACATGCTGCGCGAGGGGCGAATCAATCCCAAACCTGAAGTCAAAGTGGTGCGCTCCACTCTGAGCACCGCGACGGTCGACGGCGACAACGGCTTGGGTTTGGTCGTCGGGCCGCAAGCGAACCGGATCGCCATGGACATGGCGGAGAAGTCCGGCTCCGGCTGGGTGAGCGTGCGCAACACCAATCATTTCGGGATTGCAGGCTACTACGTCCTCAAAGCTCTTGAACGCGACCTAATCGGCTGGGCGATGACAAATTCAACCAAGCTGGTTGCACCTTTGTGGGGTGCGGAGCGCATGCTGGGCACAAACCCCATTGCCATTGCGTTTCCCGGAAAAGAAGAGCCAGCCATCGTGATTGACATGGCGAGCTGCGCTGCCGCGTATGGAAAAATCGAAATGGCGCGCCGAAGAGGCGAGGCCATCCCCGATGGATGGGTGATTGACAGCCAGGGCCGGGAATCAACCAACCCGGACGACATGGTGGCAGGCGGAGCGCTTCTGCCGCTCGGATCCACGCGCGAACGCGGCGGGCACAAGGGCTATGCCCTGGCCATCATGGTAGACATGCTGAGCAGCGTGCTCAGCGGAGCCAATTGGGGACCCTTTGCGCCGCCCTTCGCTCTGAGGCAGGAAATCCCGAAGCGGAGCGTCGGCAAGGGCATCGGCCACTTTTTCGGCGCGATGCGCATCGATGGCTTCATTGACGGAGATTCGTTCAAGAATCAGGTGGACGACTACATCCGGGTCTTTCGCGGTACAAAACCAGCGCCGGGGACAAACGGCCCGTTGATTCCAGGCGATCCGGAACGGGAGGCCGAGCAAATTCGGCGTAAGAACGGTGTGCCGGTCATTTTGCCGGTTGTCGAGGAGTTGCGCGACATCTCAGAGAAAACCGGAATACCGTTTGAGTGATTTCCCGAGTGAGTGAGAACCGCTCGAGAAGCTCGGAGCAAACTCCGGGAAATTTCCGAAACAGCACCACTAGCCGGGCGAGACGGCGTGGTGTTGGGGCGCGCGCGCAAGAGCCGCCAGTGACTCGGTGTAGGGTTCGCGGGCGACGCCGCGTTCGGTGAAGATGGCGGCGATGTAGCGCGCCGCTGTGACGTCGAAGGCAGGATGCGCAGCGTGGACGTCGGGGGCGATGCGCACGCCCTGGAGGTGGGTGACTTCGGCCACGGAACGCTCTTCGATCGGGATGTGCTCGCCGTTAGGAATCGAGAGATCGAGCGTGGAGATCGGCGCGGCGACGTAGAACGGGACGTTGTTCTCCTTGGCGAGGACGGCGATCTGGTAGGTGCCGATTTTGTTGGCGGTGTCGCCGTTGGCGGCGATGCGGTCGGCGCCGGTGACGACGGCGCCCACTTTTCCAGTCTTCAGGAAGTGGCCCACCATGTTGTCAGTGATGAGCGTGAGCGGGATGCCGCCCTTGTGAAGTTCCCATGCGGTGAGGCGAGCGCCTTGAAGATAGGGGCGCGTTTCAGGCACGAGGACGTGAAGTTTTCTTCCCTGCTCGATGGCGACGCGAATCACGCCGAGCGCAGTGCCGATGCCGCCGGTGGCGAGTGCGCCGGCGTTGCATTGGGTCATGACTTGACCTTCGCGGGGCATGAATTCCGCGCCGAAGCGCCCGATGGCTTCGTCGGTGGCTTTTTTTTCCAGATGAATCTGGCGGGCTTCGGCGACCATTCCCTGCCGGATTTTCGCAAGGTCTGAAGATTGCGCGGTGAGCTCGAAGAAGCGGCTTTTCATACGCTCGAGGGCCCAAAAAAGGTCCACCGCCGTGGGGCGGGTCTTCGCAAGGACTTCGCAGATTTCGTGGAATTCGGCGCGGAGCGCTTCGACGGTCTTCGCGGAAGAGTGCAGAACACCGAGGGCAGCGCCCATGGCGGCAGCGACGCCGATGGCTGGCGCGCCGCGAATGACCATCTCGCGGATGGCGGCGGCGACTTCACGGTAGCCGGTGTAGGTGTAGTGGACTTCCTCGGCGGGAAGACGGCGCTGGTCGAGAACGACGACGCCGCGATCGGTCCATTCAATGGGTTGCGCTACATACATGCGCTTCCATTGTAGCCAAGGGAGCGGCCGAAAACGAATCCATCAGGGGTGCGGAGGGAACTGCGTAAAACCCTTGCTGGCGATGATCGAAGAGACGGCGATCATGGAATTGTAGCCGAGATGAAGAAGATAGCTGGCGAGAACCGTGCCGGTGCGGGCGCGCGCAAAGGTGAAGATGACGCCAACGAGAATGAGGAGAGAGACGAATCCCCAGGTCCAGCCGAGCTGCGCGCCGTGCATCAGACCAAAGAGGACGCCGGTAAGAAGGATTCCCGGGAGGATGCCAAAGGTTTTTGCGAAGAGCGGATAGAGATAACCACGGAAAACGGTCTCTTCGACAAGAGGCGCGACAAGGACCGCCATAGCCAACAGAAGCATAGCGCTGTTTCTGTTCTTGAAGAGTTCCTCGATGGGCACATTCTTGGTGGTGTGAATCCGGGTGCTGGCATAGGCCACGAAAAGGGCCAGTCCAGAACCCGCGAAGAAAAATGCCCAGGGGCTGACTTTTTCTCCGGATTGGCCGGTCCTGAATTTTTTCCAGCCCAGGGAACGCCAGAAGGGCAAATCACGCAGAACGGCCAATGTGACATAGAGGAACAGGAACATGAGGGCAAACCAGAGAAGATTTGTGCCGATTAGGAGCTGCGGTTTGGATTCGAAGAGATGCATGATCTGTTTTTGTGAAAGATGACGTTCGGCGGAGTAATAGAGGACGAAACCCAGCTGAACGACCAGAAGGCTGGCAAATCCAAAAAAGAGAAATACAACGAGATGAGGCCAGGACCAGGAAATGCGCAGGTCCTCCGGCAAGCTGCGCTGCGGAGCATAGGAGCCGCCAGATGTTGCCGCAACGTAGCTAATGGGGTCGCCAGCAAGAGGGGCGGCAGGCTCCACGGCGGACGGATGGTCCCCGGGTAGCTGAGGATCCGGCGAGGGATAGGAGTTGTCGTCGAATAGGCTCATCGTTTTTTCGCGCGCGCGGCACTTGTCCGAGCCGCGCGCGGCCAGCCAGAAGCGAGTGCGGCGGCGACAAGCGGCAAAAGCAGTTCATGATGGCCGGTGATGGCATAACCGTGCGACTCTTGCGCGCCGTAGGGCCGCTGCGGCGCCGTCGGGCGCTTCACCACATTCTGCAACGGCCGGTAGTGCTGGATAAAGTCGAAGTTCGCAGTAGTAATCGGGCGCAGCGGCACGCCGAGATTGCGGACGACGGAAACGGCTTTCAAGAACACTTCGGGGAGGAGCACGGCGGAGCCCCAGTTAAGATAGACGCCGCCGGGATGCATCTGCTGGACGAGGGCGCAGAACAGGCGGAAATCGAAGTGCGTTGCGGCGCCGAGCGCCGGGCCGTCGGTGGCGGGGTGCATGTGGGGAATGTCGGTGCCGATGGCCAGGTGAATCGTGACGGGTATTCGATGTTTGTAGGCGGCGATGAGCACGCTGAAATCAGAGAATTTTGTGTCGAGAATGCCGCTGGTGAGGAACTGGCCGGCCGCTTCGCCGTAGCCCATGCGGACGCGATAAGCGAGTTTGGCGATTTCGTTGAGGTACTCGCCGGTTTCCTCAGCCATGCCGAACTGGCCTGCGCCGAGTCCTGCTTCGACGTCTTCGGACGTGTTGCCGACGAGGGCGATTTCAAAATCGTGAATGAGCGCGGCGCCGTTCATGGCGATCGCGGAGACGAAGCCGCGTTTGATCAGGTCAATGAGTATTGGGCCGAGACCCACTTTGATGACGTGGCCGCCAATGCCCCAGAGGATGGCTCCGCGCCGCCTGCGGGCGCGATGGATGGCGGCGAGAAGATGACGAAGATCTTCCGCGGCAAGGATATTCGGCAGGGAATCGAGAAATTTGGCGAGTGAGATTTTGCGCGCAGGCGGCTCGGCGAAGTCGCGAACGCTGACCTTGCTCTTGCGCGAAGCGAGCGGGTAGGTGTGGATCGCACCGAGCGTGAGGGGCCGGATGGAATAGATGCTCATCGTGAGTGCTTCACTTTATGGGGAAGACGTTGTCAACGCAACAATAAGATGCCGGCCTAAGCGCTGGTGCTACGAGAACTCGCTTCACGGGGTTCACTTGCCGTGGCTGTTCGCGTGGTTGCCGTTCGCGTGCGCGTTGAGGCCGAGGACGCGGGCGAGGGCATGGCCGGTGTAGGACTTCTTGGTGCGGGCCACCAGTTCCGGCGGGCCCTGGGCGACCACGCGGCCGCCGCCTTCTCCGCCTTCCGGACCGAGATCTATAACCCAGTCGGCTTGTTTGATGACGTCGAGGTGGTGCTCGATGATGAGGACGCTGTTGCCGAGAGAGACGAGTCGCTGGAGGACATCGAGGAGTTTGCGAACGTCATCGAAGTGCAGGCCGGTGGTGGGTTCGTCCAGGATGTACAGCGTGCGGCCGGTCTGACGCTTGGAAAGCTCGCGGGCAAGCTTGATGCGCTGCGCCTCGCCGCCGGAAAGCGTGGTGGAAGACTGGCCTAGTTGAACGTAGCCGAGGCCGACTTCGACGAGCGTGGAAAGTTTTTGCTGAATTTGCGGGATGTTTTCCAGCAGCTTCAGCGCGTCGGAAGAAGGCAAATTGAGGATGTCGCTGATCGAATGGCCTTTGTACCGCACGGCGAGCGTTTCGGAATTGTAGCGGCGCCCGCGGCAGACTTCGCACAGAACGTAAACGTCGGGGAGAAAATTCATCTCGATGCGGCGGAGGCCGTCGCCCTGGCAGGCTTCGCAACGTCCACCTTTGACGTTGAAGCTGAAGCGGCCGGGGCGGTAGCCGCGTTCGCGCGATTCGGGAAGCATGGCAAAAAGCTCGCGGATGGGCGCGAAAACTCCGGTGTAGGTAGCGGGATTCGAGCGCGGAGTGCGGCCAATGGGCGCCTGATCGATTTCAATGACTTTGTCGATGTGCTCGGCGCCAAGAATTTCGCGGTGCGTGCCGGGGATTTCCATCGAGCGATAGAGCTTCTGCGCGAGGGCGCGGTAGAGAATGTCGTTGACGAGCGTGGATTTCCCGGAGCCGGAGACGCCGGTAACCACGGTGAGCAGGCCGAGGGGCAGCGTGATATCCACGTCCTTCAGATTATTGGCGGCGGCGCCGAGTATCTGGATGGCTTTGCCGTTGGGGCTGCGTCGTTTTTCCGGAACGGCAATGCGCGCGGCCCCGCTAAGATAGCGCCCGGTGAGAGATTCGGCGCTGGCGGCGATTTGTTCGGGTTTGCCCTGCGCAACGAGGTAGCCGCCGGCATTGCCCGCGCCGGGGCCGAGATCCACGACAAAATCGGCGCGGCGGATGGTGTCTTCGTCGTGCTCGACGACGAGCACGGTGTTACCCAGGTTGCGAAGCTGTTCGAGGGAGCCGAGCAGGCGGCCATTGTCGCGCGAGTGCAGGCCGATGGAAGGCTCGTCGAGAACGTAAAGAACGCCGCGCAGGCGCGAGCCGATCTGGGTAGCCAGACGGATGCGCTGGGCTTCGCCACCGGAAAGGGTGGCGGCGGAGCGGTCCAAGCTGAGATAGCCGAGGCCGACGGCGAGAAGAAATTCGAGGCGCTCGGAGACTTCTTCGAGCGGACGGGCGGCGATTTCCGACTGGCGCGGCGTGAGTCGAGAGAGAATCTTGGCGACAGCGGAGCGCGCGGCGCTCAGAGAAAGCGCGGTGAAATCCGCGACGGACCATCCGGCAAGCTTGACGGCGAGCGATTCGGGACGCAGGCGCTTGCCGCGGCACGTGCTGCAGAGCGCGGCGGACATGTATTGGGTCATCCACTCGCGATAGGTATCGGAGCTGGACTCCTGGAAATTGCGCTCGAGGAATTTCAAAATTCCCTGGAAGCGAAAACCCTTTTCGGCGCGCGTTTTCTTGGCGGAGGGAGCGCCGCCGTTTTCGCCGGGACGCGCATTCGAGGGCGGATAGCCGTACAAGAGCAGGTTTTGAGTGCGCGCGGGAAATTTCTCGAAGGGCGTATCGAGAACAAATCCGTGCGCGTAGGCGGCGAGTTCCAGAGTGCGCTTTAGAAACGTCGAGCCGGAGCCCGGGCCGAGACCTCCATCAAACAGCGGGCGCGTCCAATCCGCGATTACCTTAGCGGGATCGAAATCGTATTTCGAGCCGAGCCCATTGCAATCAGGGCATGCGCCGTAAGGCGAATTAAAACTAAAGGAGCGCGGCTCGAGTTGCGGAACAGAAATTCCGCAATCGGGGCAAGCGAGTTTTTCGGAGAAAACGTGTTCTTTCCCGCCGACAATGGCGACGGTAACAAGTCCCTGAGCGAGTTTCAGTGCGGTGACGATGGATTGTTCGAGGCGCGCGGCGATGCCTTGCTTGACGAGCAGTCGGTCCACGACGACTTCGACGGTGTGGTTCTTGCGCTTGTCGAGGCTCGGCGGGCTATCGAGTGGATAGAGCTCGCCATTGATGCGCACGCGAACGTAGCCATCCTGGGCGAGCTTTTCGAGCTCTTTGCGGTAGGCACCTTTTCGTCCGCGAACGATCGGCGCGAGGATCATGATGCGGTCGTCGGGCCGGCACAGGTCGCCGTTGAGGATGGCCTGAACGATCTGCTCGCTGGACTGGCGCGTGATGGGCTTGCCGCAATTAGGGCAATGCGGAACGCCCACGGTGCTGTAAATGACACGGAGGTAATCGTAAATTTCCGTGATCGTGCCGACGGTGGAGCGTGGCGACCGCGTGGTGGTTTTTTGTTCGATGGCGATGGAAGGCGAAAGGCCTTCGATCACGTCCACTTCGGGACGCTCCATCTGGTCGAGGAATTGACGGGCATAGGCGGAAAGCGATTCGACGTAGCGGCGCTGGCCCTCGGCGTAAATGGTGTCAAAGGCGAGAGACGACTTGCCGGAGCCGGAAAGACCGGTAATGACCGTCAGGCTATTGCGAGGGATTTCGAGGCTGATGTTTTTGAGATTATGCTGCCGCGCGCCCCGGATGACGAGTTTGGTCAGGCCCATGAGACGAAAACGCTCCCTCCACAGGAGCCCCGGCACCCAGTGGGTACACTGAGGCCAAAATAACTCTTAACAGTAGCAGGAGCAGGAGCGATTCGCCAGAGTCAAGAAAGTGGCGGATTTGTTAGCGGGTCTGTTTGCGGTGGCGTAGAGGGGCCGCCGTTCGCCAGAACCCTGTTTCTGGACCAGGAAGGGTACTTCTCCGGTATGCCGATTTATCGGGACTTAGCTCGCCCACTCTGGGCGCGAGACTCCTGAGCTACTCAAGGCGCATCTTTGCCGTAGTGCTGAACCTTGTAGTTATCTGGAAGTTGACTGACTGCGGGAATCACAGAATCGATGAGCCAGAATCCTTCTTTCTGAACGCAGGAGTCTTCCCGCGGCCTGTCCTCTCCTACGTCGAAATAGGGTCCGGCTGTGACAATAGCCTTTCCGCTCAAAGAGAATCCTACTGGCTGGAAAACGGCAACACAGTCCTTGCCAACATATCTGCGGAAAGCTTCGTCAACGAGAGACTTACTCGACAAGTTCTCAGAGTCAGCGTCGTAAATTCTTACCATAATTCCGCCTGCATCAGAGCCCCACTGCCAGAAACCTTGACCCAGCAAGAGGCGGTGTCCATTGGGAGACCAATCGACAAGATCAATGCCGTTCCCGAGCACTCCCGGTGAAGGTTCCACAACTAGGACCGGACGGAACTTCTGGCTCTTTGGGCCCGCGACAAACAATCTCGACGTGTTCTGGCATTCCGCGCTGCCGGCGTTTGTCGCTTGAGACGCAACTGCCTTACTCTCGGCGTATGCCCGGTAGCGTCCGTCGGGTGACATGAGCACGGAAGTGCGCGATCTATTGGACCCAATCAACCTCCCCGTTGATTCCTCATAACAACTTGCAGCAGCGCTCATCGGTCGATCTTTGCTGGTTGACTTGTGTTCGACTTGTGCGGACACACAGAGATGCCAAGCGAATGCGGCGATTGCAATCGGGAGAATCCCATGGATAGGCGGTTTCAATTCTTTTAGCTATGCGGAGGGCAGCGTCTTTTGTTGCTGAATCGGCGCCAAGACAGAAACGCCGCGAAACCAGATGACCAAGAATCCCAACGCCCCCAACCGCTCACGAATCTAACACAAGATTCGCAATTCGACCGTGGGCAAAAGGCTAGTGCCCGACTAACGCACTTACCGGAGCAGTGAAATCTCTCTCTACGCCTCGGAATTCTCGGATTGCGGGTTCACCTTAAATTGACCTACCACCGCCGATTTTCCGCGCGCAGTTGACTTGCCTTGGAACGCCGCTTAGGATGAAACCCCCGAGGGATGGGAGCCCTCTCGAACTTTGATCGGCGATTCGATATCGAACTCCCGCCCGGAATTCGCGGCCCTGTTTCCGTCCATGCCCTCGAAATCGTAATCCGGATATTCCACACATCTGTAATTGGCATGGGCTTCGGGGCCAGTCCCATACTCTTCCCGCTGGGGGGAGCTGTTCTAGAGGGTTCTGCCGACGGGTAATTTTTCGCGGGGGGTGGAGCGTTTTTACGCGGGATGGAAGTGGCAGTCTGTTGAAAACAAACGGTTTAGTAGTGGAGAAGGTCTTGCAGTTCTCCGGTTGTGGGGGAGTCGAGCCGAGGATCCCTTTAGGGGATTGAGGGCTGGGCCGGTTCGTTACTCCCCCTTCACTTTCGCCGAAGTGACCCGGAAGAACCTCGGGTTCATCACCAACCTTCCTAAAAAAGCACAAAACGCACCCCAACGCAGCCGAGGTGTCCATGTCCATCTGCGCTAGGTGATTGCGTATGACGATTCTCTGCTGGTGGGTTAGTGGGCGTCCCAGGCGCGGCTGCCATAGTCGCCGAGGGTCATAAAGAGCATGATCGCCAGCCAAAAAACGCCGGCGATGATAATGAGCTGGGTACGCTTCGAACTATAGTAGGCGTGCATGAAGAAGAGCACGACCAGAGTCGCTTTGCACGTGGCAATGACCAGGGCCACGATGACGTTTAGACCAGAAAAGTATGCATTCAGATCGACCGTAGCGGCGTAGACAGTAGTGCCGGTGAGAACCATCAGCGTAACGAAAATCAGGATGTAGAGCTTCGGCGAAACAATATGTTCGGACACGCGCCTCTCCAGATTCTCCCCGCTAATGCCGGTCGATCAGATACAGCAACGGAAAAAGGTAAATCCACACAATATCGACGAAGTGCCAGTAGAGACCGATATTCTCAACAGGCGTGTTGTATTGCGGCGTGAAGCGCCCTTTGAGCGATTGTTTGATCAGCCAAACGAGCAGCCCGGCGCCCACGACCATGTGCGTGGCGTGCAGGCCGGTCATGCCGAAATAAAGCGAAAAGAACAGTTGCGCGTGAGCATTGGTGGCGACGTCGGAGCCTAGCTCGAACTCAAACGGGAGGCCGGGGATGTGGTGCTCGACGTACTTGGCGTGATACTCGATCGCCTTCACGCCGAGAAAGACACAGCCTAGGATCAGCGTGAGCGTGAGAAAAAGAGTGACCAACTTCTTCTTTCCAACCTGGGCGCTCCACACAGACATCGCCATGGTCAAGCTGCTGGCGATCAGGACAACGGTATTGAAGCCGCCAAGCCGGAGGTCCAAGCTCTTGCTGCACTCAGCGAAAATGCCCGGATAGGTGTGGCGGTTGATGGTGTAGGTGAGGAAGAGGCCGCCAAAGAACAAGATTTCGGTGGCCAAAAAGATCCACATGCCGAGGGTGGCAGATTCCTTCTGCTGCTCCATCGTCTGAAAATGTCCGTAAAGTTCACCCGTGCGATGCACTCGGGACTCCTCTTTTCATCCGGCTAGCGGCGCATGAAATGCCCCGCGCCAACAATCCAAATCAAGCCACTAATCGTCACCGTGAGCGGGCGCAGGCGACGGTGCCAGCGGTGCCGCCAGGCCAAGATCGGGGCGGTTGCTATAGTCATACGGCTCCCAATCCACTTCCGGTGTGACGTGGAAATTCTCCGCGGGCGGCGGTGAATCCGTGCGCCATTCAAGACCCGTGGCAGGCCATGGGTTAGGGCCGGCCACTTTGCCGTAGCGCATGGACCACGTCAAATAAATCATCGGCAGCAGGTAACCCAGAGCCAGGATGGACGCTCCGGCGGTGGACATCACGTTGAGCACTTGGAACTCCGGCGGGTAGTTGTGGTAGCGGCGCGGCATCCCCAGATAGCCAAGAATAAATTGCGGGAAAAACGTCAAGTTGAACCCGACGAAAAGAATCACAGCCGCCAGGCGTGCGAGAAATTCCGGATAGAGCTTTCCGGTGATTTTCGGCCACCAGAAATGCAAGCCTCCGACATAACCCATGACGGCGCCGCCCACCATGATGTAGTGGAAGTGCGCGACGACGAAGTAGGTGTCGTGGATGTGGATGTCGAGGCCCAGGCAGGCGAGAAACAAACCGGTGAGTCCGCCGATCAGGAACAGCCCGATGAAGCCCAGGGCATAAAGCATAGGCGTGTCGTACGAGATGGAGCCTTTGTATAGCGTGGACGCCCAGTTAAAAACCTTCACGGCCGAAGGGATCGCGACAAGGTAGCTCAGGAGCGAAAACGCCAATGCGGAGTAGGTGGACTGCCCGGTCAGAAACATGTGGTGCGCCCAGACGAGGAAGCCGATGACGGCGATGGCGATACTCGATCCGGCGATAAACGAGTAGCCGAAAATGGGCTTGCGGGCAAATGTCGGGATGATTTCGCTGACGACGCCCATGGCAGGCAGAATCATGATGTAAACGGCGGGATGCGAATAAAACCAGAACAAATGCTGGAAAAGAATGGGGTCGCCGCCGAGCGCGGGATTGAAGAAACCCAGATGGAACATGCGCTCCAAGCCCGCGAGCAGCAGCGTGATGGCGATAACCGGAGTTCCCAGGATGAAGATGATGCTGGTGGCATACTGCGCCCAGATAAAGAGCGGGAGGCGAAACCAGGTCATCCCCGGCGCACGCATGGTGTGGATGGTGACGACAAAGTTCAATCCGGTCAGAATCGAAGAGAAGCCGTTGATGAAGATGCCGAGGACCGCGGGAGTGACGGCGGAATTGGAATACACACTGCTTAGCGGCGTGTAGAAGGTCCAGCCGGTGTCCAATCCTCCGGTCGAAAAGGAATAGAGAACGAAACAGCCGCCGGTGATGTAGATGTACCAGCTCAGGAGATTGATTTTGGGAAAAGCGACGTCCTTCGCCCCAATCATCATGGGGACAAGAAAATTACCCAGCACTGCGGGAATCGACGGGATCAAGAAAAAGAAAATCATGGCCACGCCGTGCATGGTGAAGAGCTTGTTGTAGTTTTCCGGTGTAACCAGGTAGCCGGTGGGCGTCAGCAGGTGGATGCGGATCATCGTGGCGAAGACGCCGCCGACAAAGAAGAAGAATGTGACCGAAGCAAGATAGAGCAGCGCGATGCGCTTGTGGTCGGTGGTCAGCAGCCAGGAGCGTATGCCGTAGCTGGCGTTGAGATAGTGTTCGCGCGGCATCTGATGGCCCGGCGACGATGGTGGCGAGTTCATGACTTATTTCTTCTCCGTGGCCGTCGCTGTTCCGGCCCTCTTCGCGGGAACCGGCTGCGACTGCAGAGACTTGATGTATGCGGTGAGAGCCAAAATCTGCTCTTCCGTCAATTGTCCCTGGAAGGAGGGCATCAGCGGCTGATACCCGGCCACAATTTTTGCGTTGGGCTGCAAAATCGATTCGCGGATGTAAGCATCGTCCGCGGTCGCCGTGGATCCATCGGCCAGCAGAACTTTGCCGGCGTAAAGGCCGTTAAGAGACGGTGCACGGCCTAGACCGCTGCCGATGTGGCAGGTAGCGCAGGCTCTTTCGACAAAAAGTTTCTCGCCCAGGACAACGGGATCAGCCTCGGCGCCCGTAGAGCCGGAAAGCCACGCGGCGTAATCTGCGGGCTCCATGACGGTGACCCAGCCGCCCATCACGGCGTGGTTGGTGCCGCAATACTGCGCGCAGAAGAAATGGTAGCGGCCCACCTTGGTAGGACGAAACCACATGGTGTTGTAGCGGCCGGGGACGACGTCCATTTTTACGCGGAAGGCCGGGACGAAGAAATCGTGAATGACGTCCTCACTCGCCAGGATGAGTTTGACGTCGCGGCCGACCGGAACGTGCAGTTCGTTGATTTCACGGAGGCCGGTGGGTTGTTGCGCTTTCCACATCCACTGTTTGGCAACGACGTAGATATCCAGGGTGTCTTTAGGAGGCTGGCGATATTCCACGTAGACCACCGCACCCCAGCCGTACATAACCATGGCCAGAAGGAACGGGATGACGATCCAGGCGACTTCGAGCCGCATGTTGCCGTGAATGGGGACGCCCACCTCGTTGGGCTTCTTGCGGTGAAATTTGAAGAAGAAATAGACAATCGCCGCAGTAATGGCAAAGGAGAAGAAAACGGACACCAGGGTCAGAAACGTCATCAGCGAGTCCACACTGCCAGCGAAGTTGGACGCCTGATCCGGATACAGCGACAATTGAGACTGCACGGCTTAGTGTGCTCCTTCCAAGCGAGTGCGCGCCGCGTTCGATTCACGCCGGCGGAAAATCAAAATTGCCGCGACCAGGCAAACGACGGTCAGGATTCCGCCCAGCCGGATGATCGCCAGAATCGAAGCGCTGTAGCGAGCGGTTGAGGGGTCGTATTGATAACAAAATAGCAAGGCGCGGTCGACCGGCGTGCCGATTTTCCCCGCCGAGGCGTCCACCAGACCCAGTCGCACGTCGCGGGAGGGATACTCCACGCCGTAAAAGTAGCGGGAAATCCGGCCGTCGGGGGTAAGCAATAGGATGCCGCTGGCATGTGCGAAAAGGTTGGACTTTTCGTCGAAGGAGAAGCGGAAATTCGCGCTCCTGGTCAGCGCGTCGATGGAATCTTTCGAGCCCGTGAGGAAGTGCCAGCCCGAAGCCGTTTCCGGACGCCGGAAATGGGACATCGCCGATTCTTTTTTCTGAAGGGCCATATCGGGAGTCTCGCGCGGATCAAAGCTTACGAAAACGACCTGGTAATCGCGGCCCGGATTGAAGGAAAGCATGCGCAGCGTCCCAACCACGCCCTGCTCCACTTGATTGCAGAGCATGGGACAGCCGTAGTACACGAGCGCAAGGACGATCGGCTTTTGTCCGAAATATTCGCGGAGCTGAACACTCCGGCCGGTCTCGTCGCGAAAGGCGAGGTCGAGCGGCAACTGCGCGTTGAGCCGGGGCTCGAAACCGACATTTTGCAGCGCGAGGGGCAGGGTACTCGCAGCCGGAGCGGGATTGTCCGGGATTGTCTGCGCGCAAACTACGGTAGAAAACAGCAGCGCGGCGATTCCGGAGATGGAGCGAAGCCTGTACATATGCTTACTTTTTCTTTTCCGCCGGCGGGGCCGTCGCAGCCGGCAATCCTTTCTCGGCGATGATCTTCATCGCGTCCTTCACGGGAATCTGAGCGATCCCCGCCTTTTCGTCGATCCAACCAAGTTTTTCATTGGCCGCAGTATCTTCCTTCACCTTGTTGCGCAGATCCTGCTGCGCGTCGGTTTCATGGCCCAGGATGCCCTGAAGGCGCGGCTCCGGAGGCATGGTCGGCGCAATCCCTTGGTGAACGGGAACCGGAGGCGTGTCCGATTGCGCGGCGAAGTTCGCGGCGTAGCGAAAAATATAGATGCAAACCGCAAACGTGACGATCACAGCGAGCCCCAGATACACGAGATAAGCGAGGATGGACCGCGTCTCAACGTCGCTTGATTCAAAAGAGACGTCATCGTGCTGCGGCAACTGCCCGGTGGAGCGGCTCGTTTTGTGAATTTCAGTGCTCATCGTGCGCAATGGCCTCCGCGAGTTTCGGATCGCCGAGCGGGAGAAGCGGCATTTTTTTCAGGTTGAAGGCGAAAAAGAACAGCCACAATCCGACGACAGCAAGCGGCACGGCGAGATCCAGCCAGTTCGGCATGGCGCTGGCAGTAAATTCCGGGCGTGTCAGCCAGAAAAGATCGACAAAGCGCATTACGATCAGCCAGATGGCTATCTTGGGAAGGAGTTTCGCGTTGCGCTTCACATCGCGCGAAAGAAGCAGGAAAAACGGCACGAAAAAATGGAAGACCAGAACAATCACCGCGACAACGCCCCAACCGCCATAGAGTCGGCTGCGGTAGAAGGTGATCTCTTCCGGCTGGTTGCCGGACCAGATGATCAAGAGCTGCGAGAAACCAAAATAAGCCCACAACATCACGAAGGCGAGCAGGAGTTTGCCGAGGTCGTGCAAGTGGCGCTCCTGGATGAGGCCAGCCATTGGCTCCGTTTTCGAGAGCAGCACGATCACGGCAATCATCAGGGACATCGAGGAAATCAGCTGCCCAATGACGAACAGGAAACCGTAGATGGTGGACGCCCAGTGCGGCGAGAGCGACATTACCCAATCGATCGCGGCAAAGGTCATCACAAATACATAGAGAATGATCCCCGGCCCCGCCAGCATCTTGAGCTGACGCCGCAACACGCGGTCTTCCTGATTTACGTCTTGTTTGGTCGACCAGTAGTTGAAAATCATCATCAGTCCCAGCCAGACGCCGAAATATACCGCTGCGCGGATGAGGAAGCCGTCTGTGGTGAGGTAGTTCTGCTGGAGCGGCGACAACGCGCCTTCACCCGACTTCGGCGCTTCCAGCCATGCCCGATAGAGGTACTTCATCCCTAAACCAATCGGCACAAAAAAGACCGCCACCAGCGGCAAGGCGCGCGTGGCCGCTTCGAGCGGCCGCCGAATCACGATGCCCCAATGGCCGCTGGTCAGGTGCTGCAACATCAGGAGGCCAAGCGAGCCCACAGACAAGCCAAGAACAAGCATAAACGCGACGAGATAGGAGCGATAGAACTGGGCTGGAGTCCTGGCCCAACCGATGGCGCAGAGCAGCAGTCCAACGACACCCGCGACGAGCGCGCGTTGCTGCAGGCGGCTGACACTTTCCGGCGCCCGATAGTCTTGCGCGGTCATTTCGCGGAGCCTCCGGCGTTGAGTTTTTCGCGTACATCGCCCGGAAGATCGGCTGCGCGCGCATTGCGGCTGAGCTGCAAAGCGCGGACGTAGGCGATGATGGCCCAGCGGTCGCGCGGCGGCACTTGCGCTGCGTAGCCGAGCATGGCGCCGAAACCATTCGTGATGTTGTCGTAGAAATAGCCGTTCGGCGCCTGGCGGAGGCGGTCCTGATGAAAGCTGGGCGGATGCTTCATGCCGCGCATGCTGATCAAGCCGTTGCCCTCACCCTGCAGCCCGTGGCAGGGAGTGCAGAAGATTTTGTAGCGGTCTTCGCCGCGTTCGAGTAGCTGCAAATTAACGGGCAGCGGAAAACTGTTCGAATCCTTCGAAACGAAGAGCGCGTCATCGGCGAGGGCGCCGCGCGCGACGGTGTTTTCGATCAGCGGGCGCTCCGAACGGCCGTCGGCGAAAAATTCACTTGGCGCAAGCGGCCGGGCTTTCGGCTGGTGCGCCATGTCCTGCTTCAGCTGGCAACCCGCGAGCAACGCACAGCAAGCGGCCGCACACACGGTGAGGAGGATTCGCGAGGCGCTAGTCATCCGACACCTCGGAGACGTGATGCGCGTCGAGTCCCTGGAGGAAGCGGGCGGTCTCCGCGAGATGGAACTTCTTGTCGCGGGCCTGGATGCAGATAAAGAAACGGTCTGTTGACGCGTGCGTGAAGCGCGGCACATTGAAAACCGGATGGTGCGGCTGGGGCAGCCGGTTCAGGGCCAGCATTCCCAAAACTGCGGAGAGCGAAGCGCCCAGAATGGTGAGCTCAAACGTGACGGGAATGAATGCCGGCCAACTGTTAAGCGGGCGGCCACCAATGTTCAGCGGATAGGTGATTGCCGCGGCCCAATATTGCAAGCCGAAACCTCCCAGGCCACCCGCCAGGCCGCCGAGCAGCGTGATGAGCGGCACCCACGACCTGTGCAGACGGAGCGCTTCGGAAAGGCCTTCCACGGGAAACGGGGCGTAGGCGTCCACATGGCGATAGCCGGACTCGCGGACTTTCCGCGCAGCATGAATGAGCTGCTCGGGCGTTCCGAACTCACCCATCACCCCGTAAATGTGTGAGTGATGTTCCATTATTTGTTTTCCTCGGAGGTCTCCGCGACGAGTTCGCGCATTTCCGCGATGGAAATCGCCGGGAGAACGCGGACAAACAGGAAAATCAGCGTCACGAACATGCCGATGGTGCCGATGAATGTGGCCCAATCCCAAAACGTGGGCGTGTAGCGGCCCCAGGCGGAGGGCATGAAGTCCCGCGTCAAGCTGATGACGACAATGACGAAGCGCTCGAGCCACATGCCGATGTTCACGACGATCGACATCAGGAATAGAACCACGACGTTGTGACGCATTTTATAAAACCAAAGCAATTGCGGCGTCAGGATATTGCACAAAATCAAAGCGTAGTAAAACGGGGCGTAAGGACCATGGAAGCGCTGCCGGACCAGGAAAACATCAAACTTGTTCCCGCTGTAGAGCGACATGAAGAATTCAAAGAAGTACCCATAGGCGACGATGAGCCCGGTGGCGAGCATGACCTTGGCCATGTTGTCCAGATGGCGCATGGTGATGAAGTCTTCGAGGGCATAAGCCTTGCGCAAAGGAATCGCGATGGTCAAAACCATGGCGAAGCCGGAGTAGATAGCGCCGGCCACGAAATACGGCGGGAAAATCGTGGTATGCCAGCCGGGCACGATGGCGATCGCGAAATCGAAGCTCACCACCGTGTGCACGGAGAGAACCAGCGGTGTCGCGAGTCCCGCGAGAAGCAGATAGGCCGATTGATAGTTGTGCCAGTGATGAGCGGAGCCGCGCCAGCCCATGGCGAGCATGCCGTAGATAATCTGCTTCGCCTTTGTCTTGGAGCGGTCACGCAGCGTCGCGAGGTCGGGAATCAGCCCGACAAACCAGAAGAGCAACGATACCGTGCCGTATGTCGAGACCGCAAAGACGTCCCAGATGAGCGGGCTGCGGAACTGCGGCCAGAGTCCCATCGTGCTGGGGTAGGGAAACATGTAAAACGCCATCCATGGCCGGCCGGTATGGATCAGCGGAAAAATTCCCGCGCAAGCGACGGCAAAAAGCGTCATCGCTTCCGCAAAGCGGTTGATAGACGTGCGCCACTTCTGGTTCAGGAGGAAGAGAATCGCCGAAATCAGCGTGCCCGCGTGGCCGATACCGATCCACCAGACGAAATTGACGATGGCAAAACCCCATCCGATCGGGATGTTAATGCCCCAGATTCCCGTGCCCTTGATGATGAGCCATCCGATGGCGATGGTCATCAAGCCCATCAAGCTGAAGGCAATCCCAAATCCCACAAACCAGCCGAGGGATGTCGGCCGCGTCAGAACGATGGAGCTGATCTTGTCCGTGACAGACGCGAAGGAGTGCCCTGGCCCGAGCACGGGCGTCAGGCGGCGAATTTCGGGAGAATCCAGTGGCGGCTGCCCGGCGCTCATGCCTTCTCCAGTTCGGGGTTTGGATTGCGCACGGCGCCCAGGTACGTCGTGCGCGGGCGAGAATTCAATTCTCCAAGGATTGTGTAATTCCGCTGCTGGGCTTTCAGTTTGGACACGCGGCTGTCCGGATCGTTCGCGTTGCCGAACACGATGGCCTCCGCTGGGCAGGCCGCTTCGCAGGCGGTGACGATTTCGCCGTCGCCAACCGGGCGATTTTGCTTTTCGGCCTCGATGCGTCCGGCGTTGATGCGCTGAATGCAATAGGTGCACTTTTCCATCACGCCGCGGCTCCGGACGGTCACTTCCGGGTTGCGCATCAATTTGAATGAAGGCGTCTCCCAATCCTGGAAGCGCAGGAAATTGAACCGGCGTACTTTGTACGGGCAGTTATTCGAGCAGTAGCGCGTGCCGATGCAGCGGTTGTACACCATTTCGTTGAGGCCTTCGGCGCTGTGGACCGTGGCGCCGACGGGACAAACCAGCTCGCACGGGGCGTTTTCGCACTGCTGGCACGGGACCGGCTGGAAAAAAGTCTCCGGATTGTCGAGCGATTCGTTGTAGCTCGAAGGATCGTTGGTGCCGGATTCGGCTTTGTAGTAGCGGTCAATGCGGATCCAGTGCATTTCGCGGCCGCGCATCACTTGGTCCTTGCCCACGACCGGAATGTTGTTCTCGGATTGGCATGCGACCACGCAAGCGTTGCAGCCGTTGCACTTGTTCAGGTCGATGGCCATCGCCCATTTGTTGGGGGCGGAAGGAAATTCCTTTTCTCCGTTGTAGAGCGAAAGTTCTTTGGGCGGCTCCGCGACTCCTGCATGCGGAAACGCGGGATTCTTGTGATATTCCTCGAGCGTCGCCGTGCTGAGAATCTGCCGGCCTTCCATGTTGAAGTGATACTGCGTGCAAGCGAGCGGATATTCGTCGCCGGTTTTCTTGATCGCGTCTTGTGCCGCAGTCGCGCTCCACAGCGCGGTTGAAGTGCGCACAGCGTAAGCGTTGAATCCTTTGTTCGATCCCGTGTAGCCGGCTTTCCTACGGCCATAGCCCAGAGGGAGTACGACGACATTTTCCGCCTGGCCCGGCACGACCCATGCCGCAGCGGTAACTTTGCTGCCCGAAAGCGAAATGTCAATCACGTTCGAAATAATCTGGCCGTGTTCTCCGCCGCGCCAGGCGACGCTGTGGGTCAGGGCCAGTTTCTCAGCCGTCTTGGGACTTACGTAGGCGGCGTTGTCCCAGGCGAGTTTGGTGACGGGCTTCGGCAATTCCTGGAGCCAGCCGTTATTGGCGAAGCGGCCATCATGAATGCAAGGGTCTGGCCGGAAAATAAACTCGAGCTCATCGGCCGATGCCGCTTTTGCGGGCGGCAAGCTGGCCGGAGTAAATTTGGGCGCCACGGTAATGGGAGCGAAAGCCGTGTTCGCAACAACGCCGTCATTCAGCGTCTTGCGCCAGAACTTTTCGAAATCAGCGCCGGCCGCGGCGGCCTTCAAGCGCTCGCGCACGGCATCGTAGACGCCGGCCCCGGGCTTGTCGCTGAACGCCGCGAGCACTTCGAACGCGGAATGCGTGCGATAGAGCGGGGCAATGAGCGGCTGAATGACGCTGAGCGTGCCGTCGAAGGCCCGGGCATCGCCCCAGGATTCCAGATAGTGCGATTCGGCGACGTGCCAGTGGCAATATTCCGAAGTTTCCTCGAAGTGCGGGCTTACGTGAATCGCGGTGCTGACTTTTTTCAGTTTTGCGGTGAAATCCCAGTCGTGCGGTGCGGTGTAAACGGGATTGACGCCGAGGATGAGCAGTGTGTCCACCTTGCCTGCATGCATCTCGGCGCAAAGTTCGCGCAGCGATTCGAGATGATTGGCGGGGTTCGCTTCTACCGGCTCGGTGTAATAGAGCGTCGTGCCCACGTTGCCCAGGGAAGCGTTGATGGCGTGAGCCAGCGCGTGAACTTCCGCGGGCTGCTGTTCTCCGGCAACGACGAGAGAATTGCGGGGATGCTTCTGCAAATCCTCGGCGACGGCATCGAGCCACTTTTCCGCGGCGGGCGGAAGCGACGCGGAGCCCCCGAGCCCGAGTTTCGCCGCCAAGGCACGCGCAAAAAGCGCGACATCGGAAGCGCGCAACGGCAAACGATGATCCGCGGTCGCGCCGGTGACGGACGGCGTGGGCTCGACAACGTACAGGCGATTCATCTCAGCGCCGGCACGATCCGCCTCTGCAAACTGATCCAGTTTGCGACGGCGATAAAACTCCTTCATGTAGCGGATGTGCCCAGGCCCGCTGGCCAGAAAATCGGAATCGAGAGACAGGATGACTTCGGCCCTCTCCGGACGATAAACCGTGTTCACATAGCGGCCGAAGGCAAGCTTGGCACCTTCGCGCGTCCCGTCGCTGCCCGCAGGTTCCCATTGGTGCCACTTCGCCTGCGGGTAGATCGTCAGGAGCGACTGAATCTGCGCGGCGAGCGTGGGCGAAGTTACGGTGCCCGTCAGGATCCGGAAGCCCGCACCAGAGGTGCTCTTGATCGCGGCTACAAGCGATTGTGCGGCGTCGAGGAAGCCCGACCAGGCGCGAATTTCGCCGAGATACGTCGCCGTTTGTGCGCGATCTGGGTCATAGAGATTCAGGATGGAGGCTTGCGCAAAAGCGTCCGTGGCGCCGAGGCTCGAGGGATGATCGGGATTCCCTTCGATTTTCGTCGGGCGGCCCTCGTGGCTTTCGACGAGCAATCCGATGGCGTCCGCGCCAAACGGCATGACCGTGGCGTAAAACTGCGGCTTGCCGAGAACCATGCCTTCCGGCTGCTTTACGTAGGGAACGATGTGTTCTTCCGGAGCGCGTCCGCAGCCGGAGATTCCCGCAAGCGCGAGCGACGCGGCCATGAGCTTCAGGAAATCGCGCCGGTCCACGGATTCATCCCACTCGGAGGCTTGACGCGGGAACTCGCGGTGCAATAGCTCTTCGAATTGCGGGTCGCCGGAAAGTTCCTCGAGAGTGCGCCAGTATTGTTTGCCGGCGCTCGATTGGAGCTTCGCGCGAACTGTGGCAAGGTCCAGCGTATGCTCCCGCGGCGTCAAATCTTCCGTGTGCTCGTCCTCGTGGCTATGGGCGCGAGTATGGGAGTGGTCGTGCAGATGTTCGCCGGAATTTGTCTTGATCTCTTGGTGATCGCGCATACCGTCCATTATCGATGACACGTCGAGCAGTTTGTCAGCTCGGTCGTCGTGCGAATGTTGCGTTCCGCTGCAAATTTCTTGCCCAACTCCGCTTGGTCCGCCGGCGCTTTCCAATCCATATTGAAGACCTGATCCAGGGGCCGGAGCGCCTGTGCCGGATCACGATGGCAGTCGAGGCACCACTGCATCAGCAACGGAGAGGCCTGAAAGACCAGCGGCATCTGATTGACTTGGCCGTGGCAGGAAGAGCAGCCCACGCCTTTGCTGATGTGAATGCTGTGATTGAAATAGACAAAATCGGCCAGTCGGTGCACTTTCACCCATTGGATGGACTGATCGGTGCGATAACTCTCCCGCACCGGCTCGAGATAGCCGGCGGTGCTGAAAAGCACCGAGTGGCAGTTCATGCAGGTTTTCGTGGGAGGGATTCCGGCCACGGCGGAAGTTTCGACGCTCGTGTGACAGTATCGGCAGTCGATGCCGTCGTCGCCGACGTGGTGTTTGTGGCTGAACTGCACGGGTTGTTCGCGCGATACATTCTGGTTGGTGGAATAAGGCGAGCGAGCGATCCCCAGCACGCCCGTGATGGCGAGCCCGGCAAGAAAAATGGCGGAAAACACACTAAACCGGGAGATGAAATTCGTGCTGCGGTGAAAAATCTGGGCCATGTTTTTGCTGCACTTTTGCGGAGGAGCGCGTCCGAAGGGAGCCGCTGCCTGAGCGTCCACCACTGTCTAACCGAGAAGTACAAACCCGGGCCGTCTTGAACGCGATAGTTTCCAATAAAACATTCCGGAATGCAACTGTCCGGCAAACTTATCTTTGCAGAATTTCTGTAAGGTCACTCAGGGCGAAGAAGACTGTGATTTCGAACCTTTCGAAAGGATGGTCTAACTAACGCCGAGGCAAACCAACGATCCCCCATAGCGGCGAAAAGTTTTTCCTGCGTCCGGGCATGAGCGAAACGCCCGGCCATGTTATCTTAGAGAAACGCTTCGCCGTGTCAGCCTCGGCGGAGCCTTCTGCTTCCGTGCGGCCCCGGCCCGACGGGGGCCGGCAAACGCCGCTGGGGCGTGGTCCAACCGGTAGGACACCACACTGTTAATGTGGATGGTGAAGGTTCGAATCCTTCCGCCCCAGCCAATTTTTCCTCGTGATTTCGTAGACTGATTTTACCTAGTCTTTGGCCGTGGGCAAGCCGGCTTCGACCCAGCCCCTCCAACCGCCGTCCATCGATTCCACGTTGGTGTAGCCCATCTTCTGCAGATTTTCGGCGACGAGAGCGGAGCGGAATCCTCCGCCACAGTACAGAATCAGTCTCGCGTTCGTGTCGGGACACTGTTGCTCGATGTCGCGTTCGATCACCCCTTTGCCCATGTGCACCGCGCCGGCGACGTGACCCCTGGCCCATTCGTTGTCTTCCCGCACGTCGACAAGCACAAACTTCTCACCGGCGTCCATGCGCCGCTTCACGTCTGGAACGTTCGTTTCTTTGACGCGCTTCTTCGCGTCCTGAACGAGTTTCAAGAATTTCGGTGCGTGCGCCATGTTTGCCTCCGGATTCTAGGTGCAACGAAGCAGAAGCGTACCACAGCCGCGAGTTGGTCTCGCGCAAGCTGACTCTGTCTCTGGGGAAGTACAAACGCAAAGCTTGTGGCGCTATTGCTTCGGAGTCTCCGCCGGTTTTTCTTTCGAATCCTTCTTCGCGAAGGAGCGCACCAGATTTACGAGATTCCACCGCATGTTTTCTTTTGTACGGTCGCCTTGACCCCCCATCGCTCCTCTTCCGTTCGTGAGGACATAGAAGAGTTCGCCGTCCGATCTGCCTTCCAGCGATGACGCATCACGCCAGTCATTCATCTTGAGCTTCATCGTTTCGACAAGGTCACCTTTGCCGTCGCCATTCTCGCCGTGGCACATCGTGCACTGGTACTTATAGAAGCGGCGAGCTTCGGCAAGTCCCTCGGGAGTGGGCGGAACGGGATTCTTCCGTGCCGCTTCTTCCGGAGGAATTTTGGAATCCGAAGTTGCAGCCTGGGAATCTTTGGGTTTTTCTTGTGTGTCACTCTGCTTTGCGGTTAAGACTCCGGAACTCGCGAGCAGAAGCGCACCCAGAACAAGGAGAAAACGCCGCATAACGACCTCCTGACAGAACGGGCCGGCCGTAGGAGCGAGTCGGCTAGATTTTGAGCGGATTCTACGCCCTGGGAGCGCACAAAGAAAGGGTGAAGAAGACAAATGGGACAGGCGCTGCCGCCTGCCCCGTTGATGAAAATTTACTGTTTGTTTTGCGGTGCTGCGGACGGGGCCGTGGCGCCTGCGCCCCTGCCATTCTTCGTGACGGGGAGCGAGCAAGCGCGGCGCGGCGCGGTATCTCCCCTGCCAACGCGGAAGCGGCTTGTTTCGCGAACGCGCGTACGCAGGCCGTCAATGACCGCCGGAATCGGATCGTGCGCCTCGCCGCGAATCAGCAAAATGAACAGCGCAGCCTCCCCGGGCGAATCGACGCTCGAGCTGATACCCACTCCCTGGACGCCCGGCCGCCTTGTCCATTCCTCGACGTGCGCGGTATGAATTACCCTCGCGCGAGCCGTTTCCGCCTCGGATATCGCGTAGACAAACTGCGGAGGCGCCGTGGTTTTTTCGAGCGCCGCACTCTCTTCTGCGGACAGTGCGCCGCGTTTCGCGAACAGCTCTCCTTCGATAATGCGTGTGCGAATGCCGTCGACCTGTGCCGGAATATTCGTGCGCTGCTGGCCCTTGGTCACAAAGAAGAGAATGGCGGCTTCAGCGGGGTTATCGTAGCTGGCTCCTACGCCGACTGCTTGCACCTCGGGATGAGAGAGCAGCTCAGGCGCGTGCGCATCTCGAGTGGCGGTGGCTCGCTGGAGTTTCTCGGACGCAACCGCGGTCGCCGCGAGAGTCTGTGTCGCGCCCGCGGGCTTCACGGGGAGAGTGCAGCCGATCACCGCATGTGCCGTGGCAGTCCCGACGAAGGTTGGAACAGCGTTGCCGGGGCCCAGGAATTTACTGGTGTTCAAGACATCCGACACAGGATTGGCGATCGTATCCGTGTCCGAGCCAGCGAAGAGCAGCGCAACAGGATTGGCCGTGTCTTGAGTCACGACGAGCGATCCGGAATCCCCTTCGGCGCTGAAGCCCGTGGGGACGGGACCGGCGATTTCAACTAAATTTGTGAACGAAACATTGAACGTGGCGCCGGTGCCGCAGCCCTTCGTATATTGGACGGGAGTCCCGGTAACCATGTTGATGGCTAGGACGCTCGAGCAGGTCAACCCCGTCGTGCGGCCGCTCTTCGCGACCAGCATGCCGACCGTTGCGCCCCCGGGCACGCCGGAGCCGGCAAGCACCTGGCCAGCATCGGGGATGCCATTCGTCGCCGTCGCACCGAGGTAGAGGATGTTGCCTCCCAGATCGGCTTTGCCGTTGACAACTTGTGCGATGGCCGCGTCGACCTTCGTGCCCGGGTCGCTCTCGAGATTAAAAAACTGCGTAAGATTTGCGACCGTCGAGGTTCCCGTGGTTTTGCAGGTATTGGGAGCGGGATTATCAATCAAGCCGGGCTGGATTATAGCGTCGCCGGTGCTGCCGGCACCGGCGGTGCCAGCATCGCTGATCGCAAGGACGTGATTGTTGCTGAGGATGAAGTTCGTGCCGTTGCGCGTCAACAGGGAACCCAGGGTGCCCCCGCAACAAGTGATTGTGGTGCCGTTGGTGCTCGACGCTTTCGCGTTTCCGCCGCTGCTCCCCAGCAGGATGGCTCCGTTCTGCACATTTTGATTCTGGGGGACAATCGTCACCGTTGCGGAGTTGGAAGCTGAGGTGCTAGCGACAGAAACGGCAGTGACCGTCACCGTCGTGGTCTTGCCGCCGGACACGGTGGGCACTCCCCCGGGCGCGACAAAAAGACCCGCGCTGGAGATAAACCCGGTGGTCTGGCTGCCTCCGGCTACTGTGTTTACTTGCCAGGTCACGGCCGTGTTGGTGGTCCCGGTGACCGTAGCGGTGAACTGCTGTGTCGCGAAATTGTTCACGGTGGGAGTAGCGGGAGTAACCGCGACGGTAACCTGCTGATTGCCGCCGCCTCCGCCGGTCTTCGGAAGGCCGCTGCAAGCGCCAAGAAACGGGATGATTACGAACCAGATGGATAGAATATTTTTGCGACGCATGATTTCCCTCAGGTCTTTCGTCGATAATTCACGCTAGCACGGGACGCCGCCTGAGCCCCCAAGAAAGACTAGGCTCCGTAACCAAAGTTGGAATAGCTCAAAGGAAAAAGAGAGACCTGTACGGAAGCATAGGTCTTGCAGAAGTTCCTCCGCAATGGGAACCGAGATTTCTAGTCGAGGTCGCGCCAATTTGGGCCGGCGCCGATCTCAACGACAAGCGGAACCGTGAGTTTGTGGACGCCTTCCATCTCTTCGCGGACGAGTTTTTCCAAGGCTCCGCGTTCCTTGGCGGGAGCTTCGAACAAGAGTTCGTCGTGAACCTGCAGGATCATTTTGGCTGCGAATTTTTCGGCGGCTAGGCGGCGGTCAATGGCAATCATGGCGAGCTTGATGATGTCGGCCGCCGTCCCCTGCAGCGGCGAATTGAGCGCGGTGCGTTCCGCAAAATTGCGGAGCTGCATTTGCGGAGAGTTGATTTCCGGGATCGGGCGGATGCGCCCGAAAAGTGTTTTGGCGATGCCGGACTTGCGCGTTTCGGCGAGAATTTTGTCGAGGTACTCTTTGACGCCGCGGTAGCGCGCGAAATAGGCGTTGATGAATTGCGCGGCTTCCTTCTGCTCGATGCCGAGTTGTTGCGCCAGTCCGAAAGGTGAAAGGCCGTAAATAATTCCGAAGTTGATGGCCTTGGCGGCGCGGCGGTGCTCCGCAGTTTGTGCGAGCGGGCCGACGCCGAAAACTTCCTGCGCGGTGCGCGCGTGAATGTCTTCGCCGTTGCGGAAGGCCGCAACGAGCACCGGATCTTCCGAAAAATGCGCCATGATCCGCAGCTCGATCTGCGAGTAGTCCGCGGAGAAGAGCATTTTCCCTTTTTCGGCTACGAATGCTGCACGAATCTCGCGGCCCAGCTCGGTGCGGATGGGAATGTTTTGCAAATTGGGATCCGAGGAGCTGAGGCGGCCCGTGGCCGTGCCGGTTTGCGAAAAGCTCGTGTGCAGCCGACCGGTTTCGGGGTGGATCAGCTTCGGCAGGGCGTCAACGTACGTGGACTTGAGCTTTGCGATTTCACGGTACTCAATGATTTTCCCCGGCAGAGGGTGCTTCGCGGAGAGCTCTTCGAGAATGTCGGCGGCGGTGGAACGCGCCTTGGCCTTTCCGCGGCGCGCGGATGGCTGGAGATTCAGTTTATCGAAAAGAATTTCCGCAAGCTGGCTGGGAGAATTTACGTTGAATTCCGATCCGGCAAGTTTCCAGATCTCTTTTTCGAGGCGGCGAACTTCCTTTTCCATAGCCTGCGACATTTTGTCGAGTTCTTCGGGGTCGACGCGGACACCAACGCGCTCCATGTCTGCTAGCACGGGCGCGAGCGGAAGGTCAATTTTTTCGTAGACGCTCGTGAGTTGCTGCTCGTCCACTTGAGCCCGCAAGGCCGGAGCCAGGCGATGGAGATAGTCGGCGCGCTCACCCGGCGTGCCGCCGAGTATGGCGTTGAACTGTCGCATAACGACGTCGGCGAAGTTGTGGTTCGCCGTGGTGGGGCGCAACAGATAAGAATAGAGCTGCGTAGCGTGTTGGATGTTCGAGGCTCGGCCGGTGAGGAGCTGAAAAAGCTTTGGGTCGTGGACGATTTTTGCGCTCTTTGGGTCGGCGAGAAGCGGGGCCAGCGCCTTGCCCGCCTCGCCCCTTTCATCGAACCAGATCGAGCGTCCTTCGCCGGGTTTGGAGGAAACCTCGATCGAAGCGATGCGCGTTCCGAAGCCTTCTGATTCGCGCTCGCCGGATTCGAGATTGAGCCAAACCGCAAGCGCTTGCTTCGCCCTGATCTTTGCCAGGTAATCACGGAATTCGGCGAGCGAGGCGAATTGGAGATGATCCGCTTGCTTCTCAGAGCTCTCTCCTCCAGGTGCAGACGCCGCAACCGCTTCCGAACCCAGCTCCCGCAACAACGAGTTGAAACCTAATTCGCGGTACAGCGCGGCCAGGGCGGCAACATCCGGCGCGCGGCGTTCGAGCGCATGCAGGTCGAGTTCCAGAGGTACATCGCTGTTAATCTTGGCGAGTTCCTTGCTGAGGATGACGAACTTCCCGTACTTTTGTAGCGCCTCGCGATAATTAGCTCTTTTCACGCGATCGGCATTTCGGAGACATTCCTCGGCGGAGCCGAACTCCTGAATTAATTCCCGTGCACCAACTTCGCCGATCCCAGCCTTTCGTCTTTTTTGTCCTTCAGGTAACTCCTCATTGGGGTCTCGCGCCCCGGGAATGTTGTCCACTGTGTCGCCCATCAGCGCCATCACGTCGATCACTTTTCCCGGAGGCACGCCGAGGATTTCTTCCACTTTTTTCTCATCCACGATGACGTCGGCCTTTGCGCCGCCCGAGCCTGTGCGCAGGATGCGCACGCCGTCATTCACCAGCTGCATCATGTCCTTGTCATTGGTGATGAGGAGGACTTCAAGACTTTTCTTTACGGCTTGCTTGGCAATTGCGCCGAGGACATCGTCGGCCTCATAGCCCTGGAATTCGAGAATCGGCAGCCGCATGGCCTCGCAGAATTTGCGGACATAGGGAATCTGCACGGAAAGATCGTCCGGCATGGGCGGGCGCTGCGCTTTGTATTTCTCGAAGAGCTTGTCGCGGAAGGTCGGGCCCTTGGTATCGAACACCACGCCCAGATAGTCCGGCTCGTAGTCCTTGATGATCCGCCGAAGAATGTTGGCGAAGAGAAAAGGAACTTTCGTCGGCACGCCGGAAGGCGCGTTCATGCGCACCATCGGCGCATAGAATGCACGGTAGATGTGCGCCATAGCGTCGACGAGGAAAAGTTTCTTCGTGGCAGGAGGCATGCGCGCGAGTATAGCAAAGGGTATCGGTGCCCGCCTGACGCTCGCAGTTGGCGCTCGTTAGATGATGCCGAGCGGCTTGGCGACTTCGGCAAGAATATCAGCGGCGCGAAGGAGTTGTTCCCGCTTGTGCGCCGCGCTCACGATGGCGCGCAAGCGCGCTTTGCCTTCCGCGACGATCGGATAACCAACGGCAGGAGCAAAAACGCCTGCGTCGAAAAGTTTCTTCGAGAATTCGAACGCCTTCGCTGCGTCGCCGACGTGAATCGGAATGATCGGCGTCTCGCTGACCTTGAACTGAAAACCGCGCTTCTTCAGCTCGCGCTTGAAAAATTTCGTATTGGCCCACAGTTTCTTCACCAGCTTTTCCCCTTCCGGCGAATCGAGAAGCGCAAAGGCGGCCTGGCAAGCCGCGGCAGTAGCCGGCGGATGCGAGGTCGAAAAAAGAAAAGGCCGCGCGCGGAGATAGAGAAAGTCGATCAGGTCGCGCGAACCGCACACATAGCCGCCCATCGCGCCAATGGCTTTGCTGAGCGTGCCGACCTGAATGTGCACGCGGCCGTGACACTGGAAATGGTCCACACTGCCTCGGCCTCCCCGGCCGAGAACGCCAGAAGCATGCGCGTCGTCCACCATCATGATGCAGTTGTACTTCTCCGCCAGGCTGCAAAGTTCCGGCAGCGGTGCGATGTCGCCGTCCATGGAAAAAACACCGTCCGTGATGATCAGCTTATGTCCATTCCAGCTCGCGGTTTCCTGCAGGATGCGTTCGCAGTCTTTCACATCCTTGTGTTTGAAAACCTTGACCGTCGCCCTCGAAAGGCGCGCTCCATCGATGATGGAAGCGTGATTCAGCTCGTCGGAGACGATCAAGTCTTCCTTGCCGAGCACGGCGGAGACCGTTCCGGCGTTGGCGGTGAATCCGGACTGAAAGACGACGCATGCCTCGACGTTCTTGAACGCTGCAATCTGCTCTTCGAGCTCCATGTGCAGCTTCATCGTGCCGGCGATCGTACGCACGGCCCCCGCGCCCGCCCCGTAGCGCTTGACGGCATCCAGCGCGGCCTTGCGCAGCGCTTTGTGAGTGGTGAATCCGAGGTAGTTGTTCGACGCCAGGTTAATTACTTCCCGCCCGTCGAAAATGCAAACCGCCTTCTGCTCGCCTTCGAGGACGCGCAGCTTCGGCGCAACGCCCTTGGCGCGAAGCTCGCTCAGCTGGTCGGAGACGTACTGCAATGGATTCTGCTTGGTCGTTTGTGTTCCCAGCTCTGACATGGCTTTCCTTCCGCTTAGTGAGGCAATCCGTTTGGATACAGCAAAATCTTTCCCGCCATTCCGCCCTGCAGCAGAGAAAATGCATGCTCGAATCTGTCGAGTGGCGCGCGTTCGCCAAACAGCGGATCGAGATTCAGCCTTCCGGCCTTCAGCAGAGAGGTCATCTGCACCCAGGTTTCGTACATGCGGCGCCCGTAAATCCCCTGCACGGTCGCGCCTTTGAAAATCACGTCGCTGACCAAATCCAGCGGAACGTTTTCCGTTGGAATGCCCAACAGTGAAGCGCGTCCGCCCGCTCGCAGCGCTTTGAAACCTTGCTGAATCGCTGTGGGATTGCCGGACATTTCGAGCAGCGCGTCGACGCCCGTGCCGCCGGTTTCCGACAGGATGCGCGCGACGGCGTCTTCCGCCGCGGGATTCAGCACCACATCCGCACCCATCTTTTTCGCCATCGCTCGGCGCTGCTCGTTCGTTTCCGTCGCGTAGACCATCGAGCTGCCGCAAGCTTTGGCCACCGCGATCGCCATCAGCCCGATCGGACCACAGCCGGTGACCAGCACGGTTTGTCCCGCAATCGGCCCTGCCAGAACCGTGTGCACTGCGTTGCCCAGCGGATCGAGAATCGCGCCGTAGTGCTCGGGAATCGCCGCATCGAGTTTCCAGATGTTCGAAGCGGGAATCTTGACGAATTCCGCGAATGCGCCGTCCTGATCGATGCCGATGATGCGCAGATTCTGGCAAATATGCGCTTGGCCCAGCCGGCACTGTTGGCAATGGCCGCAGTTGACGTGCATCTCCGCGCTGACGAAATCGCCGGGCTCTGCCGCGGTGACTTCTTCTCCCACGCGTTCGACAACGCCGCAAAATTCATGACCCAGCGTCACCGGCGGCTTGATGCGCCCCTGCGACCAGCGATCCCAGCCATATATGTGCAGGTCGGTCCCGCAGATGGACGTCGCCTTGACCCGCACAAGGACGTCCGTCGGCCCGATCGACGGCACCGGCGCAGTTTCGTACGCGAGCCCGCGCCCCGGCTGCATCTTGCGCAACGCTTTCATCGTCGTGGACAATCCAGCAGCCATCTACGCAGGCTCCCACTCAACACGCAATTCTCCGATGCTAGCACACCGTTTCTTCGCCCGCGTATTCTTCGCTCTGTGTTCTTCGCACGTGTAGCGCAGGGGCTTTAGCCCCTGCGGGTTTTTCTTCTTACTTCACTTCTTCCACCACCCCGATTTTCTCCAGCGCCCTCAAATACTCGACAATCATTTCCAGCGGCACCGGCCCATACTCCGCCGAAACCCCATCGCGAATTTCTTGCGCATTCCTCTTTCCATCCGCAAAATTCAATACCTCATACGCATACTCTTCTCCCGCTCCCCACAATCCCTCGTAGCTCAATAATTTGGGCGTCGCCACTCCCGCCGCTTTCGCATGTTCCGCAAAATAGTCATACCCAAACACCGCCAGCGGACCTTTTGGATTGAGCGTGCGCCGAAACTTCAACAGCCCGTGTCCGGCCGCCGTTGTTGGCTCTTCGCTTTGCTGCGTGAGCAATTGGAGGGGAAGAAATCTCGGGAGAAATCTCTCAAATAGAAGCTCGCTTGAGGCCGTTGAATTCGGGACTACGTCGTTCATCGATTTAAACGTGTCGATTTCCAGGTGCAGAAACTGCCGAGTTAAGTTTGCCCTCTCTTTTTCAGAAAGCTGAGCCGCTCGCAAGCCCAACAAATTCGCACGCGGGAATCGGCCGAAATCAATCGCGAGTAGCGCACGCTTTGCAGAGTCTAGATTCATTCCAGCAAGAAAATACGCGGAAGCCGCGCCAATAAACGCCGCCCGCTTCAATTTCGCCGGATCGATATTCGCCGCCGTATCGAAATTCGTGTGAATGTACCGGTCCGGCCAGTCGTTCAAGTAAATCGCCGGTATCCCGAACGATGAATCCTGATACACGTCGTGGTCACTGCCCATCGTGTACGCCGAATACTCCGCCCGCAGCGGCTCCTTCCCTCCTTCTGGCGCGACAAAGGGATATTCCGCCTGTCCCGTCGCCGCGAATTTGTATGACTCCTCGTTCACGAACTCCGCAAACGCCCACGCCACGTCATGCACAAACGACGGCAAGCTCATCGGCCCGCGTGTCACGTGGAACACTGCTTTCGTCGCCGGACCGCCGCCCACCATGTCCATGTGCACCACCGCTTTGATTCTCTTCGCAAACTCCGGCCTGGCATTTAGCAGTGTGACCGTTCCTTCAATCTCCGGCGGCCAAATAAAACGAATCGTCCGCGCCGGCCGCGCCAGCGTTCCATTGCCGATCAGTTTCTGCAGCGTCCGCGCCACTTCCAGAATCGTCGCGCAGCCGCTGGCATTGTCGTTTGCGCCGGGCCGCTGGTGATCCAGGTGGCACGAAAACGCAATCTCCTCTTCCTTCAGCTTTGGGTCCGCACCGGGAATCGTGGCGGTGACCACTTCGTAGTTTCCGGGATGCTGCCCGGCTTTCACCACCGCATGCAGCCGAATCCTTTCGCCTCTGCCCAACCGCTCCTTCATCGCCCGCGCCGTTTTCAGCGAAACCATGAACGCAAATGTCTTGTTCGCGGAAAACGTCTCCAAATGCCCCCAACGAATCAGGTTTTCGTCTTCGCCCCACCACGCCGTCCTCTGGTTCTGCGCATAACTCACAATCCCCGCCGCGCCAAATTTGCCCACCGCCAAATCCTGCGCCGCGCCCGGCTGCGCACTCGCTAGCACAATTTTCCCCTTCACCTCTTTCCCCGCGTAATCGCTCTCCTTCGTCCCCTCTCCCACATCTACCAAATCCGCCGTCACATCCGCGCTCTCGCTGTCCTCCGCTAGCACCACTGGCTCCGCCTCATAACTCGCCAAAAGTCGCCCGTTGAGCAGCTTTGGGTCGCAATCCTCCTTGAGCAAGATGGCAAGCTGTTTACGCGCTTCCTCGTCTCCTTCCGGTTTTTTCTGTGCGGCCTCGTAACAAGTCGCCGCAACCGCGCCGACTTCCCATAATTTCCCCACCTCGGCGTCCCATGCTGGCCGCGACCTCTGCGTCCCATAAAAAATCTTTCCGTCCGCGGGAAATTGCAGAATCGCCACATCGCTCAAGCCATAAGCCCGCGCACGCTCCGCCACCAATTCCGCCGCTCCGTGGAAACCCTGCGACCCGCGCTGCCGGTGAAACCGCGCAATCCCCTCCAAATTCCGCTTCGCCGTTTCCCCGCTCAACTCATTCGCCAGCGCCGCTACATCTTTCTCTGGCAGCAGCGGCGCCTTCTGCGCCCAAGCCGCTCCCGCCCACACCACGCTCACCATCATCATTGCCACAACGAGTAGCCGTTTCACATGCCCCTCCAAATGCCTTCGCGCGTGCCAGCGCAGATTCTACCTTTCTTTCTTCCGAGTGCGCCGTGACTCGGGCCGAAATGAAGACAACAATTCCGGTCGTGAGAGTAAAGGCCTGATTTAAACAGTTAGGCGGCACAAGAGGGGGAGCTATTGCGTGCTCGGCGTTGGCTTGTTGTAGAACGGGGATGTCGGGGTCGGATTTCCCAGAGTGCGAACCTACGCACCGGCCGCGGATACCCGCTCGACTGGCTGCTTCGCCGGAGCCAGCGCGATCAGGGCTACACCGATGATGACGAGGGCAGCCACGCCCAGCAGTTCTCCACGTGGGATGAGATTACGGAATGCCTGCACCGCCATAAGTGCGGCATGGGCAAAGCTCGACCATGCCGTGAAGGCGATCAGGCTGCGATTCGCAGATGGGTTACGGGCTGCCAGCAGCAAGAAAATGCCGAGTGTGACATAAAGGCTAAGCATCATCGCCAACGCAGGCTCTTGCCTGACAAACATCATCAAGGGATAAACTAAAGCCGAAAAGAGCAATCCTACCAACACCAATACAATTTTCAGCGCCCGCGCTCGCCACATGGTGCCCTCCTGCTGAAAACTAAAATAGGGAAAGGTGCACGTACACGCTGATCACCACCGTGGATCTTACGTTGATGGCATGGGACAGGTCAACGAAACCGGAGGCATCGACGCGGGTGCCGCACCCTTTGTGAGGTTCTAGAGGGTGCGGGTCTTGCTTCTGCTTTTCCCAGTGCCAATTCGACCTGCCACCCTGTTTACCCTGAGCCTTGAAGGGCTATCTCTCACCATCCAAACCACTTACAAGTAATCATTGACATATGATACCAATATGGTATAATGGCTTCTGTAAGTCGGCACGGTTCTTCCGTGCCCTGCGAACAATGGGTGTCCGCCGCGCGGTTCTTCTAACTCCTTCAGAATCAACCCATCCGATCCAGTTACTTTCTTGCCAATACAACGCGGCCGTAACTCCCTTAGAATCCACACTTATGGAAGTGTTGATTCTAAAGAGCTTCAAATTCTTTAGAATCAACACTTATGAAAAACATAGGGGGTGGGGCCTGTTATTGTAAACCAGACAGCCGACGAAGGCTGTCTGTCCTGAACAACCATCGGGAGTGAAGGATCTCTCTTGCCATCCGGTGAGGATGCTTATCCTGAGCCAGCGAAGCGAGCCGAAGGATCTCTCTTCAAGTGCGACGATGCATGTCTATCCCGAGGGAGCATCGCGACCGAGGGACCTCTCCTCGTATCCGATGAGGATAGCTGTCCTGAAACAGTCCGCCGCGGCGGACGAGTCGAAGGACCTCAACCCACCTGTAACCACTGTTTTTGCCACACATCCGAAAAATCGCTCTCTAAGTTGTTTCTTTGCCACACATCCAAAATCATTGGACTTAAAGTCCTTTGTTTGCCACACATCCGCGAAAAGAGGGGGTTTCCCCCTCCCGGGTTCTGCTATCATCCCGCCGCGCATCCCGGGGAGGCGCCATGATCTTTAGCCAGCGGCTCCAGGAAATTCGCGACGGCTTTGAACGCCCATTCTGGGTCGCCAACATCAGCGAGATCTTCGAGCGCCTCTCCTATTACGGTGCCTTTTCTTCCCTCGCCGTCTATCTCCAGGAAAAGCTCAACTTCTCCACCGAGCAGACTGGGACACTCACGGGTTTTTTCGGCGGCATGGTCTGGTTTCTCGCCATCTTTGGCGGTGCGGTAGCGGACAAGCTCGGCTTTCGCCGCGCTCTCTCGCTTGCGTATTTAATCCTCGCTTTAGCTTATTTCTTGATCGGCTCCATAGGAGCATCCTGGCTTGCGCCTGTTCGCAATGCCGTTCCGCTCGGGCTCTTCGTCGGCTTTATTCTGCTTCTTCCCGCGCTCGGCGTTTCGCTCGTAAAACCCTGCGTCGTGGGCACAACGGCTCGCGCCTCCAAGGAAAACGTCCGCTCCATCGGCTACTCCATCTACTACACCATGGTGAACATCGGCGGCGCGGCTGGCCCGTATGTCGCTTCCTGGGCGCACCGCCATCTTGGCGTCGAAAACGTCTTCCGCGTCGCCGCCCTCAGCGTCTTTGCCATGTTCTTCGCCGTCCTGCTTTTCTTCCGCGAACCAAAGCGCAAAATCGACGAACACGCGCCAAGCATGTCTGCGACGCTGCGAAATTTCCTCACCGTGCTGTCCAACCCGAAATTCATGCTGTTTCTCCTCATCTTCACTGGCTATTGGATCGTTTTCTGGCAGCAATTCATCACGCTCCCCGGCTATATCCATGGCTACATCAGCGCCGGTGCCGATGTCGAGCTCGTGTTGATCACCGATTCCCTGGTCGTCATCTCGCTCACTCTGATCGTGAATTATCTGATCCGCAAGATCCCTGCTTTTCAGGCGGTCATTCTCGGAACGCTCGTCTCGTCGTTCGCTTGGCTCATCATTGCTTTTCAGCCCACAGTGCTCGGCGCGGTTCTCTCGATTTTTGTCCTGGCCCTCGGCGAAATCACGCAACAGCCGCGCTACTATGAATACATTTCTCGCCTCGCGCCGACTGGACAGCAGGGGACGTACATGGGATTCGCGTTTCTGCCCATCGGGATCGGTTCTCTGATTGGCGGCTGGTTCGGCGGACGCATGATGCATCACTTCGGCGAGGTCGCGCACCATCCCGAACGCGCTTGGTTCGCAATCACCGCGGTCGGGCTGGCAACGGTTCTCTTGCTCTGGGTCTATGACCGCGTCGTCAAGCCAGGGCAAGATACAAAGCATGCGTCCTAAAGGCTGCTGTTATCTCAACGTCCTAATAGGACAGGGAGGAAAATTTGCGATTTCTGCTGACGTGATGGAGAAAGGCTCTTCACGAGTCACCAGTCACGGCTTTTTCAGTTGACCATGCGGCGGAGGGATTCGAGGGCCTGGCGCGCCAGGGAATAGCGTGGCTCGACGTGCAGCGCCTCCTGGAAGGCTTTCATCGCCGGGCCGTACATCTCTTTGCCGCAATAGGCGCGGCCCAAATTGTAGTGTGGAAAATGGCGCGGCTCGTAGCGGCGGGCTTGCACCGCTTGCTGCAGCCAGGGAATGGCTTCATCGTAGCGGGCAAGTTCAATCAGATAGGCTCCGATATCGTTGTAGGGATTGCCGAAGTCCGGGTCGAGCTCGATGGCGCGCTTGCATTCGGCGATGGCCTCTTCGATGCGGCCCTGAAAGTGATAGGTCCAGCCGAGAAAGGTGTGAGCCTCTGCGGTGGGATGCAATTCGAGCGAAGTTTGGTAAAGTTCGATGGCGCGCTCGTAATCGCCTTCCATCTGCGCTTGGTAAGCGTCCTGCAGCACTTCCCAGGCACGCGCCAGAGTGTCCTGATTCATGGAACTACTAATTAGCACAGCGTTTCGTGCGCGTCAAAAGTACGAAAGTCCGGGCTGTGCACGGGCGGAACCTGTCCTTTATGCCGGGCCCCCGCAATCGAAATTGTAGAAATTGCAGCGGGAAACAGGGAGAATGAACACCTGACTTTCAAAAGTACGCCAAGGGGGGCTCGTGAAGCGGAATTTTGTGATTCTTGGGATTATGGCCCTGGCCATCGCCGGAGCGATCTATGCGCAGAACGCTCCGGAAAAGAAACCCGGCAAGAGCGGCTCAGCAAAAGGATCGTCCGCGGCCGCGGCGCGCGGGAAAGCCGTATTCGACAAGAGTTGCGGCGTCTGCCATTACGCGGAAAGTGACGCGAAAAAAATCGGCCCGGGGCTGAAAGGTCTGTCGAAGCGCGGAACCTTTTCGGTGAACAGCAACAAAGTCACCGACGAAAACCTGAAGAACTGGATCGAAAACGGCGACTCGCTGATGCCGCCGTTCAAGGACAACCTGGATGCGGCGCAGATCAAGGATGTCATCGCCTACGTAAGAACGCTCTAGCCGCCTCGTCGCGACACGAAGTCGCTGCGTTAAATTGTGACGTGAAAATTTCGGCCGCGGAAAGAAAAACCCCGGCCGCCTGAGAACATCAGGCCACCGGGGGTAAACTCAATCGAGACACCTGCCCCGGCACGTAGCGTCGTCGGAACTGGCGACGCGCGAAACTTTAAATCCGTGCTCCGCCCATTCTCGAACGCTGTGTCAGGGCTTGATTCCTCCTGTGCCGAGGAATCTACTTAAGGATCGCGTCCTTAAACGCTTTCGCCGCGCGCAGACGAACCACGGTCTTCGCCTTGATCTTGATCGCTTCGCCCGTCTGCGGGTTGCGGCCCATGCGCGCCTTGCGGTGCGCTTTTACGGCGCGGCCAATGTTCGGAATTACGAATTTGCCCGCACCGCCCTTGCATTCTCTTACCGCGAGCTTGAAGAGCTCTTCAAAAAAGAGAACCGCGGTTTTTTTCGGTGTGCCAACCTTTTCTGCCATATGCGACACGATTTTGGATTTGCTCAACGGCTTGGCCATCTAGTCTGCTTATCCTCCTGATTTGTCGATCGGCCCCGGTGAGACCGGGGCAGGCCGCGAGATCACTTTCCCTGTTTTATTGCGGGAGTCCCGGGCCGCTCGGCACTATAGCCAAGGTGATAAAGGAACGCAAGGAAAAACCGCAAAAATGCTGGAAAAATGCGCATTTTCCCCGCGTACACGCGGATCAGGGCCTAAAACAAGGCTTTTGGGACACTTCGACTCTCCCCTGAACGTGGTTCGCACTGTGTTGTCCTCCGAATTTCACGGAACAAAGGAGCAAGAACATGAGCGAGCTTCCCAATTGGCGGGAGCTGGAGCAGCGCGTGAGCGCTGCTGTGAACCTGGGGCGGCGGCCGGTGGCGGTCGCATTTCTGGAGGTTGCGCCAACGGGAGTGGAGAAATTTGAAGGAGTGGAGCCTTCGGGTTGCAGCTTTTGGAGGCTGGCAGCAGATGGGCGTGTTTTCTACACCGTGCCGGAAAATCACTTCAACCGCGCGGTGGGCGCTTATACACACAACATAAAACTGTCGCCAGAACGCGAAAAGGAAACCGAACAAACTTTGAAGATGATGTTTGATTTGGGTTACGTGAAGCCGGAAGAAGTGCCGCAAATTCCGCGGCTGGCAAAGGCACCATCAGCAATTGTGTATGCTCCGCTCGGCGAAACACCCGTCGAGCCGGATGTCGTGTTGTTCGCGTGCCGGCCGTCGGCGGCGATGCTTCTGAATGAAGCGGCGAACCGCGCCGGGGTGGCCAGCGGAGTGCCCACAATGGGCCGGCCGACGTGCATGGCGCTGCCCGCTACGATGCAATACGGTTCGATTTTCAGTCTGGGCTGCATGGGCAATCGAGTCTATACGGGATTAAATGAGGATGAGATGTATGTCATCGTTCGCGGGCGCGATCTCGCCGCGCTCGTCAATGCGTTGACCATCATCACGAGCGCCAACGCTGCGTTGAACGAGTACGCGAAGGGCCGGCGATCGCAACTCTCTACAATTTAATTTTGCGCGCAACACCGCAGGAGGACATGAAGCATTGTGCCATTACTTTTTTCCGAACGAATTCTGCTGCGCCTACAGAGTAGCGAGGTCGGCGTAAAAGTAAGCGATGGCTTTGATTCCATTGAAATAGTTTTCGAGGAAGATGTGTTCGTCGGGCGCGTGAGCGTTCTCGTCCGGCAATCCGAAGCCGATCAGCACACACGGAACTTTGAAGGTGTCATGCATCTGGGTGACGAACGGAATCGAACCGCCCTCGCGAATGAAAACAGCCTTCTTGCCAAATCCCTTTTCGAGCGCCGCCTGCGCCTTTTTGAAAATGGGCGCGTGGAATGGCGCAACCCATGGCTTGCCCGTGCTAAGGACTTCGAATTTGCAGGTCACGGTCTTGGGCAAAAGCTTGCGGATGTGCTTTTCGACGGCTTTGGCGATTTTCTCCGGATCCTGATCGGGTACCAATCGCGTGGAAAATTTTGCGTAGGCTTTTGAAGGAATAACCGTCTTTGCTCCTTCGCCAGTGTAACCTCCCCAAACACCGTTGAGCTCAAGAGTGGGCCGCGTCCAAAGTTGTTCGACGATGGAACATCCTTTTTCACCCGCATAACCGGGCGCGCCGACAGCTTTCTCAAAATCTTTTTTCTTCCACGGCAGGGAGTTCAAAGCTTTGCGTTCCGCGGAAGAAAGTTTGGCGACGGAATCATAAAAGCCCGGGATGGCCACGCGGAAATTCTTGTCATGCAGCTTGGCGAAAAGTTCCGCGAGAACGGTCAGAGGATTCGGGACCGCGCCGCCGTAGACGCCGGAATGAAGGTCGCGGGCGGGGCCGGTAATTTCGATCTGGTAGTAATTGAGTCCGCGCAAACCGTACGTGATGGAAGGCGCGTTTTTCGTCAACATGGAAGTGTCAGAAACGACGAGAGCATCGGCCTTCAATTTTTCCTTATTTCTCTGGACGTAGTCCCACAGGCTGACGCTGCCGACTTCTTCCTCTCCTTCGATCAAAACTTTCACGTTAACGGGAAGTTTTCCGTTTACTTTTTGCAGCGATTCGAACGCTTTCAAATGGATGTGCACCTGGCCCTTGTCGTCGGCAGTGCCGCGGCCGAAGAGGTTACCGTCACGAACAGTCGGTTCGAATGCGGGCGAGGTCCAGAGTTCGAGTGGCTCAGCCGGCTGGACATCGTAGTGTCCATAAAAAAGAACCGTGGGCTTGCCGGGCGCTTCGAGAGATTCGGCATAGACGAGAGGGTGGAAATTTGTAGGAATGATTTGAACCGTTTTAAACCCTGCTCCGGTGAGATGGTCCGCCACCCAGCGGGCGGCACGCTCGACGTCCGGCTTGTGCTCGCTCTTGGTGCTGACGCTGGGAATGCGGAGAAATTCGAAAAGCTCCGCGAGATGCTGTTCTCGGCGACCTTCTATAAATTCAGCAAGGTTCATGTCGGGCGCTCAGAAGAAATGAGTCCTTTCCAGGTTGAAAATGTAAATTGCGAAACGAATGTTGGCGGCGGCGGAATGAATAGGGAGCTGCGAATGACCTGCCGCGGCCGCTCTCCTATTTTAGGGCCGCTACGGGTTTGCGCACAAGCAAACGGGTTTCTGGGACTGGGTCATTTCCTGAAATACCGGCCTTACGACCCCGTGACCCAGGCACTGCTAACATCCCAGATCGGGACTTCGGGAAAGTCTGCGAGATTTCACTTGTCCGATTAGCGCGTTAATCAGGCGCTAGCCGGACAGCAGGTCAGCCTGAGCTTTCACTTTGGCCGGGACGCGCGGACGGGACGCCCGACCCAGGCATGGCGGTGTCTGTCGCGGATTGCTGGCACTGTCCTAAACCGCACTGTATTGGTTCGGTCTTGATGTCATCATGGATGTTCGATGAAGAAGAAAGCCAAGAAAGAATTCGGCGAAGCGATACTTGCCAGCGTCAAGAAAGAAATGGCGAAGCCGCGCCTGGCAATGTCCACACGCGAAGGAGAAATAAATCTAGCCGCCGGGCGAATGGTGCCAGTTAAGCGAGGAAACGCCAAACTGCAGTTGCATCCGCTTCCTCTTCTGCGGCGCGCATGGTAAAGCACTAGCGTATCCTGGTAAAGTCTTGCATAATCTACAACTACTTTTCTAGAGAAGCAGTCTATAGTGAAGGGAACGAGTGGCCCCTTTGGACCCCCCTTGGTAAGGGCGACATGCGAGGAGGGGCCATGACGCCGCCATTGCCAACCCGCCGTAGATCGCCCGCGCCAGGACAAAACCAATGACACAAAAGCAGAAAGCAAGGCAACCATCTTCCAAAACGCTGCCGAAAGCGTCGACCGGAATCCAGGGGTTGGACGAAATCACGGGGGGAGGGTTGCCAACCGGGCGTCCCACTCTTGTCAGTGGAGGCGCCGGTTCCGGAAAGACCCTGTTCGGACTGGAGTTCCTGGTTCGGGGCGCCACACTATACGACGAACCCGGCGTGTTCATGTCGTTCGAGGAAACGATCCCGGACCTGACCCAAAACGCCGCTTCACTGGGTTTCGACCTGGACCGCTTGGTGGCCGAGAAGAAGCTGTTCCTGGACCACGTCCACATCTCGCGAAGCGAGATTGCGGAAACCGGGGAGTATGACCTCGATGGTCTCTTCATTCGAATTGCCGACGCTGTCAAGAGGGTCGGGGCGCGGCGAATCGTCCTGGACACCATTGAAGCGCTCTTCGGCGAGATGCCAAACCCAGGAATCCTGCGCGCCGAAATCCGCCGCCTGTTCGACTGGCTCAAGCAAAAAAGATTGACCACGGTCATTACCGCCGAGCGGGACCGGCCGGACAAGCTGACCCGGCATGGTATCGAGGAGTTCGTCTCAGACTGCGTGATCGTCCTGGACCATCGTATCCGGGAGGAGATCTCGACCCGGCGCCTGCGCGTCGTCAAGTACGGGGGA